>Ga0070706_100002147_pt1 | contig 20082 bp, 11 predicted proteins | sample KBSK5501metaG_FD_65476 | JGI IMG/M metagenome (GOLD analysis project Ga0070706, IMG submission 65476) | Corn, switchgrass and miscanthus rhizosphere microbial communities from Kellogg Biological Station, Michigan, USA - KBS K5-50-1 metaG | ecosystem: Host-associated > Plants > Roots >... | reverse complement strand
GAAGTACCAGCGCCTGGGCGTCAACCTGCTGTTCGTCTGCCTGGTCGTCATCGTCGTCGGGGCGTTCACCGGGCAGTGGTTCGCGGTGATGCAGAAGCTCGGCCTGGCCAACAACTTCTGGTTCGGCCACCAGGGCTGGGAATACGTCGACATCGGCCGCTTCTGGCAATGGTTCCTGTTCATCGGCCTGCTGTTGTGGCTGGTGCTGGTCGGCCGTGCGCTCTGGCCGGCGCTCACGCGCAAGGACGAGATGTCGTCGATCGTCGGCTTGCTGTTCCTGTCCACCATCGCCATCGGGCTGCTGTTCGGCGCCGGGCTGATCTGGGGCGAGCACACCCACCTGTCGATGGTCGAATACTGGCGCTGGTGGGTCGTGCACCTCTGGGTCGAGGGCTTCTTCGAGGTCTTCGCGATCGCGGTCATCAGCTTCCTGTTCGTGAAGCTCGGGCTGGTGCGCGGCAAGACCGCAACGGTCAACGTGCTGTTCGCAACCATCGTCTTCATGTCGGGCGGCATTCTGGGCACCTTCCACCACCTGTACTTTGCCGGCACCACCACCGCGGTGGTGGCGCTCGGCGCCAGCATCTCGGCGCTGGAAGTGGTGCCGCTGGCGCTGATCGGCCTGGAGGCCTACGAGACCTGGCGCCACGGCCAAGCGGTGCCGTGGATGCAGCGCTACCGCTGGCCGATCCTGTTCTTCCTGGCCGTCAGCTTCTGGAACCTGGTCGGCGCCGGCCTGTTCGGCTTTCTCATCAACACTCCGCTGGCGCTGTACTACATGCAGGGACTGAACCTGACCGCGCTGCACGGCCACACCGCGCTGTTCGGCGTCTACGGCATGCTCGGCATCGGGCTGATGTTGTTCTGCCTGCGCGGGCTCAAGGCCGAGGTGCATTGGAACAACGGCACGCTGGCCGGCGCATTCTGGGGCCTGAGCATCGGCCTGACGCTGATGGCGCTGCTGACCTTGCTGCCGCTGGGAGTGCTGCAGCTGCAGGCTGCGCTGGAGAACGGCTACTGGTATGCGCGCTCGGCCGCGTTCATGGGCAAGCCCATCGTTCATTTGCTGGTGTGGATGCGCGTGCCCGGCGACACGGTGTTCAGCTTCGGCGCTCTGCTGATCGCCTGGTTCGTGTTCCGCCTGTGGGTGGCGCCGCGGCGCGAGGTGATTCCGGCGGGCGAGGTCGCCGCCGCGCGGGGCTGAGATCGTGATCGAGTTCTACCCGCAGGTCCGTGCCGTGCACATCGGCGCGGTGCTGGCCAGTGGTGCGCTCTTTGCGCTGCGCGGCGCCGGCGTGCTCAGCGGCATGCGCTGGCCGCTGGTGGCGCCGCTGCGCTACCTCAGCTACTCGATCGACACCACACTGCTCACCGCTGCTCTGATGCTGGTGGCCATGCTCCCGGCGGCCGCGTTCGCCAACTATTGGCTGACGGTCAAGCTCCTGCTGCTCGTGGTCTACGTGGTGCTCGGCAGCTTCGCACTGAAGCGCGGCCGCAGCGCTCGCGTGCGCGGCATCTGTTTCGGCGCCGCCATCGCGGTGTATGCGTTCATGTTCGGCGTCGCGCGCACGCACCAACCGCTGGGGTGGTTGGCGGGTTGATGCCCCTACTTGTGCAGAACGATCGTGACCAGGGCGGAAGCGTCTTCAAGTGCGACAAGACTGTGTTCCGCGCCACCCGACAGATGCAAAAGTTGATCTGCGCGCATGACCTGCGTCCGGCCTTCCGCGGTGAACTCGAAGCGTCCTTCCAGGCATCCGTTACGCCCCCCTAGGTTCCGGGATGTCCGTCACTCCCCACCCATCGACAGAATCACACCCAATGAAGGCCTCAACTTCCCACGCCTGGATCGGCGGCTTCGCGGTTCGATTGATGCAGCTAAAGCCGGGGCTTCACGCCGGGCCGGCAATACACCTCGCGGTCCAGAATCACGAGTCGGGGTGCGGGATGCAGCCTCAGACAGCCGCTGAGGAGTACGTGACGAGCCAGGTCGACGCGATCGATTGCATCATTGCCTCGTTGCGACCTTCCGCCTGACAAGCCCGGCGCCGAACCGTTCGGCAACGGCGAAGGCCGCACAACATCGACCCGCACGAACGGCCGTCCTCGCCTGCTCGCGCGTCGCTATGTGCGTCACCGAACGGAGACGAGCGACCGAAGCCGAGATGCTCGGGCCTTCGGATCCACCGTTCGAGGTGCCACGATGAATTCTGTCCAGCATACGAACAGCGCACCGACCAGGTGGATGAACGTGATCCGGGCACAGCTCGACGTTCTCCGGGCGAGCGCTTCGGCAACCATTCGCTCGGCAAGTCGCCCCCAATCTGCGCCCGACAACCCCTTTCCGGATCGTCCGCGAATCCTGCTGGTCGATGACTGCCCCACCAATCAACTGCTGGTCGCGGCTCTGCTGTGGCGCTGGGGGATCACGCCACTGGTGGCTGCGGATGGTGCGGAGGCGGTCGCTCTGGCGTGTGGCCAAGACTTCGATCTCATTCTGATGGACCTGCAGATGCCGGTATTGGACGGATTGACGGCGACCAGACAACTCCGGCGCTTCGAGCTCGAGCACGCCCGTCCGCGCGCGCCTGTAGTGGCCTACACGTCCGCCCTGTTGGGGGCCAACGAGCCGCTGCTGCGAGCATGCGGCATCGACGCTTCGCTGGAGAAGCCCTGCAACTCCCAATTGCTCGAGAAGTGCCTGACGCGTTGGTGCGGACACGAGCTCCGGGTGCTGCCCTATCCGCCCCTGCGTTGAAGCAGCCGGGCACTGGCGGTGCGGGGCACGGCAGGGAGCGGGAGTTTGCCGGAGACGCGTAGTCCGTCGTAGGCCAACAACTACCGCGGCTCCAGGTCGTGGAGCCCATAGTTGTAGGCAGCCTCCGTCCAGTTCCCCTACCACGATGTACCTCGGTTGTGGACCCCTAGAGCAAGCTGCCGGCCCCTGTAAGGTCTGACAGGTGTGCAAACGAACGATATCTGTTGCAATGGGTTGAGGCATCAACTCAATGCCATCGTCGATGGGCTATCTGGACAAGCCGAGTTCAATGAGCTCGCGCAGTCGCTGGAGCGCTGGGCTCGATCGTCCCTGGTTGAGGGGGATGGTGCGCCCATGAAAAGGACCGTTCGCCGAGTGGACGACCCGCGAACAAGAACGCTTCGCAAGCTTTCGCAGGCCCGGCTCGAATTGTCACGCATGCAAGCGGTCCTCGAGGATCTCAATCAGCAAGTGCGTGATGCCACTGAACGATTGGCTGCTAGTGATCAAGGTCAACGTGTGCGCGAAGCAAATGAGCAGCTGGTGATCTCGGCGCTGGATGCCCATACCGCGGCCGAACTCGCCGAGCGCTCGCGCCGCGACGACGCGAGCTCGTTCGAACGCCGCGCACGCAGGGAATCGCGCGCCAAAGAAGCGCTCGCCAAGCTCAACGCCAATCTTGAAGACCGCGTTTCCGAACGGACCCGACAGCTCGAGATCGCGCGTGACGAAGCGCTCGCCGCGGTGCGTGACAAAGAGCAATTCCTGTCCAACATGAGCCACGAGCTTCGCACACCGATGAACGGGATGCTCGGCGCCCTGGAGCTGTTGTCAAAGTCCGAGCTGAAGCCCAGGCAGCTGCACTACCTCGAGGTGGCCACGGCCTCAGGCGAGGCCCTGCTTGCGACTCTCAACGAGGTACTCGACTTCGCCAAGATCGGGTCGAACTTGCTTCACGTGGACCGTGCTCCGCTTGACGTGAATGCCATCGCGCGCTCGGTCGCGGCACTGTTCTCGGCGTCGGCCGAGCGCAAAGCCATCGATCTGCAATTCATCCCTGATCCGAGGTTGTCGGACATGCGGCTCGGCGACGCCTTGCATCTGCGCCAGGTCCTGCTCAATCTGGTCGGCAACGCAATCAAGTTTACGCCGCAAGGCCAGGTGATTCTTCGGACGCAGCTCGTTCATGATGGTGCCTTCGAGCGCGTCGCCTTTGAAGTGAAGGACGCCGGCATCGGTATCGATGCATCGCAACTCGAGCGGATCTTCGAGCCCTTCGTCCAAGCCGACGACCCCACCCACGCGAGACCGGGAGGAACGGGTCTGGGGCTGTCCATCAGTCGGCAACTGGTGCGTGCGATGGGCGGTGAGTTGAAGGTAACAAGCGTTCACGGCGAGGGTTCGGCATTCGGCTTCGAGCTCGCGCTCGAAGTCGCCCCCCTCACCGCGGCGATGCCGCTGGGCGATCTCGAAGGAGCGCCAAGTACGGAACCCCTCAAGGGCCGGGTCCTGCTGGTCGAAGACAACTTGGTCAACCAGATGGTTGGCGCCGCCATGCTGGAATCGCTGGGCCTCGAAGTCGTTTCCTCGGAGAATGGCGTAGAGGCGCTGGCCAGGTTGGCGGCGACGCCGTTCGCGCTGGTGCTGATGGACTGCCACATGCCTGTGATGGATGGCTATGAGGCGACTCATCGGATCCGCGAGGCCGAGCGCCGCAACGGCCGTCCTCGGATACCCATCGTCGCCTTGACCGCCAATGCATTCAAGAACGACGTTGATCGATGCCTGGCCGCCGGAATGGATGGGCATTTGGCGAAGCCATATTCGACGAAGCAATTGCATGCGGCCCTCGCGCCCTGGCTTCAGGGCGATCGCGCGGGACTTCCTCGCCGCCGCTGATGCGTTGAGCGATAACCGGCCCACGGCCAGCCATTCATCGGCATCAGCGCGCTCCGACACGCCGTCGCAGCGGCGTCCGACTGAGCGTGTCGACGCCACAAGGTGAATTGCTGGCGATCCGCGATGCCGGCCCCATCGTGATGATCAAGCTGCGGCCGGGGCAATACACGCTCGAAGCGACCTGGAAGGGCAAGACCGAGCGTCGCTCGGTTCGCCTGGCGACGTCGATGCAAACGCTCGAATGGCGCTTCCCCGGTTGACTGACCCGGCACGAAGGGACAACAAAAGCGTCCGAAGCGCATGACGCACTTCTCACGGCAGGGGAACCAGGCCGCACGAGCCGGACCGAATGGCGGCCAGCCAGCGCAACGAAACTTCGCGCTCGCTGGCGACGGCGCCGACGGATCCAGGGGACAAAACGCTGGCCTTGGCGATGCGGCGGGCCGTTACGGCACCTGACTACCTGATCGAGCGCGGACTGGATGCGTCGCGATTCTCGGTTTCGGCCGTGCCCCGCAACCTATGATCAAGATCGTCATCACGGCCTCGGCGTCGCCTTGAGCAACCTGACGCCCGGAACGAAACGCTCCGGGCGCCGGTTCGTTTGAGTCGGTGCGCGCCCTTTGCGAAAGAGATCCAGCATGGCCACCCTGCAAATCGAATCCGACCTACCCAGCATGACGACAGCACAGAGCCTTGCCGGATGGCGTCGCGAGTGCTGCGTCGAACTGCTCGGCGATGGTGCTGCCCGAATCTTCGTCCGCACCGTGGAGGAAAGCTCGTTCAAGGCGGCCGAGCTGCATCGCGCCATCTTGTTCCACCGACTTGATGCGCGCTTCGCCGACCTGAGCGGCTGCGTTGAAACCGTTCGACCCGAACTCGAGCGCCTGGTCGACGGGGCGCGGCGCAGCCACCCCGACAAGGAGAACCTGTTCGCCACAGTGCAGTACGACGGTTCCGCCTGGGAGCGCGTGCAGTACGGCCTCGACCGCTGGGCGCGGCGCTGATGCCGAGGTTTCCCGCTCTCATGCAGGCATCCTTTCGAAGGTGATGGTCATGTGTCGATCCACCTGGATACGCGGCACGGCCGAACCCTCAAGCGCGGCCATCTTATCTTCGTCGAGCGCGACCGCGGGTGGGTTGGATCATGTCGACTCCTCGCTGGAACCTGGTCCAGCGCTCACTGGGCTGCGCTGCTGCAGCGGTTCAGGCTGAGAGCGGGGTGACGGTTCCCGTTCCGGCCTTACGAGCCCCAGGTGAATGTCCGTCGTCCGTGCGCCAACAACAGCAGCGAGTGTGCGCTGCGGTACAGACAGAGATGCGGGTTCCATGCTAAACGCAGCTCTTTGATGAAGTCAGGCGCCAGCTCGCGCGATGTGCGAAGCAAGCCCTTCGGCGAACGAGGGGCGAGGTCAGCTTCTGGCGCGAACTGTTGTTCGGATTCCGTTGCGCGGGCGTACCATGAAGAAAAGCGACGCCGTCTACCGGCGCTCTACCCATGCAAAGTCAAGAGAGCGATGGAATAGCGGCCTTCCTGTCAAGGACCGCCTCGGACGGCGCCTCTTCGAGGCAGATCGCAAGCGCGGTCACTTCGGCGTTTCAAGGCATCGATCAGGCGCTGACGCCGATCATTGGAAAACGCGGCGTGGCGGCGCTGTACAAGCGCACCGTGCATCTCGCCGGTCGAACGCATTCTTGGCTGGCGGTCCCAATGGAAGGCGTCCCCACGGCGATGGATGTCGCCGCGCTGGCGGGCGCATTGGAAGCGCGAACCGCGGCCGATGCCGCCGCCGCAGGGACGCTGCTTCTACAAACCTTCCACGAGCTATTGACCACCTTGGTCGGCCCCTCTCTCACCGAGCGATTGCTTCGCCCGGTGTGGGCAGTCTTTCTCAGCGGTCCGTCCGCAAAGGACACCACGACATGACCAGCAAAGTAACGATCAACCGATTGGCCACGGGTGTGCCGGGCCTGGACGAAATACTCGCCGGGGGGTTGCCAGAGTTTTCGTTCAATCTCATCGCGGGCCAGCCCGGCTGCGGAAAGACGACGCTCGCGCACCAAATCATGTTCGCGCTGGCGACACCCGAGCGCCCGGCGATCTACTTCACGGTGCTTGGTGAGCCGCCGCTGAAGATGCTGCGCTACCAGCAGCAGTTCGATTTCTTCGACACCGAGGTGATCAACAAGTCGATCCGCTTCATCAACCTGTCCGACGACGCATTGGCGGGCGAATTGGATCGCGTGCTGAAGCGGATCGTTGACGAGGTGACGCAGCACAGCCCGGCGCTGGTCTTCGTGGACTCGTTCCGCTCGGTGGTGCTCGCCAGCGGAACCGACGCAAACCCCCACAACAGCCTGCAGCAGTTCGTGCAGCAACTCGGTGTGTTGATGGCGAGCTGGCAGGCGACAACCTTCCTGATTGGCGAATACTTCATCGAGACCGACGCCAATCCAGTGTTCACAGTCTGCGACGGACTCATCTGGCTGCGCCAGAGCGTGCAGCGCAACTCCATGGTCCGCAAGATGGAGATCATGAAGATGCGCGGCCAGCCGACGCTGCCAGGGCTGCACACGTTTCGCATCGGCACATCGGGTGTGGAAGTGTTTCCGCCGGCCCGCGCCACAACGCCAACGGACGTCAGCGCGAATGCATTGCTGCAGGCACCACGCCTTCTGATGGGGGTGCCCGGCCTTGATGACATGCTGGGCGGTGGCCTGCCGCGCGGCTACTCGTTGCTTGTCGCGGGCCCTTCGGGATCAGGAAAAAGCATTCTGGCTGCCGCGTTCCTCGCCGAGGGCGCGCGAGGAGGCGAGACCGGCGTCATTGCGGCCTTTGAGCAGAACCCCCATCGCTCGCGCAACCGCATCGTTGCCGACCTGATCGCCGGCGGGCAAGTAGGCTTGGTGGAGAACCAGGCTGGCCTCTCGATCGATGAAGTCTTGTGCATGCTGATGCGGGAAATTCGACGCCTCGGCGCCAGCCGCGTCGTCATCGACTCTCTGTCCGGCTTCGAGCTCGCATTGGCGCCGACGTTCCGCGAGGACTTTCGCGAGTCGCTGTCGAACCTCGTGACCGCGTTGGCTGCTGTCGGGGTCACCGTGCTGATGACCTCAGAACTCGAAGACCGTTACACCGACCTGCGCTTCAGTCCTTATGGCGCCGCGTTCATGACGGACGCAATCATCGTGCAGCGTTACATCGAGGTCGAGAGCCGATTGCGGCGCGTGATGGCGGTGGCCAAGGTGCGGGCGAGCGCGCACTCGGATCAGCTGCGCGAGTACGGTATCGATGCCGAAGGAATCCACATTGGCGAGATGCTCCCCAATCAGGAAGGGCTCCTCGGCGGCAGGCCCGCGAAGAAGGCTGTCCCAAGGGCCGACGCGGGCCTACCATCCTGACGGCCATGGCTGAGCTTCGTGCGCGCGCATCCTTACCATGACCGACGTACCAGCCGGCCGCGACATCGCAACGACGAAAGCTCAGGACGAGCTGCGCCGCCTAGACGCCCAGGTGACAGCCATGCGCGCCGTCCTGACCCAGTTGCTGCAGGACGTCGTCCGGGCTGAGAGTCAGTTGGCACGCAGTCAGCCGACGCAACTGCTGGAAGCCAACGAGCGGCTGGTGGTCAGTGCGCTGGGGGCCCTGTCGGATGCGGAGGTAGCCAACAACGCACGGGTCGAGGCCTCTCGCACGGGAGGACTCGATCCACTGACGGGCCTGCCCAACCGTACGCTGCTGCTGGACCGCTTCGAGAACGCGATCTCCAACGCGAAACGGCATGGCAACCGCGTGGCGCTTCTGTTTCTGGACCTCAAAGACTTCAAGCAGATCAACGACAGGTTCGGTCACGCCGCAGGTGACCGGGCACTCCAGCTGGTCGCCGATTGCTTGACGTCACTGGTGCGCGAGACCGATACCGTCAGTCGACATGGCGGCGATGAATTCCTGATCCTCCTGGCCGAGGTCGCACATCCCGCGGATGCCGCGATCGTGGCCGAGAAGGTGAACGCGGCCCTGGGTGCATACAGTCAGATCGACGATCGTGACGTTCGCTTGACGGCGAGCATCGGCATCAGCGTCTATCCAGAGGATGGGGTGGATGCCAAGACGCTGATCGACCGGGCCGACACGGCGATGTACCTTGCCAAGAAACAAGAGCTGGGTGGGTTTGTGTTCCACACGATGGCGGCCGAGCCGAACACGAGCGCGAGCAATTGCGTGAAGCCAACGAGCAGTTGGTGCTGACTGGCCCGCGTTCAGGCAGCCCTGGGGGGCTTTGACGCGTCGACGTGCTGCCTCTTGGGCACGGAGAAGCGAAAAGTCGCGCCCTCGTTGATCTTGCCTTCGGCCCGCAAATGCCCGCCGTGCCGTTCGACGACCGCAGCCACAGTTGCCAGACCAATGCCATGGCCATCGAAGTCGCGTTCGAAGTGCAAACGCTGGAACGGCGCGAACAGCCGACTTGCATACGCCATGTCGAAGCCCGCGCCGTTGTCGACGACCTGGAAATGCACCATGCCGTCCGACTCGCCTCCACTCACCCGAATTCGCCGATGCTCCCGCTTTGACGTGAACTTCAGTGCGTTGCCGAGCAAATTTACCCACACCTGCCGGATGAGACCTTCGTCACCTTCGAACGCCGGAAGAGGATCGATCACGATGTCGTTGGCGCCGGCGTCCTCTTCCGCCAACACAGTCACGACTTCGCGCAGCATCGCCCCGAGGTTCAACGGCGCAAACCGCAGTGAGGTCCGGCGCAGGCGCCACAAGCGGATGAAGTCATCGATCATCCGGGCCATCTGCTCGCTCTTGGTTTGAATGATCTCGAGAAAGCGTCTGCCCTCCACGTCGAGCACGTCGGCATAACGTTCAGACAGCAAGGCGCTGTAGCCGCTGACCGCACGAAGCGGGGCGCGCAAGTCGTGCGACACCGAGCCCGACAACGCAGTGAGCGCGTGGTTCGCGGCCGCCAGCTGTTCCGTTCGCTCCTGGATTCGAATTTCAAGCTGCTCGTTCGCTGCCGCGCTGGCCTGCTCGGCAAGCTTGCGCTCGGTGTCGTCGCGGAACAAGACGACCACCCCCGTCACCTGCTTGGCCTTGTCGCGAATCGGGGCGATCCTGTCGTCGATAGGAAGTTCAACGCCGACGCGCGGTTGCAGAAGGACGCTCTCGTTCACGCGGACGCTCATGCCTGGCGTCAAAGCGCGATCGATCAGGTCGAGTATCGGCAATCGATCGTCGGCCCGGATGACCCGAAAAACGTCGTTGAACGGGCGCCCGATGGCCTCCTTCTCTGTCCATCCCGTCAGTCGTTGCGCGACAACATTGATGAGTGCGACACATCCATGGCGATCGGTGGCAATGACGGCGTCGCCAATGCTCGCCAGCGTTGTCGACAGCCATCGCTCTTCCTTGAGGAGGCTTGCGTCGATGCGATGCCGATAGAGGGCGAACTCAATCGCGGCGTGCAGTTCTCGGTCATTGAATGTCGTCAAGACACACCCGAAGTGCTCGGTCGCGGTGGCGTCGTGCAGTGAGGCCGCTTCTGCATCGGACGCGAGGTAGACGACGGGCACGTTACGTGCCTCTCGCATCCGCCGAGCAGTCTCGACTGCGGTCAACGGTTCTGGAAGCGATATGTCGATGAAGACAAGGCCTGGTTGCTTTCGTTGCGCGGCGTCGAGGGCTTGTTCAGCGCCTGTTGCCATTTCGATCACGGTATGTCCCATCTTCTTCAGGCGCTGTTCCAGGTCCGCGGCGACGCTGCCTTCTGGTTCGACGATGAGAATCCGTGTTTCCATTCCGTTTTCTCCGCTGAGATCTTCGGCACGATCCTTGTGCCGAAACGACAGCGAGGCCGTGAGCAACTCGGACCTGACTTGCCCTGCCCAACGACCAAACCGTTGGTCGATCACCGGACCGCACGTGCCCTTATAGGCTGGCTGTCCTCGAGTTCGCAAGCTGTCAGGTCTTACAGGGTGGGGTGGCGCTGGACAGCAATTGCGATTTCCTCGAAGGGCTGCACCAGCGCGTTTGACTAACCAAGCAACGTGAAAGGGGCCGAAAGGCACATCGGCCCTCGGCCACCTCCCCTATGTTCGGGACTGGGAAGTCGCTTGGCGAGGCCCTAGCGCGCACGGCGTCGTCTATGCGAATTCGCGCGATGGCGATGCTGTTCCGGGGCTCGGCGCCTGGGGGTATGCGAGGCGAACGCGTACGTTGTGAATCGTTCGGTCGTCGACAAGGGCGATGGACGATCCGGACTGCAACGTTCCGTCGACCTCGATCGCCGGCGCACCGTCAGCCTCGCTGCCACCCGGCTCAACGTCGATGCGGTATGTCGTGTCGCGAAAGCGGTAGTCGACCCGATAGGTGGTCCATTTGGCGGGCAGGCAGGGGCAGATTGCAAGCGACGCGCCCGAGTCGTCCACCCGCAGCTGCAGGCCGAGCAGCGACTCGATGATGAGCCGGTACATCCAGCCGGCCGAGCCCGTGTACCAGCTCCAGCCGCCGCGCCCGGTGTGCGGGGCCACGCTGTAGACGTCGGCGGCGACGACGTACGGCTCGATCTTGTACACCGCCACTTCCTGCGGCGTACGCCCATGGTGCAGTGGATTGATGATGTCCATCAGCTGCCACGCGCGCGCGGCATCGCCGAGTTCGGCAAAGGCCATGGCGGCCCACACAGCGCCGTGGGTGTATTGGCCGCCGTTCTCGCGCACACCGGGGACATAGCCTGCGATGTAGCCGGGGTTCGGCCCCTTGCGGTCGAAAGGCGGGTCGAGCAGTTGCACCAGTTCTGCATCGGGGCGCACGAGGGACGAGACCATCGAGTCCATCGCGCGCGCGACACGGTCCGCGCTGCCGATACCCGAGAGCGCCGCCCAGCTCTGCGCGATCGAGTCGATGCGGCATTCGACGTTGTCCTTCGAGCCGAGCGGGGTACCGTCGTCGAAGTAGGCGCGCCGATACCACTCGCCGTCCCATGCGCAAGCCTCGATCCGCGCGCCGAGATGCTGCCGCTCGGATTCGCAGCGCTGAGCGAAGGCATCGTCGCCGTGGCGGCGGGCCAGCCCGGCGAACTCGCGCAGCACTTCGCACAGGAAGAAGCCGAGCCACACGCTCTCGCCTTGCCCGTGCCGGCCGACGTCGTTCATGCCATCGTTCCAGTCGCCGGCACCCATCAGCGGCAGCCCATGCGCGCCGAAGCGCAGGCCGTGCAGCACTGCGCGCGCCGCGTGCTGGTACAGGCTTGCGGACTGGTTCGAGCGTGCCGGCAGGTCGTAGTAGGACTCGTCGTTCGGCGGCACCGGGCGGTCCTCGAGGAAGGTCACACTCTCGGTCAGGACGCCCGTGTCGTTGGTGGCCCGCACGTATCGGCACAGCGCGAGCGGCAGCCAGAGATAGTCATCCGAGATATGGGTCCGCACGCCTCGGCCGGACGGCGGGTGCCACCAGTGCTGCACGTCGCCTTCGACGAACTGCCGCGCTGCGCTCGTCAGAAGGTGCTCGCGCAGCAATTCGGGCCGCGTGTGCACGAGGGCCATCGCGTCCTGAAGCTGGTCGCGAAAACCGAAGGCGCCTCCCGACTGGTAGTAGCCGCTGCGCGCCCACATCCGGCAGGCCAGGGTCTGATACATCAGCCAGCCATTGGCAAGCAGGTTCAAGGCCACATCCGGCGTGTTCACCTGCACCGCGCCGAGCGTGCGCTTCCAGTGGGCATGCACCTCGTTGAGCGCCTCGCGCGCGGCAGCGGTGCCGCGAAAGCGATTCACGAGCTGCCCGGCCTCATCGTCGCTGCGTCCCATGCCAAGGCGGAACACGATCTCGCGCGTCTGCCCGCGCGCGAGGTCGAAGGGCACTTGGATCGCCGCACACGGGTCGAGTGCCGCGCCCATGCGGCCTGACAGGCGCACCCGACGCAGGGCCACCGGCCGTCGAAGCGACCCGTTGCGCCCGATGAACTCGGCGCGATCGCAGGTGGCAGTGCTGAACAGTCGGTCTCCTTCGTCGACGTCGAAGAAGCCGACCCAGTCGCCGAAGTCGTTGCTGTAGCGGTTGCGCGCATAGATGGCGCCGCTGTCGGGGGCGAGGTCGGTGTGGATGTGCGGCGCGTTCTTGGATGGCGTGTCGCCGAGCACCCATTCGACGTAGCCGGTGGCCGACAGCCGACGCGGCCGCGCGCTGTCGTTGCGCAGGACGAGGCGCGAGAACTTCACCGCTGCGTCGATGGCGACGAAGATCGTCAGTTCGCTGTGAATGCCGGCCTCGTCGTGTTCGAACACGCTGTAGCCGAAGCCGTGTCGCGTGACGTAAGGCGTGCCCGCACTCTCGTCGCGCAGATCGCCCGCGGCAGGCAGCGAGGTCGGGTGCCAGACCTGGCCGGTCTCTTCGTCGCGCAGGTAGATGGCTTCCCCGCTGCTGTCGGTGACAGGATCGTTGTGCCAGGGCGTGAGCCGAAGCTCGTGCGCGTTCTCACACCAGGTGTAGGCGCTCCCGCCCTCGGACACGACGGTGCCGAAGCGCGAGTTCGCGATCACGTTGACCCACGGTGCCGGCGGACGGCGGTCCGCGGCGGTCGAGATGACGTACTCGCGGCCGTCGGGCGAGAAGCCGCCGATGCCATTGAACAGCAGCAGCCCGCGCATGTGCTCGGGCGTGCCCGGTTCGTGCGCGCCCGGCCCCGGGGGGGAATCGACGGGGCGCGAGGGCACGAGGGCCGAGACGCGGCGCCCCGTCACCCGGCGGCGGTCGACCTGCTCGGCCAGCGAGCCGAGGCGATCGGTAATGATCGCGCGCGCTACCGCTTGCAGAAGCACGCGGTCCTCGACCGCAATTTGCTCCGCATGCCGCACGAATATTCCGCCGGGCCGATCGACGACGTGCGACTCGGTGCTGCCCGCGATGAGCCCGAGGATGTGTTCCTGAAGACGTTGGCGGTACACGTCGCGCTCCTCGTTCCAGATGACGAGGTCGACCGCGAGCCCCTTGAGGCGCCACCACGCATGTGCCTGCACCATCTGGCGGACCAGGTCGATATTGACGGCCTGGTTGACCTGCAGCAAGACGATGGGCAGGTCGCCCGAGATCGCATAGCCCCACAGGCCCGACTGCCCGCGCCGGTTGCGAAGCAGCACGGCCGGGTCGGCGCGCAGGGTGGGCTGCGCATACACGACCGTGTTGGCCAGGCGCGCATAAAGCTGCGTCTCCGCATCGGTCGCGTTCAACTGCCGCAAAACGACCCGGCTGTGTGTCCACGCGAGCTCGAAGACTCGGTCGGCCAGGCGCCGGTCCATGTACTTGCTGGCCAGCGCAAGGCAGCCCTCGCGCGTGCCGGCGACGCCGTAGACGATGTCGACCACGGCGGTCTGCTGCGGCTCGAGCGTGATGACGCGGCGTGTGGCCGCCACCGGGTCGAGCACCGGGCCAGCGCTGCCCGACAGCGGTGTCTCCTCGCGCATGGCGTTTGGCGCATGCAGGCTGCGCCCGCGCCCGATGAAGCGCGCCCGGTCGGTCTCGTGCGAGACCGGCCCGTAGAGCGCGTCGTGCACCGCGACGAGGTGGAACATCCACGGCGGTTGTTCGTCGGCCGAGCGCGGGCGCCGGGTGCACAGGATGACGGGCGGGTCGTCGAGCACTTCGGTCTGAACGAACAGTTTGCTGAAGGCCGGATGCTGCGTATCGGACGCTGCGGTGGCGAGCACGATCTCGGCATAGCTTGTCACCTCGATGACGCGGCGCACGCGGCTGCGGTTGCTGAGCCGCAGGCGGCGCAACTCGATGTCGTCTTCGGGCGAGATGACGACTTCGGTGTAGGCTTCGATGCCCTGGTCGCGGCGCCGGAACTCGGCACGCCCCTCGCTGAAGACCGCTTCGTAGTGGTCGGGCTCCCACTGCGTGGGCTGGTGCGTGGTCGACCAGAAGGTGCCGGTTTCGACGTCGCGCAGGTAGCAGAAGTTTCCCCATGAATCGGTGGTGCCGTCTTCGCGCCAGCGGGTGATCGCGAGGTCGTTCCAGTGGCTGTAGCCGGCGCCCGAGTTGGTGAGCATGACGTGGTAGCTGCCGTTGGAGAGCAGCTGCACTTCTGGCGACGGCGTGTCCGGCGAGGTGATGACGCGCATGGGCGTCTCGGCGCCAGGCTGCCCGCTGCGAATGTCGGCCCGTTCGGCCACGTGCTGGTGGAAGGGCACGGCCTTGGGCACCCGCTCCTGAAGCAGCAGCAGCGTCGCCTGCAGTTCCGGGTCGGCCTCGAAGCGCCGCTGCATCGGACGGTCCAGCAGCAGGTAGGCGAGCGCGAGCAGGCTCATGCCCTGGTGGTGCGCCATGTGCGAGCGCACGATGGCGCACTTCTCGCCGCGCGGCAAGCGCGACGGCGTGTAGTCGACTGCTTCATAGAAGCCGAACGTGCTGGCCAGGCCGATGTCGGCAAGACGGCGCAAGTTCTCAACCGCCATTTTCGGCTCGACCATCAAGGCCATGACACTCGCATAGGGCGCGATCACCAGGTCCTGCGCGAGGCCGCGTTTGAGGCCCAGTCCCGGCACGCCGAAGCTGCGGTACTGGTAGTTGAGCTGCGCGTCGGTGAGGTTGTAGCCTGATTCCGAAATGCCCCAGGGCACGCCGCGCTGCCTGCCGTAGCGGATGTGGGATTCCACGGCGCCGCGCATGGACTGGTCGAGCAGCGTGTTCTCGTAGCTCGGCATCACGAGCATGGGCATCAGGTACTCGAACATCGAGCCGCTCCACGACAGCAGCACGGGCCTGTCGTCCGCGCCGGTGAGCAGCCGGCCCAGCGCGAACCAGCTTTGCTGCGGGACGTGGGCCTTGGCAATCGCGATGAAGCTGGCGAGCCTGATCTCGGAGGCAAGCAGGTCGTAGTGGCCCGAGTCGCGGCGGCGATCGTCGACGTTGTATCCGATGGCGAACAGGTCGCGCGCCGGATCGTAGAGGAAGCTGGATTCCATGTCGGCCATCGCGCCCGCGCGCTCGGCGAGAGTGCGCAAGGCGTTGCTGCGCAGCATCAGCGCGGAGGCCCCCCAGGCGGCAGTGGGGGAGGTTTGCGCGTGCGGCGCCAGGCATTGCAGGTCTGCCAGAGCGGCTTCGGACTGCTGCACCAGCGCCTGCGCCCAGCGGCGCGATGGCGTCATCGCGGCCGTAGGATCATCCGCGGCTTGCTCGGTCGCCGCAGCGTCGGGTGCCGGAAACGATGCCCACAGTTGCTGTGCGTCACGCAGCACCGCGTCGAACGCCTTCCACAGCTCGAAAGGCAGCTGCGGCGGATGAACGAGGTGACCCGCGAGCGTGGCGGTCAGGCGCGAGGCATCGGTCGCGCCGGGGTCTCTGCCCAGCGCCTGTCGCAAGAGCTGCAGCGTGTCATGCAGGCCACTGAAGCACTTCTGGAACTGCGGTGTTTCGTCGGCCAGCATCAGAAGGCCCGAGCGCAGCGTGAGCAGGTGACCCGCGAGATTGCCGCTGTCCACCGTGGAGACGTAGGCCGGGCGCAGCGGCTGCAGCGACTGGGTGTCGTACCAGTTGAACCAATGCCCGCGGTACTTCTCCATGCGGGTCATGGTGTCGAGGGTGGCGCCGGCGCGTTGCAGCAACTGGCCGCAGGTGATGTAGCCGAAGTCGTACGCGGTCAGCGTTGCCAGCAGTGACAGCCCGATGTTGGTGGGCGAGGTGCGGTGGGCCGTGCGCTGCACCGGCTGCTCCTGCACATTGTCGGGCGGCAGATGGTTCTCGGCCGCGTTGACGAACGTTTCGAAGAACGCCCAGGTTCTGCGGGTGAGCAGGCGCAGGAAGAGCGTCTGCGCCTCGTTGAGCGCGGATTGCCGGCGCTTGAGCGGCTGGTCCAGCCACCACACCACGACGGGCGATGCGAACCAAAGCAGCAATATCGGCGATGCAACGCTCAGCGAAGCGGACCGCCAGTACGCCAGGCCGACGAAGCTCGCCAGCGCCAGCGCCGGCGCGAACCACGTCTGCCGCAGAGTCTGGGCGAAGTCGGCCGATGCGCAGCCGCTGTGGCGATGCAGCGTGTCTGACGAGGGCTGCCATTCGAGCAACATGCGTCGGCTGATGCACAGCCGCCACAGCGTGCGTGCGATGGCATCGAGGCTGAAGAAGGCTTCGTGAGGCAGGCTGGCGAGTGCAAGGACAGCCTGGCCCCATTGGCGCGATGCCGACGGTATGGCGGCCGACAGGTGTTGGACGGCTTTCAGCTCATCCGGCTTTCGGATCAAGTTGCCGATGAGATTGACTGCCGGCGGCATGAACAGGACAACGACGCAGGCCAGCGTCCACAGCAGCGGTGGCTGCAACGCGGTCCAGCCCAGAATGAACAGTGCGGTCAGCGCGGTCGGCACGAGGCTTCGCCGCAGGTTGTCGAAGATCTTCCAGCGCGACAACGACGACAGTGGATTGCTCAGGTGGACCACGTGCGCCGTGTCGGCCCCGCCGTGCGCGTCGGGCTTGCGCACAGTCATGCGCAGGCGCGGCAGGAGCCAAGCAGCGAGCTGCCAGTCGCCGCGTATCCAGCGGTGCCGCCGCCTCACATCGGCGTCGTAGCGCGAAGGCGACTCTTCGACGAGTTCGACATCGCTCAACAGGCCGCTGCGTGCGTAGCACCCCTCCAGCAGATCATGGCTCAGGATGCGGTTTTCGGGCAGCCGCCCGCCAAGCACGTGCTCGAACGCATCGACGTCGTAGATGCCCTTGCCGATGAAGGAGCCTTCGCCGAAGAGATCCTGATAGATGTCGCTCACTGCGCGCGTATAGGGGTCGATGCCCGGCTCCCCCCCGAAGAGCCGTCCGTATCGCGTGCGGTTGGCCGCGGCCAGGCTCACGCCGACGCGCGGTTGCAGGATTCCGTAGCCTTCGACCACACGCGGCGACTGCGCGCTGCCGCCGAAGCGCGGCCGGTTCAGCGGATGCGCCATGGTCGCGATGAATTGCCAGGCCGAGTCGCGCGGCAGTTGCGTATCGGTGTCGAGCGTGATCACATACCGAACGCCCGACAGCCGTGAGATGTCCCCGGCGATGAGCGAGAAGCGCTCATCGCCGGCGCCACGCAGCAGGGCATTGAGGTCGGCGAGCTTTCCGCGCTTGCGTTCGTAACCCATCCACTTGCCCTCGCGCGGGTTCCATCGTCGCGGGCGGTGCAGCAGGAAGAAGCGATCGACGCTATTCGGTGTGCCGTCGGGTTCGTGGTACTTCTGGTTGAGCGCCTGGATGCGCTCGTGCGCTTGCCTGAGCAGTTCTGCGTCGCCTTCGCAGGTCTCTTCAGGTGCGTCGTGGAAATCGGTGAGCAAGGCGAAATGCAGCTGCGGGTCGCGATTGGCGAGAAAGCGCACCTCCAGCGCGTCGACCAGGTCCTCGATGCCTTGCGCGCTGCCCAGCATGGTGGGCACGACGACGAGCGTGCGCGAGGACGTCGGGATGCCGGAGGAAAAGTCCATCCGGGGCAGCGTCCTGGGCGTCCCCAGCAGCGTCGCGACCCAATTGACCAGCGACACGGCGAGCTGGCTCGCGACAATCAGCAGCGCGACACCCGCTGGCCACCACCACGCAGCTGACGCCACACTCGCAAACGGCAGCGTGAAGCCGCGCGACGACCCGTACAGCGGCAAAGCCGCGAGCACCAGCGTGGACAGGACGATCGATCCCCCGTACCAGGCCACGGGCCGTCGCGCCACCAAGCGCCGCAAGCGTGCCCACGGGCCTGCGCGCATGTGCATCACCCGCTCGAGGTCGGCCGTGCCTGCGCCGACGAGGTAGTGCCCCACATGCCCGCGATGCGTCTGGCCAGCCTCGCCGGGCACCGTCGCCTTGATGGCCAGGTCGATCGCCGCGCGCGCCACGTCGCTCTCGCTCGCGGCGCTCTTGCGCGCGATGCGTTCGACCTCGTGGCGGTAGCTGTCGCGGGTCGTGAAATCCATGCGCGAGTAGATGTCGGCCGGGTCATGACGCAGTGTCTGTTCGACCACCGACAGGGTCTCGACGAATTCGCGCCAGTCCATTGCCCCGAGCAGGCGCAGGCTGCCGATGCTGTTGCTGACCGAGACCTGGGCTGCGGCTTGCCGCTGCGCTTCGATCTGCACCAGCTGCTCGATGGTCCTGTGGGTCTCGGCCAGGTGCTGCTCTACCCAGCTCAGGGGCAGAGCAAGCGCGGCGCTGCGGCCAAGCAGGCGTCGGGAGAGTTCGGAGACGAATGGCGCCGTCATCGGCGGATCTGACCGAGCCATGTCCGCCACGACGAGGATCAGGTTCTTCGGGTCGCGCTCGGCCATGTCGAGCATGCGGTCGGCCCATGAACCGGCGATGTCGCGTTCCGCACGGCTGGCGGCCACGCGCATGGCCACCCGCCGAAGATTCTCGATGAGCGCGAGCCGCAGCATGATCGGGATTGCCCACAGCTCGCCGAGATCGAGCACCTTGACCGTCTGGTACGACGCCACGAAGCGCGTGAGTGTGTGGCGGCCGAGCCGGCTGTCGCCGTGCGCTACGGCATCCAGGGCGAGGTCGTAGACACGCGGCAAGCCTGCGTTCGGTCCGTCGGCAAGGCGCGGCAGCTCCCGGCTGTAGCCGGGCGGCAGATGTCGCTTGGCGGTTCGAACCTCTTCCTCGATGAGGTAGAAGTTGTCGAGCAGCCACTCGCCCGCGGGCGTCACGCGGCGATGCGGCTGCGCGCTCTGCGTCAGCAGCGTGCACACCTCCACCAGGGCCTTCTCATTGGCGGCGAGCCGCGGCAGGAGCCGGTCGGCGGAACGTTCTCGCACGAGATTGTGCGCGGCGGCCACGTCCTTGCCGTGCTGTTCCATCTGGTCCGCGGTGAACAGTTCGGACCGCAATGGCGCTTCGTCGCCTGCATCGCCGGAATTGTCTTGCCTCAGCAGGGCCGACGGGACGGCCAGTGAGTCCAACCACGCCGCTCTGGTGTCTGGCCGGTTGGTCGCCTTCAAACGTTCTCCATGGCGAATCGTCCTCTGTCTGGCGTCGGCGTGGGCCGCGGAAGATCAGTGTAGTCACGTCGTGCGAATACGGGCGATTGCCCCCGATCTTTCGCAGACGAGCAGCGAATACGAACCCACGCACCAAAGGCGTACGGCAACCCCTTCGGCGCCCTGTCGGACCGCCTGGGCCGGATCCGGGCTGAGCCGTCGGCGGGTAGATCGACTCAGCCAGGGCTCGTGCGCAGGGTCAGAGCATCTTCGAACGTGTGGTGCCAGTCGGGCGGCAGCGTGATGTATTCGATCCAGCGCAACGCGGCCGACTTTGGGCCTATCCCCTCGGCTATGTACATCGCCGAGATTGCGTCCGCGATCTCGAACGCGTCGTGCCAGCTGTGGCCATGGTCTCGCATCAGAGCCTCGGCGACGCCCGCGCGGTAAGAGATCGGGTCGGTGGGCATGCTTCAGTGCTC
>Ga0070706_100002144_pt1 | contig 20097 bp, 14 predicted proteins | sample KBSK5501metaG_FD_65476 | JGI IMG/M metagenome (GOLD analysis project Ga0070706, IMG submission 65476) | Corn, switchgrass and miscanthus rhizosphere microbial communities from Kellogg Biological Station, Michigan, USA - KBS K5-50-1 metaG | ecosystem: Host-associated > Plants > Roots >... | reverse complement strand
CCAAGCGCTGCCGGAAAGCCGAACCCCATGGATCCAAGACCGGCCGACGTCAGGAATTGGCGTGGATAACTGAAATCGTAATATTGGCCCGCCCACATCTGATGCTGGCCAACGCCCGTCGTGATAATCGCATTCCCACCGGTTAACTCGTGCAGCACCCTGACCACGTACTGCGGCAAAATCGCGTCCTCAGTATCCTGAAAATCGAGCGGGTAGCGCTCTTTCCAGCGTTGGATCTGTTTCATCCATTCAGGGTACAAACCTGAATAGCTATCCGAACGATCGAACCCTCCTTCGGCTAACAATCGGTTCAACTCGCCCAAAGCGAACTTGATGTCGCTATGGATCGGCAGTTTCACCACCTTATTCTTGTTAATCTCCGAGAAGTCGACATCGATGTGAACGATCGTGCCGTGCTCCGCAAATTTCTCGACTTTACCGGTCACGCGGTCATCAAAACGGACACCGAACGCAAGCAACAGATCGGATTCATTCACAGCACAATTGGCGTAAACGGTGCCGTGCATACCGAGCCATTTCAAAGAAAGCGGATGCGATTCCGGGAATCCGCCAATACCCATGAGTGTTGTGGCAACAGGAATTTGTGTGCGTTCCGCGAACTCGCGCAGTTCATCCCCTGCGTTTCCCGAAATGATACCGCCGCCGGCGTAAATCATGGGACGCTTCGCTGATTTGATCAGTCCGACTACTTCATTGAGCGCCACCGGATCGGCTTTGGGAGGCGTTTGATATCCTCGCAGGTTCAGTTCGGCCGGGAAAACTGGATGCGTAATCGAGTTCTGGATGTTCTTTGGGATATCAATGACCACCGGACCAGGGCGTCCGGTAGTAGCAATATGAAACGCTTCTTTGACGATTCGAGGGATGTCGTGCACATCGACAACCAGGTAGCTGTGTTTCACAACCGATAACGTCATCCCGAAGATATCGGTTTCCTGAAACGCTCCGCGGCCGATCATCTCTTGGGGCACCTGCCCGGTGATAGCGATCAGCGGAACGGAATCCATGAACGCATCGGCGATCCCGGTAACCAGGTTCGTAGCGCCTGGGCCGGAAGTAGCCATGCAAACTCCGGCTCGGCCAGTCGCCCGTGCGTATCCTTCCGCCGCGAAGACGCCCCCTTGTTCGTGTCTGGGAAGAATGGTTCGAATCTTTCGCGAGCGCGTAAGCGCCTGGTGAATCGGCATGCTTGCACCACCCGGATACGCGAAAATTACCTCTACACCCTCACGTTCCAGCGCGGTGACGAGGATCTCGGCGCCATTCATCGTTTCGCCCCTTTCAGGGCTCGCTTGTGGGACAATAGCCGATTCGCGAGTAGTGGAGGTTTTCATAGACAGAGTCGTCTAGTATAAGGGAGTCGAGCGGATGGGGCAACTGGGAGAAATTGAAATGCGCAGGAAGGGCAGGAGATGGGACAAATGGGACGTATGCGACGTATGGGACATATAGGACATGGGACCTATCCTCGACGCTGTTTTCGCGCCCGGGTCTTGCGCTGACGAAGGCCACTATCCTTCAAGAAGTCTTGTTCCAGGCGGCGGATTTGTTGATCGAGGAGACAGTTTGTCTGGTTGATAAGAGAGAGTGCGATGTTTGCTACAGCCTCGGCGGATCGGTCCTCGCAAAATGTACGGAATTCCTCATAGCTAACGCCGGGGCGAGTCCCCAGACGGCGGACATATAATGCCTCGCGGCTCTCCTTGTCCCACACCCTGAGTTTTCGGGTTCGAAGAAAATCGTGGTAGTCACGCAGTAATTCTTCAAGGCTGGTTCGAGCCACGTCCGTGCGTTTTAACTCTGTCCGCTTCGAAGTTCCGGAGGCTTTGCTGCCTTCCACAATATTCTGCTTTCCCGAACGGGCAGCCTGGATCATCTGATCGATTGTCCGGTCAGTTTCTCGAAGGAATCGCTTACTAAACTCATAGGTCACATCGAAAACAATCTCTGCCTTTTGATACGACAAAAGCTCCTCGTAATTCCCGTGCGGCCCTATGAAACCGTCATTGTGATTCATACACATCAGTCCTATACGTCCTATAAGTCACATCAGTCCCATCTATCCTCACCTATCCCAACACAATTGTCTACTGTTATACACAACTCCACCCTCGTCCTCCCCGATCGCCTCGTGCCTTCGGCCTGGTTAGCTTTTGAGGCCGGCAAAATCACCGCGCTTGGTACTGGCCAACCTCCGCCAACGCCCTCTCTGGTGGACGCCCATGCCTCCTATCTCGCCCCTGGGTTCGTCGACATCCATCTCCACGGCGCCAACGGCGCCGATTTTCTAGACGCAACGCCCGATGCGTTTCGAACAATCTCGGAGTTTCACACCAGCGGCGGTACTACTGCGATCGCGCCCACCGCAGCTACTGCGACTTATCAGAAGCTCGAGCAAGTGCTGCAGACCGCAGCAATCGCAAAGACGCCGGGGCGATTGTTGCCGGCACATCTGGAAGGACCGCATTTGTCGAAAAACAAAGCCGGCGCACAGGATCATTCTTTGTTCAGCAATCCAACAGCAAAAGAAATTGCCTGGGTCGAGGAAAGAGCGTCACAAATCGGAACAATCACTGTGGCGCCAGAACTCCCGGGTGCGCTCGATTTCATTCGAGCATGCGCCAGAGCTGGCGTTTTGATGAGCGCTGGCCATTCGGAAGCCATGGATGAAGAAATGCAAGCAGGCGTCAGCTTTGGTCTTCGGAAAGCGACTCATCTTTACAATGCCATGGGGACCGCAAAAAAAATTGGCCTCTTTCGCCATGCAGGACTCCTGGAATTTGTGTTAGCTACACCCGATCTTTACGGCGAATTAGTTGCCGACGGATTCCATGCTTTGCCCACCCTGATGAAGCTCGCCTACGAAGCCAAAGGACCCGATCGCCTCATTCTGGTCACAGATTCACTCGCTGGCGCAGGGCTGGCGGAAGGCGCTCGCTTCCAGCTCGGCAACTATCGATGCAAGGTTGGACCTGGCTATGGCGTTCTCGAAGACGAATCAGCGCTGGCGGGTAGTTTGGCCCGCATGATCGATCTAGTCCGCAACATGACTACAGTGGCAGATGTGCCGCTGTATGAAGCAGTCCGAATGGCCTCGCTAAACCCCGCACAAGCCCTGGGTTGGGCTGACCGGATCGGGTCGCTCGAGCCCGGAAAATTCGCTGATCTCGTCCTTTTCGATGACCAGTTCCGAGTGAACTGCACAATCGTCAGCGGGCAAACGGTTTACAGAAATCAATAAACCTTTGTCGCGCGCAAAAGCATGCGCTGTGGTATGGAAAAGTTATGATGACGCGACGCGAAGCAATCAAAACTGTTGCCCTCACTGCGAGCGCTATCGCAGTGGCTCCTACCATCACAGAAGCACAGAATGCGAGTCAGGGTGGCTCTGGCTACCCGTTCAAAGTTCCAGACCTCGGTTATCCCTACGATGCGCTGGAACCGTATATCGACGCGCAAACGATGCAGATTCATCACGACAAGCATCACAACGCTTATGTCGAGAATCTCAACAAGGCGTTAGCCAATGCGCCGGACTCAGCAAAAAAAATGTCTGTCGAAGAACTCCTGCAAAGCCTTGACAGTCTGCCAGAAAAGATACGTACGACCGTTCGAAACAACGGTGGGGGCCACTACAATCATTCGTTGTTCTGGAAGATGTTAAAGAAGAATGCAAACGGCAAACCGAGCGGCGACCTCGCCAAAGCAATCGATACTTCGTTTGGAAGCTTTTCTGCGTTTCAGGAAAAATTCTCGGATGCCGCGGCTAAGGTTTTTGGGAGCGGTTGGGCGTGGCTGGTCCTGAAAGACGGCAAGACGCTGGAAATCGTCAGCACACCGAACCAAGACAGCCCAATTTCGCAAAAAACGGCTGCGCCCGTCCTCGGCCTCGATGTCTGGGAACATTCCTATTATCTGAAACATCAGAACCGGCGTCCTGAATATATCAAAGCTTTCTGGAGCGTAGTGAATTGGGACTACGCAGCGGAGCGTTATTCGGCAGGGACGAAGGCATAAAGGGGTGGCTCGTCTGTTTGACCTGAACCCGCAGCAGCTTGAAGCGGTTAAGGCGTTGCACGGTCCTGTCTTGATTCTTGCCGGCGCAGGGACTGGCAAGACTCGAGTCATCACGACCCGGATCGTTTACTTGCTGCATGAAGGGATCGCCCCTGAGCGAATTCTGGCCGTCACGTTCACCAACAAGGCTGCCAGCGAAATGCGTCAACGTGTTGCCGCGATGACCGAACGTGGTCGGGCGAGCAAGCTCACTATCTCAACATTTCATTCATTGTGCGTCCGTATCCTGCGTCAGGATATCGATAAACTTGGCTACAAAAAGAATTTCTCGATCTACGCAGAAAGCGATCAGTTAGGGTTGATCCGCAAAATCATCCCCCGCCTTGCCGCGAGGGATGAAAAATTGGATCCGTTACAGGCTCGCAACCTGATCAGCAGAGCGAAAAACCAGCATTGGACTATCGACGAAAAGACGCTGGCCGGCGCAGTCTTTCAACGGTACCAGGAAAATCTGAAAAGCCTCAATGCCGTCGATTTCGACGATCTTTTAATCCTGACCGTCCGGCTGCTTGAACAGTTCGATGATGTACGGATCAAGTGGCAGACAAGGTTCAGTTATCTGATGGTGGACGAATTCCAGGACACCAACAAGCAGCAGTTGGAGCTGGTCCGGTTGCTTGCGGGACCTGAACGCAATGTCTGTGTCGTTGGCGACGACGATCAAAGCATCTACGGATGGAGAGGAGCCGAAGTGTCGAACATCCTTGAGTTCGAGCACCATTTTCCCGGGCCAAAGATACTAAAATTGGAACAGAACTATCGCAGTACTAACGCGATTCTCGGCGCTGCGAACAGCGTGATTCGCCTCAATCCGCGTCGTCGCCCAAAATCGCTTTGGAGCAGCAACGGCGAGGGCGCAAAAGTCAAGGTGGTGCAGGTCCCCGATGATCGCGAAGAGGCAAACTATGTGCTGAATGAAATCCAACGACTGCAATTGACCGAAGGAACTCATTGGAACGAAATCGCAGTCATTTTCCGTATGAACGCGCAATCGCGGCTCCTTGAAGAGAACTTCCGCAGACTGCAAATACCGTACCGCGTAGTTGGCGGACGAAGTTTCTTCGAGCGCAGAGAGGTGAAGGATCTGCTCGCTTACCTCACCTGCCTGACGAATCCTGATGACGACACAAGCCTGCTGCGAATCATTAATACACCGGCCCGCGGCATCGGTACGTCAACAATCGAGCTAGCAATCGAGGAAAGTGCGGCCGCGAAACGTTCATTGTTTCAAGTCCTGCAAGAGACCTGTGGTTGTGCCCCGAACGCTTTCGAGGCTGCCGCAGACGCCCAGCGTGCATCGTCGGACTGGCAGGAGAGGCCTGCCGCCCAGCCTGACCTCCTGAGTCGACGAGCGAAAGATTCGATTTCCAAGTTTCTGAATCTGGTTGACCGCTACGAGACAAAATTGACCGAGCCAATGATCAATCTGGCCGCAGTCGTTTCGGATCTGCTTGCCGAGATTGGTTACTTCGACGATCTGCGACGAAGCTGCAAAACTCCGGAAGAAGCGGCGGATCGCGAGGAAAATGTCCGTGAACTAGTCCGCGCGCTATCGGAGTACCAGAAGCGCTCTACCGATGGCATTATTGGTTTTCTCGCGGAAGTATCGTTAGACCAGGAACGCGAGGATGAAAAAGAAACCGTCTCCGACGGCGTGACGCTAATCACCTTTCATGCAGCGAAAGGTCTTGAATTCAAGTATGTTTACCTCATCGGAATTGAGGAAGGAATTTTGCCGCACGATCGGTCTAAGCTGGACGGAAACCTCGACGAAGAACGGCGTCTCTTTTACGTCGGAATTACCCGCGCGAAGTATGGACTAACCATCACACACTGCGGCTCACGGATCCGCTATGGAAGCGCTTCTCCGTGCCATCCCAGCTCGTTCTTGAAAGATTTAGACCCGCGTTTCGTCGAGCAACTGAACTATCACGAGTTAATGAATAGGCCGGCGACCGAGAGTACCGCCCGTCTTCATTTTGCAAAAATGAAAGAGCTCCTCGGATAGGGGCGCCTTCAGCGCCCAGTTTTCCGTCCACCGTCCACCGTCAACGGTCCACCGTTCGGACGATCGCGGGGCGCTACTCTGATTCTCGCACTCACACTTACACTTCTTCTAAAGGATTCCCTTCGTGCCGGACGTCCTTGGCTTCAGCCACGTAGATCGCTTCTTCAGCGATGTTCTCAACCACATACGCTGCGCGCTCGAGACACTGAGCAACAGCGATCAGATTGACGTAGCCACGAACAAACGGCGTGTTCTCTTCGACGAAATCGGTGTAGCGATCGTCCAGGTCACGGGCCTCTCGAGCAAGCGGCTCCATTCTCGACCTTGTTTGCTCCGCCAGGAGGCTGTCGGCCGTGGCAAAAGCCTCTAATGCCTCACCAAAAGCAACTTCTAGAGGATCAAAAATTGCCTCCAGCCAAATCGCTTCTTCCAAAGGAGGTTCCTCGTTCAGTTTCCGGGCTCGCCGAGAAATATTCACCATCAGATTGGATAACCGCTCGAGGTGGCTCCCAGCCTTGATAGTTGCCAGGACCCTTCGCAGATCGAATGTCATCGGTTGGAACCGGACCAGAATATCAGTGCCGGTACGATCCACCTGTTTTTCCAGGACATCGATTTCGTCATCATCCGCAATGACCGCTGCGCAAAAATCATCGTCTCTTAGACGAAGCCCTTGTTTAGCATTCGCCACGTTCCGCCGGACGAGATTGCCCATCATCAGCACGTCGGCACGAAGTGTGTCTAGCGCTGTATCAAAACCGGGAAGCAAGTGTCGGCCTTCTGACATAGCCATAAACATTCATGACCCGAAGAGCTTGAGAACTCAAGCCCTAGCCCAAGAATCGCGCAGATAAAACTGCTCAAGAATCTCCTACTCGCTCATGGTCCGGAGCTTCCTGGGCCATCCACTCACGGAACTTCTGAATCTGGTCTCTCGTGCCGACTACGAGCAACCAGTCGCCCGCTTCAAGCACCTGGAACGGGCCGGGGAACAGCATCCGATGATCTCCTCGAGAAAGACCAACAATCTGGACGCCTGTGTTTCTGGGAATCTCCAATTCGGCCAGTGCTGCATTATTCAGCCGGCTACGTTCAGGTACCTGGATCGATTCCAAGCGGATCTCTTCAAGAAGGTCCGCCTGTTCTGTCTTGGCTTGTCCGCTATTGAAGAAGGCTCTGACTTTCTGGATCTGGTCCGGTTTACCTAGCACCAGCAATTCATCATTTGGGTACAGTTCTGTATCAGGCCCTGGGCTGGGTACGGGGAATCCCTGCCTTTCAACACCGACCACGGCGCATCCGAATTGGCTCCTCAAGCCAAGGTCGCCAAGTGTTTTGCCAAACCATGCTTCTGAGTCCGGCACACGGATATCGCTGAGGGTCAAATCCCATTCCTGGTGTTCCTTCAGCCAATCTTCCCGGCTTTTTTCTCTTCGTTCCTCACTGGAAAGAATTGCTTCCGCCAGTCGGACATCGAGTTGTTGATGAACCCGTCTGAGTTTCCTGCCAAAAATAAGCAGATAAATGAGCGCGGTGACCCCGATCGCGCCAAAAAATGAGAGCGGTGTCCTGGTGGGCTTGAGAACCCAGACCCAGAGGATTAGCAGGCACGCGGCCGTTGCTTCCAAAGCAACTTGCAGAACCCCGCGTTTCGAATCGCCGCCCAAGGCGAGCTCCATGAGAGACGCCAAAAAGTTAGCCAGTCGATGCCAGAGGCCGAGAAGTGGACCGGTAATAGCTATTCCAATAAGAACCCAGAACACTCTGTCGCTCCAGTGTCCAAGCGGCTTAGAGAAGAGGGACGCCCATTGCTGGTGCAGTAGTGGTGAAAAAACAAGAATCGCGGAAGAAATAACTATACTGATCACCAGCATGGGAAACCTCTGACGCGCCAGAAGAATTACTTGGCTTCTCTGCTGGCGCTCACTCACGGTGGTCAGAAACTCTTGATAGAGCTGCAGTAGCCGCCTCAGAGGTCGCGGTTCCCAACGGACTATGGTGTGGCTGAGTTTGGCGGAGTTCTTGATCAGAAAGGGAGAAATCAACGCGCCTGACAATGCGATTCCAAACGCCGCGGGATAGTAATCCGCAGAAAGGACCCGTGATGACACACCTACTTGCGCAATGATGAAAGCGAACTCACAAACCGGGGTCGCCATCAAGCCGGTCCGAACCGCTTCACGATCTTCAGTACCGGTGATGGTCAACGCCGCGGTTACCGCAATTGCCCGAATGAAAATTGAGGCTAAGCCAAGCGTTACGGCCAATCCCCAGTGCTTAAGCAGCAGCGCCGGATCCAATAGCATCCCGATCGACACAAAGAACACAGAGACGAAAAGATCACGCATTCCGAGCATGGCGCGTTCAACCGTTGGCCTTTGGGGTGTCTCTGCAATGATCGCTCCAAGTAGAAACGCCCCAAGTGCCAGCGAAGAGCCGATCTTGACCGCCAGGACCGCGATTCCCAGCACCAGACCAGCCACTCCAATCGTCATCAAATCCGTTCCGGCGCTATTGAGCTGGCGCAGAATCCTGGGGAGGAAGAGCAGTCCCACCACAATCACGATCGTTACAAAGACGAGCAGCACCCCGAGCGTATTCCCAACCCCGGCCTTCGGCGTTCGCTGCATTTGCGCCGCGGACGAGAGCAACGTCAGAACAATTATGGCAACCGTGTCCTCCAGAACGGTGATACTAATAGCGAGCGTACCAGCGCGCTGGTGAGAGAGTCCGGTCTCAGACAGCACCTTGGCAATGATGGCGGAGCTCGACGCCAGTAACATACTCGCGACAAAGGGGGTCTCGGCCGCCCCGATACCGAACAGGGGACAGATCGCGCGCGCAGCGGTGAACACAAAAAGCGCGCCTAGCCCAACTGCAAGCATCAGGCCCAAACCCATGCGTCGCAGTTTCGCCAGACTGAGCTCGAGCCCGATCGAAAACATCAAGAAGACCAACCCTAACTGGGAAAGGGTTTCGATCCTGGCTAGATCGGAGATCGAGGCAAGAATCGGTGAATGCGGCCCCACCAGTATCCCAGCCAGCAGGAACCCAAGAACACTGGAGAGTCCGAGCCGTTGACAGAGAAGTCCAGCAACACCCGCAATGAGTGTTACGATTGCCAGGTCCTGGACTAGTGTCAGCTCGCCCATGCGTAAATGCCAGCAGCGCCGTCATCACTGACAATGCCAGCAACTGACAGCGATGACACGCTGCAAAAGTCAACCGGCCAACCAAAGAGCAGATCCGATGTCGGCGGTGACGGCGATGCCGGCGTTCTATACCGCGCGCCACCTGGCAGCGTCAATGCAGGAAACAATATGCCCCAGCCACCCAAGCCAGACGAACCAGAGAAGCCCGCTAACAATAAAATGAACTAGTGCGGCCAGCACCCTGCCCTGAGTTAGCTGACCTAATCCAGGGATGAAGAAACTCGCTAACGCTGCAATCACATTACCGGCAGATCCTTGGGACATAGCACAAATGAATCGAGGGTGAAAATCACGTCAAATAAAAGCCGTACGCTGTCATCTGTCTTTCAAACGCACGAGGCTGAGCTAAAGCTCAGCCCTACCAGCGGTGGGCCATCATCGCGTCATCGGTAGGGCTGAGCTTTAGCTCCGCCTCGTACGCTCGGCAGCCCCCCTGAATAACTAGCCATTCGGCTGTATGATCACAAATGATCGTTGACGCTCACGAGAAATCCCCAACACGATCGGACGATCCTGATTCAATTTCGAAGTGATTTGATTGAATTGCTGCACATTCGTGACCGGTTGCCGGTTGATTTCCTCGATCACGTCTCCCGGTTGAATTTGTTGGGCGGCGGCTGAACTCGGATCGACCTGGGTCACAATCACACCATTCACATTCGAGGGAACATTCGCTTCCGAACGGAGTTTCGGCGTCAATTCTTGCACTTCGACGCCAGCTAACCCCTCACTCGTATCCGGTTGTGCAGGCCCGTTTGGATTGTTCTGATTCCGGTTCAAACGCGCCGCGAGGTCGGCAGGCTGCTCGACAACCTGCGCGTTGACCGTTTTTGGTTGCCCATCACGAATTAACTCAATCGTAAGCGTCGAACCGACATCGGCTTCCGATATTCGATTCGACAACGACATCGGATCTCTGATTTCGTTACCGTTCACTTTCCGAATGACGTCGCCGCGGATTATCCCTGCTTTCTCCGCCGGCGATCCTGGAGAAACATCCGAGACCAAGGCGCCGCGGGAATCGCTCAGCTTAAATTGTTCGGCGATGTCATTTGTCAGTGGTTGAATTCCGACGCCCAGAAAACCGTGAATCACTCTTCCCTTCGAGATGATGCTGTTCATCGCCCGTTTGACGACATTGGAAGGGATAGCAAACCCGATTCCCTGGTTGCCCCCGGATTCTGAATAGATCGCGGTATTAATCCCAATAACCTCGCCCTTGATATTCACTAGCGGGCCGCCGGAGTTCCCGGGGTTAATAGCTGTGTCCGTTTGGAAAAACTCTACGGAACTGTCGTTCATAGCCCGTCGATCTTTGGCGCTGATAATGCCTTGGCTAACGCTTTCATCGAGCCCGAACGGGTTACCGATCGCCATCACCACGTTTCCTGCCCGCACCTTATCCGAGTCGCCCAACGCCAACGGGACAAGGTTCGGGAGATCTATTTTCAAAACCGCGATATCGATCTGGCTATCGGTTCCGACAATTTTTGCCTTAGCTTCTCTGCCGTCGCTAAGCTGTACGGTTATGTCGTCCGTTCCATTGATTACGTGATTGTTGGTCACGATATGCCCTTCCTTCGAAACGATCACTCCGGATCCCAGAGAATTAACCTTTTGTTGTGATGGACCAGGGCTTCCAGGCAAACGGCGCCCAAAGAAGAGCTCGAATGGATCAAGCATCTGTCGGCGTACCGTTTTCGTAGTGGTAACGCTGACTACGCTGGGGACAACCGCAGCAGTGACCTTTGTGTACTCTTCATCTAACCGCTGCAAGACATCGACGGAGCCTAGATCAATCTTCTCAGCCGGCGTGAACTTTTCCGGTTTCGTCTGAGCTTGGGCTTGAGCCACGTTCGATTGTTTTGTCTGCCAGACATAGATCAGTGAAATCGCCAATGCGAGTAAGAGAACGAAAACCAGAAACTTCAGAAAGCTCTTCATTTGCAAACGGGAATCTGCCCGACTAAGGCACACATTGCACAAAAGATTCCGGGTTTCGAGTTCCGAGTTCGGTCCCGCGGCGACCGACCGCCCTCCAGGCGCCTATACCTTGTCTCGTACCAAACGCTTCAAGCGCTGATGCTGCGGCTGCTGTAAGTCTGGGTCTCGAGCTAGAATCTGACGTGCCAGCTCCTTGGCTCGAACGACCAAGGCGCCGTCTTCGACTAGGTCGGCTAGCCGCAACGGCGGCAACCCGCTCTGGGCTGTCCCCAATAGGTCGCCCGGACCTCGGATTCGTAGATCGGCCTCCGCAATCTCAAACCCATCCTCCGTACCCTCCAGTACTCCGAGTTTCTCCATCGTGACTGGATCATCCTTATCGGTCAACAGAATGCAGTAACTCTGGTGTGCACTTCGCCCGATCCTGCCTCGCAGTTGATGAAGCTGCGCAAGGCCAAAACGTTCAGCATTTTCAATTAACATTACGGTCGCATTCGGAATATCTACCCCGACCTCGATCACGGTTGTGGAAACAAGGACATCAAGATCTCCTCGTCGAAAGGACTGCATTACCTGATCTTTCTGCTCCGCATCCAATCGGCCGTGCAGGAGCCCGCACCGAACAGGGGAGAGCATCTTTTCCCAGCGCGCGAACTCACTCGTGGCAGCCTTAACGCTAAGCGTGTCGGACTCCTCGATGACCGGATAAATGATGAAGGCCTGGCGCCCGGCACCAACTCGCTCCCGGATGAATGCGGCCGCCTCCGGAACTTTGGCCGACGACCGGACCCGGGTCACAATCGACCGGCGGTCCGCCGGTTTTTCATCGAGTGTTGAAACCTCCAGATCTCCGTACACCGTCATTGCGAGTGTCCGCGGAATCGGGGTAGCAGTCATCACTAACAAGTCCGGGACCGGTACTCGCTCGAGAAGTTTTGCTCGCTGCAGCACCCCGAATTTGTGCTGTTCGTCGATCACGACCAGGCCGAGCCGCTCAAACTGACCCACATCGTAAAGCAAGGCGTGAGTGCCAATTACCACTTGTGGCACGCCTTCCAGCTCCAGATGCGAGTCTTGCTGCCGAGTTGAAGTTCGCAGCGCGATGCGAATACCTAGTGGCCCGAGCCAACGATGAAAATTCGCGAAATGCTGTTCGGCCAGGACCTGAGTAGGCGACATTAGTGCCCCCTGGAACCCTGATTCGACGGTGTAGAGCATTGCTACCGCAGCAACCAATGTTTTTCCGGATCCAACATCGCCTTGAAGAAGTCGATTCATTGGAGCCGGTTTCGCCAGATCACTACGAATTTCCTCGATTGCTCGGCGCTGTGCTCTGGTCGGAGAAAACGGAAGCGAATCCAGGAACTTGCGCGGCAGCTGCCCGTCTCCAGTATGGCGTTCTCCCGCTAGCGTTGCAACTGAACGCCTCCGAAATTCCACGGCGACCTGCATGGCTACTAACTCGCCCAGCGCGAGAATACGTCGCGCTTTCCGCTGTTGTTCCCAGGCGTTCGGAAAATGAATCTGAATCAGCGCCTGTTCCTCCGGAGTAGTTGAAGAACCGGAACCTTTAAGCGCTTCGACAGCGCGAAAAATTAAAGCGCGCAAAGGCCGTTGCTTGAGGCCTTCCGTCAACGGATAAATCGGCGTGATCCGGCCCATATGGATCTTTTCTTCACCGCCGTCTACTTCGAGAATCTCGAATTCCGGATGATCCAGATAAATCCGGTTCCTGACCTCTTTTGGCCGGCCATAGACGATGATCTCTTGGCCGACAGCCAACATCTTTTGAATGTAGAACTGATTAAACCAGCGGCAGACGACTCGGCCGCTTAGCGCCCCGCCTATCTCTTCTAAAGTGGCCTCCACAATCTTACGTCCACCAAAGTACCGGCCGGAAACCTTCTGAACGAGACCACGCAAACAGACCGCTTTTTCCGATACGCCAGCCGGGAATCGCTCGAACTGGGTTCGATCCTCGTAGCGGCGCGGATAGTGCTCCAGCAAATCGCGCCAGGAATTGATGTCCAGTCGACCAAGCAAGCGTACGAGCTTCTGATCAGAAACCCAGGGGAGGTCGGTGAGAGGCTGATCGAGGAGACTCATTGAGTGTGAGTGTGAGTGCGAGTGCGAGCATTTGCAAACAACGTCCTCATCTCACAATCACACTTGCACTCGCACTCACACTCGATTCACACTCGATCTGATCGCTTCTATCTGGAGCTGTATCCGCAGCTCGTTCCGATAACGATTCTCTTCCAGATAAAAGGCTACGTCCCACGGCGGCGCGGGCAAAGGAATCTTGGCGCTGTGGAAATGGATCGCTTTCAAGAAACGATTTCTGTGTCGTATTGTGAACGACCGATGTTTCTCCTTTAACAGTCGAGGTTCACCAACAGGAATCGCGCCTCGAATGAGAAACAACGGTTGCGGATTGCCGATGCCGAACGGCTGCAGCAGCTCGTGGCAGCCCAACAACTGCAAATCAACCTCTTCATCTGTTAGCTCTGCATCGATTTGGAGGCGCCGCTCCAAAAGCTCCGCCGTCAATAAAGATTGTGCTACTTTACGAAAGCTTTCCGCAAACGAATTGAATTGCTCGAACGAGACCTGCAGGCCGGCGGCCATTTCATGCCCCCCGAACCGGTCTAGATATCCGCTGCAATCGCCTAGCGCGCGAATCATCGAGAAGCTCGGGATGCTCCGGCAACTGCCTCTCCCATCACCAGACTCGTCAAAGCCGACGACAATGGCGGGACGATGAAACTGCTTCATCAAACGCGAAGCAACGATACCGACGACCCCTGGGTGCCAGCCTTGGCCTCCTACAACAATCGCATGATCCAGGGCCAATGCGCCGTTCACCTGCTCCAGCGCTTCCTCCAGTGTCCTTTGCTCAAGCGATTGCCGATCACGGTTCTGCAGGTCCAAACGCCGAGCGAGCTCGGCAGCCGTATTGGCGTCATCGGTCAGCAACAGCGCAAGCGCATCTTGCGCAATGCCAAGTCTTCCGGCGGCATTCAATCGTGGCGCCAGCCGAAACGCGACATGATCCGAGCGCACCGGCTGATCCACACCGGACACTTCCATTAAAGCTCGTAAACCAACCCAACCCGTTTGCCCAAGTTGACGAAGCCCATGATGCACCAGCGTTCTATTTTCCGCCATTAACGGAACTAAATCGGCAACTGTTCCGATCGCGACAAGGTCGAGCATCCGTTTTAGATCGAACCCAGTCAGCATCCGCTTCTTCAGCAGTGCATGACACACTTTGAACACGAGACCGGCGGTACACAGATAGTGATACCCATCCTGCAATGCTTTTGGATTCACGAATGCGCAACAGGACAAATCGCTGTTTCGCGCTTCGTGATGATCGATAACGATAACATCAATCCCGTTGGCTTCGATCCGCGAGATTCTCTCGCCCGCTGTGGTCCCGCAATCGAGAGCGATCAACAGTTGCGGCTGGAGCGTCGCCAGGCAGCGTTCAACCCCTTCCTCAGTTAGGCCGTACCCTTCTTCGATGCGATGGGGCAGAAAGGGCTGCGCCTCGACGTTATACGCGTGAAGCAATCGGACCAGCAGTGCAACCGAAGTGATGCCATCGACGTCGTAGTCACCATAAAGAACGATGCGTTCACGCCGATCGATAGCGAGCAGGATCCGGTTCACCGCTTTCTCCATCCCCTGCAGTTCAAATGGATCGGACAGTTCGCGCAGCTTTGGAAAAAGGAATCCCCGCGCCGTTTCGATGTCTGCTAGGCCCAACCTCAACAGCAATCCGGCTATCGACGAAGTGACACCCAGGTCCCGTACAAGATCAGTTACGCCATCGGCTTGGCCGGCGTCAGGAAAATGCCAAACGTGAGACATACGTCGGAACGAGCTTAGCCTGGATGCGGCGTAACATGCAATGGAGGCCTGCACAGCAACGTCGGCCTGGAAGGTCAACGAATGGCCCGGCGCCTGCGTAAGCGTTGCGAGCAAGCCCTTGGCATGAGATCCTCCGCCCGTGAACGAAACGACCGATTCCGGCGCACCCGTTGCGCAGCGTCCGCCCCTCCCGATAGTCACTTACATTGTCATCGGCGCCTGCATAGCCGTTTTTGTTTGGGCGCTCGTCGATCGACGCGGAATGGAAACAGTCCTTCTGCGCCCCATGCTCCAAGGAGCCTGGTGGACACTGTTAAGTTGCACATTGATTCACAGTGCAAGCCCCTTCCACATTATATTTAACCTGCTTGCATTCAACATCCTGGGAAAAATCGTCGAGTGGACGATCGGGTCTGTTCGATTTGCCTTTCTGCTTTTAGCAACCGCATGGGTTTCATCTTTTTCCCAGATTTATATCGAACACGTCCCTGGAATCGGCTTATCCGGCGTCGTTTACGCCGTGTTCGGCTTCATCCTGGGCGCCTCTCCAGCGAACCCCTACTTTATGTGGTTCGTAAAAAAGAATGCCGGTATGCTGATCGGATGGGCCGTAGTCTGCCTCGTATTTACTCAGCTGAAGCTCATGGCGATTGCAAATACCGCGCACTTCAGCGGCCTCTTTTACGGAGCCATCTGCGGCCTTGTTTACGGGTTACCAAAATTCCGTTTCGCGTTTCTGGGTTTATCAGCTCTGATTGTCCTGGGGACGGTGGTTCTGCTCTACACGCCTGTCGGCTAGGGCGGCGATGGGTCCTATCCCGGAACTCGGAACCCGAAACCCGAAACCCGGAACTCGGAACCCTATCGCCTCCGGCTCACCACTTCCCGCAACACACCCCAAACAAACAAGGAGTTGTGAACCAGATACCGTCGCCATAACCGGCGCGGCTCGGCCCAGAGACGGAAAGCCCATTCGAGCCCTCTCTTTTGCAAGAACTTTGGCGCTTGAGGGACGGCGCCGGAAATCAGCGAAAACGCCGCTCCGACAGCCAGGTAAACTCCCCAAGGCAATCGATCCTTCATTCGAGCGAGGAACTCTTCTTGCCGCGGGCATCCGAGCCCAACCCACACCAACTGAGCTTCGCTCCCCCTTATTGCCCGGCAAATCTTTACATCCTCAGCATCATCCCAATCACCAAAGGGTGGTGAATAACCGCCTACAATCGTCAACTCCGGAAACCTTCGCTGCAATACTTCCTGTAACCGTTCACGCATCGCGTCTGAGCTCCCGAGAAAGAAATGGCGTTGTTCGGTTCCGCTGGCCGCCAAACATCGCGACATCAGCTCGGGGCCATAGACTCGATCTGTGAGATCGGCTCTTTCGAAGAAGTTCAGGTACCAGATCAGCGGCATCCCGTCCGGAACAATAAAATCGAATTTCGCCAGCGAGGCAGCGTATTCTCTACTTCTTGAAGCAAGCGTAACGAGATGCGTGTTCGCTGCAGCCACCAGATACGCTCGATCAGCCCCCGCAGCACATTCCAAAATCATCCGCACCGCATCTTCGTAACGAGTCATGGCCACCGGCGTTCCAAGTACTGGCGCGGTCGGCTCGAATTCGAACGTCATTCGCTAAGCTATCCTTTCAGCATGACGGTGAACTGTATGCGATCTGGAAGAAAGATTTCAATCGAACAGAGGGAATTCAGTTGCTACCTCAAGCGTGTACTGTTAGTCGCCAATGGAGTATCTCTTGGGCACTCTGCTGAAACGTATTGATCTCTCGTTTTTGAGACGGTTCACCGATGGAACGAGGAAGAAAGCTCTCTTCTATTACGCTTCCTCTTCACTTGTCTGTCAGGCCCTACGATTTCTTGGCGTGCTGATCACAACCCGGGCGATCGTTCCAGAACAATTCGGTCTGTTTGCCCAAGCGACCTTGGTTATTTCAATTGCTGGCCTGTTGCGCGAAGTAGGACAAACCGGAGCGCTCGTTGCCTATCAAGGCTCAGATCAGCGGTACGCTTATTTTAACTTCCAAACAAATCTCTTTCTTGGATGCGCGGCTGCAGCGGTTACGCTCATCGCCTGCTTTCTTCTGAAAATCGTACCGGTCGAATTGCGGGCACTCGCCTGGGTACTCGCTGCCATACCGCTCCTTGAAGCATTAACGTTTACCAATGTTTTGATGTTGCAGAAACAGTTTCGGTTTCGAGCCCTGGGAATAATCGAAATCGTCTGCCTATCTGTCTGGCTTTCGACTATTGCTCTCCTGATCGGCCGCGCGCCAGGGCTTTCGGTTCTGCTATATGCACAGCTAGCCGAATTCCTCTGTCGTTGTCTGCTCCTCTTCGCGGTCGCAAGATCGGAGTTCACCGGTTTCGCGAATGGCTCCGATCTTCGCCACTACTATTTTTACCGGTTCGCTCGTCCAGTCATCCCGCTGGTGATAATAAATGGCCTTCTCGGCCGAGTCGATTATCTGCTGTTAAGTATTTTCAGTACTAGAGCGGAGCTCGGTGTCTATGAACGGTTAGGCCAGTTCTCCCGAATACCAATGTCGCTCACGATTAATCTTTGCGACAAAGTTCTCATGCATTCGTACAGCCATGCGCAAACTGACAGGCCGACGTTGACACGCATGGTTCGCCGATCGATGTCCGTAATGGCAGCCGGGGTAACGGTAATCGCCGCGCTTGTGACCCTTTTCCTCCTCATTTTTCTTCCTCACCTCATAGGCGGGCAATGGTCACTTATCATCATGCGGCTCTGGTGGTACGGACTTCCAATCGTCCTGTTCACTCCCATTCTGGCAAACATTAGCCTCTTCTTTTCCGGGCTCGGCGCGCAAACGCAACTGCTTAAGAACACCATTTTAAACCTGATCACCGATGTCGCATTTGGGCTGTTGTTCGTTCCAGGTCTAGGCGCCGCGGGAATGCTCGTCGCGAAGTCGATCAGCGGTTTCTTCGGGCTAATTTATCAAGTACACGCGCTCCAGGGTCGATTGAAGACAATAGAAGATCTAGCGAACCAATCATGACGACAAGAGACATCGTCTTGGTAGAGCCTGGAGTTCATCTAACCCAAGGGCACTACCGAGAAAAACTGATGCTTTGGCTGGAAGGATTCCAGCGAGCAGGCTGGAATGTTTCAGTCGCGTGTTTACAAGCCCCTGAACCCGAATTTTTGCCCGGCGTTAACTTCAAGCCGGTGCTGCGCCGAGCAAAAAGGCAACCGAATCGATTTTTGATTCTTTGGTTAGTTTTTCGAACTTATTGGCTGGCATTCCAATTGGCGCGTAGGAACGATCAGTCGGTTCTTGGCCTGACCACGTCGACTCTATTGCCAGTCGGTGCGGCATATTTAATTAGCAACAGACGGAAGCTCTTTTTCGCTCAAGTTGTAATGAATGGGAACACTTTCGAGAAATCGAATAACGCGTTTAGAAGATATCTCGAAGCAAAAATTCTTAACTTTCTTCTGCGCTCCGGGGCGCTGCTCTTTCCAAATACAGACCAGACTCGGCAAAGCATTCTCCGCCAGGTTAACAACCAAGCCTGCGCGCGACAAATACTAACCCTAAACGATCCGATTCGCGTCCCGGCGGTCCAGACTTCTGCCAAGCCATTTGATAACGTTCTTCTGGTTCCTGGACCTGACGACTACCGTAAAGCGCCTCTTTTACATCTCCTGCAGTCGAAATTAGCAAATCCGCCTCGCTCAGTATGGATCCACGCGCCCGGCGGCATCGGCAGTGATATTGTTGATCAGATCGCCCAGACCTGCACTGTGCGAGTTTTAGACCGTTACGAACCGACTGAATCATTCGTCCGCTTGTTCGCTTCCGCTACCTGGTGCCTCGTCGCTTATCGGCCAACATTTCTTCAAGGCAGCGGCCTATTGGCACAAGCTGTTGTGGGAAATACCCCGGTTCTTTCGAGCCATTTTCCTTATGCAGAGGAGCTATTCCAGAAATATGGGCGCCTCGGTGAGCTCTTCGATTTTGGCGATATGTCGGACTTCGCTCGAGCCTGGGATAAGTTGAGAAACTGGAGGTTACAGCAATGGCAGGAGTTTCATGAAGCCAGCGCCCGCTTCCGCGCAGATGTCAACGCGACTCGAGTCGTTCAAACAGTCGTTAACCTTTTCAGCGGTTCGAATGCAACAGGATGATCGCACCAGCCGCCCTTTTATAGTCGGTGGACATCTAACAGTGCCGGCCTGGCGCTTTATCAGCGAATTAGGTCGACTGCGAGCATTGATCGTAATTTCCGAGGCAGTCGCGCCCCCCGATTGTCAACTATCCAACGTCGACATTCTGTCGGAGCGGGAAGCGATTGAACGATTCGAACGACGATTCCAGTATGACACTCCAGCAGCCGCGATCTGGTTTGGTCCCGTATGGAATTTTAGAGCCGCGCAATTCTGGCTGAGGAAACGGTTGGCTTTTCCATTCATACCATTTTTTGTCGGCATACTCGACCAAGAGTCGGCCCCAACAGAGTCGCGGATACTATACACTTTGTTGAAACATCGAATCGTCGAAGGATGCTTTGCCTCCATTGAACCGGCGGTTTTACAGAACAATGACTCAGTGTGTACCGCCCGGGTTTTAATCTCTCCTGATCCAGCTGCAGTCGCAGTGTGGATCGATTCGCGTCAGGCTTCTCGACAAAAATCGTTGCTCTGGGTAGACACTTCCGCGACGCGGCAAAGCCCGGCGATGCGCAGCCTGATTGGTTCCGCTCCTGCTCTGGCGAAGGCCGGATGGGAACTAAACGTTTGGTGCAACACGACCGATCTGTCTGTCCAACACGCTAACATCATCCGACTTCCGAAAACGACTGGCCCTTCCTCGATCCCATTGTTTGCTTTTTTCTTTACCTCGAATTTCTATGGCGCCCTTCACCGCTGGATCACTGGTACCCGCCCTGCAGCAATAATCCAGACCACCTG
>Ga0070706_100002142_pt1 | contig 20101 bp, 24 predicted proteins | sample KBSK5501metaG_FD_65476 | JGI IMG/M metagenome (GOLD analysis project Ga0070706, IMG submission 65476) | Corn, switchgrass and miscanthus rhizosphere microbial communities from Kellogg Biological Station, Michigan, USA - KBS K5-50-1 metaG | ecosystem: Host-associated > Plants > Roots >... | reverse complement strand
TAGATTAATAGATTGCGCTTTCGATGTCAATCTTTTTGCTCTTTTAGTCGCTAAACCACCAATACGCTAAAGCCAGCCCCGCCACAATCAACAGCGCGGACGTGCTGGCAGGTCCCGCAGAGCTTGTCCCTTCGCTCATGTAATTTGCGGATGTTATGTAATCCGTGGAGCGCGGCCCATTGTACGCCGCCTGGCTGGCCGCCACATACTGTTGATATCGTCCGCCATAATAAGTGTTATACCAAGCTCGCCAGCCCTGCTGCTGATAGATTTGGTATGCAATCTGAAGATTGAACAGCGGATCAAAAAGCTGCTCTTTTGTATAAGGCCACGCCTTTGTGTTCACCTGCGCCAGCCCATAAGATGCCTCGGCTCCGGTAACCAGTGCCGCCTGCGGGTTGCCGCGCCCGCTCTCATAATAGAAGACTGCCGCGCCTGGGACAATCAAGTCTTCCGGCCATCCCGCCTGGCGCATCAAGTTCTGAATTTGCGCGATTGAATATCGCATTTATCATTCCGCATTCATTATTTATTGTTTCCCTAGGTCTGTTTCCCTTTTTGCTTTTGGTCTGATCCGTTTTTATCCGCGTAAATCTGCGGCTAAATTTCCTGATCTGGCGTTAGAAACAATTTCGCCTCCGCTTGCCGGCGACGTGTCAGCCCGCGCAGCACTTTCCCGCCCGCATGATTAAATAACAGCAACCTTGCCGGGACCGCTTCGAGCCCGTCTTTCATTAGCTTGCGCAGGTTGCCGGCTCCGGCATTAAAGGTAAAGCTGACTAACGCCCCACGCTGATTCTCTGTGAGTTCGTCGTCAACCAGATTATCAACGTCCGTCTCGGCTGACTGCAAATCTTCTTGCAGAAATTCGTCCGCTTGCGCCTGGGTAATCGTATCGCCTACTTGTAAATTATCTTCCGGCCTGACCACATGTCCAACGCCAACCGTCGGGATCTTCACTGGATCAAGATAGACCTGTAGCGCGCAACCTTCAAAAGACTTGATTAATGCTAGTGTGGCATTATTAACGCTCATTTTGGTTCACTTCTTAGTAAGGACTAGAAATAATCCGCCTATAAGCAGCCACGGCAGCCACGAAGGCGTTTGCGCCTGCTCCGGCGACGCTTGAATAATTATCGGCCGTCCGTATATAGTTGGCGTTGGCGGGGTTTTCTGACCTCCGACTTCTGACCTCTGACCTCCGTTCCCGCCGGGTTGTGCGCACTCGCACTCTTTGAACGAGCCAACATAAGCACCTTGGCACGCGCACCAAAACTCCGGCACTGTTGTTACCCCAAAAGACACAACCGTTTATCTCTCGCTTTGCTTATTTCGAGTAGCTTCCAAGCTCGTCACTCGATCTGGCATGTTGTCGATCAATTTCAATGCCTCTTGCTGCCTTCTGACGAGTTCTTTGATGTCAGCCTTTATGTCAGCTAAGTCGGCAACTGTGAGACTGTGTTTATCCAGCGCAGCAATTTCTTTCTTCACACCTTCGGTGCTGAGTAAGAGTTCTCGGTACTGCCTTGATGACTCATCAGCCTGGCTTTTATTATCGGCGCGCATCTCCTTAAACTTCTCGTCTACCTCCGCTTGATCGGCCTTGCCTTCGGCTAACTTCTTTACTTCTTGAACGGTTGTCTTATCAGCTTTACCATTGACGTGTTTTGCGAGGGCAAGCAGAGCGGCCAAAATCACGCCGCCAACGACGATGTTCACGATCTGCCAAAAGCTCGGATTCATTGCTCACAATCAGTTTGTGCTGCTTATTGCGCACAACCCTTCACTTCGTCGGTGTTGGACTCGGCTTTGACGGAGCTGCAAAGCTAATTGTCCCGTCTGTCTCTTTCTTCGCCGCCAAGCCATCAGGAATGTTCGCACCCACCAACAACAGATGTTGCTTTTCTGCTGCCTCCTGAAAGGCTTTAATGGCGTCGAGCTTCGTTTGCTCCAACTTCATAAACTCCGCCGACGCCGTAACAGAAAGCTTGTACGCCGGCGGGTCGGTTTTTTGGGCCAACACAGTACTAAGTGTGATCAAGCCAACAAGTAATGTGAGTGCGATTAGCTTTCTCATTATTTATTGACTACAAAAAACCCAATTGAAACTTCTGCCGTTGCTGCGGCACTTAAATTTATTACAAAAGAGCCAGAACTTGGGACCACGTTTTTAATTGTTGCAGTAGAATCATTAGTCCTAATAACACAATATATAGTAGAACTTGTAGAAACTAAAGAGTTGGTAACAGTAACAGTTGTTCCCGCTGCCGCAATATTAACCGTACCCGCCGCTTTGTTAATCGTCTGGTTACCGGTTGTGCCCGTTGCTGTAATAGTTTGATCAACATAGTGCTGGCGTACAAGGAGATCGCGCAAATCGGCAACAGTGCCAGGATTAGCAGAGTTTGTGCCGTCGTCTACCTCTAGCTTTCCTGCCGAGGTTCTACTTATTGCTACATCAAACCCATTACTGGTTGCGTCAGTAGTATTCGAAAAAGCCACAATTCCCGATGTCCGTACCTCTAAGCCGCCGACCGCGCCAACGTTTGGAGACATATAAAGCGCGGGGGTATTATTCGAGCTACGATAACCAGTCGCGATCATTTCTCCGTTTGTCAGTGAAAGCCCGGCTGATACGCTGCTAAGCGTGGGCTGTCCTGAGCCGCCAAATCTAAACGACCAAGTTGAATCCGGCAGCCCCACAATTGTGCTGCTCTGCCTTTGTAGCGAACCTCCGGCAAATACTCCCCCATTATTCCATTGAAAGTCATTGGTAGAGCCGCCTGGAGACGACTTGCCATTCCCACCCGTGCCGAACGAAGCATCCGGCGTCGTCATCTCCATTGTGAACGTGCCGCCCGCCGCGTTGGTTGAAAGAATGCGTCCTAGCACCAGCGATGTATTAGGAAACGCTGAGCCTCCGTCTTTACAGTCACCCGCTACCGTGCTTGAGTTGATGACATAGTTGCCCGCCGTTGTTGCCCCATCAAACACGCACTGCACCTGTCCCATAATGGCTATCGAGGCGTTGCCAGTTGTGCCAGCTCCGCCAATAACCACGCCGAGAATGCCTGTCGTGTCGGTTGTGGCGGTAATGACGGCAGTTGATGGCGCGCCGGTGAGTTTGGCGAGCTTATTAAGCGTGGTACCGGTTGTGCCCGCGTTGGCAATCTGGAAGGCAATAGCATTCGTGGTCAGGTCAATGTGCTCGCCGGTTGTAACCAGCGTTCCGTTATCCGTCAATGACGAAGTCGCCATTGCCTGCCCACCAGAGCCTTTAAGAATCGAGTTGGCTGTGAGCGCGCTGGCTGAAGTGGTGCAGGTTGCGCAAGCAATGGTCCCGGTAGTGGTGATGGGTCCGCCGGTGATCGGGCTTGTTGTCGCAACTGACGTTACTGTCCCGCCGGCTGCCGGAGTCGCACTTGTCCAGGTAGTGCCGTTGCTGGTAAGAAGATTGCCGCTAGTTCCCGGAGCCACAAACAATGGCGCAGTAGTACCATTGCCAAGGATGACATTGTTTGCTGTGAGCGTAGTCAAGCCCGTACCGCCATGCGCAACGTTTACCGTAGGCAAGTCACCATTAACTAGCGCGCGCAAATCGGCTACCCCGGCTACGCCGTCAGGTGTCGCTACTACCTGGTTGCCGGCGAGTGCCGCGGTCTTATTAACGGTAATCGTACCGCTAGTAGTTACTGGCGATGAGCCAATGGTGAGATAGCTAGCGTTAGTGCTTAGTCCAACGCTTGTGACGGTCCCTGAGCCGCTGCCAGTGCCGCAGGGCGCGCCGGCATCAATTACATTGCCGCTGGCATCAAACTTAACACAGTCGCCGGAAGTGAGCGTGCCGCTAGCCGTAGCAGCTTTCTGGGTACTCCCTGAAAAGGTAAAGTTATTAACTCCCGTGCCGCCGTTGGCAGTCGGTAGTATGCCGGTAACTTTGGTGGTTAGATCAATGGTGCCTGCTGCGATGTCCGCATTAACTAATGAACCAAAAGACGGATTGCCCGCCGCGTTCCCATGCAGCACTGTGGTTGTGGTGCCCTGGTTAGCAAAGTCCGCCGAGGCCAAGGTAAGCGTGATGTTGCTGGATAGCGCCTTACCGTTAACAGTGGTAGTGGTCGGGACCTTACCATTCAGTGCCGACTGCAAATCCGTCTGATTTGACACCGTACCTGTGATCCCGCCCCAGACAACCGGCGGAGCTGCGCAAGTCCACTTCAGCGTACTCGACCACACTGGCACCTGCCCGTCGGCACAGGTTTGTGCTTGCGCGATCGAGCCAAAGACAAGCACCAACAACAATGTAATGAACGCTAAGCTTAGGTTTTTCTTTTTACTCATTTAGCCATTTCACCCGCATTTCTGGCATCATAAACCGGACTGACGGCCTCTTCTAACACGACCTCTGGAAGCAGAAGCGCAATATCAAACCATTCAACAATTACCAAGCCTTCCGCGCGATCCATTTGCACCCATACACGGTCGTCGGCCTCGCGTTTGATAACTAACCCGCGAATTAAAACCTTGTTTCCTATTTCAAACATCGTAATTCATTAATTCTAATTCAGCCCTACGCAAACATAGTTCACCACATGCCCAGCATTACCTGTGATCGTCAGCACGGTAGTAGTCGCGCTTGCTCCGGTAATCAATGGCACCGCATCCGTATCCGACGATACACAGATTGGCGCAGTCACATAGGTCTGGGTAAACGTGCGAGTAATGGTGCCACCGCCGCCCACTGTTAGCGAGCCCGCCAGATCAGTATTAGATGCTGTGCCGCTGCGAACAATCAGGGGCGCAGTCAACTCACCTGCGAGCGTGACATTAGCGCCGCTGGCTGTTACGGGCGAGTCGCCCAGCACGCCGCCTGGCCCGTTGGTCCATAGTGTGAGTTTGTTAGTTGTGCCGGTCCCGGTGACCGTGCCTGTGCCTGTGCCGCAGGTAGGACACGAGACATTGATCGTATTATTCCCGTTTGTGACTACAATTGGAGCGGTCGCTCCAATGGTCCCCGCTGTCCAATTTCCCGCCGCTGTGCCGCCAATTAGAAGTTGGCCGTCTGTCGGTACGGCGTTGCCGTAATGTGTGATTTTGGCATTCGTGTCAAAAGCAATATTGAAAGCTGAATTCGGCTGACCAAAATACACAAAACCCGGCGCTCCGTCGTTCAAAAAAACCCGTCCGGCAAGAGTAATGTCCACGTCGCCAAGTCTGACGGCACTCGCAGAATCTACTTGAATAGGGGAACTTGCCGAAGTTAAAAAAATGCCAGAACTACCTACCGTTAAATCTGCCAAACTGCCTGTCTGTAATTCGATGCGCCGTGAAACATCATCTAAGGATAATACTGTTCGATTATTCGCAAACGTTACATCGCCCGCATTAAATTGTCCCGCGCCTGAATCGGCGTTGATATTCGTTCCATTATCTGTAATCCTGCTGTCTCCCGCCGTCCCCGCTCCCGTAGTTTTCATTAAGGTATTAATGGTGCAACCAGCGCAAGTGAAGCCCGCCCCTGGCGTAATTGGCACGCCATTGATTGTCACCACGCCGCCGGGACATGGATTGATCAGAATGTTTGTGGTAGTAACTTGAACCTTGCCGGTAGACGTGCCTCCACAAGGCCGCAGAATGCGATCAATAAACTGCGCGCTTGCCGGCTCAATCAGCCAGCTACAAAACAGTCCGGCTACGAGTAGAATCAACCCCACTAGCGGCATCAACTTCGCGCGCCAGCTTTTCATATTGTTTGCGCTCTTGTCTTGCTTCATACTTCGCCCACAGCGTGCGGCCCGCAAAAAACAGCACCAAGGCTTGCGAACCATAGATCCAGAGATTCAGAAAATACTGTGCGAAAAATTCTTTCATCTTTTTGGTTGTTTTCTTTTTGGGCTTTTTGTTTTTTTGTCTAATCTGCGTTTATCCGCGTAAATCTGTGGCTAAATTTTCCTACTGCTTTCCGCCCTTTCGCCAACGATAGATAATGCAGGTAATATCTGCCGACTCAGCCACTAAGGTTTGCACAGTCAGCGGTATAATTACCGCGCCCGCGCCCGTTCCGCCTGCCGCGTTATAAGCATTGCCTGCGACAAAGCCCGTACCCGGTGTGGTGATTGCAATACTCATAACCTTATGCGTGGTTACCGTATTAAAGGTAGCGCCCGCCCCGGCTCCACCCGCTACTGCATTGCCAGCCGTGTCAACATAGTTGTCGCCAGGGACGCTGATATGGAAGGTCAGGATCGCGCCGGCACCATCAACCGTGTCCACTACGATGCGCCCAAGTCCATTTCCGCCAATAACGCTTAACACGTTGCCGACAACATAGCCGGCTCCGCCGGCGTTAAGCGCCGTTCCCGCCGTCAATGGTCCGCCCACAGTTAAGACTGTAATTGTGGCATTGCTGCCTATTGCTCCCGGACTAAGCGTCAACACGTCGCCCGCCGTATAGCCCGCTCCCGCGCCTCCGACCGCAGCGCTAACCGCTGCCGTCAGAATACCACCATTCGGGTTCGGAAACGGAAACAGCAATTGCAAATAGATATCCTTTAAGTCTTCCGCATAAAGGATCGGACTTTCTTGCCCTGGTATCATCAAGTACGGACGCACGCTGCCGCCGCCTACCCAAATCTGTGAATTGTTGGTAGTAACACCGTCCGAAGTCAGTAACGGATTTTGCAGTATGACGGCAATAATCTCCCCGCGTCCCAGCGCTTTCGGGCCATTAATATCAGCTTGAACGCGGGTAAAGATCGTTTCCAGGTCAAGCATGAGTGCGGATTTGTTAATTCCTACCATTTCTTTCTTTCTCTTACTTCTTAGCTCTTTGCTCTTAGCGCTTCAAAAGCGCCAGCAACGCAATACCCAGCGCCAACCATTGCAACGTAGTAGCCTGAGCGCCTTTGGACGCCATCACTTCATCACGCAAACTTAGCCCGCCATCTTGAAACTTCATTGCCGGATAATCCAACGGCGTATAGTCACCTTCCCCAAACGGCCCCGCCGTGTCAACACTATAGCTTGCCGGCGCGCTATAAGCCGGAGCTGGAGCACTGTAGGCTGGCGCGCTATAGCTTGGCGCGCTATAAGTTGGCGCACTGTAAGTGCTAACAGTTCCTGCGCCAATGGTAGGGCTTGTGCTCAGTACAACAGTGCCGCTGCCACCAATCCAGCCCGTGCTGCCGCCGCCGCTGCCGCCGCTTCCCCCGTCCAGTATTGCTAATCCAAAGCCCTCAAACATTTTATCTTTCTTTCCAGTTCTTATTCTAATCCGTTTTTATCCGCGCTCATCTGCGGCTAATTTTCTTCCTCATACTGTCCTACACAGTAGCGCAATATGCCCATTGCCGGTTGAAAACAAGTTATTGTTTACTGTATCCATTGTTTGTGTGTACGTTCCCGTAGTACCATCAGGCCGCAACCCGTTAATCAGAGTAAATGCTAAACTGGTATTCGGAGCCAGAAGATGTGGCACCGGCAGCATGTTATAAGCTTCCTGGCGCGTCAGATCGCCATTGCCTAACACCGTATTAATCGGCAAACCTTGAATAGCCGGGTAAACTCCCGCTACTGGCGCGCCGGCGTCGATTGTCAAATGCGGGGCTACTGGCGTGGCGCAAAAATTCCACTGCGTGTCTGTATCTCGAATTAGCACTTGTGCGCCATTAATGTTAGTGCTAAAGCCATAGACAAGTAGCGGCCTTTCCTGCTGAGGCGTCACAAACGTAGCCGAGGCTCCGGCTGCCGGAAACGATGTTGTCGGAATTTCCAAATCAATAATAGTTGTTTCTACGTCCCGATTATTAATATAGCCACAAACGGCATCTCTTACTCGCCCACACAATTGCCCATAAGAGTCATCCTTGTCAAGCACTTGTACAGCCCGAAAGTCTGCCTCTGGGTTAATGATGTGTCGTGGCGTATTTGCGTCAAGAAACTCCCAGCTCACTTGCCAGATCGTGCCCGGCTTCTGCAAGTAGGGCATAAAGTGTTGTTTAATAGATGGCGCATCAGCCTTTGGGAACACTAGCGGCACACGTGGATCGCTCTGATAATGGCCCAGCGTCATTAGTGAATCAGTAAAATTGCCAGAAGCAAAGAAGTCTTCATCGGGCGTGATAAACACCCGCATTAACTGAAAGACAACCCCAAAGTAGAAGCCTGGCACGTAAGGTTCATCAAAGTTAAGAATGTCTGTAACAATCATCGGCCAGCCAAACGGCTTCGTTTGCGCCTGCACAATCACATCAGCAGGAAACGCGCCGCTGTTATCTGTTATCACTGGAGCCATTGCATTGAAATAGAAATTACGGCAGCGCCGCGCCAGCAGAGCATCCTGAAGACGCGCCTGCGGCGTCAGCCCTGGCCCACCCAGCGCCTTATCTATCAGGAAGCGAAAGTTTTGTCTTGGTGTAATCATTCTTTCTTTTTTGTTTGAAAGTCTGTTTTCTTAATCCGCGTCTATCCGCGCAAATCTGCGGCTAATTTTATATCGTCACACATAACAGCTCAATCTCCCCCTCAAACTGATCCTGCTGCCTTGTGATTGAGCTAGTAATTGACAGCGACAATGACGAGCCTTTGGGAATAAAGTGTGGCACTGCAAATCGAAAGTAGCCCGCATCCATTGAATTGAAATACTCAAAAGCATTTACTGGAATTTCGATTCTGCTAAATGCTGGACCGCCAGTAACCACAGCACGAATTGTTGTACTCAACGCTACGCCGACATGCGGTCCCATGCCTACCATAAAGCGTCGCCAACCCAAAATCAGCATGTGTTCTGGCACTTCAATAGTGTTGGCAACCGCGCGCTCATTGTTGCCAATGCCCGGCAGGACAATTGTGCCGCCGCCGGCAGTGGTCTTCAAATGAATATAGCGTGGCTTTGGAATTGTATTAACAATCTGCTGCTTCAGATCATAAACCAGCGTCTCTTCACAGCGCATCTTCTCATCAACCACTACACCATAGAAGCCCACATTATAAAGCGTATTTGGCTGGCAAGCGCTCACCTGATTAAACGTGACTAAGATAACCTCATTCGGATCAAGCACCAACGGCTGCGGCCAATCAAGCTCCCAATACTGTGCCTCACCGCTGGAGAAGTAATGCGAAGAGCGCAAAGCGTTGCGATTAATCTGCATGCGGCTGGGGCCGCTGCGCTCTACAATTAGGTTGACTGCGCCGCTTTCTGGCACATCAAAGTACAGTCCGGTGCCACCAATAAATATCGCATTCACACCACCGCCGCGCACAATCAATGGCCGCTCAAGTGGCTGCGTTCGCCCTACCCCGATAACGCCCGCTGCCCCGGTAACATTCTGAAATGACGCGCCCAGGAAATAGTTTTGACAGCGCAAGGCGAGTAACGCTCGATTATAGCGCTTGCGATCATAGGCATCGCGCACGCTTGCCGCCGTGCCACGCAGCACGTGATAACAATAATCAAAGACTTCGTTGAAAATCATCAGAATGTTTGCCGCGGATTTACGCGGATGAACGCAGATAAGACAAAGAACAAAACACTCAACTTAGCTAACTTAAGTGTTTTAAGATTTTTGTCTTTCTTTTTCATATCCTGCCTTTATCCGCGCTAATCTGCGGCTAATTCTCTTATGGTGTTATTGCTTCCCAGCACATAAACTCTGGATTAAAAGGCGACTGAACCGCGTCCGGCGTTGCCAAATGCTCCGCAAACAAAGTTGCCCCTGGCCTTAACAAGTGTGGCACTGGCAAGCGAAAGTACGAAAACACCGGCCCGCGCGTCGTAAAGGTCACAAACTCTTCCGAATAAAACAAGCTATGTGAATAAACAAAGTCACCCTGAGTAAAACTGTGCCCGCTTCCGGTGTCCGTGATTCGGATTGCTTCACCACAGGCATTAAGCCCCAAACCTACTATTAGCAACGGCTCGTCCGCGCTACGTGTTTCGCTCGTCGTCAGGGTGCCTTTCGGCACTGCCACGGTAGAGATGTTCTGCGGATCGTAAACCACGCAATTATCAACTCCCGACTGAAACGGTGAATTAGTCTGCGAAGTGACTGCGCGACTTCCATGCGTCCAGCTCCGCAGATACACCCGTCGCTGATAATCCGTATCAGCAATAATTGCCTGAGCAATTTGCAATAACTCTTCATCATCCGCCGTTAGACAATCTTTTACTGACGCGCAAAAGAAAACAATCTCGACCTTCTGCGTAGTGTTTTGTAGCCCACCATCCTGCGGCGCATTCAAGCCAAAATCAATCGCAATTTGTTCTGACGCTCGCAGAATAAACGGAGCTGGAAAGAAGATTGAATAAGTACCTGGCGCAAAAGCCATTGCTGGAAAAATATAGTTTTGCGATAAGTGTCCTAATGGCTCTGGCAAGCGCACGCGAAACTCACTCCCAATGCGATTATCTGTACGCTCATCTGCGCTCATTAGCGCGCACCCCATAACAATCACATCGCGTTGCAGTGGCTTTGAGTAAACTGTAAAGGTAGCATCCGCTGTCGCCTGCGGCATATTGCCCGTCACCGACACAAACAAATTAAGCATAGACAGAGCTTTGCTAACCGCGTTCATTCTTCTTTGTTTGAATGCGCGCGCAATTGTTGGCGGCGGCGAATAGCCCCCAGCTACCTGTGCCTCAATCATTGCCTGAAATTGTTGATTATAAAATTGCATTTCCGTTTCACGTCTACGAAGCCTGCAAAAAGGTAAGAGCTAAGAGGTAAGAACCAAAAGAACTAAAATGGCTAAAAGAGCTATGTGTTTCACTCCTACACTTTGCCCTTTACTCTTTGCCCTTTAGCGTTCCGGTTGGCGTTAGCCAACAGGAACATACAGCGCGCCCCACAGACCAACCTTGAGCCGGCCATCAACTGGAAGCGTGATTGTCTTCGTGTTGATCAGGTCAATCTCAAAGCGCTGCAACTCCCGCAGATGCCGAGGCCTTGCCAGCATGCGCGGCAAAATACCGCCATTCTGCGCAATGCCGCCAGAGCCGCCGCCTTCCCAACCTGAATAGCCAAAGCCTGCCGGGAAGTAATCAATGGTGCCATTCTCGTACAAGCGCTGATCGTCAACAAAGAACTTAAGCACCACATTCTCTGTTACTGCCAGCACTTGCGTTTCTGCGCCAGAGCCCACCAGCGCCACAGTCACCAAAGGCGTTGCGTCAATGGTTGACGTGTTGTTCAATGGCGTCGTGAACAGGTTGCCTGGCAACGCCATCTTCACCATGATTGACTGCACGGTGAAGTAGTCGCCAGAAGGCAATTGCCCGCCATTGCCCACCAAGTTAGTGTCGCTATCGTCTTTGAGATAGCCCAAAGTCGCGTCGTTAGCGACAGTTGTTTGCTGTCCCTTAGCCACCTGAAACATTGGAAATGTTGCCGGCGTCCAAGCGGTAGCTTTCTTGAGACGCAGGCTATCAAACAGAACGTGATCGCGCACATTCTTCAGACGACCCTTGATGCGAGCAAAGTCTGGCCCTGACAGCTTGTCAAGGTTAATGCCCACATACGCCCCGTTATCAGTTTGCACCCACCAATCCCCTTGTTTGGGATTAGGATTTGAAACGATATTCATCTTAGTTGTCTCCCTCTCTTTTTGAGATAGCCGGAGTGACCGCTTGCCAGTCTCTCTCCCCGATTCGAAACCGCATAGGCAAGCTATGCGTGCAAAAGCGCTAAGAGGTAAGCGGTAAGAGCCAAGGAAAACCTTGCCCTTTGCTCTTTGCTCTTCGCCCTTTTGCCCCTCTTACATTCCATAGCCAAACGAGCCAACGGGAATATCTTCCACGTCGCCCAAGGCTCCAAACGCTGAAGAGTAAATCGGGACATCTTCAACGTCTGCCAGAACATTAGCCGGAGCCACGGTCCCGGCAGTTGCCCCTGGCGTCAGTGCGCCTGCCATTGAAGTCACCGGCGCGCGAATGATTGTCGTCAATTGACCTGTCACATCGCCCAAAAAGGCGTTAGTCAAATCAATGCCGGCATCAATCAAGCCGCCAAGCTGCATGATGCTGCCCTGGCGTGCGCCCAAGAACTTCGTGCCGCCCCAGCGCACAATGGTTGAGGCAATAGCTGCCTTTGCTATCGGCTGTGCCAGACGTGACGAGGCCAACCCTACCGGGATAAAGCCCGACACCACACCAAACACCACCCGAGTAGCAATTGCGCCGCCTGCGCCATAGATCATATCCTTCGCAATCTCCCCAATCTTCATTGCTGAAGGATTAGAGCGCCTTCGATGGTGCCGCCTTCGATGACGCGGATTAGGTGCGTATCGTCGCCGGCTGCGCGCCACAATCGTGCTGTGGCGACGGCGACGAACATGCCGACGCCGGCGCGGGTTAGCCGCCACTGTGCGGCGTGTGCGTCTGCGTCGTCTTCGTTTTGTTGCCATAGTCGTTTTTCTCCTTTTCTTTCTTGCCACAAGCGGATTGTGGACTCTTACTATCCTCATAAGGTCTTAGTCCTTTCTGACTTCTGATTTCCGACTTCTGACCTCCGGTTTCAGGGTTTTCGCGATCCTGCTCAAAAATCTGGCCCGCAATTGGCCTGTAAACGATTTTTTCAGCATGAACGCGATTCCATAGCCTGCCTTTTGCTATCAATTCACGTAACTTGAGTTAACCGGCGTCACATCAATCACTTGCGCCCGCTCAGTAACGTTTTTCGCGCACGAGTTGCAGCCGCCGCCGCAAGCGCATGCAGTTGCCGGTTGTGCCGTTAAGCCTGTAATCTGTAACCACTTAGGCAGCGCACGCCCACTCAAATAGTCAGCCAGCATAATGCCAGCAAAGGCTGCAATCACTTGATGAAACGTAAATTTCACGCTAACCGATGCCTTTCTTCTATTGCATGAAAGTCAATCATACAGCCCTTACACATGCCAGAGCGCATAACGCCATAGCGATCCTGACAACAATAATTTTCACTCACCGGCAACTCAATTCCACAAAAGCAGCAATTGAAAGTCTGCCTACGGCCTGCTTCCAGCGCGTTAACACGTTTCAACAGCATCAACCCACCAATGCCAGTCAGAATCAATAAGCCTGCGCTTAATAGCTCCATTGCTTTTTCCGACCTCTGACCTCTGACCTCTGACCTCTTAGCCCGTTATTCCTTCCGCTTTGATTTTGTAGCGCCCACCAGAGATTATCGGCATCCCTTCATGGTCAATATGCAAATGCGGCACCGGGCTCTCAAACCGATGATCATATTCCGTCAGCGCACCATTCCCGATATGCTTCTTAGCCGTCAGGTAAACAATGCGTTGGATTTCGCCAGCGTCCAATCGTTGACCGGGTTTAGCCTTTGATTGGAACATTGGCGCGCGCAACGATACCAGCCACAGCTTACCTTTAGTATCCGTAGCAACCATTGCCCCCGGCATTCTTATGCTTTGCTCTTTGCCCTTACCACTTTGCAGCTTTAATAGCACCAGCTTCCCTATGCGCGCCAGGTCCGCCGGCGCGGCGTTTGAGGCTTTGTATTCTTTGACTGCGCCATTGGCCTTGCCCTGAAAGGTTTCCGAGAGCTTGTGGATTGACGGATTGCTCTTGCGTTTCTTCCGCTGCTTTGTCAGCGCCGCAACCGTCACCGGATAATATTGACCTCCATCTTCAACATAAACAATTGAGTACCCGCCGCGCTTAGCAGTTTCAAGACCAACAGGAAAGTAATCGCCGCTCTTCTTATCATGAATGTAAACAACGCGATCTGTTGTCTTTTTCTTTGGATTCTTTTCCGCGATCCCGTAACGTCTACCGCCGTCAATGGTGGTCAAGCGTTGTGTCTTTGGATCATAAGACGGCTTGCCTATATGTATCTCGCCCTGCTTAATCTTACCATCAACCCATGCCGCAATTGTTGCCTTACTTCCGCCTGGCTGATAATCAGCGTAGTATCGAATCGCGGCTCCGCGTGAAGTAAAATAGCTCGTTCCATAAATCGTTGGATTCAACTTCCCCGCTAGGCCGGAATTCTCAGCGCCAAAGCCGAAATTACCCGGCATCTTACGCGGCTTACTGTAGCCGTCTGCATATTCATTAGCGATAAAGACAGCGCCGCCGCGTGGTTTCTTTAGCCATAGATCAGCAACGATCTTGTACTTTCGCATCTCGCGCGCCGTATTTGCTCGCCCCTCCGCTTCATGCTCTGCCGGAGTATGCCGCCCCAGCACTTCATAGTCCACGCCTTCAATTTTAACAATTGGACGCGAAGCTTTAACTGTGTAATACGGATTAACCTTGCCCGCCCGCTTCCCACTAAAAGCAATTGCTACTGCCTGCTTTTGCGGCACGCCTTCGCGCACTAACTGAGAGACTTTATCGGAAACAGCAGAGTTTTGTCTTGCTCTTTGCCCTTTGCTCTTTGCTCTTTGCGGATTTACCTCTCTGGCCGTCACGTTCACTGGCTTCTCATTTGTTACCATTGCCTTAACCTGAGCCTTGGCTTCAGCCGCCGAGTGCGCTTCTACTGGTTGAATGAACTCAACGTGCTTGTCCTTGAGTTTGGAGTAATAGCCGCCTTTATAGAGCTTCAGCCCTTGCCGACGCTCACGCTCCGAGCGCCCTAATGCTCGCGCCTGCTTTGTTCCCAGCTCAAAGGCTTCCGTCTCGTCCCATTCATCGAGCGCGGGATTTTGTTTTTTCTGACCTCTGACTTCTGATCTCTGACCTCTATTATTTGGCAGCCTCCCCACTGGCCCCGCCATCAAGCCTGACTTCTCTGCTGCTCTTAGTAAGCGCTCTGCTTTAGCTCCCAGCTTGCGGGCCTCGCCGCGCATTCCTGCGCGCTCTGCCCTGTCTGCCAACTTGAAAACACGTCGCGCTTCCTGATAGATCTGCGTCGCCGCCCGGCTACGCTTTGCCCCAACTCTTAATATGGATTCATGCGCCATTAATCTTTTAGCAAAAGCACTGCCGCCACAATTGCCACACCCAGAATCACAAACCCACCAATCGAAGTCTTAATGTTTTCGGCTACTGGCCCACTGGTTGCCTGCCAAACATCTGTGCCTGCGCCGACCGCCCCTTCAATCACGCCAATGCCCGGCACCAAAACCCTTGCTACGCCACGCGGATCGCCAGTTGACACAGCCTGAACAACGCCCTGGACCATACCCACGCCCGGCACAAACACTTTGATTGTGTTACCAACCAGATCCCCTGCCGTAGACCAATCCATAACAAAATGATGAATTATGAATGATGAACGCTGAATGTTCTTCTATTCATCATTCCGCATTCCGCACTCATCGTTTACTTCTCAGCACGCCTAAGAGCGCCAGCACTGCAACCGCGCCGCCGCCCAGCATAATTGTTTGCGCTGTCGCGCGTGAAACATTAAGAGTAAGCGCCAGCTTTGCTGCCAAATCGCCTTGAGCTGCCAAGGCTTGCAACTGCATATCCTGCTGAGGCGCAAGCACTAGACTTGGCTCCGGCATTGGCGCAGGCGTCTGTACTGGCCTCGATGTTGGCGTTGACGTTGACACCGCATCACGAAGCGGCTTTAGCGTCAGAAAATCCGACCAGCTATAAGAGCCAGCATCTGAAGAGCCGCCGCCCTCAATGCCGCCTGCCGGCAACCCCAAAGACACCAGCGTTGCGTAATCGTTTTTGTCACCATTCGGCGTCAGTCCAATAAACGCCTGGTATTCTATCAATCGCGCCCGCGTCCGCGAGCCAAACACACCATCAACAGCCAACACCGTGCCTGACGGCGAGTAAGCACTATTCAGCGCCGCTTGCAGCGCGCTCACGCTTGACGTGACCTGACCCAGCGCGCCAAATGCCTTATAGCGCCCACGCGAGCTCGTTGCCAATGCTGTTTGCTGCGAAAACACTTTTTGTTTTTTTCTTTCTTCTGATTTTAAGGTTCTGATCCGCGTTTATCCGCGTGCATCTGCGGCCTAATTCATAGTTTCGCTCCCGCTAACAGCCACGCCAGTAACCCTACCCAAAACGCCAGCCGCCCCAGCTCTGACACCTTGCCATGCGTTGACAGCAAATAAACCAGCATGCCTATCACACCAATAATCAGCGGCAACACAAGAATCAGCTCACTTTTCATTTATTAGCCTCCTTCTCCGCTTGAATGCTCTTGACAGCCTCCACAGACGTGCCCGCCGGCTGGCTCACAGCGGTCTTAATCAAGGCATCCACCTGGGGCGTTGACGTAGTTTGCGAGCGAGTCAGTATGACGGTCAACGATCCAACAGAGACACCAACAACAAGCATGACTGCTGCGACCTGATCGGATGACCAATGCAAAATACCGAAGATGATTAGCATTGGAATAATCGCTTTAATCATCTCGGATAAAGCGCCAAGAACTACTGCTGGTTCTTTGCCAAACATTTTGCTTTTCTCCTTTTCCAACTTCTAATCTGGGCTACTTTTTTACTTTTTACTCTTCGCTCTCTGCTCTTTGCCCTTTGCTCTTTTGCTCTTAGCGCCTCCGTGGCGGCGACATAAACAGCAACAGCAACGCTGCCCCTCCGCCCAGCACCAGCAACGGATGCTCTTGCACAATGTTGGCAAGCGTGTCAGCAATGTTGCCTGTAGCTGCGCCCACCTGCGCGCCAATGTTCGCCCCCGGCTGCCCGCTAATTGGTTGCCCATACATTGTGTATTGTGGTTGCAGCGACTGCGCCGGGTTGTAATATGGCCTGCCCTTAACGGCGCTAATTGTTGCCGGCAGCGTCACTTGAATCGTGCGCAAAATTTCCTCAAATCTTGATGGTGCCGGCGGCGACGAGGGTTGCGGCGAGAAGACCGTACCAATAGTTGGCGACGAAGGGAAGTACCCTTTACCAACGTCCTGACCATAAGGATCTTGTCCAAGACCCGCAAACCCGTAATAGCGCGGATTTCGCAGCTTATAGCGCGGGTAAGCATTCATCCCTGTAACTGGCGAGCGTGTATTCGTAATTGGCTTATACGGATCGCGCAGCGGAAAGGTAATCTCAGAGCCACGCACTGCCAATGACGTGCCAGCGCCAGCGTTGTAGGTATCGCCGCCGGAGCCAGGGCCATCAGGGCCGAGCCCACCGTCGCCCGGCCCTACTGCGTTCCTCACCGCCTGATCAACGCTCTTCAGCAAATTATTGACACGGTTGACGCCGCCGCCTGGATTCATCCCAGCATATTCCATGCACGCGGCTTGTTCACCAAACATCTTGTTTTACCTTTCTGGGTTCTGATCCGCGTTTATCCGCGTAAATCTGCGGCTGATCTCTTTTTTTTTGCGGCTAATTTTTCAGCAACAGATAAGCGCCGCCCAGCAATAATAAAACGGTAGGGAGCGAAACATTCAGCCCGCCTGGACCGCTTACGCTCAAACTCCCTACCGCCCCAGAGCTGCCCTGTGTCTCCCGCCCCCCAGCGGTTGTCCCACCAGCACAGCCCGGATTCCGCCCCATTGTAGCAATATAGCTTTGCGCGTCCGCATCAAAGTTGCGGCACGTTGCGCCTATCTTTGCCCCCAGCTTCGCATCACATTGCTGATAAAACGCCTGAAGCACCTGACGCGCCTGCGCCGCCGCTTGTTGTGGTGTTATTTGACAAGCCTCAGCCTGCGCCTCAATGCCATGGATTGTTTCGACCGTTTGTTTGTATAACTCGTCACGTCCCTGCTCTGCCGCGCGCTGAGCTGACTTATTGAACAAGCCCGCTAATGGACCAACCAGCGCACTCAAAATCGGCCCTACTACCGGCACAAAACTCAAACCAACCTGCGCCCCTGTAGTTGCCAACGGAGCCACATCAAGCCCCATGCCCACAAAGCCTCTCTCCCTTTGGGAGAGATTAGAGAGAGGGTTGCTGTCTTCAGCATTACCAAAAATTGAAAACACTTTACGCTCGATAAAGCGCGGATTCTCCCAGCCTGCGCCATGTTGCCGGCTAGTTGGATCAAGTACGATGCGTCCACGCTTAGTCGGCACTTCCACGTATATATGATCAAAACCTGACTGCTCTGCTAAGGGCAAAGTGGTAAGAGCTAAACCATTTTCTCTTTGCTCTTCGCTCTTTGCTCTTTGCCCCTTATATCTTGCTAGCACAAATGATGGTGTAAAGCCCAGCTCTGCCAACAGCGTTGCCAGCAACACTGACAGATCGTCACAGTCGCCATAACCTTTTGCTAACGTCTCGCGCGCTGAATGGATTGCATCAAACTCGCCGCCTGGATCGGCAATATAAGTAACTGCCTGCACATGTCGAAAGATTACCTCAAGAATGCGCAGCGGATCGCTATGTGAATCAAGACCCGCATTGATTAGCAGTTGCGCCGCATAGCGCTTCAATCCTTCATCACGCCAGGCATCCTCACGCACCAGCGCCGCCATCTGCGCCGCTGTTTCCAGATTACCCGCACGGCCTTTATGCAGCCACATAAACCGCCCACCTTGCGGCGTGAGTACGCGCAGCAGTGGCCGGCGATTGCGACAAGTCTTGTCGATTGCATCACAAACTTGTCCGCCGAGTGGTTGACTTTTGCTCTTGATAGCCGTTGATACCGGCCAGGTTGCGGTTGCGGTAGGCAAGGAAATTTGCTCGCTTGCGTCCTTCGATACAACGCGAGCGGTCAGGCGGATACTGCCATCGTAGCACACTGTTAAACACCTGTCAAGCACTTTTTACCTTGACGCCTTTGTTTTCAGTATGTTAGAATGCTCTCCCATGCAAATCAAATCCGGCTTAGAGGACGAATACGCGAACTACAAAAAGAAAAACGGCCCCAATGCCGACCCGGTTGGCTACAGCTACGGCGTCATTAAATTTACCGAGCGCTGGGCCGAACTAATGGAAGCCGCAATCACCAACGGAGCCAAACTCGAAGACGTCGCAAAACAGTGTTCACGCAGTGCCGATACTGAAGGCATAACCGGCTTCATGTACGGCTGCGCCGCTGCTGCATTAGCTCACTTTTGGGTTTACGGCGAACAGTTCCGGCTCTGGCATAACCTAGACACACAAATCGGCACAGAAGGCGAAGCCGCAAACAAATCAGGCGGCATTCTCAACCCTGCACTGCTCCACTTAGAAAGCAACTAAACCATGCCAGCCAAAGCAGCCAAAGATCCTGAGCCAACCAACACCGAGCCGATTGACGTGCCGGGCATCAACCCGCCTGAAGGCGTGAAAGCAAAAGTCAAGAGCACAGTTGAATACGATCTCAACGTAGACCCAGACGCAATTCCTAGCAATCGCCGCGCGCGCCGCTTCATTGATGACGATGACGAGCTGGCGCAGTTGGCCGCCGAAGAGGCCGCTAACCTCGAACCACCTGATCCGCTCGCTGCCTTCCTCGAAGACTGGGGCCGCTACGCCGGCTACAACTTAGAAATTGTGCGGCTGCCCGACCCGGCCACGCGGCGCATGCCGGGCAGTCAATACGTTCGCCCATGCTTCGAAGTTGAGCGCATTGGCGGCATTCCCTTTGATCCAATTAATTTCATTGGCATGATGCAGATGGTTAACGGTGACAGTGGCGGCATATTCCGCTTCTGGCTTACCGATCACAGCGGCCAACCCATCCCCGGCGCAAGAATGGACCGGCTGGTAATTGCCGATCCACCAAGAGGCAGCGGGCGCGTTTCGAGCCAGCAACACCAAAGCAACGCGACTTCTACTATGGGGGGCGCACCAGGCTACGGTTACGCGCCCGCTACCGAACGCCAGCCTACAGAAATGGAAAAACAAATGCAGCGGCTGCAAACGCGCATGATGGAAAGCATGATGGAGCGGCTTTTAAATCCGCCGCCAGTTTCGCCCCAGCAACCCTTACTACCTGACGAAGATCGACTAGCGCTGCTGTTGCTGCAAAAAGGCGATCTACTTGGCAATGTAGTCTCGCGCATTGTTGGCCTCGCCCAAGCCCCTGACCAGATCGAAAAGGCTACCTGGAAAGACAAGTTAGTTGACCTGGCTACTCAAAATCCAACCTTAGTCGCGCGCGTAAATGACACCATTGGCCGGATTGCTGATCGGCTATTCAGTGGCCCACAGCCTGCTTACATTGCGCCGCCTACACAGCACGCGCCGCAGGCAACGCCGGCAGCAGCCGCCGATCCTTCACGCTATGCAGACGGCGCGCCG
>Ga0070706_100002140_pt1 | contig 20116 bp, 18 predicted proteins | sample KBSK5501metaG_FD_65476 | JGI IMG/M metagenome (GOLD analysis project Ga0070706, IMG submission 65476) | Corn, switchgrass and miscanthus rhizosphere microbial communities from Kellogg Biological Station, Michigan, USA - KBS K5-50-1 metaG | ecosystem: Host-associated > Plants > Roots >... | reverse complement strand
CAACGGCGCCTGGCCGGGATCGTCGTGCTGCTGTCCGGCATCCTGTTCGCGGCGTTCGTGCCGTTCGCGAAAGAGCCGCTCGCACAGGTCTGGGCCTTCATCCCGATCTATGCGTCGGCGCTGGTGGTCATCGACCTGCTGACGGCGCTGCTGCTGTTCGGGCAATTCCGCATCGCCGGTTCCCGCGCCGTGCTCGCGCTGGCGGCCGGTTACCTGTTCACCGCGCTGATGACGATCGCGCACGGGGTCAGCTTCCCGGGGCTGTTCGCGCCCACGGGCCTGCTGGGCGCCGGCACGCAGACGACGGCATGGCTGTACATGTGCTGGCACGGCGGCTTTCCGCTCTTCGTGGTCGCCTACGCCGCCTGCGCGAAACGAGGGTCTCGCGACGTCGGACGTGCGTCGCGCGAGCGGTCGATAGCCGCCGCCGTCGTGGCCGTGGGGCTGATCGTCGGCGGCCTGGTGCTGTTCGTGACCTCGGGCCACGACGCGTTGCCGACGATCATGCAGGGCAACCGCTACACGCCGCTGATGATCGGGGTCGTCTCGGTGGTGTGGCTGGTCTGTGCGCTGGCGCTGGCGGTGCTGTTGTCACGGCGCCGGCCGTACACCGTGCTCGACCAGTGGCTGATGGTCGTGATGTGCGCCTGGCTCTTCGACGTGGCGCTGTCCGCCGTCTTCAACGCCGGGCGCTTCGACCTCGGCTTCTATTCGGGCCGCATCTACGGCCTGCTCGCCGCCAGCTTCGTGCTCGCAGTGCTGGTGATCGAGAACGGCACGCTGTATGCGCGGCTCGCCGAGGTGCATGCCGAGGAGCGGCGTCGCGCGAGCGATCTGCAATCGCTGAGCACGCAGCTCGAGGCGACGAACAGCCGGTTCGCCGAGGCGAACCGCCAGTTGCGGGAGCAGACGCGGCTCAAGTCGGAGTTTCTCGCCAACATGTCGCACGAGCTGCGCACGCCGCTGAACGCGATCATCGGTTTTGCCGATCTGCTGAAGGAAGGCACGGGCACGACCGCGGATAGGCGCAACTTCGCCGGCCACGTCTTTCAAAGCGGGCACCATCTGCTCGCGCTGGTCAACGATTTGCTGGACCTGTCGAAGATCGAAGCCGGCAAGGCCGAGCTGGTGCTCGAAAGCGTGGACCTCGACGCGACGCTGTCGGTCGTGACCGGCCTGCTGATGCACCAGGCACATGCCAAGGGCATACGCCTGGAGGTCGACGCCGGCCGGCTCGGCACGGTCCGCGCGGACACGCGGCGCCTGAAGCAGATCCTGCTCAACCTCGTCTCCAACGCGATGAAGTTCACGCCCAAGGGCGGCCGCGTGACCATAGGCGCGCGCGCGGTCGATCGCGCCGACGTCGAGCAGCGCCCGCCCGACCCCGAGAGCAGCGTTCGGCTGCCGCTGCCGCCCAGCGCATTCGCGCGATTCCTCGAGATCGGCGTGTCGGACACCGGCATCGGCATCGCACCCGACGGCCTGCGCGCACTGTTCGCGCCGTTCACGCAGATTCCGAATGCGATCACGCACAGCGGCGAAGGCACCGGCCTGGGGCTGGCGATGGTTCATCGCCTCGCGGAGCTTCACGGCGGCAGCGTGGGCGTGACCAGCCGGCCCGGATCCGGCAGCACGTTCACCGTGTGGATTCCGTGGCGGGCGGAGGTGCACGAGGTGTTGCCGGAGATCGCCGAGCAGGGCGTGATCGCCAACGGCCCGGTGGCGCTGGTGGTCGAGGACGATGCCGCGGCCGCCGCGCTGATGCGCGTGCAGCTCGAGGCCCAGGGGTTCGCGGTGCGCCAGGTCGACTCGGCCGAGGCGGCGCTGAAGCTCATCGACGCCTTCGTGCCGGACCTGATCACGCTGGACATCGTGCTGCCGGGCATGGACGGCTGGGAGTTCCTCGGCCGGCTCAAGGAGACGGCGCGCTGGGAGGCGGTGCCGGTCGTGGTCGTGTCGGTCGCGGCCGATCAGGGACGGGGCTTCTCGCTAGGCGCGGCGATGGTGCTGCAAAAGCCCGTCGACCGCGAGGCGTTCGCGAGAGGGCTGGACCGGCTCGGTTTCGCGCGCAGCGCGAGCAACGTCTCGGTGCTCGTGATCGACGACGACCCTGCCGCGGTCGACCTGCTGGCGAGCCAGCTGCGGCAGCGCGACTACGTGGTGCTGCGCGCACCGGGCGGGCGCGAGGGGATCGACCTCGCGCGCCGCTATCGGCCGGACCTGATCACGCTGGATCTCGAGATGCCGGAGATCAGCGGCTTCGATGTCGTCGAGGCGCTGAAGGGCAGCCCGGCGACCGCGCAGATCCCGATCATCGTGGTCACCGCGCGCGAATTGACGCGGCACGATCGCGACGTGCTGAACGGCCAGGTGCTCGACATCGTCGGCAAGGCCGACTTCAACCACGGCAGCTTCATCGGCGAGGTTCAGCGGGCACGCGCCAGGGCGAGTTCGCCTTCCTGATCAAGATCACGATCGCGACCGCGACGGTCGGGCTCGGCCGCGGCGTCCAGCAAGCCCGCGAGAATCTCCGGCACTTCGAACACCGCGCGGTTGCGGATGCGCTGCACCCCGGCCTTCAGCTGCGGCAGCCGCTCGGTCACGTCGTCGACGGCGGCGCGCACACCGCGGAATGACTTCAGCACCACGCCGATGCCCATCTCGCGCACCCACTGCGTGTTGTAGCGCTCCTGCGGCATCGTCCACGCGTTGGCGATCGTGATCACCGGCAGGCCGCACTGCGCCGCCTCGCACAGGCTGCCGGGACCGGGCTTGCCGATGAAGAAGTCGCCCAGCCGCATGTAGCGGCAGACGTCGTCGGTGAAGCCGATCGCGGCATGCGGGCGCGCGTGTTGCGCCGCCGTGCGGCGCAGGCGCCGCACCAGCTGCTCGTTGCGGCCGCACAGCGCGATGAGCTGCACGTCGTGCAGCCGCTGCGCGATCGTCGCCATCTGCGCTGCGCCGTGGCCGCCGAACATCACGATGCCGGTGGGTCGCGTCGGGTCTAGGCCGAGCGCGCGCAGCTCGGCGTCGCGGTCCTGCGGGGCCGCGCGGTAGAACGCGGGGCGCAGGATCATCCCGGAGGTCTGCGAGATTTGCGTGTCGGCATAGCCGGCGGCGCGCGCCTGGGCCGTTGCATGCGGCGTGCCGCAGACCAGGTGCTGGTCCTGACCCGGCTCGATCCAGAAGTGCGGCGGCAGGTCGGCCAGGTCGGTCAGCACGGTCACGTACGGCACGCCGGGCAGCGTGCTCGCGACCGACTCGTACAGCGCGCGGTTGAAGTTCGGGATCAGCGAGACCACCAGGTCCGGTTCGCTGCGCAGCCAGTGCTGCTGCAGCGAGCGCACGAGCGTGGCGTGGCTGAGCCGGATCATGCCCTGCAGCAGCTTGAGCTCGTGTGCGAGGCCCAGGGTCCAGCCGCGGGCGAGGCGGCGGTTGTAGTAGTCCTCGGGCGCGAAGCCGGTCAGCTTGCGGAACTTCTGCTCCGGGTCGAGCACGTCGGTCAGGTCGACCAGACGAACGTCCCACGGCCGCTGCTGCTCACCGATCACCTGCTGCAACGCCTGCGCCGCCGAACGATGGCCGCCGCCTGCGTTGAAGTACACGAGGGCGACGGTCTTGGTCATCGAGGCCGGATCGTCGCCGCGGTCCGTGACGGCACCGTGACGACCGAACGAAACCTCAGGAGCTTTCACCGCGCAGGCGCAGAGGACGCGGAGGTCCGCAGAGACTTGCTCCCTCTCCAAGGGCCACGAAGGGGCCCCTTCGTGGCCCTTGGAGAGGGTTGGGGTGAGGGCCAACGAGAAGCGCCAACCTCGCGAGGCATCTGCTACTCGTTGGCCCCCACCCTAGCCCTCCCCCAGAGGGGGAGGGGACCGGATCCCGCGTGCCTCGCTGCCGCGGCTTTCCTCGCGCCTGTCGTTGCGTGCGGCTCTCTGCGTTCTCTGCCCTCCTGGCACCGAAGCTCCGAGGCCTATGCCGGCAGCCGCAGCAACGCCTGCCCCATCGCGATGCGCGAGCCGATGTCGATGCCATCGCCCAGCGCGAAGCCGCGCGGCGCGAACACGATGAGGGTCGAGCCGTGCTGGAACCAGCCGATCTCGTCGCCCTTCGCGAAGGAGGCGTCGCAGGGAATTTCGTTCGCGCCGCGGTAGCGCAGGTGCAGCAGCACGTTCAGGAAGTGCAGCCGGATGCTCGCGACCAGGATCGCTGCGACGGGCACGATCGCGATCGGGTGGCCGCTCTCGGCGAGCCGTGCGCGCAGCACCGCGCGCTCGTTGCGACAGAACAGGCGCTCGACCCGCGCGAGCGCGATCGGGTTGACGTTCCAGGTGTCGCCGCTGAGGTAGGTCACGTGTTCGATGCTGCAGTCGTGCGGCGCGTGAAAGCGGTGGTACATGCTGGACGTGAGGCGCAGCGTCACGTAGGTGCCGTCACGAAAGGCCGTGGTGTCCTGCGTGGGCCCGAACAGCTCGGCAATCGAATACGGGAAGCCCTTGGCCTGGAACACCTGGCCGTCGCTGACCTCGCCGCACGCGCCGACGATCGCGTCGCACGGGCTGGTCAGCACGCCGCGGTCGGGGTCGATCGTGCGCGCGCCGGGCACGAGCTCGCGCGTGAAGCACTCGTGCAGGCTCGCGAAGCGCTGCTGCCGCGCATCTCTCAGGTCGAGGTCGGTGAACAGGCGCCACACCGCGATCGAGAGGCGGCAGATGAGCGGGTTGCGGATCCGGCTGAACCAGCCCATCAAGCGCGTCAGCGCGATGCGCGGCACGCGGTTCGTCAGCAGGAAGTTCAGGTCCTCGTTCAACACCAGGCGGCGCAACAGGCTGGCGCGGCCGGCGTTGCTGTCGGCTTGGGTGGCGTCGATCTCGTCGGCTTGTTTCACGAGCATGTCAAGTGAGGCTGGTAGACAGTCGGCATGACGTCAAACCTTGCGGGAGTGGTGGGTGATGAATGAAGCGGCCACGTTGAGCGCCATGGGCGCACTGGCGGTTGCGGGCCTGGCCTGGACGGTGCCGCGCGCGGCGCAGCGCCTCGAGCTTTCGCTCGCGAAGCACCGCTCGATGACCGGGCATGCGCGGATCGCCAAGCGCGTCGCCGCGCTGATTCCGGGCTACGCGTACGACGAGCAGCGCTTCTTCGCGTCGGACGATGCGCCGAGCGACGTCGTCGCGCGGCGCCGCGCCGGGCTCGCGCGCCTCGCCGACCACTTCGCGGCGCACTGCCCGCAAAGCCTCGCGATGACGGCGCGCGTGCGCGACGGGCTGTCGGACCTGCAGTTCACCAGCAGCTACCGCGTGCCGTTCCAGTACAGCCCGTACCTGCGCGAGCATCTGAAAACGGGCAGCGTGCTGCGGGCGTCGGCAGGCGTCACCGTCGAGGACCTCGACGGCAATGTCTACCACGACCTGACCGGCTCGTACGGCGTCAACGTGTTCGGCTACGACACCTACAAGGCCTGCATCGACGAAGGCATCGCCAACACGCGAGCGCTCGGGCCGGTGCTGGGCGCGTACCACCCCTGCGTGGCCGAGAACATCGAGCGGCTGAAGGCGATCTCGGGGCTGCACGAGGTGTCGTTCCACATGTCCGGCACCGAGGCGGTGATGCAGGCGGTTCGGCTCGCCCGCTATCACACGCGCCGCTCGCACCTCGTGCGCTTCAGCGGCGCCTACCACGGCTGGTGGGAGGACGTGCAGCCCGGCCCCGGCAACCCGGCGCCGCCGCGCGCGACGACCTACACGCTGAAGGAGATGGACGAGCGCACGCTGCGCGTGCTGCGCAGGCGGCGCGACATCGCCTGCGTGCTCGTCAACCCGCTGCAGGCGCTGCACCCGAACGCCGGCGCGCCGGGCGACTCGTCGTTGGTCGACAGCAGCCGGCGCGCCTCGTTCGACCGCGCGGCCTACACCGCGTGGCTGAAGCAGCTGCGAGAGGTCTGCACCGAGCGCGGCATCGTGCTGATCTTCGACGAGGTGTTCCTCGGCTTCCGGCTCGCGCGCGGCGGTGCGCAGGAGTACTTCGGCGTGCGTGCCGACATGGTGACCTACGGCAAGACGCTGGGCGGCGGTCTGCCGGTGGGCGTGGTCTGCGGCCGACACGACCTGATGAAGCGCTACCGCGACGAGCGGCCGGTCGACATCTGCTTCGCGCGCGGCACCTTCAACTCGCACCCGTACGTGATGGGCGCGATGAAGGCCTTCCTCGACCGCCTCGAAGGCGGCGTGCTGCGCGCCGCGTACGACGGCGCCGACGCGCGCTGGGACGCGCGCGCTGCGCACTTCAACGAGCGCATGCGCGTGGCCGGCGTGCCGGTGCGGGCAGCGAACCTGCAGTCGATCTGGACCGTGCTGTACGAGCAGCCGTCGCGCTACAACTGGATGCTGCAGTTCTACCTGCGCAAGCACGGGCTCGCGCTGAGCTGGGTCGGCACCGGCCGGCTGATCTTCAGCCTCGACTACAGCGACGCCGACTTCGAACTCGTCGTGCAGCGCTTCGCCGAGGCCGCGCGCGAGATGGCGGCCGACGGCTGGTGGTGGGAGGGCTCGGCGCTGACGAACCGCGCGATCAAGCGCGGCATCCTGCGCGAGATGCTGCGTCAGTGGTTCTGACGGAGTGAGCATGAAGCTCCGTTCGCGCTGAGCTTGTCGAAGCGCTTGTGGCGCTGAGCTTCTCGAAGAGGGCTTCGACAAGCTCAGCCCGAACGGGTTGGGAAGGTGGTGCCTGTTCAGGTGCAGCGGTTCAAGGGTTCCGCACGTGCGCCATCGGGTCGATCAGCTCGCCGCGCAGCAGCTGCAGCGGGGCCTTGTGGTACAGCTTGATGTCGTGGAACGGGTCGGTGAGGATCTTGGTCATCCAGGCGAGGCCGGTCGTCAGATCGTCCTGGATCCACAGCTGGCCGACGCGAAACAGCAGCCCGGCGATGCCCAGCGCGAGCCACGCGATGCCCACGTCATGCACGTACTCGTTCCATGAGCGCGCCGGCTCGATCAGCCCGAACAGCGACGGCGCGAGCCACAGCGCGAGCGGCAGCAGCACCCACGCCGACATCAGCACGATCTTGCGGCGGATGTTGTAGCCGACCTTGATCTCTTCCTTGTAGGCGTCGGTGGCCTGGTTCACGTGGTCATAACCGCGCGGCTCGAAGAAGAAGTGGCCGGCCTGCCGGCTCGTCATCGACACGCACCATGCGAGGATCGCCGACAGCGCCGGGTCGAACGCCAGCAGCCCATACGCGGCGACGAAGCTCAGCGCGCTGAGCAGGTGCAGGCTCTGGTTGATGCGGCTGTGGTGGTAGTAGCGGTGGTCGTCCCAGCGCTGGGTGTGGAGCGTCTGCTGGAAGCTCTGCAGGAAACCGTGCACGGCGTACCTCGATCGATGGGTTGAGGCGACATCCGCGATGGATGCGCATGACACGATGGTGACGTTGTTGCGTGAACGTCGGATGACAGCGGCGCGGCAATGCGGCGACAACGCGGCAGCAACGCGACGATGAGGCTCGATATTCGTCGCGCACTGCGCGAGTTGTCATGGAACTGTTGCGCGAGTCGTGCAGCATCGCATCATGAAGACGGTGCACGACTCGGTCATCGTGGACGAGATTCCGGCGACGCGGCGCTCGCTGCGCCTGGCCGTCGTCACCGAGACCTACCCGCCCGAGGTCAACGGCGTCGCCTCGACGCTCGCGCAGATCGTCGAGGGCCTGCACCGGCGCAACCACGCGCTGCAGCTCGTGCGGCCGCGCCAGTTCGATGGCGAAGCGCCGGAGCAGTCGCGTTTTCACGAGGTGCTGATGCGCGGTCTGCCGATCCCGCGCTACCCGGGGCTGCGCATGGGCCTGCCCTCGAAGGGCGCGCTCGCGAGGATGTGGTCGCTGAACCGGCCCGACGTCGTGCACATCGCGACCGAAGGGCCGCTGGGCTGGTCGGCGCTGCAGGCAGCGCGGCGGCTGAAGCTGCCGGTCAGCACCGACTTCCGCACCAACTTCCAGGCGTACAGCCGGCACTACGGCGTCGGCTGGCTGAACAAGCCGATCATGGCGTACCTGCGCAAGTTCCATAACCTCGCGCACTGCACGATGGTGCCGACCGACGCGATGCGCCGTGACCTGCAGGCCTACGGCTTCCAGCGCCTGCACGTGGTGTCGCGCGGCGTCGATGCACAGCGTTTCGACCCGTCGCGGCGCAGCGCCGCACTGCGCGCGCAGTGGGGCGTGCAGGACGACGACCTCGTCGTCGCCTGTGTCGGCCGCCTCGCGCCCGAGAAGAATCTGGATCTGCTGCTGACGGCATGCGACGCGATCGCGCAGGCGCAGCCGCGCGCCCGGCTGCTGCTGGTCGGCGACGGGCCGCTGCGCGCCGAGCTGCAGTCGCGCTGCCCGCGTGCCGTCTTCGCGGGGCAGCGCACCGGCGACGATCTCGCGGCGCACTACGCGTCGGCCGACCTGTTCCTGTTCAGCAGCGTGACCGAGTCGTTCGGCAACGTCACGACCGAGGCGATGGCCAGCGGCCTGCCCGTCGTGGCGTTCCACTCGGCTGCCGCGGCGCAGCTGATCCGCCCTCGCGACAACGGCGTGACGGTGCCGCTGGGCGACCCCGATGCATTCGTTGCCGCCGCGGTCGCGTTGGCGAACGATCCCGCGCAGCGCCGCGACATTGGTCAGCGCGCGCGGCGCAGCGCATGCGAGCTCGGCTGGGATGCGGTCGTCGCGCGCTTCGAGTCGGTGATCGTGTCGCTGCTCGCTGCGAGCGGTGCACCGGCCGACGCACTGCTCGGGCGGGTCAGCGCTGCTGACTCCCTCTCCCCCTGGGAGAGGGTTGGGGTGAGGGCCAACGAGTAGAGCCGATCTCGCGAATATTGCGCCACTCGTCGGCCCTCCCCCTAACCCTCTCCCAGAGGAAGACGGAACCGAGCGCGCCCGTGCTCCGCGCGCATCAGCAGTGCCATCGACACCGCGATGCACAGCCCGAACCCCCACAGCAACGCGACGATGTCGACCTCCAGCGCCGTCAGCAGCGCATAGACCGCGAGCATGCCCAGCACGCTCGCGTTCTCGTTGAAGCCCTGCACCGCGACCGAGCGTCCCGCGCTGAGCAACTGGCAGCCGCGATGCTGCAGCAGCGCGTTCAGCGGCACCACCATGAACCCCGCGACCGCGCCGACCACGGCCAGCAGCGGGACGGCCCATTGCAGCTGGTTCGTCGACGCGACGACCGGCATCATCAACCCGAGCGCCACGCCGACCCCGAGCACGCGTTTTGCACGGTCCAGCGGCACGAGGCGCCCGGCCGCCGAGGCGCCGACGATCACGCCGATGGCCACCGCGGCCTGCAGGTACGCGGCCTGGCTCAGCGGCAGCTGCAGCACGTCGGCGGCCCAGCGCAGCACCGCGAACTGCAGCGTTGCGCCGACACCCCAGAAGATCGTCGTCACCGCGAGCGACAGCGCGCCGTCGCGGTCGCGCCAGAGCGTGAGGTGCGCCTGCCAGAACTCGGCGCTCAGCAGGCCGACATGCATCCGGCTCGCCGGATAGCGCGCGCCGCTGTCGGGCACGCCGATGTTGAGCAGCGCCGCGAGCCCGTAGACGGCGAGCAGCGCGAGCAGCGACACCGTGTAGGCGCCGTCGTGCATCGCCGGCACGGTTTGCAGCGCGTCGCGCGCGCCGACGAACAGCGATGACGCCAGCACGGCGGGGCTGACGAGCACGCCGCCGATCACCGTGCCGAGCAGCGCCGCGCAGACGATCGTGACCTCGATCCAGCCGTTCGCCGCGACCAGCCGGTCAGGCGGCACGAGCTCGGTGATCAATCCGTACTTCGCCGGCGCATAGGCGGCCGCGCCGAACCCGACGACCGCGAACGCGAGCACCGGATGGCCGCCGGCGACCAGCAGCAGCGCGCCGACCATCTTGACGGCGTTCATCCACGCCATCAGGCGCGCCTTGCGAAACGCATCGGCCAGCGGCCCGACGAACGGCGCGAACAGCACGTACGACAGCGTCAGCGCGAACTTGAGCAGCGGCGCCCACCATCCCGCGAAGCCCTGCTCCGACAGCACCCCGATCGCGACGATCAGCAGCGCGTTGTCCGCCAGGGCCGACGTGAACTGCGCCGCGATCAGCAGGTGAAAGCGCGGCGGCATCGGCGCGAGACGGCAGCAACGGCGGCGATGCGGCGGATTGGAGGGGCAGGGCGATTCGAATGCACGGAACGCGAGTGTCGCGCCCGTGCGTGATCCTTGTGTGACGTGTGACGCAGCGTTGTGTGACGCAGCGCGTGACGTCGTGCCCTATGTCGTGCCTGACGGCGCGCTGGCTGTGTCGAGCGCGCGCACGTCGTCGGCGCCGAGCACGAGCGACGCGGCCTTGGCGAAGCTCCTCAGCTGCGCGACGCTGGTGGCGCTGGCGATCGGTGCGGTCACGCCTTCGCGCTGCATCAGCCAGGCGAGCGCCACCTCCGCCGGCTGCGCATCGAGCCGGCCGGCGACGCCGTCCAGCGCGTCGAGGATGCGCCGGCCGCGCGGCGTCAGGTATTTCGCGACGCCGCGCCCGCGCGCGCTTTGCTTCAGGTCCGCCTCCGAGCGGTACTTGCCGGAGAGGAAGCCCGACGCCAGGCTGTAGTACGTGATCACGCCGATGTTCTCGAGCATGACGAGATCGCGCAACGGCCCGTCGAAGCTCGCGCGGTCGTAGAGGTTGTATTCGGGCTGCAGCGTCTGGTAGGCCGGCAGCCCGTGCGCGCGCGCCGTCTGCAGCGACGTTGCGAGCTGTTCGGCGCTGAAGTTCGAGCAGCCGATCGCGCGCACCTTGCCGGCCTTCAGCAACCGTTGGTAGGCGGCAAGCGACTCGTCGTGCGGCGTGTCGGGGTCGGGCCAGTGCGACTGATACAGGTCGATCACGTCGGTGTTCAGGCGCCGCAGCGACTCTTCGACGGCCTGCTCGATCCAGCGGCCGGACAAGCCCTTGCGGCCTTCGCCGAGATCGCCTCCGACCTTCGTGAAGATCAGCACCTGCTGGCGCTTGCCCGGCCGGGCCTGCAGCCAGCGGCCGATGATGGTCTCGGACTCGCCGCCCTGATGCCCGGGCACCCACTTCGAGTAGACGTCGGCGGTGTCGATCGCATTGAAGCCGGCGTCGACGAAGGCGTCGAGCAGCTCGAAGCTGCGCGCCTCGTCGGCCGTCCAGCCGAACACGTTGCCGCCGAACACCAGCGGGGCGATCTGCAGTCCGGTCGTCCCCAGCGCGCGCCGGGCTGTTGTCGTCGTCGTCATCGTTCGTTCTCCTGGTGGTGTGGAACCGAAGGCGCACTATCGCGCGATCGAGCCGGGCCCGCTCGCAGCAGGGTCTGGATTCGTCACAATGCGCCGACGCAACTCCGGAGCCCAGCATGACGATCGAAGTACGGCGCGACCGATCTCACAAGATGAAGCACACGGTGCACGTGCGACAGCACACGTTCGCGATCGACGAGCCCGCGGTCAACGGCGGCGAAGACCTGGGCGTGACGGCGCACGACGTCTACGACAGCGCGCTCGGCGCATGCAAGGCGATGACCGTGCTGTGGTACGCGCAGCGCAAGCAGATCCCGGTCGACGACATCCACGTAAGCGTCGAGCGCGACGACAGCCAGGAGCGCCAGGGCGTCTACCGGCTGCGCGTGACGCTGGCCGTCACCGGCGCACTGACCGAGGCGCAGCGCCAGGAACTGCTGAACGTGGCCGGCAAGTGCCCGGTCCACAAGCTGATGACGCAGGCGACGACCGAGGTCACCACCGAGCTCGCGGCGACGGCCGCCTGAGCCGCCCTTCTCAGGCGAGCGGCACCGACCCGACGCCCTTGAAGAACGTGTAGCAGAACACGCCGTCCGGCGCGGTCGTGCGCAGCAGCTCGCTGACGCCGAGATCGAAGCGCTCCGGCGTCAGCACGCCGGATTCGATCGCGCGCTCGCGCAGGCCTTCGATCATGGTGGTGAAGGTCCGGCGCGTGAACGTGTCGGCCAACGCCGGCCGGCTCGCGTCGACATACACCAGGCGCGGCGAGACGCTGACGGCATCGAACCCGGCCTCGACCAGCAGCGGGTACACCTGCCGCCCGATCAGCGCATTGCCGCCGCCGCTGCGCTGCAGGGCGATCTGGGCCTGGACCACGGCGCGCGCCGCGGCGCCGTCGGGGTGGAAGAAGGTCGAGCCGTGGTCGCCTTCGATCACGGTGATCGTTCCGCCCGGCTTCAGCAGGCGAGCCAGTCGCGCCAGCGCATCCGCAGGCCGCGCGAGATGCTCGAGCACGAAGCAGACGAACACGTGGTCGAACGACGCGGGCTTGAACGGCAGCGCATGCAGATCGGCGACGCGAAACGCGACGTTGCGCAGTCCGGCGGCTTGCACGCGCCGCTGCGCCTCGAGGACCGACGCGGCCGAGATGTCGACCGCCGTGAACTGCGCGTCGGGGCTCAGCCGCGCCAGCGTGACGGTCTGCGCGCCGACGCCGCAGCCCGCTTCGAGCACGCGGCTGCCGCCCGGGTAGTGCGTGCCGGCATGCAGCAGCTCGGCCAGCGTATCGGCCTGGTCGTGCAGGCGTTCGTTCTCGCGCGGCTGATAGCCGTGCACATAGGTGCGGACATCGGTCATGCGCCGCAGTCTCTGCGGGCGAGCCGGCCACGTCTTGAACGTTATTGCGCGCGCGGCGACGCCGCCTTGTCGTCGATCACGGCGCCGATCACGGCTTGTCGCCAGGCGCCGGGCGTGAAGCCGAACTGGCGCACGAACACGCGAGTCATGTGGCTCTGGTCGGCGAACCCGCTGGCCAGCGCGGCGTCGGCGAGGCTCGCGCCACGGCGGATCAGACCGCGTGCGTGTTCGCCCCGGCGGGCGAGCCACCAGGCGTGCGGTGGCGCGCCGAATGCCTCGGCGAAGCGGCGCAGCACCTGAAACTTGCTCGCGCCGCTCAGCGACGCGAGCTCGGCGAGCGTCGGTGCGGCCAGCCGCTCGTCGCCGAGGCGCTCGCGCACCCGCGCGATGGCGATCGGCGGCTGGGCGCGCGCCGGCCTCGTCGCATGACGCCGCAGCAGCAGCGCGCCCACGTGGGCCAGCGATTCCTCGCAGGCCAGCGTTGCCACGCCGCCGTCCTCCGTCGCGCGCTCGGCGCTCCAGGCGTCGAGACGGGCGAACAGCAGGCGCAGCGCGTCGCGCAATGCGGCGTCGCCGCGGATCACCGGCTGTGCGAGCGCTATCGTCGCGCCGGCATCGTGCAGTGTTGCCAGCACCGGCGGGTCCAGGTACACCATGCGCCATTGGCGCGGCGCGCCGGCCAGCGGACGGCCGTCGTGCACCTCGCCGGGGTTCGTCGTGATCAGGTCGCCGGCGTACGCTTCGACGCCGCCGCGCCCGCTCGCCGACGCCTGCGCGCCATGCTCGACGATGCCGATGCCGTAGGTGTCGTGCCAATGCCGGCCGAAGTGCACGGCGCTGTCGATCTGCGTGCCGTAAACGCCAGGCCACGGCGTGCCCAGGACGCGGCAGCGATGGTGGGGCGGCAGCTTCATGGTCTCGTGCTCGGTGAGTCTCCGGGCGAGCCTACCCGAAAGCGCATGCGCGCACGTGGACACAGCGCGCCGCATCGCGCCCGGCATGGCAAGATGCGCGATCATGAATCACGGCTTCGGCATCGAGTCCCCCGGCGCGCACCATCCACCGCCGAACCTGCAGCAGCCGGTGCGCTACCTGGTGATCATCGACGCGGGCGGTTCGATGGTCGCGCGGTTGTTCCTCGCCACGCGCGAGCTGGTCGGCGAGTTCGATGGCGGCGCCGAGGAGATCGTGCAGATGACGCAGGGGCTGCGCGCCGAGCACACCGCCTCCGGCCCCGAGTGGGACCGCGCGCTGGCCGGGCACAGCGCCGCCGAGCGCTCGCTCGCCCAGGTCTACACGCTGGATGTCTGAGCCGCGGCAGCACCGGTCTGCCGGCAACCTGGAGGGCAATGTGACGTGACGACGCTGTCGATTCGTGGGTCCGCGCATGCGCTCATGGCAGCGCTCTTGGCAGCAGCGCTCGTGTGTGCGCTCGTGTGTGCGCTCGGTTGGGCGGCACCCGCGAACGCCGCGGTGGCACCCGATCGCCTGCGCGTGCCGGCGGGCTTCAAGATCGAGCTGCTGACCGACGACGTGCCGAGCGCACGCGCGATGGCGCTCGGCCGCTACGCCGACGGCAAGGGCGTGCTCTACGTCGGCAGCATGAGTGCAGGCAAGGTCTACGCGGTCGAGCTCGATCAGGGCAGGGCGACGCGCGTGCACACGATCGCATCGGGGCTCGCGCTGCCAGCCGGCGTGGCCTATCGCAACGGCCAGCTCTACGTGTCGGCGCTGTCGCGCATCCTGCGCTTCGATGCGGTCGACGACCGGCTCGCGAACCCGCCGGCGCCGTCCGTCGTCACCGACAAGCTGCCGTCGGAGACGCACCACGGCGCGAAGTTCATCGGCTTCGGGCCGGACGGCTGGTTGTATGTTGCAGTCGGCTCGCCGTGCAACGTCTGCGAGCCCAGCGCGGCGCACGGCAACATCCAGCGCATGAAGCCCGATGGCAGCGGCGCCGAAATCGTCGCGCGCGGCGTGCGCAACTCGGTCGGCTTCGACTGGAGCCCGGTGGACCGTGCCCTCTGGTTCAGCGACAACGGCCGCGACATGCTGGGCGACGACGTGCCGAGCGACGAGCTCAACCGCGTTGCGCAGAGCGGCCAGAACTTCGGCTTCCCGTACTGCCACCAGGGCGACGTCGCCGACCCGCAGTACGGCGCGCGGCGCCGCTGCAGCGAGTTCGTGCCGCCGGCCGCGAAGCTCGGTGCGCATGTCGCGACGCTGGGCCTGCGTTTCTACGGCGGCAGCCAGTTCCCGCCGGAGTACCGCCACAACATCTTCATCGCCGAGCACGGCTCGTGGAACCGCAGCGCGAAGAGCGGCTACCAGGTGGTGCGCGTCGTGCTCGACGCGCAGGGCCGCGTGCAGCGCCATGAGCCGTTCGTGCAGGGCTTTCTGCGGGTCGACGGCGACGGCCGCGAATCGGTGCTCGGCCGCCCGGCCGACGTGCTGCCGCTTCCCGACGGCTCGCTGCTGATCAGCGACGACCTCGGCGGAGCGATCTATCGCGTGCGCTACGCGCCATGAGCCGCGTACAAGGTGCCAAAGAGGAGCCCAGCATGCAAGTCCAGGATTTCGAGGCCGGTGGCGTGAGCGACGAGCAGGTCTGCCGCGCTGCGGAGCGTGCGTTTCAGCAAATCAAGGCCGCGCAGCTGATCTGCCGGCACGTCGGGCCGCTGAACGGCGCCACTGACAACGTGATCGCGGCGATCGCGCAGGTCATCGCGCTCAACAGCCTGGCCGAGCGGCCGCTGCCGGGCCACCGGCCGGCGCCACCCGCCCCATCGCCGGCGTGATGGACGACCACCACCAGATCCTCGTTCCCGATTCGTTCATCGCGCTGCACACGACGCGCAGTGGGCGCCCGTCGCTGCCGCGCCGCGAGCTGATCGCCCGCTACGAGCTGTGCGAAGACATGGCCACGACGCTGACCGAGCACTGCCGCACGATCCACTTTCGCGACGGCGTCGACGAGGCCGAGGTGCTGCGGCGCTGCCATCAGGGCCTCGTTGCCGAGCCGGCGGTGTTGAGCGCCGCGCAGGCGCAATGGGTCGTGAAGCGCACCGCCGAGTTGCTGGACTGGCCGATGCCGTTCGAAGACGGCGCCTGAGCGGCGGCGGCCGCGTCAGGCGTCGGTCGACAACCACGAGTTCGTCCCGATCCACCACGCGCTCGCGTCCGGCGGCACGCCGCGGCGCAACGAGCGCACCTGGTCGAACTGGCCGCCGGCGAACGAGCGCGCCAGATGCTCGGCCTGCACCGGATCGCGCTCGCCGACGCAGCCGATGAACTGGACCGGCGCGACGAAGCGCGCGGCGAGGTGCTGCGCCTGCAGGTCGCCCGCGGCGCGCTCGACCAGCAGCATCGCGCCGCCGCCGTCCTCGCGCGTCAGCGGAAAGATCAGCCGGCCGCCGGGGCGCAGCGCGGCCAGCCAGTCGTCGGGTGGATGGCTCGCGCCGCAGCTCGCGTAGATCACGTCGGCGCCGGGCAGCGGCGTCGCGGCGGCCGACTGCGCATGCAGGCGCACGTTCGGCCGGTCGGCGAGGGTGCGCATCGCCCGCTCGGCGAGGTCGCGCTCGATCTCGAAGGCCTGCACGCTTCCGCCGGGCCCGACGAGCTCGGCGAGCACCGCGGTGTAGTAGCCGGCGCCGGCGCCGATCTGCACGGCCACGTCGCCGGAGTGCGGCCGCACCGCCGCGAGGCAGCGCGCGTGCAGGCTGGGCTGGCCGTTGTTGATCTGGCGCTCGCTCGACAGCACGACCAGCACGTCGCGATACAGCTTGCACGGATCGTCGACGATGGACACCATCTGCCCGACCGGCGAGTAGACCCGCCACGGCGGCGGGCCGAGAAAATCCTCGCGCGGGACGCGCGCGAACGCGGTGATCAAGGCGCGCTGCTGGGCGTCATCCTCGATGCCTGCGACGATGCGCCGCGCGTAGTGAGCGCGGGCCGATTCGATCGCCGATCCCATCTTCACGCCGTCGATTTTGCGCGCGCCGTATCATCGTTTTCGACGCCATGAACAAAGCCTTCACGCGCGAAAGCGACACCAGCAACGACGCCGACGACGACGACGGCGACATCACCGCGCCGCCGATTCCCGCCGGCAGCAAGAACTACCTGACCCCGGCCGGCTATGCGCGGCTGCGCGCCGAGCTGCTGGCGCTGCTCGACGACGAGCGGCCGAAGATCGTCGAGATCGTCTCGTGGGCCGCGAAGAACGGCGACCGGTCCGAGAACGGCGACTACCTGTACGGGAAGAAGCGGCTGCGCGAGATCGACCGGCGCATCCGCTTCCTGACCAAGCGGCTCGATATCGCCGAGGTCGCCGACCCGTCGGTGCACCACGGCGGCGACCAGGTGTTCTTCGGCGCGACCGTGACCTACGTGAACCGGCAGGGCGTCGAGCGCACGGTCACGATCAAGGGGATCGACGAGGCCGACAGCCTCAAGGGCGAGGTGAGCTGGGTCGCGCCGATCGCGCGCGTGCTGCTGAAGGCGCGGGTCGGCGACGAGCTGCAGCTGATGACGCCGGGCGGGCTCGAGGAGATCGAGGTCGTCGAGGTCACCTACCCGGCGCCGGCTTGATGCCGGGCGCGGGCCGACCCCTGGGGTCGTTCAAGGTTTGACGCGCGAGACCCGCAGCACCGCCGGCGAGCGTTTCAGCGTGCGCATCGCGTCGGCCAGGTGCAGCCGGTCGCGCACGCTGACCAGCAGCTGCAGCTCGGTCGTTTCGGCGGCCGGGTCGTTGCCCATGTCGATGTGGGTGATGTCGGCCTCGGCCTCGCTCACCGCCTGAGCCACCTGCGCGAGCACGCCCTTGCCGTTGCGCACGAGCAGCGAGACCAGCGTCTCGAACGGCTTGCTCGGCTGCTCGGCCCAGCCGACGCTCATCCAGTGCTCGCTGTCGCGCTCGAACAATCGCTTGCCGACGCTGCATTCGGCCGTGTGCACGACCAGCCCCTCGCCGCGCCCCAGGTAGCCGACGATCGCATCGCCCGGGATCGGCCGGCAGCACGGCGCGAGCCGGATCGAGGCGCCCTCGCTGCCGTCGATCAGCACCATGCCTTGCGCCGGCGTCGCGTCGTCGGAGGCGTAGCGGCCCATGGTCAAGGTCAGCGGGTCGGGCTTGGTGCCGCGCTCGGCCATCAGCGCGGCCAGGCGCTTCGCGACGATGGTGGCGATCTTGCGGCCCAGGCCGATGTCGGTGAACAGGTCTTCGCGGGTCTTGTTGCCGCTCCAGCGCGTGAGCTGCTGCCACAGCGACGCCTCGCCGCTGTCGCCGCCCGGAAGTTGCAGGCCCTCGGCACGCAGCGCCTGCGCGAGCATCTTCTCGCCCAGGTCCTGCGACTCCTCCTGCTCCATGTTCTTCAGGTAGTGGCGGATCTTCGAGCGCGCCCGGCCGGTGCGCACGAAGTTCAGCCACGCCGGGTTCGGCCGCGCGCCGGGCGCGCCGATCACCTCGACCACGTCGCCGCTGCGCAGCTCGGTGCGCAGCGCGACCGGCTCGCCGTTGACCTTGGCCGCGACCGTGTGGTCGCCGACGTCGGTGTGGATCGCGTATGCGAAGTCGATCGGCGTCGCGCCGCGCGGCAGCGCGAGGATCTTCGACTTCGGCGTGAACACGTAGACGGCGTCGGGGAACAGGTCGATCTTGACGTGCTCGAGGAACTCGTTCGCGTCGTGCGTCTCGTCCTGGATGTCGATCAGCGACTGCAGCCACATCGCGCCCAGGCGCTGCGCCTCCTGCACCTGCGCGCCGCCGCTCTTGTAGAGCCAGTGCGCAGCGATGCCTTTTTCGGCGACCGCGTGCATCTGCTCGGTGCGGATCTGGAACTCCACCGCGGTGCCCAGCGGGCTCACGAGCGTCGTGTGCAGCGACTGGTAGCCGTTCGCCTTCGGGATCGCGATGTAGTCCTTGAAGCGGCCCGGCAGCGGCTTGTAGAGCTGGTGCAGGATGCCCATCGCGAGGTAGCACTCGGGCAGCGAGCCGACGACGACGCGAAAGCCGAAGATGTCGTTGACCTGCGCGAAGCTCAGGTGCTTCTCGCGCATCTTCTTGTAGATCGAGTACAGCGTCTTCTCGCGGCCGTAGACCTGCACCGCGAGCTTGTCCTGCGAGAAGCCCTTTTCGACGTCGCGCTGGATCCGGTCGACGACGTCGCGCCGGTAGCCGCGCGCCTTTTGCACCGCCTTGGACAGCGCCGCGTGGCGCCACGGCCGCAGGTGTTCGAACGACAGCTCCTGCAGTTCGCGGTAGGTCTGGTTCAGGCCGAGGCGGTGCGCGATCGGCGCGTAGATGTCCAGCGTTTCGCCGGCGATGCGGGTGCGCTTGTTCGGCGCGACCGCGGCCATCGTGCGCATGTTGTGCAGCCGGTCGGCGAGTTTGATCAGGATCACGCGCACGTCGCGCGCCATCGCGAGCAGCATCTTGCGGAACGACTCGGCCTGCGACTCCTCGCGGGTCGAGAATTGCAGCTTGTCCAACTTGGTCAGGCCGTCGACCAGGTCGGCCACCGGTGCGCCGAAACGTTCGATCAGCTCGATCTTGCTGACGCCGCAGTCTTCCATCGCGTCGTGCATCAGCGCGGCCATGATCGCCTGGGCGTCGAGCTTCCAGTCGGCGCACAGGCCGGCGACCGCGATCGGGTGCGTGATGTACGGCTCGCCGCTGGCGCGGAACTGGCCGAGGTGCGCTTCGTCGGCGAAGCGGTAGGCCTCGCGCACCTTCTTGATCTCGGCCGGCTCGAGGTAGTCGAGCTTGTGGGTCAGCGTCGCGAACGAGGCGGCCGCCGCGTCGGCCGGGGACGGCATCGCCTGTTTCAGCGGCGCAGCCGGGCGCCGCGCCGATTTCGGCGACGGATCGCGGAGGGTGTAGGGGGTGCGCTCGCCCATGCGCCGAATTTAACGTGGAACGAGCGGTCGCGTCAGGGAGTGGCTTCCCTGGAGTGGGCCTCGTGCGCGACATGCGCGGCCGAAGAGCCGGCCGCGCGGAGGCATGAACGTCAGACCGGGACTTTGCGCAGCATCTCGATGCCGACTTCGCCGGCGGCGATCTCGCGCAGCGCGGTCACGCCGGGCTTGTTCTTCGTCTCGATCTTCGGGGCGTGGCCCTGGCTCAGCATCCGCGCGCGATAGGTCGCGGCGAGCACGAGCTGGAAGCGGTTCGGGATCTTGACGAGGCAGTCTTCGACGGTGATGCGGGCCATGGCGTGGTTCCAGGTCAGTTCGGGGGCTCGCGGCGAGGCTCGGAGCCGTTCAGGTCCAGCGCAGCGAAGACAGCGGATTTGCTCTTGAGCTGCGCGGCGTACTTGAGCCGCTGCGAATGAACGATCGCTTTCAGGTCGAAAAGCGCCGTCTCGAACAAAGCATTGATTATAACGAAGTCGAATTCGCGAGCCTTGGACACCTCGATCCGCGCATTGGCCATGCGCTTGGCGATCACCTCGGGGCGGTCCTCGCCGCGCCGCTGCAGCCTCTGCTG
>Ga0070706_100002139_pt1 | contig 20134 bp, 19 predicted proteins | sample KBSK5501metaG_FD_65476 | JGI IMG/M metagenome (GOLD analysis project Ga0070706, IMG submission 65476) | Corn, switchgrass and miscanthus rhizosphere microbial communities from Kellogg Biological Station, Michigan, USA - KBS K5-50-1 metaG | ecosystem: Host-associated > Plants > Roots >... | reverse complement strand
AACAAGTTCGGCCCGCAGCGCGGGCCGTGGACCGACGAGGAGTGGAAGGGCTGGTGGGGCGAGGAGCCGCCGTTCCATACCCCCGTCTTCGTGCTCACCCATCACGTCAGGCCCTCGATCCAGATGAAGGGCGGCACCACCTTCCACTTCATCGACGCCAGCCCGGCGCAGGCGCTCGCGGCGGCCAAGGAGGCCGCGGGTGGCCTCGACGTCCGCATCGGCGGCGGCCCGGCCACCATCCGCCAGTTCCTCGCCGCCAACCTGATCGACCACATGCACATCGCGCTCGTGCCGATCCTCCTCGGCCGCGGCGAGTCCCTCTGGGACGGCCTGGAGGGCCTGGAGGAGTGCTTCGCCATCGAGTCGGTGAGCTCCCCCAGCGGCGTCACCCACGTCACGTTCACCCGTTAGCCGCGCTTAGGCATGCCTCCTCGAACAGGGGCGAGGTCTGAGGCGCCCATCTGGCGCGCGGCGTTTCGTGACGGTCGTGGCGGTGGCGAGCATCGTGAGCATCTCGACGGCGCGGGCGTGCCGGGCCGCGGGCGTGAGCGGCGGCGTGTCCGTGTCCGAGGCCTGCCGGCGGACGCGGTAGGCCTTCGCCATTCCGTGCCGGGCTTGTTCAATTCCTGCCGCAAAACACCGGCGTGTCTTGATGGCAAACTGATGGCAAATGATCTTGAGGCCGGTTCCCGTCCCCGGGACCCGGCCTCTGACCTGCGCAAACTGGTGGGCGATACTGGGATTGAACCAGTGACCTCTTCGGTGTCAAGCAAGTCTGGGCAGTCGATCCAGGTCGGATGGAGTCGAACGGGGAGCCTCTCACCAGCAGAAACGCCCTGAAGGGGTCTGCGGTGGTCTGAGGGGGCTTGAGCCCGTTGGCTCCCCCTTTGGCTCCCGTGGCTACCCTCCCGGGCGGGAGAGGTCTCCCATGCCAATCAAGATCGACGACGACTTCATGTACCTGGAAATCGACGGCAGAACGGTGGCCACCGCGCGGCGGCGGGCTGGCGGCTGGTGGGAGGTCAGCCACTGGCCGTGGTTCTTCACCCGCAACCAGGCGATCACGGCGTTGGTCGTCACCGAACTCCTGGAGAGCGGGCGCGACAGCAGCGATCCGCTCGTGTGCTCACTACGCGAGGAGCTGCGGTGACCGACCGGCTCATCCGGCTCACCACCGCGCTCGCCGTCGTTACGGTGGCGGCGGTCGCGGCGGTCATCTCCTATCAGCATGCGTTCGAGCTGGTGCGCACCCACGGCGAGACGGGCGTGACCGCGCGGCTCGTCCCGTTCACCGTGGACGGGCTCATCCTGGCGGCTAGCATGCTGATCTTGGATGCCAACCGGCGCGGGCATCCCATGCCAGCCCTGGCGCGGTGGTGCCTGGGTGCGGGCATTCTCGCCACGGTCGGTGCCAACCTGGCGCACGGCCTTGGCCACGGCCCCATCGGTGCCCTGGTCAGCGCCTGGCCCGCACTGGCGCTGGCCGGTTCATTCGAGCTTTTGATGACGTTGGTCAGAACGGGACACCGACCACGCTCTCAGCCGGTCCCGGCGGTCATAATGGGCCGCCCTGTGCCGCCTCCGGTGCACCAGGCGCCGGATGCGCCAAGCCTGGAGCAGACGGTACGGGCGTGGCATGACGCGGGCTACAGTCAGCGCGCGATAGCCCGCGAACTGAACATCGACCGCCGTAAGGTCAAACAGATCATCGAACGCGCGGCATGAGCGCGAACCCGCCGTTGCCTGGCCGATCGCAGGCGACGGACTGCACCGGCGGCGACCTCCAGGTCCGTCTCGTCGCGTCAGCGACCATGCGCCGGCCATGTCCATAGATATGGCATCATCATCCGTTGGTCTGTCAACTTAAGTTGACAGACCAACGGCATGGAGAGCTTTGGGGCTGTTCCTGCTTGGCACGCTGCGCCTTCAGTGGCGCTATCGGGCGGCGTAGCAGTCGTGACGAGTCGCTTTCAGCGATGATGAGCGTGAATGATGATCGTACTTTGGTTTGTCCTCGGGGCGCCTGGCAGGCCTTTAACGCCCGCGCGTCCGTGCGGAGCATCCGAAATGTCGTAGCTCGCGGTTAAGGTATGGCTACGCGGACAGCAGTTGGATCCGCTCGGAGGTGTGTGGTGTCGGGTGGCGGGCAAAGCGCGGCATGGGGCCTGCGCTACCAGTACTTGCGTACGCTTGAGGCTCTCGTGGATGCCGTTGAAGAATCGTGCCACGGCGTGGTTGCAGTCCATGTGGAGGGCTTGCCGCGTGACGGTGAGCAGGCACCTGACGGCATCGACTACGAACTGACTGACACCGACGGGCATGTGGTCCTGGCGGTTCAGGTCAAGGCGCGGGCACCGGGGACCGAGATGGGGGCCGGGGAGGTCTTCAAGGCGCTAGTCGCCTTGGTGCGGGGTCGGGACGCAGCGCGCTATGAGCTGCTTGCCAGCGCGGAGGCCGGGGGCTCCGCAAAGTCCCTGATAGCCGTGCTGCGCTTGGGGTCGTCGGTGACGGAGGCCCGGGCGGCGATCGGCGAGATCCTTGCTTCGGTGTCGGCCAGTCGCCAGCTAGCGCTCCTCGGCGATCTAAAAGACAAGCACATCGTCCGGCTGTGCAGGGCCCAGGTGGAGTTTGATCTGCGAGACGAGGAGGAGATCATCGAGCAGATGAGGGCTCGGTTGCGGCAGTACCGCAACCAGGCGAGCGTCGGGCTCGGAGAGCAGTCGGCGGGCCTGCTGATCGGCTACCTGGTCTCCGAGGTGTTCCGGCGGGCCGCCAATGCGACCGAGGCGACCATGCTGGTAGCGCGCTTCCGGGAGTTGCTCCTTTCAGATGGGGCCACGGTGGCGCGCGCCCTCGGGAGACGCGACTGGGGGGTCGTGGTCGGTCCCCTGCCCGCGGCACCCGAGGTTCGCCGCGCGGACCTGCTTGCCCGGGTACAGGACGCCCTTCCGTTGAAGGTCTCCGGCGTCGCCGTCCCGAACTGCCGTCTCACCGGACTGTCGGGCATCGGGAAGACGAGCCTCGCGGCCGCGTATGTGCTTGAGCGAGCGGACATCTACGACGGCATCTTCTGGGCCGACGCCGAAAGCCCGATGACGCTCGCGTCCTCGTTCTCGCGGATCTACCGGGAACTGCGCGGCCACGACGCACTCGTCCCAGATGACCCCGCCGTTCTCAGGGAAACCGTCCTGAGCGGCTTATCGTGCACAGCGGGACGCTGGCTGCTGGTCCTTGACAACTGCGTGGACCTGCGGCATGTGGACGACTGGGTGCCTAAGGCCGGGCGCGGGCACGTCATCGTGACAACGACCGACAGCGCGAGCCCGCCGTGGGCCAGCACGGCGGTTCCAGTCACAGGCATGGCCGTCGCACAGGCGGTTGAGCTGCTGAGTTGGGGACTGGGACTTCAGATGGCACCTGACGGCCCGCAACAGAAATTGCTGGTGCAGCTGTCCAAGGAGATGGACTGCTGGCCGCTGGCGCTAAAGCTGGCCTGCGCCTACCTATGCGGCGGGTACGGCCTCGACGACATCCCTGAGTACCTAAACAAGATGAAGGTTCCGTCGCTGCGAAATCCCGACCTGGTCCCGCCGCGTTACCCGCGCCCGCTAGTCCAGGCGATAGAGCTGTGCGTCGAGCGCATCCGGGAGAAGACGACATCGCCGCAGCCGGCAGTTGCCTCAGTCGCCGTGACAGCCCTGGTGGTGCTGCGGATATCGGCGTATCTGTCATCCCGGCAGATCCCCGCCTATCTCGTGATGTCGGTACCGGAGATCGAACCGGGGGAGAACGCGTTCCGCGGCGCCGCCATGCCGGTCGTGGCGGACTACCCCGATCTTCCTGCTGCCGGGGTCGTCCGCATGTTGCGCGGGCAGTCCCTCGTCATGGTCGATGAGCACCTGCCGCCCTACCGCCTGAATGACCAGGACAGCCGTCGATACGATTACACGATCCAGGTCAACAGCGTCATCCAGGAAGTCACCCAAGACACCTTCGACCGCGACCGGATCACCAGCATGATCATCGACCGGCTGGCCTGGCACACGGAGCGGTGGCTGAGATCAGCCATCGACCTAGGCGCACACGAGCGCGCGCTCATCCTGGCCGCGCACGCCGCAGCCATCGAAACCCACGCGACCAGGCTGGACCTGGAATCGGACTTTATCGCGTACCTGCGCGGCAACCTGGCAACCATCCTGGCCCAGCAGAACAGGAAGGAAGAAACCGCCCGCCTGCTCCGGGCAGAGATCGATCACTTCCGGGGACGCGGCGAAGAACACGCCCGGCTGCTGACATGCCAAGCCAGCGTCCAGCTCGCCACCGTTCTCGCCGTGATGCTGGTCGAGGACGGGGCTACTCCGGCTGACGCGCCTGGGCTCGCTAACGAGATCGCCAGCCTGCTGGAAACCGCCTACTTCTTCGTGCTTGATGATCTTCTTTCCGCGAATCCGGACGGCGCTGCCTACCTCGCCGCCAACATTCATGGCGTCCTGCAGGACCTTGAGCTGAATGATGTGTGTCACGAGCGCCTGGCGATGCTGAGGACCGCCGTTGAGGACCTGGGCGGACGGCTTCCGGGCACAGAACTGTCCCGCGCCAAGCAAGCCTGCCACGAGATTGTGGATTGCATGGACGAGCACCGCGACGTTCCCCGGGCCGCTGAGATAGCCAAGAACCTGCTAGCGGATCTCGTGACTGCGAACACCCACGAAGGCATGCAGCTCCGGTGTCAGGCTCGGAAGATGCTCATCGAGGCCCTGGCCGTGCAGAACGAACTGGACGCCGCGCTCGCGGAACTCGACCGCTTCATCGCCGACGCGCAGCCCCGGTCGATGTACGTCCGGGAATTCGAGTACCTAATGCATAACGTCGGCCTCAACTGCGCGATCCTAAGCTGGATGAGGTTCCCGATGGCCGCCGAGTTGCTGTCCCGGTTGCTGTCCGGCGGCCGGGCGGAGCTTGTTCAGCACGCCTTCCCAGGAGATGGGGCCGCGCGCGTCCGGCTGCTGCGTGGAGTGGACGCACTCCACAGGGGGGACCTAGACCTGGCCAGGAAGTGCCTCGAAGATTTTCGGCTCCAGGACGGGAATTCCCCGCGTGCGGGCAAGCCACAGCAGTGGACCGGCTGGCGCAACATCGCGAGCGTCCTGGACGACGCCCTGGCCATCGAGAAAGACAGAGTGGACGGATTCACGAGGCCGGCTGCCAGGCCGCACGAGTACAGCGGCATCGCCCGCTACATGCTGCTCCCGCCGCATCTCCAGCTGATGCTGGTGCGGTGCCCGCCTGAACTCCTGCCACTGCTGGCAGCGCTGGCCGTCCTCACCACCGGGTTCGCCCGCCCGTTGGGAACCCGCTCCGTTCCTGCCTGTCACCTACTCCAGGGTGCCCTGAAGTACCTGGGCTTGGGGGGCGAGGTGATCGCGGCGAGCGCCCACGTCGAGCACGACCCGGACGGTGCGGTTGAGCATGTCGGGAAGTGTCGGGAGACACCCATCGTGCAGGATAACGGTGATACCGATGGGCACGCCGTCCTGTGGGTGGAATCGTCGTGTCGGCTGGTCGATCCGACGATTTTGCAGATGCAGCACCTGCACCCAGTGGCAATGGACAACATGTCCTTCGCGCCTGTCGTGGTTTCGCTGCCGAGCGTGGACTTCTTGTCCGACCCGGTAACGGGCATGGCCGTCAGGTGCCACCGTCCGCCGCTCGTGATCTCCTGGGTGCCGCAGCCACGATGGACGCACGCGGTCACCCCGGTCCCGGGCAGCGACCTAGACGCTGGCCTTGTCTACGGCAAGCTCGCCCTCGCGCATGCGACCCTTGAGCTCATCCAGGGACTGCGGAACCTCCGCTCAGACATAGGCCAGATGGACACCGACTACGCCATAATGGCGAACTTGCTTGACGGGGGATGCCACCTGCCAGGATTGCCTGACGAGCCGCCGAGTGCCTTTCTCCGTGCCTGCCGTTCTTCTGACACATCGAGTTAGGCTCATCATCATCCCGGATGATGGCCCTGAATCTTGCCCATTGTGCTTCGCCCGCGGCAGGGGTCCGCCGCGTCGACTTGGGCGCTGATGCGCGCTGGTCTTGACCGGCGGCATGGTGGGAGCATGGCTGTGCCCGGTTAGTGAACCGACAGGAGTGCGCATGGCAGCCCGGAGTTCCGCCGCCAGCGTCCGCACGCTCGACGGCCTTCGACTGGCCGGAACAGTGGTTGAGCCGGTCGGTGCATCCAACCGTGCCGTGGTGATGGTCCACGGTGGCGGGGTGACCCGTGAGGAAGGCGGCTTCTTCACACGACTGGCGGCTGGGTTGGGTGAGGCGGGGGTCGCTAGCTTGCGCTTCGACCTGCGTGGCCATGGCGAGAGCGAGGGTCGTCAGGAGGACCTGACGCTTGCCGCGATCCTCAATGACATCCGTGTTGCCCTGGCTCACGTCAGGGCGGCGACTGGTGCAGCGCGGCTCACCTTGCTCGGCGCGAGTTTTGGCGGCGGAATCTGTGGATACTACGCTGCCAAACGCCCGGACGACGTGGCCCGCCTAGTGCTGCTCAATCCACAACTCAACTACAAGAAGCGGACCATAGACAGCCGATCATACTGGTTACACGATTACATCAGTGATGAGGCTGCTCGTGAACTCACGACGCAAGGATTCATCCAGTTTACGCCGAGCCTGAGGCATGGCCGTGCCATATTCAATGAGGTCTTCTGGCTCCAGCCGCATACAGTACTCGGGGAAATATCCGTACCGACGTTGATCGTCCACGGAACCAAGGATACCTTCGTGCCCATCGAATCATCGCGCGAGGCGCTATCACAGTTCAAAGCCGAGTGCGAGTTGGTGGAAATTGATGGTGCGCAGCATGGCTTCGCCGTGCATGATGATCCGCACTACCTTAATCCGCAGAGCCAGGAGTGGCAAGCGTTCGTGATACGCACCGTGGCCGACTGGATCGCGGCGGATTCATGAGTGCCCCGTTATGACAGGATCGCCTCCCTCAGTGCCCTCGGACCTGATCGGCTGCGCCAAGGATCGAGCGAGCGTACGGCATCGGCCAGGACGTACATCGTCCGCCGGGATCTCATTTCCCTGGCCACCTGGACCGCTTCGAGTCCCACAGCAGCGGCTTCGTCGGGCTGGCCGCTGAGGGCCAGAGCAGTTGCCTGCCGCGCCCGGAAGAATCCGGCATCGCGCCGGGACAGCGCGCCACTGGCGATGACATCCTCAAAGAGCGTGGCTGCTTGGGCGGGCTTTCCCGCCTCCGTGTAGCACACGGCCTGACGCAGTTGCAGCGTATCGGCCGTGAAATACGCACCAGGGAGTTCGTCGCGTGCACCGTCGGCGAAGAGTTGGCGAGCGGTCTCGTGCTTCCGCTCAACAGCGCTCATTGGTTCGCCCAGCATGGCCAGGCCGAGCGCCACTTGCTGGGTCACTTCGGCGCGAACTGTGGCCGGAAGCCGCCATGGGCCGCGTTGTGCCGCCTTAGCCAGCGTTGAGACCCGGACGGCATCCCTTTCCTCGTAGGCCATCTGGGACTTCTTGAGCAGCACATAGCCCTGCATCGCGGTGTCGTTGGCGGCTTGCGCCCATTCCATCGCCCGGTCGTACCAGTAGGCGGCCGAGGGCCCATCGCGAAGGTCCCGGTACAGCCAGCCGGCGAATTCGGCGCCGTCCGCGCCGACTGCCAGGAGAGCCTCACGTATCCCTGGTTTGACCTCGGTCGCATGCTGCTGGATCGCACCCAGGATGCCGAGCACGAGGGGAAGGGCTCTGGCCGGGCCGAGGCTGCCGTCGTCCGCCTTGCAGCGGCCGAGTTGTCCGGCGAAATAGCCGACTACAGACCCGTCGAGGTACTTGCGGGCATCGTTGAGCGCCGCTGCTACGTGCTCCAGTTCGTCCAGGCCAAGTGAGGTAAAGGTGTTCGGCGTACGGAGGCGCAGCGTTCGCGTCGCACCGCTTCCAGACTCGCCGGCCGGGTCCGGACCGAGCTGGGCGAGCAGGTCATCCAGGCCGGCCGCCTTCGCGGTTGCGGCGTCAATGGGCAGCAGGACGGGACGGCCGTTGACGATAGCCGAAACCATGAGAGGTGAGGCTGGGCGTGGCCGCTCTGAAGAACTGGTCTCCCGCCGGTCGGGCAGCGCGAACCACAGCAGGTTGCCTGGGATGCCCAGGATCTGGGCGTAGCGGATGAGTTTCGTGAGTTCCTCGGGAGCGCGGCCGTTCTCGATTCGGCTGAGCTGCGCCTGGGTCAATCCCAGCCAGTTACCGACCTGCTCCTGCGACAGCGGCCGACCGTGGTGGGGATGCATGCGATAAGCGAAGATGACACGACCCATGTGCCAGGTGGCGAGCGCATCACGCATCTGGTCGGTGTCCCAGAATTCGCGTGACACGGCTGGTGGCCTTAAGAGCGTCTCACGGGTGGCGTGGTTGCAAGCGGTGCACCGTGCGCTCGTATTGTCCCGGGCCAGCCGACCGCCGCAACGTGTGCAGTAGCGCGGCGCTTGTGTCATCGGCATCGGGGGCTCCGGCTGCTCGTCAGGGACGCACCCGCCCCTTCTGCCTGGAGTCTAGCCACCGTAACGGCTCTGTGTAACGGCCCGCATACATCTCATGCATGGTCCGTATACGCGCTGGCCATGGTCTTCGCCGCTCCCAACCGCCGAGTCTGGATTCAGGCAGGTGACGCCAGCCGAAAGCTAAAGGGAGGACGGACGTGAGCATGCTCGACACCGGCGGTTTCCCGGCTGTTCTATTGCGGCTCCTGGTAACCGCTTGTGCGGAGCTGGGCCTGCGCGCCAACAACGACGGCGAGCGCGCTATATGCCGCACGACGTTCCCCTGTGAGCGGGCCTCGCTGGCTGACCTGGTGCTCGGCGCATTCTCAAGGTGAATTCCGATGAGCGGCAGCGCGAGCGTAATTGGCCGTTCCACAACTACCTGGAACTCGGCGCACTGGCGGGAGCGGTGCCGTGTGCCAGGTTGCACGCCCGGCAACTGCTCTGGGAGTGGGGGATTAGCGAGGTTGCTGACGACGTGGAACTGCTCGTCTCCGAACTGGTCACCAATGCGCTGCACGCTTCACTGGCCATGGGACAGGCTTTGCCGATACGCCTCTGGCTGCTCTCTAACGACACGCGCATGGTCATCTCGGTGTGGGATGGGAATCCTCGCCCGCCCGTACGCGCAAACGTTGCTGATGATGCCGAGAGCGGTCGCGGGCTGATTTTAGTGGAAGCGCTGAGTGACCGATGGGATTGGTTCGCACACAAAGGGCTGGGCGGAAAGGTCGTGTGGTGCGAGCTATCCCGCAAGACCATGGCGGCAGTTCCTGGCCACTGCCCAAAGACAGGTCGATGGGGAAGCGCAGGAGACTCATGCTAGAACGCGCAGTCACAGTGATCGGTCCTCCGGCCGCCGGTAAGACTACGCTGACTATGCAGCTCGGCAGGCTGCCAGGCCAGGACGTATTCCGCTTGCGGGAGCACGTGCCGGGAGCCATTCTGGCCGCTACAGCGACCAGTGCCGAGCGGCTCGGCTGGATCGATGACCTCACGATCGTCGTAGCGCTTCGCCGCTATCTTGAGTCCGCGGTTGACGATAGCGATGCGCACACTGTCCTTTTCGACAACTTCCCAGGGTCTGCCCGGCAGGTCGGCATTCTTCTTTCGACCGTGCAGAAGCTGGCGCCAAGGTGTGCCGTGCATCCCATCGAACTGCTGGCCGCCGAGACTGTCTTGAATCGCCGGATACGCGAGCGGCGCGTCTGCCACCGATGCGAGCACGACCCGATCCGCGACCCTCGGTTGCCGGCTACTCCGAGTCCGGCCGATCCGCGCCGCTGCGCCCGCTGCAGCAACATTCTTCATCCCCGGCGCGGCGACGCCCCCAGGTTGCTTGCCGCCAGGATGCAGCGCTACGGGCAGGCCGCCGAAGGTATCCGCGAGGCGTTTGTTAGCGCAGGCATCACGGTCTTGCAGCGAGAAAGCAACGGGCCGCCTGAGCAGATCGCCCGTGAACTAATCGCCCTACTGAATAATGCCAGGAGCACATCCCCATGACGTTCGTCTCGCTACCCACGCCTCGCCATCACAGCGGAAGTGACGGCTACGGTCACGCCCGCATGCCGCGTAACGCCACTGCACCCGAGCCGGAACATATCGACCGAGTTGCCTACGGCAGGTTCCGGAACGTTTATCTCTACATCACCGAAGCCTGCCAACTCCGCTGCGAGCACTGCTATATGGGCGAACGCCTGGACCGGGCGCTCAAGATGCCGTTGCCGCAGATTATCGAGACGCTGGCCACCTGGCGGCGCCTGGGCGGCAGCAAGCTCACGATCCTCGGCGGTGAGCCGACGCTGCACCCCGACTACTGCGCGACGATCCGGGCCGCCAGGCAGCTCGGCTATGAGCACGTCATCACCACGACCAACGCCCAGAAGCCGGCCCTGCGCAAGTTCCGCCAGCTCGAACCAGGCGATTTCGCATATGTGCAGGTCAGCATGGACGGCGGTAGCCCGTCCTCGCACGATGCCATCCGCGGAGCCGGGACCTTCGATACTGCGCTGGCGACTACGGCCGAGCTGGCCGGGGGCGGCTTTGACACGCGCATCATCTGCACGGTGAACCAGGCCAACCGTGGCGACGCCCTGAACTTACTGGATATTGCTGATGAGCTGGGCGCCAGCTTGGTCAAGTTCCATGTCTTCTCCACCATTGGCACCGGGCACGGCAACCCTGGACTGGCGATGACGCCGCCCGAATGGGTCGAGTTCTGCGACCACCTAAACCAGGTCGCGGGCAGCTACCAGGCGCGGGTGTGGTACCAGCCGACCTACGCCCGGCGTGACCAGATGCAGCGCTACCAGGCCGAGGGCTACCAAGGATGTATCGGCCGCACGCTCGACCGCATCTCGATCTTCCCTGACGGGCGCTGCTACGTCTGCTCCTACCTCTTCGACACCGATCTCTACTTCGCCCGCATGGACGGCGACCGGGTACGGCTGAACCACGGGGAGAACGAGTTCGACCTATTCACGCAGCCGCTCGTCAAGAGCGCCTGCGATGGCTGCAAGGCGTCCGCGTGCCTTGGCGGCTGTCCGGCCGAGGAGGTCGTGATGGGGAGTTCATCGTGCGCGGCGTACGAGGACATTGTGCCGGTCTGCCGCCTCTGGAAGTCCAGCGCCAAGCCTGAGTAGCAGGGAGAAACAATGGAAGCCATCATTGAGTCGCTTCGCTCGCTCGACTGGGAAGACATCGACGCCGTGGAGCATGCGGCCCGGAAAGCATCGAGCACGCTCCTCGAAGACCGCGCAGCCATCCGGGAAGCGCTCCTGGCCCTGCCTGAGCGGCCTGCCTTGCTCAAGCTCTGCGAGCACTACGACATTCTCGACAAGATCGTGCTCCACGACGACGCATCCGGCGCGCGGCTGCGGCTGCACGTCTTCCTGCCCGGGTACTTCGACCGGCCGCACAACCACCGCTGGTCCTACGCCAGCACGATCCTGCGCGGTGAATACCGGCACTACCTTTTCGGTGACGCCGAGCTGGACGAGCAGGTCGATCCAGCAACCCTCACGAGCCTCATGGTCCGCCAGGAGCAGGTCGGCAATACCTACGCACTGCATCACACGATGGTGCACGCTGTCGTGGCCGAGCCCTTCGCGGTCTCGCTGGTGCTCCGCGGCCCGGCCGTTAAAGACAGGTTCCTGGTCATGGACCGCAAGACTGGCGAGAGCTGGTGGCAGTACGGCGCCAGTCAGGAGCCCGCCCGCAGCGCTAAGCAGAAGCGCATGAGCGTCGAGCGACTGACAGAGCTGACCGGCTGGCTACAGGCCTGGGAGCTGTTCTAAGCGGCCGGAACGCTGATCCGCTCCCGCGAGCCGATGAACGCACGCAGTTCACCCAGCGTCGGCATCGGCTCGTGGTGCGGACGTTCGCAGCGCAAAGCGCCACTGGCACAGCCCAGGGCCAGGCTCTCGCTCATCGGCCAGCCGTCCAGGAGGCCGTAAAGCAACCCACCCGAAAAGGCCGCGCCCGCACAGTGCGTATGCCGGACACTCGCCTGAAAGGCTGTAACGGCCAGGGATTGAGCCTGACTCACGGCCACGACGCCAGACGCGCCAGCGGTGACAACCGCCCATTGAGCAGCGGTGACGACGCGCAGGTCTGCGGCCCGCCGCGGAGCATCCCAGTGAACGGCATCATCCACGTTGGTCTGCACGATCAGGTGCGGGCAGCCACGAAGAGCGGCGGCGGCCGTAGGGGAGAGGGGTGAGCCACCGAGGTTGGCGAGCAGCGGGACACCGGCTGCTCCCGCAGCCTGAATCGCACGGACAGCCGCCGCCTCGATGAGCTGGTAACAGTCGACGTACACGAACGAGGCACCCTCGATCGGTGAGAGGTCAAGCATGGCTAGGGCCTGGGTGACATCGGGCAGATACGGGAACCACGTGCGCGAGCCGTCGTCATCGGCCACCACCACGATCTGCGGTGTGGCCGTCCCGACAGTCACGTTCGCCGTGGTCATCACGCCGTGCCGCTGCAACCAGGCGCTGACCTCGACGCCGATCGAGTCGTTCCCAATATCGTTGGCCAGCAGCACCGTCGGCACTTCGAGCGCCGCTAATATGGCGGCGGCCATGGGAGCGTCGGCAGCGACCGAGCGCTCTATCGTCAGCACCTCCGCTCCGTGGTTGGGTGCAGGGAAGCGCGGAACCTTCCACAGCGCGGCGGCGGCCAGGTAGCTCACGCACACCACCGGCCTTGGCTTCTGGCCAGGCATCTACCAGCCGTAGACGGAGAAGGACTCACTGGCCACGATGTGGCCGAGCGCCGTGCGGCAGTAATCAATGAGCTGGTCGGGCAGGCTATCGAGCGGAAACCAGCGGAGTTCGCTGCACTTGTCGGGCTCGCGGTTGTCCGGCGTGCTCTCCCAGCGCTGCACCTTGAAGAAGAAGGCAACCCGGCCGCCGCTGGACGAGTTGTGCATGACGTGCACGAACTCGACGTGCTGCGGCACGATGGTGACCCCGATTTCCTCCTTCGCCTCACGGATCAAGGCCTCAACGACGGACTCGCCACCTTCCAGGTGACCGGACGGCAAGTGGTACGCGCCATCCTCAAAACCAGTGTTCTGACGTCGGCCGAACAGGACCTGACCCTCATCTTCTACAAGGAGAAGGTGGACGTCGCCGGTCACCCTATGACGGCGGGGGTCCAGCGTATGGGCAGTGGTACTTGTATTGGACATGAGCAAACAATTCCTTAGATTTACCGATGATTTGCTGGAAGTGCGAGCCCGAGATCGCCGCTAGCCTAGCGCAATATGAAGTTCACAGATATGCGCAGCATGTATGATCCGCAGATCCATTATCCGGCCCGACCGCCTCCCCTCAGATCTGCTTGCTGACCTGCCTTAACGACCCTCGTGCACCTCGACGGTAAAGAGATTGATCCAGTTTGAGCCCGCGGTCAGCCACTGGGCCGCGCAGAAGGCCGCGCACAGGGGGCCACGCAGCCATCCATCCTGACTGGAAGCGATTGGAAGCGGCCGAATTGTGCCTTACTGGATCAAGGCGGCGCCGCACGCGGCGTCGCCGGCCCGGCGTCGGCGCTCCGGGCTCTGCCTTGGGAGGCCCGCCCGGGGCGCACGCCGGGCCACGCATCGCAGGACACGCTGATCAAGGCGGCTCTACGGACACCGGCCAGGTACAGCGCAGGGCCGTCTTCCTCGCTCCCGATTGTCCAGCTCGCGGCCACCGCGTCAATGGCGGCCCTGCGGGGCCGTCGCAAGCGATCGGCTACGCCGACCATTGACCCGGCAGCCACTCACCAGGATTCGGCGCCTATGAGGAAGACAGGGACAAAGGAGCCTTCCGTCGATTGTCAGTCTTCAGGGCCGCCCCAACGGCGGATGATAGGCTCTGACGTACCCGGCTTGCTCGAAGCAAGATATGCCGCACGGAGGATGTCAATTTTCTGGGTATTCACAACAGTCGAAGGCGGCCACCGGACCTCCGGCTCCCGGGGAGGCCATATCTGCAAGAATCCAGGATATCCAGAAGTTTCTGATTGATATGCAAGAATAGGCCAGTTGGGTCCGATAGCCATCTCCCATCCCAGAAATCCAATGCTAGTTATAGAGAAGAAGGCTGTGGGCGGCGCCTGCACCTGCGCTTGTTCAGCGGGGCCTACAGCCAGCTTTTCATCCTCGATATCACGCGTAAAGATTCTTATCAGTGTCTGTACGGGAGGAAGGCGCTCGGCCATGAGCCTTCGGATCATCGCCAGTGCGAGTGCCCGGTCTGGGTCCTCTTGCTTTAGGCCCATCACCGTTACAAGCAGGCTTGTCTTTATTATCCAGCATGAAATGTGGGTCTGATCCTTCCGGTCAAGGATCACAGTTGCCCCATGAAGCATCGGCTTCATGAGTTCTGAACTCCGTCGTTCGAAAATCTGTCCCAGCTTTGAATTGCAGGTAGTACATATTCGCATCTTCAAGCGTCGGGGGCGTTGTTCTCTAGGGTCGAATGATGCGAGGAGCATTACATGACTGCGCGCCCAAGTAGGGATGACGTCCTCATCGGACAGCCTCCGGCGTATTCGCAGATCGGACATGCTTCCCGGACCTTGGCTTCCACATCTGGCAATCGAGGCACAGAACGACGGTACCACTAGCATGGCGATTGGGGAATCCTCTTGCTAGGAGGCCAGATTCTATGTGAAGTCTAGGTCAATTTCGGCGGCAAGATAATCGCCGAGGATCATCTTCACACGTGGCAGCTCAGTCTCGATGGCATAAGAGAAGCGTCCATACTGTACCTCGATCCAGAAACCGGAACGATGCCGACTTCGCTAACCAGGGCTCGGAACATCATCCGACTGCCAACCTCTGGGAGTAGATCGGGTGGCGCCAAGGTCCGAAAGCTATCAAGTTGGGTCTGGGAAAGCTGAGCAATTTGCGCATAACGAACAGTGGTGCTGCCTAGTCCAGCGGTCTCGCTAGTTTCGTACGCCCAGAGTGCGCGCGCAATCTTTTCGATTACAGCGAATAGCCTTGCATCGTCTTCCCCGTCGATCATGAATTGACCATTCGACTCCATCGATGAGGCCAATCTCGCAGCCAGCGGAGGCTTTGCCTCCAAGGCTCGGGCGACCTTCCGCCTGCGAAGACGAGCTGGATCTACCGTCCCATGCGCGGCAACCTCTAGAAGACAGGCAACGTACTCCTCATCCAGCGAAGCGTCCTTATTGCAACTGAGGCAGGCTCCCACGACTGGAAGATTTTCCGGATAAGGCTTATCCAGAAATATTTTAGGAGGAACGTGATCTCGCGTCTTTGGCGGAGCGCCACAGAAGGCACAAAAGGCAGACCAGCGGTCGTCCGAGAACGGTCGGATTTGCTCCACAGCTATAAAGTAGCCGAGTGGCGGTCCGATGGCGACAGAAATATACGGTGGGACCAGCCTAGGACCCGCAAGCCGCCGGGATACGCGCGGGACGAGCTTCACATTCCTCTGCTACTGAGTTACTAATAGGGCAGCCGCAGTTAGTGATGGCGCGGTTTAGGCCGCTGCGGTGGTCCTGCGGTTACCCGGCCAGCGCGGAGAGCGCCTGGACTGTTTCGACGAGACCGGTCAGGCATCCGGCGGCGGCGAGCGTGGCTGTGGTCACGGTTTGCTCGCAGGCCTGGACCAGGCCGTCGGGTAGTTCGCTGCGGAACTGGCCTGGCTGCAGTGCTGCTGCGAGTTCCCCGGCGAACAGAACCAGCGGCAGCCCGAGTTCGGGAGAGCCCAGGTCATCGTGCTCTTCGGCCGCGGCTTGGCGGCTGATAGCGGATGTCAACGCCGTCAGGCAGGCGCAGTGCTGCGCCACCATGGCGGGCCGGGCTGCGGGGTTTTCCCGGGCCAGCGCGCCGGCCAGGGTGACTGGCTCGGAGAACCGGCGGGACTTGCCCCGGCGGCGTGCCCAGGTGGGGGCGCACATGCCGCAGTCGCAGTCCTCGGGCATGACCAGCGCGTGACGTTCGGGTTCGGTGATCACCGTGGCAACGGGCATACCGGCATCGTCTACCCAGACCGCGCCCGCTGCCGGGCCGGCACGCCGGGGAGCCAGCGGATCGTCATTCGCGCTTGCGTCTTCGCTGGTAGTGGCAATGCCGGGCGCGGGCTTGGTGGCGGCGCCGCCAGCGTGACCAGTGCAAGTGGTGCGCCGCCGGGTAGGGCGGCGCACAGAAGATCGCGTGCAGGCGGCGGATCTCGTTCACAGTGAGAGGGACCGGGCAGCCGTTGCTGCTGGTGATCCGGCGGTCACAGTTCCCTGGTGCCGGGGCGGAAAGTTGTCCACAGGCAGCCGGCCCCCTCTCTGGCGGGGTCACCGTGACCGGGCCCGCCGCCGTCGGCCTGCGCAGGCGGGGAGTGGCTGGCCGAAGCGGTGACAGCGAGCCACGCGAGAGCGCACATCGCCAGGGTGACATGCCGGTACCAGGCGGCATGCTTGCGGACCTGGTAGTGATCCAGGGCGGTCTCGTTCTTGCTGGCCTGGAAGCATTCCTCCACCGCCCAGCGGGCTCCTGCCACTTTCACCAGCTCAGCGAGGGTGACGCCCCTCGGCGCCCAGCACCGGTAGAACGCCAGCTCCCCGCTGGCAAGAGAGCGGCGGATCAGCAGGTCATGGCCGGGCCCGGCATCAGCGAGGGCCCAGTCATAAAACCGGTCGCCCTTGGACCCTGGCCCGCACGAGACCCGCTGCCACCCGGACGGCGGGATCTTCGCGGCCAGCTTGTCCGCGCGGATCACCCGGCCTGCCCCGGCCGGGACACGGTGGTCACACGAGACCGCCATGACGTAGGCGATGCCGGTGGCTTCCAGCCACTCCCGCAGCGGCCCGTTATCCCCATACGCCTCGTCCGCGGTGAACCAGGCGAACGGGATTCCCGCCGCGACCGCCCGCTCGATCATCACCTGGGCGAGCTGCGGCTTGGTGGCGAACGCGGTGCCGGCCGGGATGCCCGCCGCCGCGCACCGTTCCCGGTCACCCGTCCAGGATCTGGGCAGATACAGTTCCCGGTCGATCAGCGCCCGGGCACCACCCGGCACCGCGTAAGCCAGGAACACCCCGATCTGGCAGTTGGTGATCTTCCCCGCGGTGCCGGTGTACTGCCGCTGCACCCCCGCCGAGCACACCCCGCTCTTCTCGAACCCCGTCTCATCGGCCACCAGCACCCCGGCCGGGCCGCCCAGGTGAGCGGCCACATACCGGCCCAGCGCATCGCGGACTTCGTCCTGGTCCCAGCGCGCCGCGTTCAGCAGCCGCTGCATCCCATCCGGCGTCGCGTCCCCGGCGAACTCCGCTAACGTCCACCCGTTCTTGCGTTCCAGCCCCGACACCAGGCCCAGCAGATACGCCCGCGCCCGCAACCTCGGCTCCCGCCGCACGAACGCCGAGGCCACCACCTCAGCGAACATGTCCTCAAACAGCGCAGCCCACGCGTCCGGGTCGATCTCCACGCCAGGCACAGCACCCGCAACATGATCAATCACGACAGTCATGCCCAGATGATCACGACACGGGCGTGCTCACGTCACGCCACCACGCCGCGGAACCTCACGAAGTGCGGCTGCCCTACTAACTACGCAGGTCGGCGCAGCACGCAGCAAAGAACCACTAGCGATCTTGAAACCGCCGGAGCATGACAGCAGCCGGTGACAGCAACAGTCACCTGCGCCTAGCCAACTCCAGATCCCCAGATCTCGACCTAACGGCCGAGGGTGCGCCTTCGCTCGTTCAGGGCCCGAGCTGATAGGGAAGAGGTCGCATGGTCAGCTGATCACGGGTCGGCGCGCTTGAGCCGACGGCCGAGCATGCCCGCTACTGTGACGCCATGTCATCTGCCCTCGTGCAAACCCTGATAGGCGGCGGCCTGGCCATCGTTGGCGGCTTGGTCGCCGCATGGTGGCAGATCAGCAGATCTGACAACGTTGCACAGAAGATCCGGCGGGCCGAGCGGTATGAGGGTGCCCTGATAGAACTCAGTGCCCGAGTCGCAGAGACCGTTGGCCAAGTCGGCAAGGTCTGGTGCGACGCCCGATCGGCTAGATTGCGCGGACTCAGCCATGAGGATACCGACGCCTCAGAGTACGGCCGGGCGCGTGACCCGCTCAATGTGGTGCTCAACCACTGGCATTCTGTATCGTCCCTGCTTATCTCAGACACTAGGCTCGTGGAGGCCTTCGTCCGGTTGTACCAGGAATCGGCAACGCACATCTGGCATGAAGACAACATGGCCTACAGCAGGCAGCCGCCCACGGACGGCAAGGTTGACACCACCCAGTTCCTGCAAGACCTCGAAGCGGTATATGTCGCCGTGTCCGACGCGGGCAAGGAGGTCCGCCTGCGAGTCACCGCTCTCCATGATCCCCCCCGTTCCTTGCTCCGAGCGATTACAGCAACGGGCCGGAGCAGTCGATAGCACCAGCGAACTGTCCCAGGCATCCCTGAGCTGGCACCGAGACCAACAACCGGGGGCCGCCGGAAGTTTGGGACGAAGAGGCCCGCGCTGGGTGAGCAGCAACGCGAGCCGCTGTAACGCTGCTAGTTCGAAGGCGTGCCGGTCGAGAGGCTCGAAACCCGCAGGTCACCGACCCGATTCGTGCACGGATTTGCGCAAGAGACGCGGCTGGACGGACCGAGACGGGGGAGATGACCAAGGTCAGCGTGGCGAGCGGAGACCGTCCTAGACGGCAGAGACGGGCGTCGTACGGCTCATAACCCAGCGACGCCGCCGCCACGCTGGCCGCGGTGCCAGATGGCGTCAGCGCCAGGCCCGCAGTACGGCTGCCTGCCGTCGTCCGCCTCGACGGGCAGCACCGAGGCATCGTCCTCTCCTCCCGCAGTCCCATCATCAAATGACACGGTTCGGCTAATCTCGATGCTGATGAGAATTTGGAGTAATGCTGAGCCGTGCTGAACTCCCACGGACTGTCCTGAACTCTGGTGGACTGAATCCATTACGGATTGCGTTGCTCGGCTCGTCGTAGGCGAGCACTTCCGGTCATCTCCCCGGGGCATGACCGGGCGCCAGACCGGGCATCTTTTTTCGTCGGCAGTGCTCCCTGTGTGGTGAACTAGCAGTTCAGGCAGGTGCTCCAAGCGGTACATGCGAGTGACCTCAATCCGGCTGTACTGGTCTACTGGTGGGCTCGCGTATTCGTGTGATGCGTATTCGGCCGCTTCCGGGGATTGATTGTTACCTGGTGTGATCGTGGCCGGGGTAATGGGCCCAGGGTCCGGCGGCGTTGGTGCGCTGGCGTTCGGTGGTGGTGTGGTGGAAGCCGAGGGCTTCGGCGATGACGGGGGCGGGGGCTTGGAGGACGAGCTGGCGCAGGGCGGAGATCCGTGCGGTGCGCATGGGGAAGCCGAGGTCGCGTAGGAGGGTGAAGATCGTGCCGTAGGCGGCGGGCTGGCCGGGGTTGCGGCCGGGGAACAGCCAGCCGCCGATGCCGGCAGGCCTGCCGTTGACCTGCTGGTGGAGGAGGGTGGCGAAGGGTTCGGGGACCGGTGCGGGCGGGTGGCCGAAGCAGATCCAGGTCTGCCCGTCACCGTCGCGGGTGATGTCGCTGGCGGCCAGGCGAAGGACGCGGCTGAGCGGCTGGGCGTAGAGCAGCATCAGGCAGGCGATGGCCCGGATCCGCAGCGGCACGTGGTCATCGGTGAGGTAGCGGCGCAGCAGGGCGAGCCGGCGGCGCTGGGTGAGGGCCTCGCCTTTGCTGAAACGGATTGGCGGGAGTTGCAGGGCGGGGATGTGGCGGGCGGTCATGGCCCAGGTGAGGAAACTGCGGGCGCCTTGTTTCTGGTGAATGGCGGCGGTGGCGTGCCAGGCGTCGATGTCGGCCTGGGTGAGATGGGTGGGCTGGCGGCCGGTGGCGGCGGTCCAGGACAGGAAGTTCTGGGCCTGGATGAACCGCTGCCCGGCGTATTTGCTCGCGGTAGGCCGCAGCGGTCCCCTGGTGTCCCCGGCCGCTCAAGATGACGACGTAGGGGCGGGTCCGCGTCATTGACGGCGCGGTTGGGATTTGAGGGCAGCCTTCGGGTTGTCCTTTTTCGTGTGCGACGGCACGGTG
>Ga0070706_100002138_pt1 | contig 20135 bp, 19 predicted proteins | sample KBSK5501metaG_FD_65476 | JGI IMG/M metagenome (GOLD analysis project Ga0070706, IMG submission 65476) | Corn, switchgrass and miscanthus rhizosphere microbial communities from Kellogg Biological Station, Michigan, USA - KBS K5-50-1 metaG | ecosystem: Host-associated > Plants > Roots >... | reverse complement strand
GGCATCGAGTCGGGCCGGCTGGACCGCCGGGCTCGCGAGGCCGCGGCGAGCTGCCTGCGCAGCATTCAGGATGCGGCGCGCGAGGCGCTCACCATCCTCACCCAAGGACCGGCCGCCACCGCCCCGATGCCGGCCGTTGCTCCGGCGCCCCGACCGGCCCCGGCGCCCAAGCGGGACCAGCCGGTCAACCTCGCCGAGATCGTCCGTCAGCGACTGGGCGAGGACGCGCCCCGGGATGACCCGGCGGCCCGCCCGCACGAGCCTGTGGCTCCGCCGCCGGCGCCGCCCCCCGGTCGCGCGTCCGCGGAGCCCCGGCGCCCCGTCTTCAAGCGGCCGCGAGGCCGCTGACGCCATCATGCCGGACGGGCCACCCCTGCTTGCGGGGCGGCCCGTCCGCGCCGCATGTTGGAGCCGAGGTTTCCCCTCCGTCCCCTCGGCACATGGAGGATCGCCCCATGGAAGGACTCATCGTCTCGGTGGGGCTCTATCTCTGCTTCGCGTTGCTGGTCGCCGGTGCGTATCTCGCCTTCCCGGCGGAGCCCCGGGTCGCCAGCCGGCATTGGGCGGGCGTGCTCCCCGGCGACACCGTCGTGGTCCACGGCGAGTCGCGTGAGGTCCTCGAGATCGACTTCGACCACGACACGGTGCGGCTGGACCGCCCGTTCGATTTCCCGCCGCAGGCGGGCGATTGGGTGGTCGTCCGCCACGCGCCGGCCTGAGTCGCGCGCCGCGACGCGATTCCGTCAGGCACCGGTTTCGAGGAAGGGCCGGTTCGCCAGGTACCAATCGACCGTCTTCTTGAGCCCGGTCTCGAAGCTCTCGAGCGGTCGCCACCCGACCTCGCGCTCAAGCCGGCTCGCATCGATGGCGTAGCGGAAGTCGTGGCCCGGCCGGTCCACCACCAGCTCGATCAATTCCAGATACCGCGTCGCCGGCTCCCCGAGTGCCTCCGCGACGAGGCGGCACAGCAGACGCGCAATGTCCAGATTGCGCCGCTCGTTCCCCCCGCCGACCAGATAGATCTCCCCCAGCGCGCCCGTCCGCATCACCTGATCCACCGCGCGGCAGTGGTCTTCCACGTACAGCCAGTCGCGGATGTTCATCCCCGTCCCGTACACCGGGATCGGTCGGCCCGCTAGACACGACCGGATCACGGTCGGGATGAATTTCTCGGGGTGCTGGCAGGGACCGTAGTTGTTGGAGCAGTTGGTCCCCGTGACGGGGAGCCCGTAGGTGTGGTGGTACGCCCGCACCAGATGGTCCGACCCGGCCTTGCTCGCCGAGTACGGAGAGCTGGGGGCGTAGGGAGTGGTCTCAGTGAACGCGGGATCGCCCTCGTTCAGGCTCCCGAACACCTCGTCGGTCGACACCTGGTGGAACCGCACATCCTGGAGCCCCCGCTCCGCCCAGACATCGCGCGCGGCCTCGAGGAGCGTGAACGTCCCCACCAGATTCGTGGCGATGAACGGGGCCGGCCCGGCGATCGAGCGGTCCACGTGCGACTCTGCGGCGAAGTGGACCACCGTGTCGATCCCGTGCCGGCGAAGCAGCTCGCGCACGAGCGCCGGATCGCAGATGTCGCCCTTCCGGAACGTGTGCCGGGGGTCGGCCAGGGCGGTCCCCAGATTCGCCGCCCGTCCCGCGTAGGTGAGCGCATCCAGCGTCACGATCGTGACCGCCGGGTCGCTCGCCAGGAGGTGGCGGACGAAGTTGCTGCCGATGAACCCCGCGCCCCCGGTGACGAGGACGTGGTTCGGAACGTGGCGCGGCGCGGTGCGCGACGGGGTTAGTTCAGCCGGCATAGGGCATCGGCGAGCGCGGCCTCCCACGGGCGCGGCGCGCTCCCGAAGGTGGCCGTCCACGACGTCGTATCGAGCACGGAGTAGGCCGGCCGAGGCGCCGGCCCGCCACGGTCCGCGGTCGAGATCGGGACGACTCGCCGGCACACGACGCCCCCGCGAGGGGCCAGGCCCTCGACTATGGCCGAGGCGAAGCCGTGCCAGGTCGTCTGGCCCGCGTTGGCGAAATGATGCGTCCCCGCGACGTCGGGGCGGGCGACCGCGGCGGCCGCGCTCTCGAGGAGCGCGCCGGCCAGGTCCGCCGCCAGCGTCGGACCGCCGTGTTGATCGCCGACGACTGCCAGCTCCTCCCGCTCCCGCGCCAGCGCGGCGATCGTCCGCAGGAAGTTCCGCCCGTGGGGCGCGTACACCCAGGACGTCCGCACGATCACATGGCGTGCAAGCCGCTCGCGCACCGCCTGCTCGCCCTCCCACTTGGTCCGGCCGTAGACCCCGAGCGGATGCGCGGGATCGTCGGGCCGGTAGGGCCGCCGGGCCTGGCCGTCGAACACGTAGTCGGTGGAGATGTGGATGAGCGGGATGCCGCAGGACGCGCACGCCTCGGCGAGCCAGGCCGGGCCGTCCGCGTTCGCTCGGCGGGCCGCCTCTTCGTCCGCCTCCGCCTCGTCCACCCGCGTGTAGGCCGCGGCGTTCAGAACGGCGTCGGCGCGAGCCGCAGCCACCGTGGCGCGGACCGCCGCCTGGTCCGCCACGTCGAGCTCGGCGCGGCCCAGGCCCACGACGTCCCACCCCCGGCCGCGGCCCGCCTCGACCACCTCCCGGCCCACCATGCCCGCTGCGCCTGTCACCAGGAGGCGGATCACGGCCGGTAGGCCGGCAGATCCGCGCGCGCGGCGCGCAGCGGCAGGTACCGCGCGTCCTTCTCCGAGACCCGGGTCGCGATTGCGGGCCAGGAAATGCCCAGCCCGGGGTCGTTCCAGAGAACGCCGTGGTCGTCGCCCGGGACGTAGAGCGCCGTGCATTTGTACACGACGTCCGTATCGTCGGCCAGCGCGCAGAACCCGTGAGCGAAGCCCGGCGGGATCCAGACCATGCCGAAGTTCTGGTCGTTCAGGTCGTAGGTCGCCGACCGGCCGAAGGTGGGCGAGCCCACACGGATATCCAGCGCCACCCCCATGACCGCGCCGCGCGTGACCCGGACCAGCTTGCCTTGCGGCCGTTCGAGCTGGTAGTGGAGCCCGCGCACTACCCCCGCGGCGGACCGGCTGTGGTTGTCCTGCACGAACGCGGTCGGCAGGCCGGCGGCCGCGAACGCGCCCGCGTTGAACCACTCCAGGAAGAACCCCCGATCATCCCGGAACACGGTCGGCGTGACGCGAAGCACGCCCGGCAGCGCCGTAGCCTCGACCTTCACCGGGGCCGATCCTCCTCGGCGATCTGGAGCAGGTACTGGCCGTACGAGCTCGCGGCCAGGGGCTCGGCGAGGCGGGCGAGGCGCGCGGCGTCGATGAAGCCCATCCGGTAGGCGGCCTCCTCCGGCGCGCCGATCTTGAGGCCCTGGCGCTCCTCGACGACGCTCACAAAGTGCGAGGCCTGGAGCAGGGCGTCGTGGGTACCGGTGTCGAGCCAGGCGGCGCCGCGGCCCAGCAGCTCCACCGAGAGACGCCCGGCCCGCAAATACAGGCTGTTGAGATCCGTGATCTCGAGCTCGCCGCGGGCCGAGGGGCGGAGCGTGCGCGCCAGCGCGACCACGTCGGCGTCGTAGAAGTAGAGCCCCACGACGGCGAAGGACGAGCGCGGCCGGACCGGCTTCTCCTCGAGGCTGAGCGCCCGCCCGCCCGCGTCGAATTCCACGATGCCGTAGCGCTGGGGGTCGCGGACATGGTAGGCGAACACAGTCGCCCCGGTTGCCGCCGCGGCGGCGCGCTGGAGACGCTCGGGCATACCGTGGCCGAAGAACAGGTTGTCACCCAGGATGAGCGCCGTGGGGCTGTCGCCGATGAAGTCGGCCCCGATGAGGAACGCCTGGGCCAGACCCTCGGGGCGCGGCTGAGCGGCATAACGGAGCGAGATGCCGAGGTCGGCCCCGTCGCCGAGCAACCCGCGGAAGCGCGGCACGTCGTCGGGGTTGGCGATGATGAGCAAGTCGCGGATGCCCGCGAGCATGAGCGTGCTCAGCGGGTAGTAGATCATCGGCTTGTCGTAAATCGGGAGGAGCTGCTTGCACACGACGCGGGTGGACGGCCAGAGACGGGTGCCGTGCCCACCGGCCAGAATGATCCCTTTTCTCACCGTGGTGCCTTTGACCCACCGAGCGGATCCAGGGTGGGATCGCGAAGGAGGAGTCCTTCGAGCCGCTCGAGGTAGAACGCGAGCCTCTGCTTACTGCCGGCCCAGGGGCCATACCCGTGCCGCGAGGAGGTGCCTCGCCCGAAATGCTCGATAAAATCCCACATTGGGAAATCCTGCACCAAGTACCCCCGTTCCTGGGCGTCTCGCATGTTCCCCAAGCAGGGCGAGCCGTGATGGATGAACGGACCGAGGGTCAGGTACTTCCGCCGGTCCAACAGCATGCCCCACGGATGAATGTACGGGATCCGCTTGCGCCGTCCCGACCGGGCCGCCTCGCCGTATCCAAACGTGTAGCCGTACTTGCTCTTGTAGCGTAGCTCCCCTACGGCGTAGAGACGCGGATCCTGGAAAAAGGCACTCATCGCCTCGAGGAACCCTCCCTGCCGAATTTCGCAGTCGGAGTCGAGGGTGAAGACATAGGGAGTCTGGCAGTGTCGAATGCCCTGGTCCACCGCTGGCCCGTGATAACGGTTCTGCTCGTTGAAGACGGCGTCGACGTTGTCGAGGCGCGCCGCGGCGTCGCGAACATACTCCGTCGATTCATCCGCAGAGCCGTTGTCGATGAGGACGAGGCGGACGTCCGGGTAGTGCGCAACAAGGGTCTCGACGCACCGCTTCGTGAGCTCGAGCGTGCGGAAGTTGACGATCAGCACCGTGACGTCGCGGAGATCACTCACGATCGTGGCCGACTCGGCTCGGGCTGGTCGGCCGGCGCCGTCTGCGCGCTGGAATCCGCTCGGGTCCCGCAGCCGGTTTCCGGAACCTCGAGCACCACGACGGGCGTCGTGGGACCCGGGTCGAGCCCCGGCGCGCTGCGCGCGTCCGGGCACAGGGCCCCGAACTGCCGCCCGGCGATGAGGTACGCTGGATTCGTGCGACTCGCGGCTTCCAGGGCCGGCGTGCTGCCGTCCGTGTACCACGGAGCGGGTCCGTCGCCCGCCCAGTACGCCGTCGCCCGGGCGCCCAGCCAGAATTTCGAGTACAGCGTCAGGAGCATGAGCGGGGAGCCCTTGTCCTGGACGATGACCGTAACCCGCCGGGTTGGACCGAGCCGTGCTTCCAGCCCGTGGACGAGACGCGACGTGGCGTTGAGATAAGTCTGCCTATACAGGTCCCGGTACCACCCCACATTCAGGATGAGCAAGAACCCGGCAAGCCAGGCGAAGCTCGCCCAGGGTCTACCCCGCACGCGCGCCGCACCCCAGGTGACGAGCAGCGCCGCCGACCCGATCAGCAGCGTGGCCTCCCGCCCGCTCCGCAGACCCCGCCGCACCAGCCAGGGCACGGTCAGGCTCGGCGCGTCGATGGTTCTCACGTTCGTCAACATCAGCGATCCTAGCGGACCCAGGGTCAGCACGATCGCGGCCAGCACGACCGCCACGGCCCCAGGGCGGATCCGCAACGTCGGTCCAGTCAGAAACATCGTGAAGAGGAGGGGTGCTACCGGAAACATGTACCGCTCATGGGGACGCGGGACAGCGTTAAGATTCAACGTGTGGCGGGCGATCGCGAGTAGATAGATCCCCAGCACGAGCCCTGCAAGAGCCACGAAGCCGGCCCGCTCCCGGTCCTCCAGGATGGACCGCCGCACGCTCAGGAACCCTGCAAGCGGAGCCACGCCGGTCCCGAGGGCCAGCGCCGTCACGAGTGCGCATACGACTTTTGCCAGCGGAACCAGCCGGGGCAGGAGCGGGCCCTGTGACTCGTCGGCGTAGAACCGACTGAACACCACCTCGGACGGTGAGCTGAGTCCGGCGCCCCCGGCAGACATGGTATGCCGCACGACCACCGCCGCACCGAACACGATGAGGGGCGCAAGCCGTGCGGCAAAGGCAGGCCCCAGGTGCCCGGGCGACGCGTTCCTTCGCAACTCGAGCGCGAGCCAGCCAACAACCGCTAGGGCATAGGCGAGGACCAGAGGCAGGGCCAGAGGCTTCGCGAAGTACGTCATACAAAGCGCGACGGCGCAAACGGCCGCGTCCTTGGCGCCGCCCCGCGCGAGCACCCGGAAGCACATCCAGCACGACAGCACGAACAGGGGGTAGTAGAGGCTCTCCTCCATGATGAGCGCCGAGTAAATACCACCCGGCACGAGCGCCGCGAGGGCGGCCGCGGCAAGCGCGGCGCCGGGGCCGCCGAACTCGCGGGCGAGGCCATACGCGGGGAACACGACGGCGCTGAAGAGCGCGGAGTTCACACCACGCGCCAGGTCGAAGGCGCGTCCCGCGTCCGCCAGGTGGAACACCAGGCTGAGGATCGCGGGATACAGGACGGCGGGGTAGTCACGGATGCTGTGACCGAACAGGACGAAGGGCTCGTGCAGGGCGAACGCCTTCGCCAGCTGCCAGTGCAGGAGCTCGTCCTGAAAGATCCGGGGCTCCGTGATTGGCAGCGCAGCGAGCCAGCGGACGCCGGTAAGGGCCGCCCACAGTCCGATGAGCCGGACGAGAGCCCGAGGGCCGGTCATGCGGTGCCGCGCGAGGGATCCCCCTCTGCTTGTCGATCTGCCATCCTCCACCCTTCAGCTTCTTGCCGCCGACGGTGACGCGCGCTGCGGATCGGCGGCCGCTGCCCGGCCCAGCGGATGTCGCAGCGAGACCAGGAAGCCGATCAGGATATGCTCCAGGTTGATCAGCAGAAACAGCGCCGAAAGGGCGAGCGCCTTGTCGGGTCCGTAACCGTAGCCCGCCAGCACCGCGATCAGGACCGCGTCGCGGACGCCGACGCCCGCAAAACTAATCGGCAGGACCTGAACAACCGAGATCAGGGCGACCGAGGAAACCAATGCCGGGATGGGAATGCCGACGTCCAGTGCACTGAACAGCAGCCAGAGCCGCGCAATCACCGAGGCCGCCGAGCACGCCGTCGCCAGGAGCAGACTGCCCAGCATTGCCGGAGGCACGTCCGGGCTGTCGAGCTGGTTCCGCCAGCGCTCCAGCGCTGTATGGGCGCGTCGCGGCGTCAGCCGCAAGGCCTGGATCATCAGCCAATTGCGGGGGCGACGGGCCATGAGCACCGGGATCATCAGCGCCGCCGCCGCCGCCAGGCCGACCGACGCCCCCTGGATCGGCACGCGCAGCTGCTCCGGAAACCGGTCGAGGAAAGCGTTCAAGCCCACGAGGCTCAGCATTGCCATGATCAGAAAGTCGAACAACCGGTCGAGCAGAATGCTGAAGAGCGCCGGTGCCAGCGGCTGCCCGCGCTCGCGCAGATACCAGGCCTTGACAAAATCGCCCGACTGGCCGGGCGTAGCCCCACCCAGGAAGAGGCCGATCATGTACAGGGTCATCGAGGCGACGAGCGGCGGCGGTCGAATCCCGAGGCTGCGCATCACGACTGTCCAGCGCCAGGCCTTGATGGCAACCATGACCGGGTAGAGCGCCAACGAGAGCAGGAGCGGCGCCCAGCGCAGGACGCGCAGGTTGCCGACGATCTTGGCAACGTCCGTAGTGAGCAGGAAGTAGACCAGGATGGCGGGCCCGATCAGCCGTGGCACCCACCGGGCGTACCTAGTCACGTCTCCGGCCCTCGGAACCGCAGACTCGCGATCTGCTCGGAGATCAGGCCGAACAGGAAGAGCACGATCCCGCCCAGGAAGAACATCACTGTCGAGGGCGGCAGGTGCAGCCAGGCCGCGCCGCGCGCAACCGACCAGCCATAGGCGGCCAGGGCCATCGCTTCGAGCAACAGGAAGATCGGGAAGCAGATGCGCAGGGGGCTGAACAGCGTGGCGATTCGCAGGATGATCAACATGAACTTGATGCCGTTGGGCAGCAGTTGCTGCGAGCTCGCGCCCGCCGCGCGCTTGTGCACGGCAACCGGCACGAAGCGCACGGCGTAGCCGGCCTTGGCGAAGGCGAGCGCGCTGGTGGTCGGCCAGGAGAATCGATTCGGCAGCAGGTGCAGAAACTCTGCGATGACATCGCGCCGCATCGCCCGGAAGCCGGAGGTCAGGTCGCGCATCTCCACGCCCACCAAATAGGAGCCGAGCCGGTTGAGCAGGCTGTTGCCCAGCCAGCGCACCATGTTCTCTTGCCCGGCGCGGCCGCGCTCGCCGACCACCATGTCGTAGGGACCGACGTGCGCCAGCAAGCGAGGGATATCGGCCGGATCGTGCTGGCCGTCGCCGTCGAGGATCACGATTACGTCGCCGGTCGACGCGCGAATGCCGGTCTTGACCCCCGCGCCGTTCCCGATGTTGTAGGGTCGCCGGATGACCCGCGCCCCGGCCGCGGCAGCCTGCTCAGCGGTATCGTCCTTCGAGGCGTCGTCTACCACGATCACCTCGGCTTCCGGGCACTGCTCCCGCGCGGCGCCGATGACGCGGCCGATCGTCTGCCCCTCGTTATAGGCCGGGATGACGATGCTGACGCTGTGGGAGCGGGGTGCCGCCGGCCGGGCAATCGACCCGATTCCAGTCAGTTCGCGCAACGTGGGCGGCGCGCAGGCGCGGTCAGGCGGACAACCTCAGCGGCCATCGATCATCCTGTGAACTTGGCGACGCGCCTCGTCATACCAGCCCCACGAGCCGAGCGTCCGTTGAGCATCACGGTCAAGCCCCGCGTGAACCGATTGGCGAACAGTGCGGTCCGCAGGCTACGGGGGTCCGAAGCACCACTGCGGGCGTGAATTTTCAGCAAAGACCGAGCCCGGACGGCGGGTCCAAGGTAGGGCTGCCCTGCTGATCACTGCAAGACCGTCTTGCGGCGATGGCCGGGCTGCGCCGGGCCGCGCTACGGTTGGTGTGAGCGAGCCCGGTTTGAAGGGGCTCCCGACGCTCGACCCTGGCTGTGACCTGCCGAGATCCGGGGCGCGTTCGCTTGACTAATCACGAATCCCACGGCACCCTAGACGGTTCGTTGCCGGGCGAACGCCTTAATCATCTGTCTAAGTCAAGTGTCCACAATGTGTTAGACAGTCAGAAGTGGTTGGAGGTCGTGCTCCCGGGGACGCTGGCGGCAGCATTCAGCTGTGAGGCGGCATGGATGAAGGAATGATTTTGCTTTCCAGGACGCTGGAGATGGATGCCGGAAGGGCGGGTCGCCCTGAGGGCATGACCGCCCCGCGGCCTCGATGAACGCCACTTCGCTGTCCCTCTGGAAGCGGCTCCTTTTCGGCGCCATCGCCGTCGGCGGCGCGCCGATAGCAGTCCTCGCGGCGACCGAGGGCGGCAGCAGCCTCCTCCTGCTGGGGCGCGATCTCTGGCGCCCCGTCCCCGTGGTTACCGAGCGGGCACACACGAGCTACGACACCCTTGCTCGGCTGGGTCAGCCGGCCGAACTTCTACGACCGAGATCTCTACGGGCCAGGCGTCTACCTGCGCACCAACGCACAAGGCTTCCAGAACAACCACCCGGTCGCGGTGCGGGTATCACCGGCTCGGATCTGCGGTGTGCTCGGGTGACTCGTGTACGCTGGGGTGGGGTGTCGACAACGATCATACATGGTGCGCGCTTCTTGAGCCGCAGCGAGCGGAGGTCCCCGTTTCCGACGGGACCCGAAACGATCTAGCGAGGCGGAATGGATCAATGAAGGACCGCGAAACTCCTCCGGCGCCACATTGCTGGGCCTGCACCGCGATCGAGAGCAAGTTGCAGACCCGGGCCGCCCGGTTCTCCGGAATCTATCGCTACCCGCGGCTGCTGATCGCGGCGCGTTTCCCGCTCGCGTTTGCGCAGACAGCGTTCATTTTCGGCTGCTGGCCTCGGGCTGGCGTGTCGGAGCCGGTAACCCCGCTCCGGGCGGTATTGGTGTCCCGCTTGGCCTACTCTGCCGGGATGGTCGTCGGGGGCATCCAATGGCTCCGGAACCGTCACGCGGGGGCGAGGGCATCTGGGCCCCGATGACAGTGATTCGAGGCCGACGTTGAGCGGGCTGAGCAGCGGCCATTCGGGTAGGTCGGCCCCCACCTGGGTCCGAATCGGACCGCTCGCGCGGGCGCCATTGAACCTGCGCGAGCTTATCGAGTACCACGAACTGCTATATTTTCTCACTTGGCGGGCACTCAAGCTGCGCTACCGCCAGACGGCCCTCGGGGCGGCATGGGCCATCATGCAGCCGTTCCTGACGATGGTGGTCTTCAGCGTCGTCTTCGGCCGGCTGGCCGGTCTCCAGTCCGACGGAGCGCCGTATCCGGTATTCGCGTTCGCAGCGCTCGTCCCATGGACATACTTCGCCAACGCCGTCACGCAGGCGAGCAATAGCCTGGTCGACAACGAGCGTATGATCACCAAGGTCTACTTTCCGCGGCTCATGCTGCCGCTGGCCGCGATCGTCGCGGGCCTGGTTGATCTCGCGATTGCGTTCATCGTGCTATTGGCGATGATGCGCTTCTACGGTGTCGTACCGACGGCGGCGATGTGGACGCTCCCCTTTTTCGTCCTGCTCGCCGCGCTGACGGCGCTCGGTGCCGGTCTGTGGCTCAGTGTGCTCAACGTGCAGTACCGCGACGTCCGGCACGCACTGCCGTTCGTCATCCAGTTCTGGCTCTTCGCCACTCCGGTAGCGTACTCTAGCAGCCTTATTCCGGCGAGATGGCGTCCGGCACTAGGCCTCAATCCGATGGCCGGCGTGGTGGATGGATTCCGCTGGGCCCTGCTTGGCCAGACCGCCGCACCGAGCCCTGTGATTGTGGTGTCGGCGGGCATCATGCTCGCAGTCCTTCTGAGCGGCCTGTGGTACTTCCGGCGGATGGAACAGAGCTTCGCGGACGTGATCTGAGGATGAGCGTCGTCGCGATTCAGGCCGATGGCTTGGGGAAACAGTATCGTATCGGCCGCAGCCGAGGCGGCCGGACCGTGCGGGAGGTCCTGGTGGAGGCTGCCCATGCCCCGTTGCGACGCATGACCCGATGGGCGGGAGGCGAGTCCCGCAACGATCCCCGAATCTGGGCGCTCCGGGACATCTCGTTCGAGGTCCGTGCCGGCGAGGCAGTCGGCATCATCGGAGGGAACGGCGCTGGGAAGAGCACGCTGCTCAAGATCCTATCCCGCATCACCAACCCGACGGAGGGATGGGCCGAGATTCGTGGGCGGGTCGGCTCACTGATGGAAGTGGGGACGGGCTTTCACTCCGAGCTGACCGGGCGCGAGAACGTCTACATGAATGGTGCCATTCTCGGGATGCGGAAGGCGGAGATTGAGCGGAAGTTCGACGAAATCGTCGCGTTCGCCGAGGTCGAGAAGTTTCTGGACACCCCAGTGAAGCACTACTCGAGTGGGATGCAGGTGCGGCTGGCGTTCGCCGTGGCGGCGCACCTCCAGCCCGAGATACTGATCGTCGACGAGGTCCTGGCGGTTGGCGATGCCGAGTTTCAGCGAAAGTGTCTGGGGAAGATGCGGGACGTCTCCCGGAGCGGCGGACGCACGGTGCTGTTCGTGAGTCATAACATGAACGCGATCCAGCGCCTCTGCTCCCGATGCATCCTGCTCGAGGGCGGACGGCTCAGGCTCGCCGGGTCCACCGAGGAGGTGATCGCGCACTACCTGACGCACGCTGCCAAGACCTGCTCGCCGGAGGCGTCAATCGACCTCTCGCATCTACCCCGCACGGGTACCGGCGCGGGGCGGTTCATCGAGGCACGCCTCACCAGCCTGAACCTGGCGGCGGCGTCGCTGCCCTATCCGGACGGCCCGCTGGAGGTGGAGGTCGTGGTCGCCGCCACAGAGCCGCAGACGATCGGGAGCCTGGCGGTAACGGTGTACGACCAGTACAGCACCAAGCTGGTCAATGCGGATACCATCGCTCTCGGCCGGAGCCTGCGGCTGCGGCCCGGGCGAAACCGCTTTCGTCTCCGAATCGAGCAGCTGCACCTGAATCCCGGAGTGTACATGGTTGGCCTCTGGCTGGCAGATCCCGTCGGCACTGTCCTCGACCTCGTGGAGTCCGCGTTCCCGCTCGAGGTCGTGACGCTCGAGTCCCGGCAACTCGGCGCCTCGCCGGATCAAGACGGCGTGGTCACCTGCCCGCTCACCCTGCTCGACTGGCCGGACTGACGCAGCAGATGCCCCGGGTCAGCGTGGTGATGGCGGTGCATAACGGAGCGGCTACATCGTGGAATGCGTCCGCAGCGTCCTCGATCAGACCTTCCGAGACTTCGAATTCATGATCGTCGACGACGCCTCGACCGACGCCACGCCTCTCTGATCCGCTCTTTCGCCGATCCGCGTATCCGCCTCGTGGCGAACGAGCGAAACCTGGGACTGACCCGCAGCTTGAACCCGAGCTTTGCGCTCGCAAACGGCGAGCTGATCGCGCGCCAGGACGCCGCGCCGCGCAAATCCTTGAGCTGGAAGAGCGCTTCTGCCAGCCTACGCCTTCAAACCCGCCGACGCTCGCCGCCTCGGCACCCACGTCGCTGGTACGCTCGCAGCGCGGTGGACCCGGTCGAAGGCCTCGAGCGTCGGTTTCATCACGATGTGCTCACGCGCGATCTTCCCGAGCCGAGGGCCTACCTGGGCCTGCACGTGGACGAGAAGCCCGTGCTCCGGAGTACCAAGCATGCGCGAGCTTGCCCCCAGCGGGCGCAGCCCCATCTCCTTCACGTGCACTTCCTCGGAGATCACGGCAATCGCTACAGCGCCGAGGATTGGGCCTAGTACCATCGGATTTTTGAGGCGGCGCGGGAGTACGGGTGCAAGGTGATCGAGAACATCAACATCCCAGTCGCGCCGTAGTCTCGCCGACCGTGGCGCGATACATCTTTGTGAGCGACTACGTGCGAACCCGATTCGGATTCTCCGAGGTGCCCATTCTCACGATTTACCCCGGCTCTGACCTCGCGCTGTTCACCCGCTCCCACGGGAGCGCGCCGCCGGACAACTGTGTCGGAATGGCCTATCGGCCCGAGGCGGACAAGCTCGACGAACGTGCGATCGAGGTCTTCATCACCCTCGCACGGTGCCGGCCCGGGATCCGCGCCCTCATCATCGGCGGCGGACGTTTCCTCGACGAGTATCGCCGCCGGGTCGAGCGCGCGAGCGTCGCTAATGCGGTCGAGTTCACCGGGTACGTGGCCTACGATCGCCTGCCCGCGTTCTACCGCCGTCTGAGCGTTTTCGTCGCGCCGGTGCACGCCGAGAGCTTCGGCCAGGTGACACCCTTTGCGATGAGCATGGGGATTCCGGTCGCCGGATACCGGATGGGCGCGCTCGGCGAGATCCTGGGTGACGAGAGCCTGCTCGCGCCCGCTGGTGACGCGGAGGCGCTGGCCGACATCGTAATTGGCCTGCTCGAGGACCGCACGCGGCGGCTCGAAGTCGGAGCGCGCAATCGGGCACGCGCGCTCGAGCTCTTCTCGGTCGAGCGCATGATCGAGCGCTACGCCACGGTCTACGACGAGGTTCCGGAGACGCGGTGACAGGATCTGGGCGGGCGCCAACCGTCACCGTGCTGATGGCGGTCTACAACGGCGAGCCCTACCTGGGCGAGGCCATCGAGAGCATTCTGGAGCAAAGCCATCGGGACTTCGAGTTCGTCATTGTGGACGACGGCTCGACCGACCGGTCGCGGGAGCGCATCACCGGGTACGCCGACCCACGCATCCGGCTGCTCACGAATGACGGTAATCTGGGGCTCGGGGCGGCGCTCAACCGCGGATTGGCGTCGGCGACCGGGGCGCTGGTGGCCCGGCAGGATGCCGACGACGTGTCGAAGCCCACCCGGCTCGAGCGCCAGCTCGCGTACCTGACCCGACACCCCGAGGTGGCGGTCGTTGGCTCGTGGTACCGGAAGATCGACCCCGCCGGGCGGGACGTCGGCCTGCGTCGGCTGCCGTGCAGCCCGCTCGACATCCGATGGGCAATGCTCTTCCACTGCCCCCTGATCCACAGTGCCGTCATGTTCCGCCGTGGGCCGATCGCCGACCGCGTGGGCTCCTACGACCCTCGGTTTGCCTACGCGCAGGACTACGACCTCTGGTCCCGGGTCGCCGCCGTCTTTCCCATGGCGAATCTCACCGAGCCGCTGGTGCGGCTGCGCACCAACCCGGGCTCCATGACGTCCACCTACGGCGAGCGGACGCGTGAGGGTCCCGAAATCAGCATCGCCAATATCGGACGCTTGCTCGGATGGACGGCGCCGCCGGCGGGGTTCGAACGACGTCGCAACGCGATGGAGGCGTTGGTGCTCAGCGCCGATCCCGACGTGACGGCCGATGATCTGGTCCAGGCGATTCCCGAGGTGTTGACGCTGCACCAAGCCTTCAGCCAAGCCGAGAGGCTCCCTCCCGCGGAGGCCAGCGCTCGGGGCGCGACGCTCCAGCGGCACATGGCGGGGCGGCTGCTGGCGCTGTGCCGCCGGGGGCGGTGTCGGACTGCGGCGGATGCCCGACACGTCCTTGCGGAAGCGACGCGGCTGAGTCCCCGGGCACTGGTGTCGGCGGACGGGCTGAGGCTCGCCGTCACCGGCTTGGGTCACGCCTAGCCGGCGGTGCGCGGGTGATCCTGCCGCCGTACCTTGTCCAGCACCCCGCCAAGGGCCTCCCTGACGCCGAGCGCCGTGCGCAGCCGGCAAACGAAGTCGAGCAGGGAGTCGTGTCCGCTGACCGGAACCCGGTGCAAGGCGAGCAGGTCGTCGTCGGGCGGGGAGAGCCCTATCCGCACCGAACAGGCGGTGCGATATCCCGCCTCTTGGGCGAGGGTGCGAACCCCCGCGTCGTAGGACCCGAAAGGGTAGGCCAGATGACGCACCTCACGACCAAGTTCTCGCTCGAGGATTCGCCGCGAGTCCTCGAGCTCATAGCGGCAAGCGGCGGGCGCGAGTTGAGCCAAGTGAGGGTGGGTCAGGCTATGTGCCTCGCAGGCGAACCCTTGACGCTCGAGCTCGCGGGCCGCGTGCCAGTCGAATAGTGGGAGCTCCAGTCCCAGTTCGGTCCGGAGCCAGCGACTGGTCGAGCCCACCAGGCCGGCCACCAGATAGAAAACGGCGGTGAATCCGTGCTGCCGCAGCGCGGGCACCGCGTGGACCAGGCAGCTCTGGTATCCGTCGTCGAACGTGATCATCACCGGCTTGGGCGGGAGCGTCCCACGGCCGGCCCGTGCCGCCACGAGATCGTCCGGGAGTACGCTCCGGTAGCCCGCGCGTGCGAGCCACGCCATGTGCCTCGTGAACGCCCTAGGCGTCACAGCGTACTTGGCAAAGGCCGGGGGTGCGGTCGCGGCGACCTCGTGATACATCAGAATCCGTAGGGGGCGGATCGCGCTCATGGGATCTCCCGCGTCATCTCCCAGCCACCTGGGGAGGCCCGGCGGTGGACGACCGTAACCGGCGGCGCGCGGAATCCTTCGTCGACGCGGCGTTCGTCGCGCTCGTGGTCGCGGGCTCGCTCGCGCCCCAGATCCCGCGGCTGGGGTTTTACAGCGACGACTGGGACGTCCTGAGCCGCTTCAGCCTCGCGGCCGATCAGTCCGTGCGTGGCCTCTACGCCGCCCTGGCCGGCGAATCGCAGATGCTCATGCGCCCGGGCCAGAAGCTGCTCGCAGCCCTGCTCTACTGGGCCTTCGGCCCGCACCCGCTCGGCTATCACCTGGTCAACGCGTCCCTGCTGGTTGCGGGAGCCGTTCTCCTCCTGCTGGCGTTGCGCGAGCTCGGCCTGTCCCGAGCAGTCGCCGTGGCCGCAGCGACCGTGTACTCGCTTCTTCCGCACTACTCGACCGATCGGGTCTGGTACGCCAGCATCCAGGCGCCCTTCAGCATGACGATGTACTTCCTTAGCCTGTACGCGGGCCTCCGCTCCTTGCGCAGCTCGCCTGGCGGTGCGCGCGGCTGGCAGGCGCTGAGCCTGGCCGGCTTGGTGGCCAGCACCCTCGCGTACGAGGTGGCGCTGCCGCTGTTTCTCTTCAATTCCCTCTTGTTCCGGTATCGACAACGCCGGCAGCCCGCCGATACGGACGACCTGGCGCGGAGCGCCTGGGTGTTGATGGGCGCCACCGTGGCCGCCGTCCTGGCGGTGGCCGCGTTCAAGGCGGCCACCTCCACTCGCCTCAGCGGCGGCCCGACCATCGGCTACCTGCTCGCGGCGGCCAAGCAGCTCGCGTGGATCAATTTGTGGGTGTACGGCGTCGCTGCGCCGCGCACACTGCTGATCGCGATCCGCCAGGTTCCCGGTGCGACCCTGATCGCCGCGGCGGGCTTGGCCCTGGTGATCTATGCGCTTCTCGTTCGGCTTGCCGCAGCCGGAGCCGCTGGCGGCCCCCGCTCCGGGTTCTGGATCCGCCTCATCGTCGTGGGGACGGCCGTCTTTCTGCTGGGTCACGTCGTCTTTCTGACGACCAACGTGGGCTTCTCACCCACAGGGGCCAACAACCGGACGGCGATCGCGGGCGCGGTCGGGATCGCGCTGGCCGGCGTCGGTGCTGCCGGCTGGCTCTCGAACCGCGTGCCGACTCGATGGGGCGGCCGTTGCTTCGCCGGGCTGATCGGGGCGGCGAGCTCGGGGGCGTTCGTGGTCAACGCGATGCTCGTGTCATTCTGGGTCACAGCCTATGAACAAGAGCAGCGGGTGCTAGACACCATCCACCGGACCTTCGCCACGCTCCCGCCCCGCAGCACGGTGATCCTGGATGGCGTCTGTCGCTATGTCGGGCCTGCCATCGTGTTCGAATCGAGCTGGGATCTCCAGGGAGCCCTCCGGCTTTTCTATCGAGACAGCACCTTGCGCGCCGACGTGGTCTCTCCCGATCTCCGGGTGGAGCCCGACGGCCTGCACGCGGTCATCTACGGGGAGGACTCCCGGTACCCGTATGACCGCCTGATCGTCTTCGACGCGCGGAGAGAGACCCAGTATCCGGTGCCGGATGAGACGACGGCCCGGTCATACTTTGCCCGGCTCAATCCGGACCGGAGCAACGGCTGCCCCCCGGGGCGCGCCGGGCACGGCGTCCGGGTGTTCTAGCGCGGCCCCCATGCCCCAGCCCCTCCTGGTTTCGATCATCACGCCGGTCCTGAACGCCGAGCGCTTCCTCGACGAGACGCTTGCCAGCGTGTTGGCGCAGACCTACGCCCACTGGGAAGTACTGCTCGTCGACGATGGCTCGAGCGATCAAAGCGCACGGATTGCGGCGCGCTGGGCAGGCGCTCACACCGATCGGGTACGGTACCTGGAGCACGAGGGTCACCGCAACCTGGGGACCAGCGCGAGCCGCAATCTGGGGATCCGGGCCGCGCGAGGGAGCTACCTCGCCTTCCTGGACGCGGACGACGTCTGGCTCCCCGGCCATCTTGCCGGCCAGATCGCGTCGCTCGAGCGGCATCCCGAGGTCGGAATGGTCTACGGCCCGACCCAGGAGTGGTACAGCTGGACTGGACTCGAGGAAGACCGGACGCGGGACCACATCGCCGACCTCCGCCTGGCGACCAACCGGCCCCTCACGCCACCGGGGCCCCTCCCCGCGTTCGTGCGGCGGGAGGCACCCACTCCGTGTACCTGCAGCGTCGTCGTTCGGCGCCCAGTCGTCGATGCCATCGGCGGTTTCGAGCCGGCGTTTCGCGGGATGTACGACGACCAGACGTTCTACGCGAAGGTCTGCCTTGCAGCTCCCGTGCTCGCCGCCGCAGAGTGCTCGAGCCGCTACCGGCGGCGTCCCGACTCGCTCTATTCGACGGCAAAGGCCACGGGACGGAACCGTCGGGACCGGCTTGCGTTCCTCGACTGGCTCGACCGCTACCTGACCGGGCGCGGCGGCGGAAGCGCTGACCTGGCAGACGCGCTCCGGCGGGAGCTCTGGGCCGCGCGCCATCCTGCCCTGTCGCGCCTCATCGGTGGGCTGCGCCGGCGCACTTAGCGCTTGACTGCCCGTACCGTGACGATGAGCGGGAAGTACTCGTCCTCCGCCTCGAGCTCGGCGCGAGATAACTCCTCGGTGGCCAACCCGTACAAGAAGGCCGTGGCCGCGCGGGCGTTGCCATATGAGCGCACCGTGACGCCGTCGGCTCCGAAGACGGCCCCGAACAGCGCTCGGCACGAGGCAGTCGTGAAGCGCCAGTAATCCCGGTCCAGGCCGTAGACGGGTGCGATGCGGCTCACCGAGGGAACCGTCGCGAGCACGACGCCGCCCGGCCGGAGGGTGCGATACACGTGACGCAGCGCCGAGTCGACGTCGAAGATGAACTGAAGGGTCTGGGTCAGGATGAAACAGTCGAAGGAGTCGGCCGGCACGCGGTCCGCGGCCGTGAGGTCGGCGACGATCGTGGCGAGCGAATTGTCCGGATTGATGTCGAGGATCTCGCGCTGCTGGGCGGCAGCGCCGAACCGATCGGTATATCGGCTGTCCCCCACCTCCACAACGCGTCCCTGGATGTCCCGCTGATGCTGGGCAAGGAAGCGCTCGACATAGTGGCGATCGACCGGGGTTCCCCGATCGAGCCCCCAGTACGAGCTGAGAGGCGTGATCCGGAAGGGCACGAGCCAGGCGGGCCGGACCAGGCGCCTGAGGCGGCGACGCCAGGGAGACTCGGGGGCCGCGCCAAGCGTGTCGCGCAAGGCGGTCAAGGGATTGCGCATGGCTCCTCTCCCGCGGTCAGGTCGGCACCCGGGTGATCCAAATGTCCTGGGTTCCCTGGCCCGGCCGGTGGTCGAGAACAGTGAGCCCGGCGAGCAGCCGGCTCCGCACGAAGCCGGGGCTGTGAAACGCCCCAAAGAGCTTCCGGCCCTCTCCCGCCAGGGTACGGATCACGAATTCTCCGGCGTCGTAGCGGGCCCGCTCACGGGCCGTGAGGCGCTGGCGATAGGCGTCGCCGTGGGTCGTCAGGATGAACACGCCGCCGGGCTTGAGCACTCTCACGATCTCCGCGACCCAACGGTAATGCAGCTCCTCGGAGAGATGGGTGAACACCGATCTGGCGTACAGCAGGTCGAGGAAGCAAGCCTCGAAGGACAGCGGCGGAGCCAAGTCGTTCTCCACGAACATCACGCCCTCCACATGCTCCCGGCACCACCGAATTGACTCGCGGTTGTAGTCGGTGCCGTAGAACTCGATCGTCCGGTCGGACGCAAGGCCGGCAAGGTGGCGGAGAATGCGCGCCGGGCCACAGCCCCATTCGCACACCCGCTGCGGGCGCAACGGCGAGGCCTCGACATAGGGTCGCATGAGGTCCCAATAGAGAGCCGCGGTCTCTTCGCCGGAGCGCTTGTATTCCGCCAGGTCGGTGGTCGCCTGCGCGTCCCAGAGAAGGGCGAGCGGCGGAACCGGAAAGGTGGGGTTCGCCTCCCGGAACGCCTGATTCGAGCGCGCGGTGAGCAGGCACCGTCGCCAATACGCCACCCGGTCGATCAGGCTGAACGCCCGCTCGGCATTCAGGTCGATCAGGAAATTGGAGAGTCGGCGTCTCACGCCCGTAGCTCCTCCTCCCACAGCCCCAGGAACAGACTTTGGCGGAGCGCCGACGGGCCCGGCGCGCCCGCCACGTCGGCGGTGAGGTGTCGGTAATCGGAACGGGAGTGGATCAACCAGGTCAAGAGCCGCAGCGGTCGGACCAGGGATCGGTCCAGCTGGAGGCATGCGGCGTAGCGCTCCACGCACTCCCGGTGTACCCGGCCGGTGAAGCTGGAGGGATCGAGGTTCCGCCGGTACGACTCGCGGACCCTCCCCGACGCGAGCGCGCCGTCGTAGAAGAAGGCGAGATAGGAGAGGAAGTAGATCAGGTCGAGCATGGGCATGCCGTTCAGCTCCGCCGATTCCCAATCGAAGATCACTAGCTGACCGTCCGCCGCCACGTGAACGTTCCACGGAGAGAAGTCCCGTTGCTCCACCACGCACGGGAGATCGCAGAGCGAGGCGAGCAGTTGTTCCGTGGCCCGGACCTGGGGCGGGTCCGTCACCGGGCCGAACGCGCGCTCGAAGTCCTGTATGGCGGTTGCGAGGAGAGGCCGGGCGCCGCCCGGCGGGCGCGCGGTTCGATGCACTAAGAGGCCGATCAGCCAATCGGTCCCACGCAGCGCGAGGTCACGGTAGCTCGCCCGGGTGAGTAGCGCAAAGAGCGGCTGTC
>Ga0070706_100002137_pt1 | contig 20137 bp, 18 predicted proteins | sample KBSK5501metaG_FD_65476 | JGI IMG/M metagenome (GOLD analysis project Ga0070706, IMG submission 65476) | Corn, switchgrass and miscanthus rhizosphere microbial communities from Kellogg Biological Station, Michigan, USA - KBS K5-50-1 metaG | ecosystem: Host-associated > Plants > Roots >... | reverse complement strand
GCGAAGATTGACCCGGCGGTCATCGAGGCGCTGCGCAAAGACCCACAGCCGTAGGTAGCCCACCCTGGCCATGACCACGTGACGCCTGCCCGCATCTTCCGTTACACTGGCAGAGCCCTCGAGTGAGGGCGCGCGGCGCGGTCGGCTCACGCAAGGGATGGTGCGGCTTGCAGTCTCTCATTGGGCAGCAGCTTGGCGACTATGTGCTGGAGGCTGAGCTGGGCCGCGGATCCATGGGTGTCGTCTACCGCGCGCGCAGCGCGAGCCAGGGCAAGCCGTTCGCCGTCAAGGTGCTGCTCGAAGCCCTCACCTCGGACATGTCGTTCGTGACGCGCTTCACGCGCGAGGCACGCGTGGTGGGCGCGCTGCACCATCCGAACATCGTGCGCGTCTACGATGCCGGCCGCCAGGGCCAGCATCTCTACTTTGTCATGGAGTATTTCGCCGGGCAGACGGCTGGCCAGCTGCTGCGCGAGCGCGGGCGGCTGCCGGCGAGTGAGGTGATCGAGATCACTGCCCAGGCGGCGGACGCGCTGGGCTATGCCCACGCCAAGGGGCACCTCGTGCACCGCGACATCAAGCCGGAAAATCTGCTGGTGGATCGCTGGTATCGCGTCAAAGTGCTGGACTTCGGCCTGGCGCGCGTGGACGGCCTGCACAGCATTACGACCGCTGGCACCGTCGTGGGCAGCCTCTATTATGTCTCCCCGGAGCAGCTGCTGGGTCGCAAGCTAGACGGCCGCACCGACGTCTATGCGCTGGGTATCAGCATGTACGAGATGCTGACCGGGCAGCGCCCCTATCGCGGCCACACGCTCACCGACATGAGCCAGGCCATTCTCAGTAGCGTCGCCACTCCGGCGATGCAGCTCGAACCCTCGGTTTCGCCCGAGCTCGAGCGGATCATCCAGCGCGCGATGGCGCGCGATCTCGAGCAGCGCTATGCCACGGCGGGCCAGCTCCGCATGGATTTGCGCGAGATGCAGAGCGCCAGCACGCCTCCTGGTGTGCTGAAGCAGGGCGCTGAGAGCGCGGCCGCTGGTCAGGAAGCGCTGCCCCACGCGGAAGCTGCCGCACCGTGGAGCCCCACCTCGCCCAAGTTCCAGCGCGGCAGGCGCTCGGCGCTGCGGCCCACATCGCTGGAGCCGGTACCGTCGGAGCAGCCACAACGACCGCACGTGCGCGAGCGGTAGCGCACGGCCGGCGCAGACAGGTGTGCGCCCTCTAGAAATGCGCCAGCTTGCGCAATATACTGCCCGTATGGGGCACGCCGCAGCCGCGGCAGAGGGAGTCCTGGCACACTGCGTAGCGGCAACGGCGTGGCGGCGAGAGGGGGGGAACGCATGGCGGCCGGTATGGGACGCGGACCCTGGCGCGTGTTGGTGGTAGACGACGAGGAGAATCTGAACTGGAGCCTCGTCAACTCGCTGCGCAAGGAAGGCTACACGACCGACGGCGCGCTCAGCGGTGAGGACGCGCTACGACGCCTGGAAACAACGACCTACGACTGTGTCCTCAGCGACGTGAAGATGCCCGGCATGGATGGCTTTGAGCTCATGCAATGGGTGCGCCGGCGCCGCCCGCAGACACGCATCATCATGATGACGGCATTTGGCTCGCCCACCGCGCGCCAGGATGCCATGCGCGCCGGCGTCATCGCGTACCTGGAGAAGCCGTTCGATCTCCTGGCGCTCAAAAACGAGCTGCGCCGGCTGGCTGCAGGGGAGGTCGCCGGTGCCGCGGAAGGGGAAGGCTACGATCTGCTTGAGGTCGCGCGTGTGCTGAATCTTGCGCGCCGCGACATAGCGCTCTCCGTGCAAGGGGGCGGCCACAGTGGCAGACTACGCTTTCTGCGCGGTGAGCTGATCTGGGCCGAGGCAGGCGCGCTCCAGGGAGACGCCGCGTTTCTGGCGCTCTGCACGCCGCGCGGCGGGCGGGCGCAGCCGGAGCCGTGGGATGGGCGCGCGGACCGCAACGTCTCGCTTCCCATCTCGCACCTCATCTATCAGGCGCTCACAAGCCGCGATTCCCATTCTACCGGCGCCACCGGCCCGCTCAGGGTCACCCGCAGCACACCTGCCCCCGCCGCTCCGAGCACTACTGTTTCCACTGCCGCCGCCGCCGCCGCCGCCGCAGCGCCGCCCACGTTCACCTCCGCTCTCGATCCTGCCCCGGCCATGGTGGCGGCCATTGCAACCACCGAAACGGAGGTCATGCCCGCAGTACCGGTCACCGTCGCGATGGCCGCCGTCGCCGCGGGCGACCCCCCCCGGGCGGCGGAGGACGCCGGCCAGCCTACGTCTCGTCTATCAGCGGTCTCCACAGCGCCGCTGTTCGCGGCCTCACCTCCCGTGCCCCCCGCGCTGGCGGACGCCGGGAGTACCCCCGTCGCGGAGCCGGTGGAGGCGCTGGCGCGCACGCTCGGCACACCCTGCGGGGTGGCGCTGCTGCGCATAGACGGCGCCGTGCTGGCCCAGTGCTGGCAGGGCTTAGGCGAGCTGCCCGCCGGCACATACATGCACCTGGCAAGCGCCGCCCAGGCCGCGGCGCGTGCGCTGCTGCTCGCCGACCTCGGCAGCCTCGAAGACGCCTGCATCCGCACGAGCGAGCACGTTCTCCTGCTGCGTCGAGTGGCACGGGGGGAGCGCGCCGCCATGCTGGTGGCCATGCTGCCGCGCGCGGTGGATGTGAAGGCCGTCGCCACGACGCTCCACGTCTACGCCGACAACCTGGAGCGATTACTGCGGTGAGGGGCCGGGATGGCGGGCACGCAGGCGCGCCACCTTCGTCACGACTGCGTCTCTGTGGATTCGTCGCGGCGGGTGGGCGGCCGCAGGAGCTCTGGCGCGTCCACCTCGAGCGGAGGCATGGCCAGATCCAGATGTGCCGGATTGTTGTCCGCCATGCCAGATAGGAGGCGCTCGCCCGGGATCACCACCTCCGCAAAGGGGCGCAGGGGCGACTCAGGCTCCTGCACACGCTCTGTGCGGTCGCCCGGCGCGTCCTCGGCATTTTCGGTGAGTCGCACCCCAACTGACATCATGACGAGCATATTGCGCCGCGCGAGCGCCGCGTTCGGCGCATAGGAGCACAGCGGTGACCGCAGCTCATCGAGCTGCGCCTCGATCTCTTCAGGGCTATGGCCGTGGCGCGCGCACGCCTCGCGCACCTGCGCAACCAGCGCCTCAGGGTCCACCGCGAAGACAGCGTCCAATGCGGCGCTGAGATTGAAGCTGCGATTCAGCATCACCTCGCGGCCATGCGCGAGCCGTTCGGCCAGCACTGGCTTGCCAGCGGCGTAAGCCGCTTCGTACTGCTGGGTCAGATCGGCGAACGGCAGTGAGTCCAGCTTGACCTGCAGGAAGCGGACGACGCCGGCGCTTTCGCCCGCCTGCCACTGGCGCATCAGGGCGAGCGCTTTGGCGCCCTCGTAGCGCTGAATTGTCTTGGGAACGCAGAGCAGCCGATCTTTTAGCTCGCAGACCCAGAGCGCATGCAGATAGCGCACGGTGAGGTCGATAGGGATAGCGGGAAAGCGGCGCTGCCCGTGCATGTCCTGCACGAAGAGGAAACACCGCCCGAACTCATGCGCGAGGCCTTCGAAGGCAGCGAGCTTTTGCCGGGCCAGCTCGTTGATCTCGCCAGTGGGCATCTCGAAATTGACCGCTGACATCTACTCACTCCCCCTCTCCGCGCAGCGCGCGCCTAAGCACTGAATCGTGCGCGCCCACCCTGTCAGCAGGAAGTGTACCGGAACGGCACACGACGAGCGGGAGGGAAGAAGCTGGCACAGAGATTTGTAGTGTGGAGCATACGGGCGGGGGACGATGGCACGCGGCGGCTGCCGGCACGCGTCCTGGCGAGCGCGATCCCGTGTGGGACTCGTGCGGACGCGGAGCGGGGCGGAGGAGGTGGGATTCGAACCCACGGTGCCCTTGCGGACACACGCGATTTCCAGTCGCGCCCACTAGGCCTCTATGGGACTCCTCCAGGCGGGCCGAGACGGCAACATGGCGAGCAAGCGCCAGCCTACTCGCCATGCTTTCGTGCCGATCGGGGCGGAAGGGGCGGGATTCGAACCCGCGGTGCCCTATTCAGGCACACCGCTTTTCGAGAGCGGCACCATAAACCACTCGGACACCCTTCCGCCGCACAGTATAGCATACCCACTTTTGCGGCCGCAATCGCGCCGCGGCGCTTCGGCCCCCACCCTGGACCCTCCCTCAAAGGGCGACGGGAGCCAGAGACGGGAGGCACAGCGCGCGCGAGTGGCGCGCCAAGCCGAGGTGGCCGCCATCCGGCATCCTGCTTCGCGTAGACGCCGTGAGGGTGACGGCGCGCGCACGTACGCGTTCGCGTCCCCTAGCGAAGCAGCTCATTGGCCCTTTTGAGTGCCTGTAACCCCAAGGAGTGTTCGTCCACCACATCACTCAGCTCTGCCAGCATGGCGAAATCGAAGGCCAGGTCAGGCTGCGGAGCGGCGACCTCCGCCAGCGCCGCCGCTGCCTCGTGTGCGGACGAGCGGGCCTCCGCAACCATGCCGCCGGTCTGCGCCAGCCAGCCCTCCGCCAGTGCCGCCGCTGCGCGCCGGCGCGGGCTCGGCGCGGCCGCGGGATCGCCAACCTCCCCATGCTCCCTCGACACCAGCAGTGCGGCTTCCGCGCTACGTCCCTGCCTGGCCAGGATCACCACGAGGAAGGATGCCGCAAGCGAGCGGACCTCCTCGTCGCCTACGATCTCTGCCAGTGCGAGCGCCTGGCGCAGCTCCCGCTCGCGATCGTCTGCCGGCGCCGCGCGAAAGCCCAACAGCGCATGGTACAGATACATGCGAGCCGCCGTGCGCTGTACGGCCGCTTCGCGCCGGCTGCCCCAGGCCCAAGAGAGCAGCATGTAGGCATTGACATACTGGCCGGCCCCGGCGGCGGCCTGGGCGCGGTGAATGGCATCGTCGGCCCGCAGCTGTGGGTCCGCGAAGCGCTCATATGCATCGAGCGCTTCGCCAAAGACCCGATGGGCCTCACGTGCTACACCGTCGCGCAGCAGCGCGTCTGCCAGCGCGCGGAGCACGTAGACGGAGAAATCTGGAGCGACCGGCGCCGTGTCTATCAGCGCGACGGCCTGGCGGTAGGCGACGACCACGTCATGCGTCTCGTCGCGAGCGGTGTGGATCAATCCGTTCAACCAGTGCCAGGATGCCAGCACGCGCCTGTCGTCGGGCGCGTGCGCACGCCCCAGATAGTCGGCTGCCAACGTTGCCGCCTGCCGGAGGTCGCCCGCGCGCAGGGCAGCGTAGGCGCTATACCAGAGCAGCGTCGGTGGCGCCGAGGCGCCCAATCGCTTACGCAATGCAGTCAGACGAGCCAGCGCGGCGGCCACATCTCCCTCGGCCACCAGTAGAGCAGCCTGAAGCTCGGCAAAGGCTGCCTGCGCGTGCTCCTCGTCCGCGCGCGGACCCGGGAGCTGATCCCTCTCTGGCTCGCCCAGCAGGTCGCCTAGCGAGCGATCGAGACGCGCCGCACACCAGCGCAACAGCTTGAGCGTCGGTGGCGCCTTGCCGCGCTCGACGGAGGAGATATACGCCGCGGTGTATCGTCCCCTGGCAAGCTCGCCTTGTGTCAGTTTCTGGGCGAGTCGCAGCTCGCGTAGACGCCGCCCGATGCGGCGATCCAACTCGCTCGCGTCGTCTTCCTGGTCCGCCACAGGGCCTCCGCTATCGGCACTACAGGCGGTAGATGAGTGAAGCCAGACTGCGTGGACCTTGGCGCGTGCGTGGGCCCCGTCAGTCGCCTGTATCAGTAGATGTGCCGTGCATTATAGCAGCGACCGGTGTTGTAGTGCAATCCGCCTGCGCTCGACTAACACTACAGCTCAACAGTCGGAAGGTGATAGCCGGAGGGCGCGCACCCACGTTCCCAATGGTCAGGCGGACTGGACGAGGCCCGTTGCACATGGTACACTAGACGCACATCCAGCTGTGAGCACTCTTCTGAACACCCTGGCGCTGAAAGGGGGCCGAAGATGCGAGTGCGAGATTCTGAGGCGCTCCGCGGCTCCAGCGCGCGTGCGCTCGAGAAGGTCATGCAGGCACCGTGAGGACTCCCCTCCGGTGCCTTTGTGTATATTGCTCGACTGCCACGCGTGGCTTATCGAAGAGAAGCGCCTGCGCGTGATGCCTGGAAACGATGACTTTCGCCAGGCGCTGGCGCTCGTCGGGCAATGGCACAGTTGAGGAGGTGGGCGCCCGACCAGCAACGCACGTACTTGTCGTTCACGAGTAGCGACATCCCGGCTTGCATAGTGGACTCAACGTCCGCGCATGAGGCAGGCAGCGGGACACGAAAGCGGGGGAACTCCAATGCACTCGAGCATGATCGGGAAGATTGCCAAGGCCAAACAATACGCACAGGAGCCAGAGCGCATCCAATTCGCGCAATTTGAAGCCACTTTCCAAGGTGAGAACGATACCCACACGACGAGCTTCCATGAGGGCACGTGGCATTGTAATTGCCGCTTCTTTGCCGACTGGGGTACCTGCTGCCATACCATGGCGGTCGAGCGGGTGCTGGGTGTCATGATTCCTGCCCAGCAGCGGCAAGGGGAGCCGATCCAACTGAGCTCGCGCTAGGCGCGCGGCGCGCATCGTGTCGCAATCGCCAGCACACGCGGAAATGCCCGGGCCGGCTCATCTGGCCTGCCCGGGCATTCGTGCTTTCGCCGGCTGCCTTCTACGAAGGCAGCGTGAAGTGCAACACTAGGATCACCGCGAACATGCCTAGCGCGAGGGCGCCAATCAGCTTGAGGTCGTTCAGCACGTAGCTGTAGTGCTCCGGGGTGATGACGTTGACCGCACGGGCTCGCTGCGTGGCCCGCGCTCGCGCCACTCGTGCTGCCTGCACCTTCGCCGCCTGCTGGCGGGCCGCTTCAGCCTCGGGCTTCGGTTCCGGCCTGGTGGCCTTCTGTGCCTGGCTGGGGCGGGCGACCGGCGCGGTCGGGCGCGTCCTCGCCACCGAAACCGGCGTGGCGTCGCGCTCAGCCTTTGGCGTGCGCACCAGCGAAACACCCGCTGTCTTGGCCGATGTCTGCGACCGGCGGGCCGCATTCGACTGGCGCGCGGCCGTAGACTTCTTTGCCATGATCATCCCCCGTTATCGTGTCGTATTGCGCGCGGTGCGGTGCTGCGCGCGATTAAGGCCAGTATAGCGTATCACTCGGCCGGGCGCAAGCGTGGCGCGACCGGCGCGCGACGAGAAAACGAGCGCGCTGTTGCTTCCCTGCGCTACAACGAATGAGCAGACGGGGAAGACACGAGGCTCGCCCATCACGTCCCCATGGGGCATTCCACGGAGGCTCAGTATTCACTATGGAGTTGACTCACTTCGACGACGCGGGACGTGCCCGCATGGTGGACGTGAGCGGCAAGCCCGATACCGCCCGCGAAGCTGTCGCGGCTGGCGAGGTGCATCTGCACGGCGACACGCTGGCGCGCATTCGGGCAGGGGGTATGGCCAAGGGCGATGTGCTGGCGGTGGCGCAGGTGGCCGGCATCATGGCGGCCAAGCGCACCGCCGACCTCGTGCCTATGTGTCATCTCTTGCTGCTCACCGGCGTCGAGCTCGCTTTCGAGCTAGATGACGATGCGACGGGCCACGCCCGAGTGGGCATCCGCGCGACCGTGCGCACGCTCGGCAAGACGGGCGCCGAGATGGAGGCGCTGACGGCGGTGAGCGTGGCGGCGCTGACGATTTACGACATGTGCAAGGCTGTGGACCGGGGCATGTCCATCGAGCACGTACGGCTGCTGCGTAAGAGCGGCGGTAAGAGCGGCACCTACGAGCGCGAGGAACGCGACACGGCGCCCGGTGCCGAGCCGTGACAGCAAACAGCGTGCATCCGCAGTGTGGCCCGCCGGGCACGGCATAGACAGTGAGTGGCCCAGGTGGCACAGCTCGTCGTGGTGTGGCAGAGGTGGCAGTGAAGGAGGCAGGACCATGACAGCGGCGCGGCAGCAGGAGGGTGGAGAGGTCGCCGCACCTGAGGTGGCGCGCACGAAGTTCCGCGAGCCGGCCGCCACGAGCTATGACGTGATCGTGATCGGCGCGGGCTCGGCGGGCCTCTCGGCCGCCAGCATCGCCAATACCCTTGGCGCGCGGGTCGCCTTGCTCGAACGGGATCGCTTCGGCGGTGAGTGCCTGTTCACCGGCTGTATTGCCAGTAAGGCGCTGCTCCGCGTCGCGCGGGCCGCCCAGCAGATCCACACGGCAGCCGAGCTGGGGCTAGCGGCCAGTCTCGCGCCCGTAGACCTCGGCGCGGTCGCAGACTACGTGCAGCGCGCGGTGATGGCGGTCTACACTGAAAGCGACGCCCCCGAGCTGTTTGCGCGGCGTGGCGTCGACGTCGTGATCGGCTCGGCGCGCTTTGTCTCGCCCACGGCGCTCACCATCAACGACCAGCAGCTATCGGCGCGCCGCTTTCTCATCTGCACCGGCTCGCATCCCATCGTGCCACCGATACCGGGCCTGGCCGAAGCGGGCTTCCTCACCAACGAAACCATCTTCTCTGCACGCACGCTGCCCGCGCGCCTGCTGGTGATCGGCGGCGGACCGATGGGCTGCGAGCTGGGGCAGGCGTTCGCGCGACTCGGCTCACGGGTCACGCTCGTCCAGCGAGCGGATCGACTCCTGCCGCGCGACGAGCCGGCGGCGTCCGCGGTGCTGGCGGCGCGACTGCGCGCCGAGGGCGTGACAATTCACACGCGCGCCGAGGTGCGGCAGATTGCGCCGCGGGAAGGAGCAAAGTCGGCGGTCGTCGCAACGGCGGACGGATCTATCGAGGTCGAGGCGGACGAGATTCTGATTGCCGTGGGCCGCGCTCCGACTGTTGACGCACTGCAGCTGGCGGCGGCGGAGGTCGCCACTACCGAACAGGGCATCACCACAAACGAGACGCTGCGCACGAGCAATCCTCGCATCTACGCGGTCGGCGATGTGATCGGCGGCTACCGCTACACCCACGCCGCCGTGCGCCAGGCGCGCATCGCCGTGCGCAACATGCTCTATCCCGGCAGCCAGAAGGTGGACGAGCACGTCACGCCCTGGACAACGTTCACGGAGCCGGAGGTGGCGCGGGTTGGCCTCAGCGAGGCCGAGGCACGTGCGCGGCATGGGGCTGGCGTGCGCGTGTACACCCAGCCCATGCGTGGCGTGGACCGCGCCGTGACGGAAGACGAGACCGAGGGCTTTGTCCAGCTGGTGAGCGACGGTAGCGGCAAGCTGTATGGCGCCACCGTCGTCGGCCCGTCCGCGGGTGAGTTCATCAACGTGCTGGCGCTGGCGATGGAGCATAACATCGGGCTGAGCCAGCTCGCCCGTGTCGTTCATGTATATCCCACTGTGGCCCTCAGCATCCAGCAGGCCGCGGGACAGTACAGCGCGGAGCGCGCCGCAGGCAACCGGCTCTTCAGGTTGCTGCGCCGGCGCGGCCAGCGCGGCTAGCGTGCCAAGCCTGTCGCCGGCATGGCCGCTCGTGTACAATGGCACCGGCACGAGAGCACTGCATCGCGGGGTGTCGCGGTTGCCGCGAGCAGTTGCGGATGCGCGATGAGCCGCACCACGGGCCAGGTCCACCCAATCCCCAAGCCGCTCTGCGCGCTGGTCGTGTTGGAGAAGCCGGCATAACCGGCGTACGAGGAGGAAACTTGGACCCGTATATCAGCATCATCACGCTCGGCGTGGCGGATCTGGAGTGGGCGCTGCGCTTCTACCGCGACGGTCTGCACTGGCCGCTTTCCAGTGCGGGCGGTGGGGATATTGCCTTCTTGCGCACGGGCGGCGTCGTGCTCGCGTTGTATCCCCGCACGCTGCTGGCCGCCGACGCCCGTGTGGCGGATGTGGGCTCCGGCTTTGGCGGCATCACACTCGCGCACAATGTCCCCAGTGCGGAGGCGGTGGATCGCGTGCTGGCCGAGGCAGTCGCGGCGGGGGCGACCCTGCTCAAGCCCGCGGAGCGGGCAGAATGGGGCGGGTACTCGGGCTACTTCGCGGACCCGGACGGTTATCCATGGGAGGTCGCCTGGCATCCGTACTTTCCGCTCGGGGCGGACGGCCGCGTGCAGCTGCCCGAGTAGATCGCCTAGATCGGCCAGCGCGGTGCGTGGTCGTGTGCGCGCAAAGGCCCACTCAGCATGACGCGGCTCGCACGTCGTGGGCGCAGGCTGTTATCTTCTGTGCGGTAGACCCGTATGAAGGAGCTTGCGCCGATGATACGCGTACGCGTGATGACCGATAGCACCGCCGACCTCGATCCCCGGTTGGCTGCCGAGCATGGCGTGGTCATTGTCCCGCTCTCCGTCAGTTTCGGCGACGACACCTACCTGGACGGCGTGGACCTCGATTCGCGCGCCTTCTTCGAGAAGCTGGTGCACGGCCAGACGCGCCCGGTTACCTCGCAGCCGTCGCCCGACGCCTTCGAGCGAGCGTTCCGCGACGCCATGACGCAGGGCGCCACCGGCATCGTGCTGGTGAATGTCTCCTCGAAGCTCAGCGGCACCTATAGCACCGCGCTCGGCATGGCTGAGCAGCTCCGCTCCTCCGGCTTCGCCATGCCCATTGAGGTGATAGACTCGCGGCAGGCGTCGCTCGCCATCCAATTCGGGGTGCTGGCCGCCGCGGAAGCTGCCCGTCAGGGGAGCGACGTGCGCGCCGTCGCCGAGGCGGCGTGCGATGCCCTCGCGCGCACCTCGATCTATCTAGTCGCCGACGATCTGGGCTACCTGCAGCGCGGTGGACGCATCGGCCAGGCTCAGTGGCTCGCCGGCACGCTGCTGAATGTGAAGCCGATCATCACGCTGCGCGAAGGTGCGGTGGTGCCGCTGGAGAATCCGCGCACGCGCCGGCACGCCTACGAGCGGCTGGCGCAGCTAGTGCGTGAGATGGCGCCGGTGGAAGCCGTGATTGTCGGCCAATCCAGCCAGGAGCGCGGAGACGAGCTGGAGGCGGCGATTCGCCGCGAGTATAGTGGGCCGCTGCGCCGCGCATGGGCGGGCGCCACGATTGGCAGCCATGTCGGCCCCGGCGCCGTGGGCCTGGCAGTGCTGCGTGCGCGTCAATCATGAGTGTGAGTCGTGCGCGTAGACAAGCGGGTCCGAGGTGGGCATAAGCCGAATTCTGTGCCCGGCGTCCTCACGGCGCACCGGGCGGCAATCATCTCTCTAGGACGGCGGTTGCCCGCCGCCTCCAGCGGCCTACCCGAGGGGTGACGGGCGAGCCACCCGCGGGCAGCCGGGAAATCCGACCACCGCTCCCTCTGTCTGGCCTTGCTCCGGATGGGGTTTACCTCAGCCGGCCGGTCACCCGACCGCTGGTGAGCTCTTACCTCGCCATTTCACCCTTACCGAGCGCTGGCGGAACCAGCGCCAGGCGGTATGTTTCTGTGGCACTGTCCTTGGGGTCGCCCCCACTGGCCGTTAACCAGCATCCCGCTCTGTGGAGTTCGGACTTTCCTCGCGTGCGACGCATGCGACGCATGCGACGCATGCGTCGCACGCGCGATTGCCTGCCCACCTCGTACCCGCGTACCCGCGCACCCGCGCACCCGCGCACCCGCGCGCACCCCGTAGTATACCATGCGCAACCGGCTGGGCACTGTACGGCGCTGTGCTATAATCGGAGATGGCCCACGGGGTATGGAGGCGCCTATCCCCGGACCAGCTGTTTTGCGTCCTCATCAAACAGGTGTGTGGGCAGCCACCATCAGGGAGGTTCCTGAAGTTACCATGCCGTACGACGTTACCCTCATTCCCGGCGATGGCACAGGTCCTGAGATCACTGAGGCCACGCGCCGCGTGCTCGAGGCGACCGGCGTGGAGTTTGTCTGGCACATGAAGGATGCCGGCCTGGCAGTCCTGGAAAAGACCGGCACTGTGCTGCCGGAAGATGTGATTGACTCCATCCGCCAGACCAAAGTGGGCCTCAAAGGCCCGATTACCACTCCGGTGGGCAAGGGCTTTCGTAGCGCCAACGTCGCCCTGCGCAAGAACCTCGATCTCTACGCCAACCTGCGACCGGCCAAGTCCTATCCGGGCCTACGCTCGCGCTACGAAAACATCGACCTCATCATCGTGCGCGAAAACACCGAAGACCTGTACGCTGGCATCGAATTCCAGCGCGGCACCGATGAGATGGACGAGCTGGTAGACTTCATCAATCGTGTCAGCGGCACCAAACTGAGCAAAGACGCTGCCATCAGCATCAAATACATCTCCGTCATCGCCAGCCGCCGCATCACCAAATTCGCTTTCGAATACGCCCGCGCGAATAACCGTCGGAAGGTCACCGCCGTCCACAAGGCGAATATCATGAAGTTTTCCGATGGCCTGTTCCTTTCCAGCGCGCAAGAGGTCGCCAAAGACTACCCGGATATCCAGTTCGAGGACCGCATCGTCGACAACATGTGCATGCAGCTCGTGCAGAAGCCGGAGCTCTACGACGTGCTGGTGCTGCCTAACCTCTATGGCGACATCCTCTCGGATCTCTCCGCCGGCCTGATCGGTGGCCTGGGAGTCGCGCCTGGCGCCAATATCGGAGCGGAATACGCCGTCTTCGAGCCGGTGCACGGGAGCGCACCCAAGTACGCCGGCCTCAACAAGGTCAACCCGATGGCGATGATGTTCTCCGGCGTGCTGATGCTACGCCACCTGCGCGAGAAACAGGCCGCTAACCGCCTGGAGGCAGCGCTGGCGTCGGTCATCGCCGAGGGCAGATACGTCACCTACGATCTCAAACCGCGCCCGGACGACCCCACCGCCGTCGGCACCTCGCAGGTGGCCGATGCCGTCATCGCGCGCATGGCCGAGATCGCCTAGCGCGCCTGGACCGCGTCGCCTCCGGTGGTAGCCCGTCCTCCCCGCGCGCGGGGAGGACGTCCCGTTCTACGAGCCGGCTTGGCCCACCGCGCGCCGCGCATGCTACGCTAGCGAGAGGGGCCCACACACCCCACCGCAACGATCAGCGCTTCACAATGAAGGGAGACCGCTCGATGAGCGATGCCAACACGCTCGATCAGCTACGCCAGCAGGCAGAGACACGCGCCTTTATCACTGCCGAGCTGGAGCGGCGTTTTGCCCCCGAAGATGATGCCTTGCGCGCCGCCCTCCAGGCCGCGCGCGACAACGACATGCCCGCGATCCAGATCTCTCCGCTGCAGGGCAAGCTCCTCCAGGTGCTCGCCGCCGCCTGCGGGGCGAAAAAGATCCTCGAGATCGGCGCGCTGGCCGGCTACAGCGGCATCTGGCTGGCTCGTGCCCTGCCGCCCAACGGCCGGTTGATCTCGCTCGAAGTCAGTGAGAAGCATGCCGCTGTCGCGCGGGCATCGCTCGCGCGCGCCGGTCTGGCCGACCGCGCCGAGGTGCGCGTGGGTCCCGGCGAGCAGCTCTTGCCGGCTCTCGCGAGCGAGGCGCCGTTCGACCTAGTGTTCATCGATGCCGACAAGCCAGGTTATCCCACCTATCTCGACTGGGCGCTCAAATTGACCCGCCCCGGCAGTGTGATCGTCGCCGACAACTGCATTCGCGGCGGCGCGCCCCTGCGCGACCCCGGCGACGATCCCGCTATGCGCGCGATCGCCGAGTACGATCAGCGTGTGGCGAGTGACCCGCGTCTGGTCTCGGTGGCGCTGCCGTTGGATGACGACGGCACGGACGGCTTCGCCATCTCGGTGGTCCGCCCGACACCTCAGGGCGCATGAACGGGCGGCAGGTGCGCCCCGATCTCGCGCGGATCGTACTGTGGGTGCCTATCGAGGTGCGCTATGGCGACTTCGACGTGCAGGGGCACGTCAACAACGTGCGCTATTTCACCTATTTCGAGCAGGCGCGCGTGGAGTTCTTCAGCCAACTGCGCGCCCGCGCCCGTGAGGAGGCGGCGCCGACCGCGCAGGACAGTTTGCCGACCGCCGGCGCCGCGCTGGGACCGGAAGACATCCCGTTCGTCGTGATACGTGCGGAAGCCGTGTACCGGCGGCCGATTACGGTGCTCGCTCCTGTGGTCGTCGGCCTCGACTGCGCCCGACTGACGCATACTTCGATGGACCTGCGCTATGCTGTGTGCGACCAGCCGGGCGGCACGTTGTACGCCAGTGGGGCCACCACCATCACGTCGGTGGATCAGCAGAGCGGGCGGCCGCGTGCGCTGCCGCGCTGGGCGCGCCAGGGCGCCGAGGCGCTGCTGGGACCAGTGAGCGACGGCGCCGGTGGGACGTCCAGGCAGCCCGCTTGACGCTAGGCCGCCAGCACGCGTACACTGGCGCTACTAACACGTGGACCCGGCGTTCCAGTCGTGGCCCTGCACGCGAGCCCTGGAGGATCGCATGGCATCACGCTACTCAGGTGGCATTGCCGGATGGATCGCTGGCGCGCTGCCACTCGTCGCGGTCAACATCGCCGACTATCTCGGCGTCTTCGCCTTCCAGGATGCCATGCTCGCCGGGGCCGTCGCGCTCGTGGGGGGCGCGTTGATCTGTGGCGTCGTCGCGGGCAGCCTTGGTGGGCGGGCACGCCCCGGCAGGCCGGGAGGCGTGGCATCCGCGGCGCCGTCCGGCATCCTCGCGGCGCTGCTCTATGTCATCACTGTCGCGGTGCTGGTGGTTGGTACGGGGGTGCGTGACGCGGCCTTCACCTTCGACTTGCGGCAGTGGCTGGGCCTGGGCGCGGGGCTGCTCTTCTTCGCGGCGCTGCCTCTCGGTGTCGCGCTGGCCACGGGCGGGATTGTGGGCCGGCAGACGCGCCAGCGCAGCGCGCTGCCGTCTATGCCCACGCGACAGGGCCCCATGCCCGCGCCGCGCACGGGACCGCGACCGCCGGTCGAGACGTGGGGCGATGTACGCGAGCGCGCGCCGCGCCAGGATTGGCAGCATAGCCCCGGGTGGGACGCCGAGACTTCCTTCCCGCGCGGCGACGAGTGGCAGCCGCCCGCCAACCGGCCCGCGCCGCGGTCGAATCCGACCCACCAGTATGCGCCCCCTGGCAGGGAGGGGCGGCGGCCCGGTGATGCGTCCCAGCGCTAGCTACGCGGCGCACGGCATCCAGTGTCAATGAGGAGAACGGCTCGCATGGCTCGATTGATCTTTCTGGGTACCTCCGCCGCGCTACCCACTGCCGAGCGGACCAACGCGCTGCTCGCCGTCATATCAGATACACAGCCGTCCGGATTGCTGATAGATTGCGGCGGCGACGCCTACTCGGCGCTCCGGCGCGCGCGCCTGGGGCCGGACGCCATCGGCGACCTGCTCATCACGCATGCGCACATCGACCACATCGGCAGCCTGCCGTCCCTCATCGAAAGCTTGCGTCTAGGTGGTCGCACGACACCGCTGCGCATCTACGCGCTGCCAGAGGTGATCGAGGTCGCGCGGCGCATCGTGCAGGTCTTCGACTACGAGCTCACCCTCGACAGCTGGACCTTCGACGTCAGCTTCGCCGCCGTGAGCCCCGACCAGGAGCTCGCGCTTGGCGGCATGCCAGCGCGCGTGCTGGGCATGGACCACACGCTGCCCTCGGTCGGCGTGCGCCTGGAGCTGCCGCGCGGGCCTGTGGCCTACACCTCTGATACGCAGCCGACCGCTGCCGTGCAGGAGCTCGCGCGGGGCGCAAACACGCTCATCAGCGAATGCACGTTCCTGCGCGGCGCGGAGGCGGCGGCGCGGGTGAGCAAGCACACCACCGCGTTCGAGGCGGGCCAGGAAGCGGCGGCCTGCGGGGCGGAGCGACTGGCGCTGGTCCACATAGGCGGCTGGCCCATCGCGGAGGCGCGCGCGGAGGTCGCGGCGGCCTTCTCCGGTGAGGTCCTCTTCCCCAACGATGGCGACGAGATCGCTGTATAGCGCGATAGGATCGTGCACGCTCGTCCTCTCGCTCCGCGGACTGGTGTTGAACAGCCGGTGTGGTACACTGGCACGGGAGCCAAGCAGCTCCGCCAGGTGACGGCACGCTGGCATAGCTCGCCCGTTCGCACGCTGGCAAGATGGGCGACTCGACGGCGCTGCCCTGTTCTGTGAAGGAGAGTACCCGTCATGTTCAACGATCCCACTCATCCGGATATCGCGGCCCTCGCGGCGCACCATGACGCCGGCACCCACGACCAGATCCCGGCTGAGCAGGCCGCCGCGGCGGTCCAGTCCTTCCACGAGAATGCCGATCCTGCGCTCGTCCAGCAGGTGTCGGAGCAGCACTACGAGACAATGGCACCTGCGCAGCTCCAGCAGGCGGCGGCGCAGATGCAGGACAAGATCCGTTCCGCAGGGGACGCCTCGCCCGAGGCAGCGCAGCTCGCGCAGATCGACCCCGCATCCGCCACACCGCAGCAGGTCTCGGCGATGCACCGCTTCCTCTCCACCAATCATCCTGAGCTGGCGCGCGACGCCCTCATCGCTGGCGGCGCCATCGCCGTGGGCGCGCTAGCCGCTTTCGCCGCCCGCCGCTATCTTTCCCATCACGGGCGGTAGCCAGGCGGCCTAACCCTTCCCCCCTCCCGCCGCCGCGGGAAGGGGGAAGCCGCTCTCTGGCGGGTTTCGTGGACCGCGCACGACAGGTTCCTGACCGCGACGTGGCGCGTGCGCAGAATGGTATACTATGCGCATAAACGGATGGAACGCGCGTTCGGTTCGCATGGTGCGTAGGGCCGGAGAAGTGGCATATGGCTGATCGTCTCGTGTCGCCGCTGCAAGGCGATGAGGACGGGCAGGAAACCAGTCTGCGCCCTCGGAGGCTCGACGACTACATCGGGCAGGAGCGGGTGAAGGAGAATCTGCGCATCCTGCTGGAGGCGGCGCGGCTACGCGATGAAGCATTGGACCACGTGCTGCTGTATGGTCCGCCCGGCCTGGGCAAGACCTCACTCTCGCTCATCATCGCCAACGAGATGGGCGCGGAAATCCGTATGACCTCGGGGCCGGCCATCGAGCACGCCGGTGACCTGGCCTCCATCCTCACAGCGCTCGAAGACGGCGACGTGCTGTTCATCGACGAGATTCACCGGCTCAGCCGTATCGTGGAAGAGCGGCTCTACTCGGCGATGGAAGACTTCGCGCTCGATCTCATCATTGGCAAAGGGCCTTCCGCGCGTAGCGTGCGCCTGCCGCTCAAGCCGTTCACAGTGGTCGGCGCGACGACACGCATTGGCGCGCTCGCAGCCCCCCTGCGCGACCGCTTCGGCGCGATCTATCGCCTCAACTACTACGACGAGTCCGCGCTGCAGCACATCGTTCGCCGCTCCGCGCGCATTCTGCACGTGGAGATCGACGATGCGGGGCGTGACGAGATCGCTCGGCGCGCGCGCGGCACGCCGCGTATCGCGAACCGGCTGCTGCGCCGTGTGCGCGACTATGCCCAGGTGCGCGCGAACGGCGTGATCACCCTCACTGTCGCCGAGGCGGCGCTCAATGCCCTCGAAGTGGACACACGCGGCCTGGACCAGACCGACCGTACGCTGCTCGAAGCGATCATCCGCAAATTCGATGGTGGCCCGGTCGGCGTCGAGACACTGGCGGCGAGCATCAGCGAAGAGGTCGAGACCATCGAAGACGTCCTGGAGCCGTATCTGCTGCAGCTCGGCTTTCTGGCGCGCACGCCGCGTGGTCGCGTCGCGACACGGCTCGCGTACGAGCACCTGGGCTTGCCGTTTCGTCCCAGTCCTGGGATGCCGGGCCTGTGGGAAGAGCCGCCCGAGCCGGTGGCCTGAGGGCGCAGCGACTGTTCATAGCGCCAGTATGGCAATAATGGCAATAAAAATGGGCCTGATCGGCGAACCGATCAGGCCCATCATCCCATCATCATCCTGTTTCCAGGACGGCGAGGCTAGCTGCGCAGGCGCTCCAGCACCTTGGGATGGCGCAGCTTGGCCAGCGCGCCCGCCTCGATCTGGCGCACTCGCTCGCGGGTGATGCCGAGCTGGCGGCCCACCTGCTCGAGCGGGAACGTATGGCCGTTGCCCAGCCCGAAGCGCAGTTGGAGCACGAGCCGCTCGCGCGGGGTCAAGACATCTTCCAGCACGTCTTGCACCTCTTGCTTCATGGTGCGCGTGGTCGCTGCCTCTTCGGGCGAGACACTGGTCTCGTCCGAGAGCACGTCGCCAAGCTCCTGCTCCTCGTCCTCACCGACCGGCAATTCCAGCGAAATGGGCGTGCCGGGGGCGGCTTCGAGCTCGTGCAGGCGATCGACGTCCATCCCGAGCGCGTCCGCCAGCTCCTGCTCGGTGGGATCGCGCCCCATCTCCTGCACCAGCCGCTGCCGCTCGCGGCGCACGCGATTGAGCGCCGTGTTCACATACACCGGTAGTCGAATGGCGCGGCCCTTGTCGGCAACGGCACGGCTGATCGCCTGGCGAATCCACCAGGTGGCATGCGTGCTGAAGCGATGGCCACGGCGCCAGTCGTAGCGCTGCACCGCGCGCATCAGGCCGATGTTGCCCTCTTGAATCAGGTCGAGCAGCGAGAGGCCACGCCCCACGTAGCGCTTGGCGATGCTGACGACCAGACGGAGGTTCGCCAGCACGAACTGCTGGACAGCCTCCTTGTCGCCCGCCTCGATGCGCTTGGCAAGGTCGATCTCTTGCGCGTGACTGAGCATCGGCACGCGCCCGATCTCGCGGAGGTAGGCCGTGATTGCGTCTACTTCCGCGGCTTCGCCGCGCTCCGCCGCGCGCGCGACCTCCTGCACCCGGCGCAGTCGAGCCGGGGTGGCCTCTGCCACGTCAGGCAGATCGACGAGCGGGGCGCTATCTGTTTCCATGGCGTGAATGCCACTTTCGATTTCCTCGTCCTCCTGCACGCGGGCCTCCTCTTCCTCGTCGTCGACGATGTCAACGTCCGCGGCTAAGAGCTGCTCGACGGCAGCGTCGAGGTCACTGAGCTCCTCTATCTCTGGAACTGAGTCTGTTTTATTGGATTGTGGGGCATCCGTGCGCACTGCACCAGTGGCCTTCGGCATGCGCTGCAGCACGGATTCAAGCTCGGCACGCCGAACGTAGCCCCGCTTCCGCCCTTCTTCGATCAGACGGTCGAGGTCAGATGTGTTGGTGGGCTTCATTGTTGACATAGGCTTCATCCACCATCGCCGGCCAACAGCCTGGGGGCCGCCACAGCCGGCACTAATCGTCACAGCAGGGCATGCCGCCGGGCGAAACGTCCATGGTCACCGCTCCACCCAATGCCCGTCGAGGGAGAGGTGTCGCGAAATCAATGCCACTGTAAGAAATATACCGTTAGCAGGTACAAGAACGGTACTCAAGGTTACAAGATCGGAACGGTACACAGAGCCTGCACTTATGCACTTATGCACTTATGCACTTACTATACGAAACGGGGTGGTCAATGGTTACATTGCGCACGCCTCCAGCCAGGGACAGCGCACGCGAGCAACGTCCACGCAAACGCACTACAACAAGCCGCACGCCGTGGGCCACGCCTCGTCACTACAGCATGCAAGCAGATAGGCCCGGCGGCGCACCAATGCGCATAACCGGGCCTGAAATCGCATGCACCGTCCGCCAACGACTTCTCAATCGCGGAAAGCCGCACGCCTGCCTGAACAACCGCATGCGATATGGACCAGGGTTGTCGTTACCTCGATTTTGCCGGGCGGGCAAGAGAGCCTCCGTGGCTCCAAAGCTGCCGGCATGGCGCCTGATGAAGATGCGGTAATTGAGTAGCCAAGCCTCACGACCATTAGGGACGGTAGGCTGAGCACGTTACCGTGCGTACACCGCCGCCCTAGCGACCCGGTAATCTACCGGGGGTCTTCGGACGGGGCTGGACTTGCGCCCAGGTCCCCGTCGGGGAGGGGTCATCTTGGGGTCGGCTTCGCGCTTAGATGCGTTCAGCGCTTCTCCATGCTGGACGTGGCTACCCGGCGGTGGCGGAGGCCCGCCAACCGGCTCACCAGGGGTCCAGCCGCTCCGGTCCTCTCGTACTGGAAGCGACTCCCCGCACTCCTCCTGCGCCCGCGACGGATAGAGACCGAACTGTCTCGCGACGTTCTGAACCCAGCTCGCGTGCCGCTTTAATGGGCGAACAGCCCAACCCTTGGGACCGACTCCAGCCCCAGGATGCGACGAGCCGACATCGAGGTGCCAAACCTTGCCGTCGATGT
>Ga0070706_100002133_pt1 | contig 20161 bp, 20 predicted proteins | sample KBSK5501metaG_FD_65476 | JGI IMG/M metagenome (GOLD analysis project Ga0070706, IMG submission 65476) | Corn, switchgrass and miscanthus rhizosphere microbial communities from Kellogg Biological Station, Michigan, USA - KBS K5-50-1 metaG | ecosystem: Host-associated > Plants > Roots >... | reverse complement strand
ACCGTTATACCTTTACGGGTATCGGGGGTTCGAATCCCCCCCTCTCCGCCATGCTGAGTAAGGACGTAAGGATGTTGGGACGTTGGGATGTGAAGCGTCCTAACATCCCAACATCCTTACATCCTTACCGTTCTAGGAGAGATGGCCGAGTGGCTTAAGGCGCACGCTTGGAAAGCGTGTGTACGTTAATAGCGTACCGTGGGTTCGAATCCCACTCTCTCCGCCAAACCTGTTTGCCGCCACGCCTCATATAATCCGGTGAGAAGTCCCATGCGTGGTTGCCTCGCGGCTGTTATCTGTGCTGCGACGTTGTTCGTCGCCGGCGCCGCAGCCAGTGCAACGTGGACTCGCGGCGATCTCCCGCTCGAGCCCGTCTTCGCGGTCTCCGCCCACCCAACGCTTCCTGCGATCGCCTTCGCAGCAACATCATCGGGCGTCTACCGAACAACCGACGCCGGTTTTCACTGGCAGCGCGTGAGTGATCTCAGCTTAATGGCGTTCACGTTCAATCCATTTCGCGACGTCGAGGTCTGTGCTCTGGTCGACGGCGATCGGGCGCCTGCCGGCCCTGCAGCGGGTTACTGCAGCGGCGACCTCGGCTTGACCTGGTTGCCCTTGCCCAGCGCCGGAATCAATTTTCTTCTTTTCGATCGTGGCGTCCCTGACCGGATGTATTCGGGTGTCTGTTACGGCAATCAGTGGATCTCCGTGAGCAACGACCACGGGAAGACGTGGAAGGTGAATGGCTACACTGCCGGTAACCCGAACTTTCACGGCTGGGCGGCAGGCGATCTCGGGTCGGCTGTCTACGTGACATCATGGCCACACGGCGGCGGACCATATTTCTATTGGACGCAACCGGTCTATCGAAGCCGCGACAGCGGGAACACGTGGGAGTCGATCGACGGCCGACCGAGTCGCTGGATCGTGGCCATCGACTCGTCCCAGCGGTCGACGCTCTACTTCGCAATCGATGACCCCTCGCGACCGCCCAACTCCGACCGTGAATACACCATTCGTGCGAGTACAGACGGCGGCGTGACGTGGGAAACCCGTGGCCAGTTGCAAACGTCGTCGTCGGACCTCTGGAGCTTTGCCGCGGATCCCGCCAACAGCGCGATTCTCTATGCGGGCGGCGACAGCGGAAGCATGTTTCAGTCCCTTGACGGAGCCAGGAGTTGGAAGCGCTTCGACGGCGATCAGATTCACGAGGCGCCGATCTCGAATGCCACGTACGAGATTGATCGCATCAACATACTCAGCGTCGGCATCGACGGCACGGTGTACGCTGCCACACGCAACGCTGTGTTCGCGACGAAGAGCGTCGCGCGCAGACACGCCGTCGGCAGGCGCTGAGCCGTCTTGACGCGTCTTAGCCGTTTGGCAGCACAAACTGTTTCGAGCATTGAGTGGTCCACCCGTGCACCAATAGATGAACGCCGGCAGACCTCGGCTTTTGGGACCAGAGCCACTTTCAGCGAGTGTTCAGGAAGGTCTCGGGATTTACGCCCGCGACATTTCGGTGGCAGTTTCGCGATACAGCGGGGCCCAGCCTTCATTGTTGAGGAAGAGCCGCACGCACCGAATCTTTTTGCGATCGGTCAGATAGAACCGATGGTATTTGTTCGCGGGGATGATGATCAGGTCGCCGGCGTCCACCTCGATGCGCACCCATCGGTCGTTCGAATCGCGCACGTCGAAGATGCCCTCGCCTTCGACCACGAATCGCACCTCGTCGAGGGTGTGGCAATGCTCTTTATCGAACTTGGCGCAGACGGCTTCGAGATTCGGCGTGTCCTTCGAGAGCGCCACTTCATCCTGCTCGACGTAACCCTGATCGCGTTTGATCCTGGCGATCTCGCTCTCGCTGCCGGCGACCGGAAGGCGCCAGTGGAGAACTCCGAACTTGCGCAGATCGTCAGGAACGAATGAATGGTTCGGCTGGTCTAGAAGATAGGCTCGCATCGCTGACTCCTTTCAGCGTTACAGTCGGGACTCCGAGGCGGCGCATTTCGGCGGCGGCACGGAAGAGATAGTCGTAGCACTCGGCCTGCGTCTTTGCCTGCATCCAATCCTTCCCCCAGACGTAGACGCCGTGACGTCGAACCAGCACCGCGCGCGTTTCGGGATACGCGACGATGGCTGCTTCGAGCGACGCCGCGAGATCGCATTCGCGGGCCGTGTTTTCGATGATCGGCACGACGAGCCGGTCGTGATAGCTCATCCCTTCGATGCCTTTGATCATCTCGAGGTCGGAGATCGAGAACTCTTTATCGAAGAGCAGAGTGGCGACGACGGCGTTGATGGAATGCGAATGGATCACCGCGCCCGCGTCGCGCACGCGGATCGCGGCCATGAAGAGCGAGGTGCAGTCGGAAGGTCGAAGAGTCGGGTCTGCCGGACGCTTCACGATCGTGCCGTCGATGGAAAGCGTGAACATCTGATCGGGCGTCATGCGCTCTTTCTGAACGCCGCTGGGCGCCACGATCACATGCTCCCCTTCGCGGATGCAGATGCCGCCGCCCGTGCCCGTGGCCCAGCCGAGCTCGTAGAACTGGCGGGCGAGGTCGCAGATGAGTTGCGCTGTGGTGCTCATGAGCGGAAGAATTCTAGCGCCAACTGCTGTTGGAGATTGATCGGCCCGCTGGGATGAGCCCGGGTCCTGTGCAGCAGGCGCACCGAACCTCGTCAGGTCCGGAAGGAAGCAGCGATAAGGTGCATCCCCTGCGTGACACAGTTCGGCCTGGGCTCTTCCGAGCGGGTCGATTCAAGTTAGGATGTTGGGACGTTGGGCCGTTAGGATGTCCCGCCCGCTTTTTCCCGGACATCCCAACATCCCAACATCCTAACCATGTCTTATCAGGCTCTCGCACGCAAATACCGGCCGCAGCGATTCAGCGACATCATCGGCCAGGAGACCGTCGTTCGCACGCTCCAGAATGCGATCGAGCAGAATCGCATCCATCACGCCTATCTCTTCTCGGGCGTGCGGGGGATCGGGAAAACGACTGTCGCGCGCATCCTCGCGAAAGCGCTCAATTGCGTGAAGGGCCCGGCCACCGAGCCTGACAATCAGTGCACGATCTGCAGGGAGATCACGGAAGGTATCGACATGGATGTTCGCGAGATCGATGCCGCGACTTACACCGGCGTCGACAGCATCCGCGAGCTTCGCGATGTCACGCAGTTTCAGCCGGCCCGCGATCGCTTTCGTATCTTCATCATCGACGAGGCCCACATGCTCTCGCAGGGAGCGTGGAACGCGCTGCTCAAGCTGATCGAAGAGCCGCCGCCCCATGTGATCTTCATGTTTGCAACCACCGAGATGCAGAAGGTGCCGGCGACCATTCTCTCGCGGGTGCAGAAATTCACGCTGCGCAAGATCACGCTCGGTGAGCTGCAAGTGCGTCTGCGCCAGATCGCCGACGCGGAGTCGATCAAAGCCGACGACGCCGCGCTCGAGATCATCGCGCGGCGCGGCGAAGGGAGCGTCCGCGACGCGCTCTCGATCCTCGATCAGATCATCGCGTTCAGCGGCCGCTCCATCACCGCCGCCGATGTCGCCACGGTCCTGGGTCTATCCGATACGAACTTCTTCGCGCGGCTCATGACGCTGGTCGGCGAAGGCGACCACGCCGGAATCCTCGAGGCGCTGCAGGAAGCGGCCGAGAGCGGACGCGATTTCAAGCTGCTCTATCGCGACTTGCTGAATTTTGTTCGAAACATGCTTCTGATTTCTGCGGGCGGGAAGGGGGACGTGGAGGGCGCCGAGGAAGTGGCTCGGAAGTTTTCATATTCGGAGCTGCTGCGCATCGCCAATCTCTTGATGCGCGATGACGACGTCATCACGCGCGCGGAACATCAGCGCATGGCCGTGGAGATCGCGCTGCTCAAGGCCGCTACATTCCCGCGGTTGCGGTCTGTCGAGGAGGCGCTCGGTGGAGGACAGCCGCCGTCGGCTGTCCCTCGCGCCGCCAAAGGACAGCCGGGGGCGGCTGTCCTCCATGACCTCGATACCTTCCTGGAACGCGTCCAGAAGGCCCGCCCGCTGATCGGCGGATATCTCGCCAACGCGCAGGGCTCCAGGAAAGATAATGTAATATCGTTTGTATTTAACGATGCGTATTATGCCGATGCGGTGACGGACGCTCGCGAAGCGCTCGAATCGATCGCGAAAGAAATTTACGGTGCGCCGGTCACCATTTCCGTCGAGACTGCCGCCGCGCCGCAGGCCAAGAAGAAGCCGATGGGCGAAGACCCCGTCCTCAAAGCCTTCCAGAAGCACCTCGGCGGAGAAGTCGTCGAAGGCAGGAGATCGAAATGAATCCCAAGCAGCTCATGAAACAAGTGCAGCAGATGCAGGCCCAGATGCAGCAGCGCATGGCCGAGCTGCGGGTCGAGGGAAGCGCCGGCGGCGGCATGGTCAAGGCCACCATGAACGGCAACAAGGAAGTGCTCTCCGTAACCATCGACAAGGAAGCGGTCGACCCCAACGACGTCGAAATGCTGCAGGACCTCGTGGTAGCCGCCGTCAACGAAGCCTCCCGCAAAGTGGATGAGGAAATGCAGGGGCAGTTGGGCGCGATGACGGGAGGAATGAAGATTCCGGGGTTGTTTTAAGGTGACTGGGTTGCTGAGTTTCTGGGTTGCTCAGCAACCGAGCAACCGAGCAACCGAGCAACCATGACGGCACCTCCACTAGCTAACCTCATCAACGAGCTCACCAGGCTTCCCGGCGTCGGAGGGAAATCGGCGTCGCGCATCGCGTATCACATTCTCAAGCGCCCGCCGGCCGAGGCGGAGGCGCTCGCGAATGCGATTCTGGAGGTCAAGTCGAAAGTCTTCCGCTGCTCGACCTGCAACAACATGACGGACGTCGATCCGTGCGCCATCTGCACCGATCCGCGCCGCGATCCTTCGATCATCTGCGTGGTGGAAGAAGCCTTCAACATCGCGACCATCGAGCAAACCCGCGATTACAAGGGCGTCTTTCACGTGCTCCTGGGCGCGCTCTCGCCACTGAAGGGAATCGGCCCGCAGGACATCGACGTGGCCGGGCTCCTGCGCCGCGTGCAAGGCGGCCAGGTGCGGGAAGTGATCATCGCGACCAACCCGAATGTGGAAGGAGAAGCGACCGCGCTCTACATCGCGCAGCAACTGCATCCCCACGGCGTCCGCACCACGCGGCTGGCCTTCGGTCTGCCGGTCGGCGGCGATCTCGAGTACGCTGACCAAGTTACGATGGCCAAGGCTCTAGAAGGCAGGCGCGAGATTTAGTTTAGTATGGTGAACACAAATGGCTTCTCCTGATCTCGTGATGTACGAGGAGGAGTACGTGCAGATCAAGGACACGCTCCAGCGTCTGCAGGTCGACTCCAACGCCAAGATTGTTTTCCTGGTCGACAAGAACGGCCAGCAGATCGCCGCGCACGGCGACATGCGCGGCCTGGATGCCACATCGCTCGCTTCGTTGACCGCCGGCAATGTCGCGGCCACCGACGGCCTTGCGAAGCTGATCGGCGAAAAAGAGTTCTCCATCCTCTTTCACGAGGGGGAGAAGGACAACATCCATATTTCGCTGGTCGCGCAGCGCGTCATCCTGGTCGTCATCTTCGACGACCGCTCCTCCCTCGGGCTCGTCCGCCTGCGCGTGAAGAAAGCATCGCAGGAATTGGAAAAGATCTTCGAGCAGCTCCTCAAGAAAGCAGAAGCGGACCGCGGGGCTCTCGCGAACCGCTTTGATTCGCCATTCGCCGAGATTACCGACGAGGATATCGATAGCCTCTTCAGCGAATAGCAGATGACGTTCATCAACTACGCCGCGCGCGAGATCAACTGCAAAATCGTCTACTACGGACCCGGCCTTTGCGGCAAAACCACCAATCTGCAGTGGATTTACGATAAGACCAACCCCCAGGCCAAGGGAAAGCTGATCTCGCTCGCCACGGAAACCGACCGCACGCTCTTCTTCGACTTTCTACCCCTCGATCTGGGCCAGGTCCGCGGTTTCAAGACCCGTTTTCATCTGTACACCGTCCCCGGCCAGGTCTTCTACGACGCCTCGCGCAAGCTGATCCTGAAGGGCGTCGACGGCGTGGTGTTCATCGCCGACTCGCAGGACGCGCGCATGGAAGCCAACGCGGAATCGCTGCAGAACCTGGAGAAGAATCTCAAAGAGCAGGGCTACGATCTGAAGGTCATCCCATACGTCCTGCAGATGAACAAACGCGATCTGCCCACCGCAGTCCCCGCGGAAGACATGTATCGCCAACTCAACATCAAAGGTGAGCCGACCTTCGAAGCCGTGGCCATGAACGGGACGGGAGTATTCGACACCCTCAAGGCGGTGGCCAAGCTTGTGCTTACGGAGTTGAAGAAGAAGTAGTTGCTGGGTTGCTGGGTTACTGAGTTGCTGAGCCCAAGCAACCGAGCAACCGAGTAACCTAGCAACCAATGCTCCGCCACCACGGCCTCAACATCGTCACCATCGGAGGGGGAACCGGCCTCTCCACTCTGCTGCGTGGCCTGAAGCGCTACGTCGAGGCCGAGGGTGCGTGGTCGATCGCGCGCCTCGGCGCGATCGTGACCGTCACGGACGAAGGGGGCAGCTCCGGCGCGCTGCGCAAGGAATTCGGAATGCTGCCGCCAGGCGACATCCGCAACTGCATCGTGGCGCTTGCAGAAGAAGAGCAATTGTTGTCACGACTTTTCAGCTATCGTTTCGGCGGCGCAGAATCCACCCTCTCCGGCCATTCGCTGGGCAATCTTCTTCTGGCCGCACTCACCGACATCACCGGCGGATTCGACAACGCCATTCTGGCCGCATCGGAAGTTCTCGCGATTCAGGGCGACATCTATCCCTCCACGCTCGAGGACGTCCGCCTGCGCGCGACTCTCGCGGACGGAAAAGAATTGATCGGTGAAGTCGCCATCAGCGGCTCGCTCCTCGGCGACCGCCGCAAGGCGCCCCGCCCGCACGCCCGCATCGTCCATCTCAGCATCGATCCGCCCGATGCCAAGCCGACCGAGGGAGCGCTGGCAGCGCTCGCGGCGGCGGATCTGATCCTCATCGGTCCCGGCTCGCTCTACACATCTGTCATTCCGAACCTGCTCATCAAGCCGATAGCGGACGCGCTGCGCGAGGCCAGGGCGTTGCGGGTCTACGTCTGCAACGTGATGACGCAGCCCGGCGAGACCGAAGGCTACTCGGCCGAGGACCACCTGAGCGCGATCATCGAGCACGCGGGAAGTGTCATCGATGTTGTAATTCTCAACGGGAGGAAACCGTCCGAGAATCTGCTCGACTCTTATCAGAAGGAGAATCAGTTTCCGGTGCAGTTCGACATCAACGCCATCCGCGAGCTCGGCGTCACGCCCTTTTTCGGCGACATCATCTCGGAAGGGAATTATGTCCGGCACGACGCCGCAGCGCTGGCCGAGACAGTCTTCCGGCTTTACGACCGCTATGGCCGGACTCTTGAACGGATGCGCAAAGAGCCATGAGCGACAACGTCGAAGTCATCATCATGGCCGCCGGCCTCGGCACGCGCATGAAGTCGCGGACTGTCAAAGTCCTCCACCGCGCCGCCGGCCGTCCGCTGATCGATTACGTTCTCGATCTCGCCTCGGAGGTCGCGAGCAAGCCGCCGGTGATCGTGGTCGGGCATCAGCGGGAGGCAGTGCAGCAGCACATCGGCGACCGCGCGCGATATGCCGTTCAGGAAAAGCAGCTCGGGACCGGCCACGCCGTGCAGCAAGCGTTGGAGAAACTGGACACCAAAGGGAAGAAGGTTCTGATTCTCTCGGGCGATGTCCCGCTCACCCGGCCCGAAACATTGAAGCAACTGATCGAGGAACATCAGCGATCGGGAAACGCGCTGACGCTCATCACGATGAGTCTCGATGATCCGGCGCTCTACGGACGCATCGTGCGCGACGACAAGGGTGGAGTCACGAAAATCGTCGAGGCGAAGGATGCCACCGAAGAACAGCGAAAGATTCAAGAGGTCAACGCCGGAATCTATCTGTTCGAGGGCCAGCATCTCGCCGACAACCTCCGCCGGCTTTCGACGAACAACGCGCAACGGGAGTACTACCTCACGGATCTCGTCGCGATGTTGAACGGCAGCGGCAATCGCGTCGGCGCTCTTCTCATCGACGATCCCGTCGAAGCCCTCGGCGTCAACTCGCGCGCCGAGCTGGCGACCGTCGAGCAGGAGATCCAACGCCGCGTCATCGATCGCCTGATGAGCGAGGGCGTCACGTTTCGGAACCCGTCGACGGTCGTGATCGATTCGATGGTCACGATCGGACCGGACACGGTCATCTATCCCTTCGCGACGCTGGAAGGAAACACACGCATCGGCACTGGCTGTGTCATCGAGCCGGGCGTGCACCTGCACAACGTCACGATTGGAAATGACGTGCACGTCAAAACCGGAACGGTCGCCGAGGATGCAGTGATCGAGGATGAGGCCACAGTGGGTCCGTACGCGCATCTCCGGCCCGGGACGCAGCTCGGCAAGCACGTCAAGGTCGGAAATTTCGTCGAGACCAAGAAGGCGATCCTGGGCGAAGGAACGAAGGCATCGCATCTCTCGTACATCGGTGACGCGGAGATCGGAGCAGACGTCAACATCGGCGCCGGAACGATCACCTGCAACTACGACGGCGTGAACAAGCACAAGACCACCATCGAGGATGGCGTCTTCATCGGATCGGATACGCAGCTCGTCGCTCCGGTGCGCGTCGGTCGGGGAGCGTACGTCGGCGCCGGATCGACGATCACGAAAGATGTCCCGCCCGACTCTCTGGCGCTGAGCCGCGTTCCGCAAAAAAATATCGCCGGCTGGGCCACGCGGCGGCGGGAAAAGAAAAAGTAGCGGGGTTCCGGGGTTGCGCGGTCTCGTAGCGGAGCCCGCAAAACCTCGCAACCTCGCAACCTCGCAACCCCGCAACCCCGCTACGGCGGCGGCAACCGGTCGTCCGCCGGCAGCGGCTCCATCGTCACCAACGGCATAAAGGTGGTGGGAGAGAGATCGACGCGCATGCGGCCGAAGTCGATCACGACGTCGAAATTCTTCAGATAGTTTTCGCCCACGATTCCAGTCGTGCGCTCGTGTTCGCCGGCGTCGTACATCGGAATGGTGTGGAATGTTCCGGCCCAGCGGTCGACGCCGATCTCCACATTCTCGACCTTCTCCCCATGCTTTTTCGCGCCGCCGAGGCCCTGCAGCGTCGCGTTGTGGACTTTTGGCGCGAACACCTGAATCGGCAGGGAGCCGATCTGCCGCTCGTTGAGAAATGTCACTTCCGATCCGGTGTCGAGGATGAACGCGTACCAGCCATGCCGGTTGATGGTGCCGCGAACGGCGGGGCGGAATTGCTCGATGAACAGATTCTGATCCGCCACCGGGTGGCGGGCGGCGGCCGGGATCCGCGTGAAGGTCACGCTGTTGCGGCGAAAATCGAGCTCGATTCGAAACTCCTTCAACAAATGCGCGCCGAGGAGAAAATCGATCTTGAATTCCTTTTTGCCGGTCACCAGAAACCTCATCTTGTCGTCCGGCATGATGGCCACCGGCACGTTGGCAATATTCATCCGGCCGATCTCGAGCGTGTCGATGATCGCGAAATGCACCGGAATCGGCTCGCCCAGAAGGCCGGAGAATGTTCCTTCAAAAGTTCCAAGCCTGCGAACCGGCAGCAATGCCGCCAGGCTCTCCGAGATGATGGACAGGACCGCTCCGGAATCGATGATGGCCGAAATGTTCTTTCGGCCGTTGACGGTGACATCGATCCGAGGAACATCCGGCCGCGACACTCGCATCGACACACGCTCGTTGTTTGCGCCGCTGAAACGATAGACGTTGATGTTGACGAGCGAGGTCAGATAGTCCATGTGCCACTGGCGGACGTTGATGCCGCGCTCGCTGGCCAGCTTGGCCCAGTCGAGGCTCGAATCGAAGTTGTTGGACATGTACTCGAGCTGGGACAGGTCCCATGCGGCCGAGGCATACGTGGTCCGGAACGGCTGCAGATCGATGGCGGCCCGCAGATGGCGTCGCGCGTCGTCGTAACGTCCGGCGGCCAGCTCGGCGGATCCCAGCGCCGCAAACTCCTGCGCGCTCTTTCTCGGCTTCGACTCGATGGTCTTTGCGAGCGCGATGGCATTCGTGAAATCGAGCTTGCGGACCATCGACTGCACATCGCTGCCCCGTTCGATGTTGGACGGGTCGTAGATGAGAGGCGAGATCACGACGTCGGAGTAGAGCGCGCAGCCGGCGACGACAATGAGGGCGGGGAGGGTTCTGGGGAGCCGGGTTTTCATCGGGACTTCCGGAATTGTACCGGGGTTGGTCAGGGAGTCGGTCGTTTCGATGGGGTTACAAGAATGCCCAGCTCCCGGATCTGATAGGCGAGCGCCTGCCTCGAGATCTTGAGCATCGAGGCCGCTTTGTTCTGATTGCCCTGCGCCTGCGCCAGCGATTTCTCGATCAGCTCCCGGCGGAACCGGGCGACCGCGTCATGATAGGAACCGAGAGGCGTTCGCACGATCTTGATTCCCCGGAGGCGCCCGGGAAGATGCTCGAGATCGATCTCCCGCGCGTCGCCGGCCAGGGCATGCGCGCCGCGGATCGTGTTCTGCAGCTCGCGGACGTTGCCCGGCCAGTGGTAGGACGCGAAAGCAGCCTCTGCTTCAGTGGAGAGCCGCATCGGTCCGCCGCGATGCTTCTGCCGCTCGACAGCCAGAAAATGGGCACCGAGCAGCGCGATGTCGCTTCCGCGATCGCGCAGCGGCGGCATGACGATCTCTACGCCGCGGATGCGATAGTAAAGATCTTCACGGAATCGCCCATCTTCCACTGCCGCTTCCAGCTTGCGATTGGTGGCGGCCACCACCCGCACATCCGCCAATCGATTGACAGTCTCGCCGACGCGGCGAAATTCGCCTTCCTGCAGAAAGCGAAGCAGCTTAGCCTGCGCCGGCAACGGCATCTCGCCGATTTCGTCGAGAAACAGCGTGCCGCCGTCGGTAGTCTCGATCAGCCCCGGCCGATCGCGATCGGCGCCCGTAAACGCGCCACGAACATGTCCGAACAGCTCGCTCTCGATCAGATTCTCGGGGAGAGCAGCGCAGTTGATCGGCGTGAACGGTTTCTGGCGTCGCGTCGATTGCCGATGGATCGAGCGTGCGATCAGTTCCTTCCCGGTTCCAGATTCACCCAGAACGCAGATGGCCACGTCGCGCTTTGCCACGCGTCCCACGAGGTCGTAGACATCGCGCATGGCTGCCGATTGACCGACGACGCCCTCGATGGTTGCGGTCGATTCAGTTGTCTCTTCGTCCATCAGCCGGCGCAGACGGTGGTGCTCGGCCCGAACCCGGAAGAGCGCTGCGATGGCATCGCGCGATTCGCTCGTCCAGTCAGTCACGTCCTCGATCTGCAACAACTCCCGGTCGCTGCAGGCAATCCAGTCTCCGGATGGCTCGGCGAGAACGGCGTCGAGCTCCCTCGAGCTCAACTGCGGCAGCGATCCGATCTCATGCCACTGTCCGAGCCGGTTGCGCGTTGCGTAGCGCCATCCGGTAGGCACGAAATCCTGCGGCGAAAACGGGAACGGAAGCGCGGAGGCCGCGCGTAGAACGCGCAGCTCGGATTCCGTCGCCCACTCGGACGGCGAATCGACCGTGATCTTCAACTCGGCAGCAATCGAGCTCGCGACTTCATCGCATCCACACCCGAGGGCAGCTCGGAAGAGCATCAACTTCTGCGAACCGTTGGCGGCGGTTGGTGGCGGCCCGCCATGTTTTTCCCATTCGAGCAGAGCAACGGCGAAAGGACTTCGCACATGGACGCGATCCCCACGGCGGGCTCGAAGCAGTTTGTGCCGATCGGTGAGCTCGACGTTTGCGGTTGCTCCCGTCGAGCGGAGGGGTGACTGACGGTCTTCAATCCAATCGATTTCATCGAGAATCAATGCGGCCTCCTCGCGAATCTGGTCCGATGTCGAAACAGCCAAAGCGGCTTTGGCCGCCCGCTCCGCGGAACGGAACCGCCCGCGGGAGAGGTCGATCATCGCGGCGATCAGTTCCAGCTCGACCAGCCGCTTCCGATCGTGGACATCCGAATAGAAGCGGCGCAGCCGTTCGAGCAAATGCGTCGCGTGCGTCCACTGCCCGTCATCCGCCAGCAGACAAGCCAGCAGAAAGAGAATTCCACCCGCCGCTCGGTCGCCCTGGGTCTCCTCCACAAGCAGAAGCGCGTCGAGCGCCGCCGAACGGGCAGCCGGCCAATCGCCGCAGCAAAAGAGGGTGAACAACAGATCGAGAGTTGCGTCGACTCGATCGGCGATCGAGCCCGCGAGAATCACCGCGCTCCTGGCATTGGAAACGGCGGCATCCAGGTCGCGCGCCTTGATGGCGCGATAGACCCCGATGCGGGCGGCGTAGTAATCGCGACACGGCGCCTCGATGATGAGCCACGAGTCGTCGGCGGTCGTGTCGGTCTCATTTGCAAGCACGGCGCTCTGATAGCCATGACGCACGCGCTCCTGATCATTGACAGGTTCGCAGCCGGCAAGCGCCGTCGCGGCTTCCTCATGACGATCGAGCAACCGCAGAAGCTCGGCGCGGAGCAGCTCCGATTCGAAGTCTTTCGCGCCCAGCCGCTCCAGCCGGTCGAGGGCTGCCCCGTATTCGCCGGTGCGGCGTTCGATCTGCGCCAGCAGGCGACCGGATGCCGTCGGGCGCCCGTCGCGATAACGACCCGAAGCCACCAGCGCCTCAGCGAGGATGGCCGCCAATTTCTCTGAAAGCGCGGCGCGTGGGAAGGAGCGCAACGTGGCGATGACCTCATCCGCAGATCTCCACTTCACGGCTTCGAAAATCGCAGCGGCCCGGGGCAGATCGCCTGCCTCGGTAAACAGCACTGCCGCCGACCGCAGCTCCCCGTGTGCCTCAGCAACCTCCGCAGCTACCCGACATAGAGAGGAATGCGACGATGATGGAATCGAGCGCATGGCCTCTTGCCGGACATCATCGGAGACAAACATCAACTGACCGTCTTGGATCGCGCTCACTCCTTCGATGACCAGATCCGCGGCCTTGGCAGTCGAAAGGAGTCGCCTGAGGAAATCGTTGACCAGGGATTCTGAAACTCTTCTGCCAAGGAGAGAGACCGCCGCCGTGTAGGAGCGGAAGGGCTCGCGCAGTCGCCGCATGACGTTTTCGTTGTTGACCACCGGAAGCTCGCCGTGATCGAGATAGCGGTCGAGAGCAGGCGACTGGGCAATCTTCTCGATCCAGCCGCGGCGTGAGGCGGCGGGAATCGAAGCCAGGCGAACGTCCAGATCACGTCTCGCTTCCAGCCTCGGGGAAATCAGAAACCAACTCGTTTCGGGAAGATCCAGACCTTCGTCGCCGATCCACAGGCCGAGCCCTGACGCCACCAGAAGATCGAGAACGCGGCGCGATGCGTCGTCAAACGCATCGGGATTCGTGATCACAAAAACCCGACGCGACCCGCCAACAACCGAGACAACGCGCTCGACGATGCCGGTCTCATTGAGCGCGTCCAGCGCTCCGATCAGTTTCGCGAAAGGCCGAATCGCGGAGAATCGGACCAACGGCGAGGCGTCATCTCCCAGAATGACGACAGCCGTGTCGATGGTCGCCAGTGCGCGAAAGGCCGTCAGATCGGCCGGCAGCAGAAAGCGGGTTGCAAGATGCGTCGGCAATGCGCGAAGCCATTCGCCGCCCGGGGCAGCGATCGAGCCCGAGCTCGCGCAGCGCAGCCATCGCAGATCGGCTGCCACGTCAGCGCGCAGTTGCGAATGCACCTCGTGATAAACATTCTCTGCCCGTCCCCACGACTGCCGCAGAACTTCGAGCTTCGGAGCGCCTACCCTGGAAGCGAATTGCTGGATGGAGGTCAAGACCGGCGGCGGTTCATCCGCGCAGCGGGCCGAAATGCGCACCAGACGACAATCGACACCACGCTTGCGCGCCACAACCCACGCGCCCGGGTCGAAGTCGGCATCGCGTATGCCGGCGAATTGAAGGAAGGACAAATGAGCGGCGTACTGACCGGTTAGCGAAAGCCGATCCCGGCTTCCGAGGTCGTCGAGAGCGGACAGCGGCGTCGCATCCAGGCAGACCACCGGCGCAAACTCCTCGTGCCACGGCAGAGTCGAGTGCCGCAGAGTGGCAACGGCTGCGCGGTCCCATCCGAACCCCTGAACATCAACTCGGAACGCGCGGCGGGCATGTCCGCGCATGGTCATATATGTGGATCTGTCTGATAAGAGGTGACGGCCGTGTGCCGATCGTTACCCTCAAGCAACAAACTTGCAGCGAGAGGTTAGGCGTCTGGTGGCTGACGTCTACTCGAGGATGCTGTGACCTTTCCGGCAACGATGCATGCGATCGCGGGGCCGGCGAGTAGAACCAGGGCGAAGAAGACAAGAAGACCGCCTTCATCGTTAAGACCGAATGGCCTCGGAACGGTCATTTCGAGAACGGCGAGAACCGCAGGGAAGACGAGCGCCGCGATTCCGGCTGCAATCAGAATGAAGGAGGCTCGGCGGCGGCTGCGAGGCGTACGGATGGCGGTCAGCCCTATGGTAAGCAGACCAATGGTCAGAACTGTCGGGCCGAGAAAAATGAGAGGCATGTCCGCGGCCTCAAGGAGCTGCCCGGGCCACCCGGCGCCCGGCGCTGAGTTCAGGAGCCGGCGGTCGGGATCTACAAAGAAGTCGTGGACACCCACTCCTCCGAGCGCGGAGATCGCAAGGCCGATGGCGAGAACCACACTTGATGGCGCGGAGCCACGTGGTTTACGCAGGGACCATTTACGTTGCTCGCTCAGAGCGTTCTCCCATATTTCACTCTATCGATGTGGTCGGATTGTATTTGAATCCGCCGGAGCGTACGTGCAAAGGCAGCGCTGATAAGTCGGCAACAGCGTGGACCACTACACTAGAATCCCGCGCCGTGCATGATGTCGAAGCCGCCGTCGAAGCGGCCACCCTGGGAGCGAAGATCCTCCTCCAGTATTGGCAGCAGCTCGACAAGAGCGACGCCGACATGAAGGCCCGCAACGACTGGGTCTCCCGCGCCGATCGTGAGAGTGAAACCGCCATCGTGGCGCACCTCGAGCACGTCTTCCCGAACGACGCCATCCTGGGCGAGGAAGGAACGAAGAGCAGCGGTTCCAGCGGGCGCACCTGGATCATCGATCCGCTCGACGGCACCTCGAACTACCTTCAGCATTTCCCGGTCTGGTCGATTTCGATCGGACTGATGGCGAACGACCAGATCATCGCCGGCGTGATCTTCGAGCCGCTGCGCGATCTCTTCTTCACCGCGGTGCGTGGCGGGGGCGCGTTCCGCAACGGAGAGCGCATCCACGTCTCCGATCAGCAGACCGTCGAGGGGGCCTTTCTGGCCACCGGCTTCCCATTTCGTGCACAACAATTTGTAACGATATATTGTTCTATTTTTCAGGACGTGATCTCGCACGCGAAGGGCGTGCGGCGGGCGGGGTCCGCGGCGCTCGATCTGGCCTACACCGCCGCCGGCATCTTCGACGGCTTCTTCGAACTGCACCTGTCGCCCTGGGACGTGGCGGCCGGCTCGCTGATGGTCACCGAAGCGGGCGGAGTGGTCACCGATTTCTCGGGCGGCGACCGCTGGTTCGAGCGCGGCAACATCGTCGGCGCACCGCCGGGCATTCACGCCGACCTGCTGGCGCTAATCGCGCGCCACGTCCGCGAAGAACAGCTCGGCCGATGACCGAGAAGCTGCCGCCCGATTTCTATCTGCAGGACACGGTGACCGTCGCGCGGGCGCTGCTGGGGTGCGTTTTGTGGCGTCGGCGCGGAAGGGAGCTCCTGGGCGCCCGCCTCGTCGAGACCGAGGCCTACCTGGGCGCGAACGATCAGGCGAGCCACGCCCGCCGCGGATTGCGCTCGGCGCGCAACGCATCGATGTACCTCGAGGGCGGCCACGCATACGTCTACTTCACGTACGGCATGCACTGGTGCCTGAACGTGGTCACGCAGGAAGCCGACGTCGCCGAGGCGGTGCTGCTGCGGGCGGCCGAGCCGGTGCGCGGAATCGAATCGATGCGCACACGCAGGCCGAAAGCGAAGCGCGATTTCGACCTGATGAACGGCCCGGGAAAGCTCACAACGGCACTCGATATCGACGGCAAACTCGACGGCGAGCCGCTCGACGGGAAGCGCCTCTTTCTCACCGCACGCGAGACTACGATCGAAGAGTCGCAGATTGCGATCAGCCGGCGCGTGGGTGTCGACGGCGCGGCCGAGGCCGCATTCTGGCCATTGCGGTTTTACCTGCGCGGCAACCGCTACGTGAGCGCCTATCGAAGTTAGGCCGCCGCCAGCTTCTTCTTGAGCGCCGATGCCCGCCGCAGCCACGGCCGCTCGCGGCGCTTCTGATACGCCGGCATCGTCGCACGCCGGGAGAGGATGCGGTCGACCAGCACCCTCGCTTCGCCGGTCTGCTTCTGGGCCGCGAAGAATTCGGCGGCCGCGCAGAGCGTCTCGGTGGAGCTGGAGCTCTCCAGCGCGCGATGGAACGCCGCCGCCGCCTCGTCGTTGCGCCCCACACCGGCCAGCGCGCGGGCGTAGAAGACCTGCACGCGCGAGAAGTCGTACTTCGGCTCGCTCTTGATCACCCGCTCGAAATCGCTCAGAGCGGCCGGGAAATCACCGAGCTCGAAAGCCGCGATGCCGCGGCGATAGAACGGATCGACATGATCTGTGCGCTGGGCAAGCGCCTGATCGAAACACTCGCGAGCGCGGGCGTAATTTTTCTCCTCCAGCAACAGATCGCCCAGCTCTTCGTAATTTCCGGCCGACGGATTCTCGAGGACGGTGACTTCCAGGATCCGGATGCGCTTGCGGCGCGACAGACCTTTCACCGATTGGCTCATCAGGCCGAGGTCGGGTACGACTTCCATCGCGATGTAGACCGCCGCGCCGAGCGGACCGAAGAAAATGATGATCCAGAGCCAATAGGTATCCGGTCGCCGCCGTATGAAGTGCACGAGGGCGATGACCTGCAGGATGGAGCCGTAGCCGAAGAAGCGCCCCAAGCCGGTTGATTATACGGTCGGCCTAATCCTTGAGAAACTCCATCAGATAGTCGGCCCCCTCCTTGGAATTCATCAGCGAGATCTTGTTGATGATGGCCTTCTTCAGCTCCGGATTTTTCTCCTGCCGCGCGAGGCTGATCAGTCCTCTGACGTTGCCCTGAATGAACAAGGAGTTGATGACCGACTTGCGCACCTCGACGCGCGTATCGGAGTTGTAGAGCGATACCAGGAACTGGCCGGTGCGCTCGCCGCCAAGTAGACCGAGGTTCCGAATGGCGCTCAACTTCAGCTCCAGATTGGGCTCGTTTTTGGCGATGTCGAACAGCTTTTCCGAGCTTCCGCCGAGGAACATCGCCTGGATGATCTTCTTGCGAACTTCGACCGTTGTCTCGGTGCCGTAGAGCTCCGAAAGCTCATCGCGCGCGCCGAGCAGCCCGAGCTGATTGATCGCTTCGCCGCGCAGCTCCGGATTCGGTTCGGCCTTCGCCAGCGTGAACAGATGCTGTCGATCGCCGGCAACCATGTACGACTTGAGGATCGACTTCTTGATGTCGATGTCGTTGCTCGAGGTGTACAGGTCGGCCAGCAGCTTGCGATTGCGTTCGCCGCCCATGATGCCGAGGTAGCGGACGGCGCGCCGCTGCAGATCGGGATCGTTGTTGTTCTTCGCGACGCGCGACAGGATGTCGTAAGCCTGTTCCGAAGAGGACTGGCTGAGGATGAAAAGCGCCTTGTCCTTGAGCTTCGGCTCTTTGCTGGTCCTGAGGAGATTCTCGAGGATCGGGATGGCGCGCTCGGGATCGGAGTTCATCAGACCGTTGAGGGCCATCAGCTTCAACTCGAGGTCAGTGACCTGTGCTGCGTCGATCTGCTGGCCGGAGGCCTGCCGGATTTCCAGATCGAGTTTCTTGGCCTCTTCGTTCCACTTGCTCTTCGGATAGTCGCTCTTGAGCTTTAGCAGAGTGGAGATCGCCTCAGAACGCATGCCCATCTTTCCCTGCGCGGCGGCCAGCCAATAAAGGGCGGCGTCGGCGTGCGACAGCTTCATCTCGGCGACTCTCTGGAATGCGCGGGCGGCGCGCTTCCAGTCATGCTCGTCGTAGGCGTCGTTGCCTTCGTCGTACAGGTCCTGCTCTCTTTCAACTTTCGCCTGCTGCTTCTCGTCGTTATCGGACACAACGTCCGCGCGAATGGCGGGGGCGCTGATGGCCAAAGCGAGAAAGGCGGCGGCACAAATCAATTTCGTTTTCATAATGTGGTTGTCCCCTTCTGTGCGGCCGGAACTTGGTGGCCGCTGGTCTGTGCGCTGATGACGCGCACTTTGAATAGCAATCCTTTGGAGTCGATGCGCTTCTGGAGCGAGGTGGCTTCGGCGGGCGACAGCTTGCCGTCCGAATGTGCGATCTCGAGCAGTACCGGCTCGAGGTCCGACAACACCATGGCAAGGCGATCGTCGCCGTGCTGCGTGGCGGTCAGGCGATAGATGCGATTGGACGCTACCAGCGCGGCCGCTCGATCGCGCTCGCTGGTCAGATCGAGTCCGCGGGTGGCGTCGGAGTTCACCACCTGCGACAACATCCTCTCGGAGCTGTCGAGATGATCGGTGACCACGACGAACAGGATGCGGTCCTGCACGCCGGGTGTAGAGGCCGGAGCCCCCGCCGGCCTTGCGGCGGACGAGTCGCCCGCCGCCACAGTGACTGCCGATGTTGCACGCTGCGCCTGCCACCACTGCCCGGTGAAAAATGCGATTGCCAGCACTGCGGCTGCCGCAAGCCCATAGACCCAGGTTCGCCGCTGGTTTCGGCTTCCAAGACGCCAGCGGAGGCGCGACCATACCTGCGAGCCGTAGCTTTCGCCGCGCTCCGGAACCGGCATTTCATCGACCAGCGCCAGCACGCGGCGAATGGAGTTGTATTCGGCGCGGCAGACTTCGCAGGACGCCAGATGCTCTTCGATCGCCGGCGATTCGTCGTCGTGATAGTGATGCAGGACCAGTTCTTGTTCCGTCAGATGTCGCATGTCGAGGACCTCACGAATGGTTCCAGAGACTGGCGCAGCTTGCGGACCGCGCGAAAAATCGTGTGCTTGGCGGCATTGACCTGGATGCCTAACGTCTTGCCGATCTCTTCGACCGGCATGCCTTCGAAATGCCGCAGCACGAAAGCGGTGCGCTCGTTTCCACTGAGCTGTTCCATCGCTGCGGCCACCTGCTGGCGCAGCTCGGAGCTGAGAAGAAGTCGATCCTGTTGCGGATCCGAGCTGGCTGCGCCGGTCATCTCCGCCTCCTCGGGATCTCCGCCGTAATGACGATCGAGCCGGCCGCGGGCGCGCAGAAGATCGAGCGCGCAATTGACCGCGATCCGATGCAGCCAGGTGCCGAAATTCGCGCGCTCTTCGAAACGGTCGAGCTGTTTGTACGCGCGCAGAAACGTCTCTTGAACCACATCGTCGGCGTCATGTTCATTTCCTGTCATCCGGTATGCGACCCGAAAAATGGGGCGGCTGTGTTGCTCGACGAGCAACCGGAAGGCGTCGGAATCACCGCCCCGCGCCCGGCTCACGGTCGCTGCGTCGGTCATCTCCATCCCAGTCGCATTAGACTCAAAATATGTAAAGTGGTTAGCCCGTGAACCGAGATCTCGGAAGGCTGCTCATCTTACTGGGCGCAGTGACGTTGCTGGCTGGATTGGCCCTGACTTTCTTCGGTCGCATCGGCCTCGGACGCCTGCCGGGCGATCTCGTCTATCGGCGCGGCAACTTCACCTTCTATTTCCCCTTGATGACTTCCATTCTGCTCTCGATCGCGCTGTCGCTGCTGCTCTGGCTGTTTCGTCGCTAGAATCGGTCGATGCATCGCCTCGTCCACTTGGTCGTTGTTTACGGCGTACCGCTCATCTTTCTGAATGTCTTTCTCGAGCAGCTGGGCGTGCCGATCCCCGCTGTTCCAACGTTGATCGTCGCTGGCGCGCTCTCGCGCGACCACCGGATGTCGTCGACACACGTGCTGATGGCGTCCGTCTTCGCATCGCTCATCG
>Ga0070706_100002132_pt1 | contig 20162 bp, 19 predicted proteins | sample KBSK5501metaG_FD_65476 | JGI IMG/M metagenome (GOLD analysis project Ga0070706, IMG submission 65476) | Corn, switchgrass and miscanthus rhizosphere microbial communities from Kellogg Biological Station, Michigan, USA - KBS K5-50-1 metaG | ecosystem: Host-associated > Plants > Roots >... | reverse complement strand
GACCGTGCGAGCCTCCTGCTCATCCCGTCCTACCAGGTCGATGTAGACGACTTGCCTAAGCAGTCCCTCGGCATCAAAGGGACGGATGCGCACCGGCACGAGGAGATGCTGCTCACCTTTGGGATCGTGCGCAAAGGCAGCCGCCCATTCGGAGGGGGTGAAGCCTGATTGCAAGTACTCGGGAGACAGGACGGCGATGGTGCGCTCCGCTGTGCTGGCGGCCGTATCCATCTCGAGCACAAAGTTACTGCCTGGCGCAAAATCCCAGGCCTGGATGAGGGTGGTGTAGCCTTCGTGTTCCAACTGCCAGGCAATCCACTCGGCCCACGGACGGTCAGCGCTGGTATAGCTGATGAAAAAGTGTTTGCGGGAGTTTGTCTCCATCATGGTCTCCCCCGGACTTCGTCATATGTCGGTCGCGGCGAGATGGTCGCTCACTTGTGCTGCTGCCGCTGAGTATAGCGGGTTTCGGCTGTCAATGCAACAAGCAGGCGGAAAGAGGTTCTAGCCCGAATCGGGGGCGAAGGGAGATCGTTTAGTGGAGCGATGCAAGCTTCCAGGGCAGTCGCCCTCTCTCAGCTTGCTCACCTCCAAAATACGGGATGCTTCATACCTCTTTTTTGCACCATATCCTTCATGAATGGCTGAGTGATTTCGCTAGGAAGATCGCCTGGCTCGTATCGCCCTGGCTCGCTGTTCGAGCCTTGCTGCCTCCTCGTCTCGTTGCATCCGCCGCAGCAGGCGAGCGTAGTTCTCCAGTGTAATAGCGATGGATGGGTGATTAGGATCGAATGCTTGCTCGTAGATCGCCAGGGCGCGCTGGTAAAGCGCTTCGGCTTGCTCATACTTCCCTTGGGCTCTGTAGAGGTTTGCCAGGTTATCAAGAATCGTGGCGGTTTCAGAGTGATCAGGGCCACGCGTTTTCTCGCTGAAGTCCAGGGCACGCTGCCCATAGGGTATAGCTTCTGCATACTTGCCCTGGTCCTGGTAGAGGAGGGCCAGGTTATTGAGGATAGAGCCGATGGGGGTATCCTCAGAGGCAGGTGCGTGCTCACAGATGCTGAGCGCTTGCTGTAAGAGTGCCTCGGCTTGCGCGTACAGGGCATGCTCTTGCAAGTACCATCCCGCACGATTGAGCAGACGGGCTGCTTCGGGAAAGGTGAGTTTGTGCAGTTCAATCAGTGCAGCACAGGCCAGGGCGTGGGGGAGACACGCTTGGCAACGGGGCCAGGTGCTGTATTCAACATCGGGAAATGCGGCATTGACGGCTTTGACCGTCCGCTGTGCCCACTTGCGTTGCGTCTTCTTGTCCATGCCATCCTTGAGCACAACCTGCACCAGCCGGTGCAGGTTCAAAGTCCTGGTCTCAGCACTGCGCTTTATCAATGAGTACGTGCGCAGCACTTCAATGGCCTCGTTCAGTTGGTATGGGTCGGCTGCCACCGGGTGCAACAGGGGACCGGTTTCAGCAGCACCCTCTGTGATGATGTCTTCGGGGATGGCATCGGGGTCCAGGAAGGAGCACAGCCGCAGCAGGTCAGCAGCAGCGGGGTTGGCCTGCTCTACCTTTTGAAAGGAGAGCGACCAGGTGGTGGCAACGGGTTCGGGATGCTCCGAGCGCAGCAAGCTGCGCCGCTGCAAGAGGTCTTTGCGGCGGGTGCGGTACAGATCAAGATAGCCGGACAGGCCGCAGTTCGTTTCCTCGATATAGGCCCCCGCCTGGTCGAGGGCAAGCGGCAGACCATCCAGTTCTCTCACGACAGCTTCAGCCAACGAGCGATCAGGCGCTGTGGCCTGCTCCAGTGGGGCATCCTGCGCTAAGAGCTTCGCCCGGCGCAAGAGCAACAGGGCACCCTCGGCCAGCTCCATCTTCTCCACTTCAAGGCTGTTGGCGATGGCGCCCGTGAACTGCGCACGCGTCGTCAGCAGGATGTGTCCGCTGCTTTCCAGCGGCATGAACTCGGCGGCCATTTCCAGGTCGTCGGCATTGTCCAGGATGAGCAGCCAGTCCCTGTTGCTTGCTAGCCAGCGCTTGACGGCGGCAACCACAACTCCTTGATCGGCCAGGTCTCGCTCGGGCAACTGCAAGAGAGCGGCCAGTGCTACAAAGTCTGAGATGAGCGTTTCACGAGTGGCGGCGCTGGCCCACAGCACGGCCTGGTAGTCACCGCGGTAGCGATAGGCGTACTCCACTGCTGTCTGCGTCTTGCCGATGCCACCCAGGCCGCTGATCGCCTGCGGCTGCGTCAAGGCTGTCGCTTTGCCAGCGTGCAGGAGTCCATGCAGGCGCGTGAGAAGGTCCTCGCGGCCGGTGAAGTAGGGATTACGGCGGTAGGGGACATTCCAGAAGAGCACCCCCTTTGTGCCCATCGACGTGGTGCCCGCTGCTGTCGATGGGCCGGCTAAGGGTTTGCGCCGCTTCCTTTCGCGGTCAGATCCTTGATTGCCGCCCGAATGCCCTCTACGATATTTGCAAAGGCATCATCATGTGTGGGCCACCTGGTAACAGGTTTGCCGTCTTTCGGCAGCACCTTGAGTCCGCTGAATGGAGCGCCTTTCCAATCCGTGGGACGCAGGATGATGGGAATGACGCGAGCTTGATCGGCCTGGTGCCTGGCCATGGCCTCGGTCATTTCGATGCTGTAGCAGAAGTCGGAGGCCATGAAATCAGCGCTGATCAGCAGGAGAATGATCTGATCAGTCTGGAGGTGATGCATGATCTGGGGCTGCCATTCGGTTCCCGGCATGATATCGCCGTCATACCAGGCAGAGATGAGCTGCTGCCGCTTCAGGTTGCTGAGATGCTTGTCCAGCTCTTTACGGAACGCTTGATCCTCGTGAGCGTACGAGATGAAGACGTCAAATGCCATGATCTCCTCCTTGCCAGGCTCTAACAAAATCGTATGCTTTGAAGCACTGGTCGAGTGTGTGTATTTTTTAAGTGCATCGACTTCCTTTGTATGTTGCTCTTGAGATGTTGCCTTGCCAGTATACATGAGAGATGTTTTTCATGCAATATGCTCATGCTTGTAGGATCCATCCAGGGCGGGTGAAGTCCAGCGGGGCGATGCAAGCATCCCCTCCCTTCTCCGCACCGCCCCCGCCCCTACGCGGCTGAATTTGTGTTACACTTTGATATAGCCAGGTGTTTCCGTAAGAAATAAGCAGGAGGGCTAGGCATGGCAGAAATCATTGATGCGCATGTACATATCGGGCGCTATCATCTTCCTATTGAGCATATCGACTCTCTGCTCAAAGCGGCGGGGATCAGCCGCGCCGTGGTCTTTGCAGACCCGGAGAGCGATGATATGGTGAACGATTCTATTTATGCACTGGAGGCCGCGCAAAGCAGGGGCTACTATGCATTCTATTACTACGGAGGCAACGCTTACAGCGGGCAGCGCCCTTATGACCGCCTGCCTGTGCCTGGCAACCTCGATCAATACAACGGCATCAAATGGCACTGCTGGTTCTCCCCCGCGCACGACGGCGGATTGCGCTACAGCTACCCCATCGACATGGATAACGTGCGCCGCCAGATGGACGCGCCGGATTTCCAGGCGATCATGGCTGCCATTCAAGCGCTCAACTTCCCCATGACCTTTGAAGAGCACTTCGAGGTAACCTGTGAATTCGTGCGCCGTTATCCCGATGTCACGCTGATTATTCCGCACATGGGTATGCTCAACGGTGGCCAGGAGCGCGTGCAGGCGCAGTTCCGCGACAACCCCAAAATTCATTTCGATACCAGCCTGGGCCAGGTCAACGAGACGATTGTAGGGACGTTAGGAGCTTCACGCCTGCTCTACGGCTGCGATTATCCCTACGGCTGGCCCGCCGATAATTTGCGGCGCGTGCAGCGGCTGAAGATCCCAGATGAAGAGAAAGAGCTGCTACTGGGTGGGAATGTGAAGAGGCTGGTGAGAGCGCAGGGTCTGTGAATTATCCTGGACCCGCTGGCACCTATCCGTCTCACCAACACTGACAAGTCGATCAAGCACCATCGGTAATATGCCGTAGGCGCACAATTTATTGGCGCACCGCCGATTTATCGGCCAATGGCCCGTCGATGCGCTCCCCAGGCCGATAAATCGGCACCTACGAAATGGCTGGTTTTGATCGTTAAAATTCGGTATCAACGCGTAGTGCCGAATTTCATGTTCGGCACGGCCCAGATGTAGTGACCCTCCTTGCGGGGGTCAGGGGCAGTAGCGAACATGTATAGTCCCCGCCACGCCTATTTTCGTGCCGGGTACGAAACGAAAATGGTCTTGGTTTCGCTGAACTCTTCCACGGCTTTCTTTCCCAGTTCCCGGTGGCCGTTGCCGCTGGCCTTCATGCCACCGAAGGGCATGTGTATCTCCGCGCCGGTGGTGGACGCGTTAATATAGACCAGACCGGATTCGATGTCGCGCATCGCGCGGAAGCTGAGCCGGGAGCTTTCGGTGAAGATAGCAGTTGAGAGGCCGTATTCGGTCGAGTTCGCAACCTTTATAGCCTCTTCGTAAGAATCGATGGGCACAATGGAGAGTAAGGGGCCGAAGACCTCTTCCCTGGCGATACGCATCGATGGGGCAACATCCGTGAAGATAGTGGGTTCATAGTATGCTCCCTCGCGATAGTCGCCCCCGGTCAGAGGTGAGCCGCCCAGCACGAGTTTGGCCCCTTCCTGCTTGCCGATTTCGGCGTATTCTTGTACAGCCTTGACGCGCCCGGTATTCACAAGCGGGCCCATGTCAACGTCCGGGTCCAGGCCGTCGCCGACACGCAGTTTCTCGGCGGCAGCTACCAGGCGGTCCGTGAATACCTTTTGTACCGATTTTTGTACAATCACCCGGCTCGTCGCGGTACAGCGCTGGCCGGTGGTGCCGAATGCGCCCAGGGTAACGCTCGCGACCGCCAGGTCAAGGTCTGCATCTTCGAGCACGATTACGGCATTCTTGCCGCCCAGTTCGAGAGCACAGCGGCGCAGGTCGCGACCGCAGATCTCTGCGACACGCCGTCCCACTTCGGTCGAACCCGTCAGCGAGATCATATTGACCCTCTTATTGCCGACCAGCGCATCACCGAGAGTGCTACCCGGGCCAGTGACAACATTCAGCACGCCCGTGGGTAACCCGGCGCGCTTCAGTATATCCGCAAGTTTGAGCACTAACAGGGGGGTATCGCTGGCCGGTTTGAGCACCACGGCGTTGCCTGCGAGCAATGCAGGAAAGGTTTTCCAGGCGGGAATCGCCAGGGGGAAGTTCCAGGGGGTGATGATGCCAACGATGCCGATGGGCTGGCGCATGGTCATGCAGAATTTGTTGGGCAAGGCCGAGGGAACGGTCTCACCCTCCGCGCGTCGTCCTTCGCCCGCGACATATTTGGCGACATCGATGGCGGTCTGCACATCGCCACGCGTCTCCTTCAAGAGCTTGCCCATCTCGCGGGTCATCAATGTGGCAAGCTCTTCTTTTTCTTCATCTAGCAGCAAGGCTGCACGCAGCAAAATTTCGCCGCGTTCAGGTGCGGGCGTTGCCGCCCAGCCGGGTTGCGCCCTGACCGCGACATCAACAGCATCCTCGATATCGGCGGCCGTCGATTTCTGGTAGCGCCCGATGACCTCGGACGTGTGCGCTGGGTTAGTGCTGACAAATGTCTCACCACTTTGTGAATTGCGCCATTCGCCCCCGATAAAATTCTGGTAGATTTGTCCCTGCTCGGTTGATGGGATTGGGGATGAGATTGACATGATTGACCTCCTCGTTGAGTCCTGGAATCACCTGTGACCAGCAATCAAAATCTGCTCTTCAGAGAGCATTATATCAGGCAAGGAGGCGATGCGTCGAATCACGAGGATCAAGTCAATCTAAGCAACTCTTCTCAGTCCCCTGTGCGCCAGCGCTGCGGACCCGGCTATCAGGAGCGAGACACTTCCACTGAGGAGCAGCAATATACCTGCAATGAGGATGGCCCCGCCGCTGCTTGCGGTTATGACGGGATGCCAGAGGATCAAGAGGCCGAGGAGCATCAAGAGCAGGCTACCCTGTGCCAGCAGGAGGCTAAACGTGATGCCCGTTCTCCTGCTGATTGCTACTGCCAGGCGTATATGACCCAACACGTTAGCGCTGATGATCAGCGGTATACCAAAGTATACAGCAGGGAATAAGGCTCCCAATGAGTTAGCATCTGCGAAACTGTTCTGAAGGATTGCCGGGTACCAGAGATATAGTAGCATTAGAGAAATGAGCACCAGGATTAGGCCACCACCGGCTAATAGTGCGCTTGCAGCGATACCTATTCTTCTTTTTTCATTAAATTGTTTCAGCATGTTCATTTTCATACCCCTTATAGCTAAATTGACGTTTAGACTCATTTGACATCGAGGAGAGCTTGTCCCCAGTATGAAAACGAGAAGCAGAGGAACATTTAGGACATGGATTTCTGAAATCAAGTTCCTGAATTATTGGCACGTTGGGACAGAACACAGGGGGTAGTACGGATATACCAATAATTCATCCAAATAGTGCCTATCCGCGCATCTCAAGCTTGAGAAACCATGCCCTTTAGGGCCGAATTAGTCTGAACACCAATCAATAAAATTCGTCGTAGAAAAAAGGGGGGAAGTTGCGTCTATCTTAGAGAGTCAAGAAGTTCACCGTCAAGCATCTTTTCGTATGAAATACAGTAATTTTCTTATCAAAAATAGCAAGAAGAGGGACGATCATGATGGTTACAAAAGATGCAGGTATTCCTCGCCAGGAAGCTGAGCCAACGCCGAATACAGTAGATTACAAACAGTACGCAGAGTTAGAACAGTGTATACAAGATGTTCGCGTTCAAGCGAAGAAGACCGGTACCTATGCGGCGGCACTATTGTCAACAGGAATTACTGTTCCGGTCTTTGCAGCGTTCCTGAGCGTTCTCCTCTACATATCCCTCTCTCAGTTCCCAGGGCTCCCCTGGCTCACCTCTGTTGGAGGTAGCCTGTTCGTTCTCCTGTGCTGGTTACTCATAGCAAGACTGTACAAGCGCTTTACCGCTGTTGATCGTGCGAATGCTGCCAGCTACGAGCAACTCCTCAACCGCCTACAGCAGGCGGTCGCCTGGTATGAGACCTTGACGCAGAGACCCGGTCCCAAGAACAACAGTCTTTATGCTCTAGGAATGCAAGAAATCTCCGACTCTTTCAACGCGATCTGCAAAAATCTTCAAATTTCAGGACCATCTTGGATATCAGCCACCGGCTATATGAGTGCGTGGAAGCTCATGCACCGCATCGATGAAGCTTTCATAGAGATTGAACCAATTGAAGCGGTCATCCATAATGCCCTCCATGACGAGATGAGTCTTCAGGATTCCACGCTCACAAACAGAAATGATTTACTCAACAAATTGCGCAGAGCGGTGAAGATGCTTGCCCCAGAAGCGGCTTCCTACCTCAACCAGCAACCACCTCAAGTTCAGCAATCGCCCCAAGATGACCAGGCCAAGCAGTCTGGCCCCCGGGCAACATCGTCCACCACGCAGAACACGGACAACCCAAATGGGAACGACGAGGCATTTTCTAACACCATTGATTCCGCAACACAAGCAAGAACCATCATCTATGAAGTGAGAACCACACTCCATCATTTTCGTGATGACCGCTGGGACAAACTGATACGTGTCCGTAACCAGTTGATGAAAATGATCCTGGTAACTGGGCTGCTTCTCTATGTCCTCGTGGAATTTGCGATCATGATAAATGTAAGCGTAGGGATGCTGAAAGCCGCAGCCATCCTCTTCTTTGTTGGAGGCCTTGTTGGGCTGTTTAGTCGATTGTACGATCAGTCGAAAACGGACACGTCCATCGATGACTTTCGCCTGGCAACTGCACGCTTGATTGCTGGGCCGCTCTACTCCGGCTTATCGGCTATCGGCGGTGTTTTGGTTGTCCAACGAATGTTTGATCTGAGTGTGACCAGTATTCTCATTGCAGCTGCTTTTGGTCTGACCCCAAGCCTCTTCACAAGTGCCATTCAAAAAGAAGCAGATCAATACAAGACGGACTTGAAAAGTACGACGGCACCTACGGGAGAGAAGCAGAAGAACGGCTACTAGTTTTGGAACAAATGCAAGTAACGCCGGTTGTAGCAGATGCCTGGCTATCTAAATGATATTGGTAGCCAGGCTCTTTGTTCGCATTTCTGGATTGGCTTTTTATATGGTTCCAGGATGTTAGTTTGATGAGGTTTTAACATTGACATAATAAGCAATTAATACCTATAGGCTACATTACTAACAGGATATTCCTGGAAAAAGAGAACGAAACGGGTGCTTCATGAACGGCATCCGGTAAAGGTGGATGGATCAAACAGCAGATTTTTAGGCATCCCCACTTTTACCTCGATCAGCCACCTCAACGTGACGGTAGTTGTCACCTCGACTACTGCCGCGCCTCGTTCTAAAACGACACTTCGCTGTTCATCTGGGGCAAAGTGCTCGTTGGTAGAGCGAGAGGTAAACCTCGCGCCTCTCGCTCGGGGAAATTTGCAGTTCAAACGTTTCCAAAAATGAGCCCGGCGATGATCACCAGGATACCGCCGCCGACTACCTGTAGCATCGAAAGCAACCACCCGGTACCGAAGAAGCGGTGGCGAATGGCGGCGATGAGGATAAGTTCAACCCCAACAACAACAAATGCGACGGCCAGGGCGATACGAAAGTCCGGAACGAGGAAAGGCAGTGTATGTCCTGCGCCGCCCAGGAAGGTCATGAATCCTGTAATTGCACCGCGCATGATCGGATTGCCACGACCGGTTAAAACCCCGTCATCAGATAAGGCCTCGGAGAAAGCCATGCTAATACCTGCGCCCGTGGCTGCCGCCATGCCTACCAGGAACGCCGTCATCGGGTGGCGCGTGGCGAATGCAGCAGCGAAAATGGGCGCGAGCGTCGAAACCGACCCATCCATGAGACCGGCGAGTCCGGGCTGCACAACCTGCAAAAGGAAACGGCGATCTGATAGTTCTTGACTGTTCGCACCCTCTCCTTGCGTCTGACCTGAGTCCGCAGGACTAGCCGCGAAGCGGCGTTGGTCAGACGGATTAGTGCCGTGTGCCGGTGCATTCCGGTTCAGGCTGCGAGCAAGCCCTGGCAAACCCAGTGCCGCAAAAAACCTTGCTAATTGCGCTCTGTTGCCCTGCGGTTCTCTATCTATCATGCTGAAGGCCTTTGGTAATTCTTCCCTCGTACTCTCAACTTAAACGCGTAACGGCACCTTACATAGTACAACTGACGACTGAAAGCTCAAGATAAATATACCACGTTTTGATATTCAGGCCTTTGTAAGGCGCGTGGCTCTTTTGTCAAAGCAATCGCAATGTGCAACAGGTATGCTCTGGTGAAAGATGGAGATATAAACGCGGAGCGCGATACGTCGCTCCGGCCATGAGAGGTATATATGTTGTGCAAGGAACTAGCGACACTGTGCTCCTAATCGAGGCCGACAAATCATTACGGCGGCTGATTGCCCTTGGTTTACAATATCGCGGCATACATGTCATCGAGGCCAACTCTCCCATGAACTTACCTGTTCTGGAAACGCAGCAGCCGGGTCTTGTTGTGCTCGATATCGATGGTGAAGCGGGGAGCGATCATAGTCTTCTGGCTGTAGCGCAGGAACATCCCTATCTCTCCAGCTTACCTATCGTCTTATTGGCCTGGGATTGCCTGGTACCGGCAGGAGTCCGCCAGGATAGCTCTCAAACGCAGGTAACCTGCCTGACCAAGCCATTTGATGCCCGTACATTACACACTACTATCGAGCAGATACTGGCAGTTAACCAGGAAATGCTGCCTGCTGCGCATGCCACCCGTTCTGTCATAGCTGCTCCTAGTATATGGCCTCTAATCACCGCCGTGGGCCTGCTGCTGGCATTCATCGGCCTGATGACGCAGATTGCTATCAGCGGCGTGGGGTTGCTGATTGTGATGATTGCTTTGTTGTGGTGGACGCTCGGCACGAAGAGTGAGAGCGAGCAACTGGTAGGCAACATCTAATCCCTGCCGAATGTTCAGGTGCTTGTAAGGTATGCCTCTCAAGCTGCAAGCTAGATATCAGGCCCAGGCACAATAATCAGTCAGGTATTCTCTATCTTGCAGGAATGGACGGGAAGCATGGAAATCGAAGGCACGCCATCTGAAGTCGATCAAGCTGAGAAGCCGGAACCGCCACGAGGGCGAAAAAGTTCTCGCAGGCGCAACATCACGATATTTATTGTTGTGAGCATGTTGAATGTCGGGCTGCTTGCCTTACTCTGGACGCAACTGCTGACACCCGCTCAAAATGCTGGCCAGAACCAGGCGAATGCCGCTGACCCGCTGATAGGGCGCGCCGCGCCAAATTTTACGCTGGACGCTCTGAGCCTGCACGCTGCGCCAGCAATTTCCCTGACGAGTTACAAGGGAAGGCCTGTCATGCTTAATGTCTGGAGTTCAACCTGCGTCCCTTGTGTTGATGAAGCGTCTCTCTTGCAAGCGCAGTGGCAGCGCGTGAAGTCACAAGGAATTGTTTTTCTTGGCATTGATTTTCAAGACGTAAAGAGTGACGGGTTGAGCTTCTTACACAAATACGGCATCACCTACCTGAACGTTTTAGATGCGACCGGCTCAACTGCTATCAGCTATGGCGTATCAGGGACGCCCGAAACGATTTTCATTAACCGCGCGGGGATAGTGGCGAGCAGAGTGATCGGGCAGCTTACTGAACAGACGTTGCAGAGCAATCTGCAATTGATATCCCGCTAAAAAGCGTGATGGCATGTTTGAGATTCGCGTAATCGTCCGGACGGCACATATCGTGGCCGCCGCAGTCTGGGTGGGTGGTAGTATGCTCTATCTGGTGGCAGTCTTGCCTGCATTGCGTAATGGCGGGTCTGCTCCAGGAGTTTCCGCGCAGATTGCCGCGCTTTTCCGGCGCATGGTGAACATCTGTATGGGAGTGCTGCTTTTAAGCGGGGCTTATTTGACATTTGACCGTCTGACTTCGACGGCGCTGGGTTGGCCGTACCTGGTGGTGCTGGGCTTGAAGATTATAGCCGCGCTGGGTATGTTTGTACTGGCAATTTATCTTGGACAGAGTAATATACGGCGGCTGGCAAAACGCACAACGCGGCTGTCAAAGGCTGCGCCGCAACTGATGTTAGCCCTGGGAATACTTGTAATTTTGCTCGGTGCGCTCCTCAACGGATTGTTCGAGGCGACGATCGCACCCACATAGGAGGCCGGAGCCTCCGGAGGTAGTATCATGCAAACAACTGTGAGTGTGCCACAGGAAGAGGGAGAAAAGCCCTCACGAAGGCGGCGCAAGCGGCTGCCGATCAGTTTCATCCTGGGCGGACTTGCTATTCTGGGAGCTGTGATCTACCTGATCTACGCGAATACGCAAGCCAACGCCGCCTTCTATTTAACCGTTTCCGAACTGAGAAGCTGTACCACCTGTGCCGCGCAATCGGTACGCGTGGCCGGCGTCGTGCAAGCGGGATCAGTTGTGAATAATGAGCAGAGTCAGCAGATCAGCTTCGTGATTGTGGATAGTGGGCAATCGCTGCCCGTGATCTATAGCGGGATAGTGCCTGACATCTTTGGCCCGGGCATCACTGTTGTTGTAGAAGGCCATTATACAGGTACAGGGCCATTCCAGGCTCAAACGCTGCTTACCAAGTGCCCATCGAAGTTCCAGGCAGCGACACCAGGCACTTAAGGTTTAATCGTGCATTTTTCAGATTTAGGTAACATCTCCCTCATAGTGGCTTTAGGGTTCGCCATCTATACGGTGGTTCTGGCCGTATTGGGCGCGACGCGCAATATACCGCAGCTTGTGGCCAGCGCTAGACGCAGCCTCCTGGCCGTTACTTTTTTTCTGCTGCTGGCTTCGGCAACCCTGATTGTTTCATTTCTCACACATGACTTTGGCGTGAGCTACGTTGCCCAGCATTCAAGCCTTGCCATGCCCTGGTACTACACTACCTCGGCATTTTATGGTGGGCAAGAAGGTTCTCTGCTGTACTGGGCACTGATGCTTTCGATCTTCTCCGCCGTGTTCGTTTTTACCGCGAAACGCGCACCGGCTGCGCTGGTACCCTATATCATGGCGACCCTGGCGGGCATCGAGATCTTCTTGTTGGCTATGCTGACAACGGTGTCCAGCCCCTTTGTCCGCCTGCCCGCGCCTGTGCCGGATGGAGTTGGGCTGAATCCGCTGTTGATGGACCCTGGCATGCTAATACACCCGCCCATGCTCTTGATGGGTTACATGAGTTTTTCGCTGCCCTTTGCCTTTGCTGTAGCTGCAATGATTACGGGGAAACTGGATAGTGAGTGGTTACGCGCAATTCGTCGTTGGACGCTGGTATCGTGGGCTATTCAGACGACAGGGCTGATTCTGGGAGCATGGTGGGCCTATCACGTCCTGGGCTGGGGAGGCTATTGGGGCTGGGACCCGGTGGAGAATGCTGCTCTCCTGCCCTGGTTAACAGCGACTGCTTTCCTGCACTCGACGATGGTGCAGGAGCGGCGTGGCATGCTCAAGGTGTGGAATTTGGGCCTGGTGATCGCTTCGTTTGCTCTTTCGATCTTTGGCACATTCGAGGTGCGCAGCGGTATCATCAGTTCCGTGCACTCGTTTGCCTATTCGGCGATTGGTGGCTATTTTCTGGCGTTCCTGGGCATTATTATTGTCTTCAGTACCGGACTCTTCATCTATCGTTTACCCAGGCTGCGGCCCGAGCAGGAATTTGACTCGGTGATTTCGCGTGAGGGGAGCTTCCTGCTCAACAACCTGCTGCTGGTAGGTATAGCGTTTGCAATCCTATGGGGCACGCTCTTCCCGCTCATCTCCGACGCGTTTAGCCATCAAACGATGACCGTCGGGCCGCCGTTCTACGATCAGGTCAGCAGGCCACTATTCATAGTACTTATTCTCGCGATGGGCATTGGCCCTTTACTGGCATGGAGACGCACCTCTACGCGCGCGCTGAGGCGAAACCTTGCCATTCCCGCGCTTGCTGCAGCGGTGTGCGCTGCAGTGCTGCCCGTGGGGGGTATTCGCGATATCTGGGCAAACATTGCCTTTGCCGTTTGCTCGTTCACCATTTGCGCGATTCTCTACGAAATCTGGCGCGGTGTGCGCGTGCGGCACCTCCACGGGGAGCCATATCCCCTTGCGCTGTATATGCTCTTTGAGCGCTACCGGCAGCGCTACGGCGGTTACCTTGTACACCTGGGCCTGGTGATGCTCGCGCTGGGAGTGATTGGTTCGCACTTCTTCCAGGTGCAGCAGGACGCTGTGCTCAAGCCAGGGCAGGAGATCAATATTGCGGGCTACAAGCTGGTCTATTTTGGCAACATCGATAGAAAATATCCAGACACGGAGATAATAACATCGCAGTTGCAAGTTTGGCATGACGGTAAGCTACAACAATACATTTATCCTGGCCGCCAATTCTACGCGAACTTTGGTAATCAGCCGGCAAGCATAATCTCTATCACGACTTATGGATTGACCGACCTGTATGTATTCCTTGCAGAATGGACCGGCCCGGCTGAAGCCACAATCCGCGTTTTTGTCAACCCTCTTGTACCCCTCGTCTGGTTAGGTGGCCTGGTGATGGTGCTCGGCGGCATCATCTGCTGGTGGCCGGAGAGGAGAAGACGACGCGTTGTTTTCAGCGAGGCCGTTGGAGAGCCGGAAGCCGAACCCGCTATGGCGGGAGCGGCACGAAATGGGAAGGGACCCCCCGGCTCGTCCATAACGCAGGGCGTGCTACACGATGGGAAAGATGAGCACGAGGGGCGACGCAAGCGTCCCATCCCCTCCCAGCTCCACTCCCGCCCCTACGCGTTAAAGGATGAGGAGGAGGAGATGGAGGTTGCAAGCCCATACGCGTTAAAGGGTGATGATGAGGAGACGGAGGTTGCAAGATGAAGCGGAGGCGCTCACTCCTCTTATGCATCGCGATCCTGGCGATAGTTGGCTCGATCTGGTCATATGTGCTAATCACTGCACCTCCGCAGGAAACGCTCGATCAACGTGAGCATGATGTGGCTTCACAGTTAAAGTGCCTCGTTTGCCAGGGCGAATCGGTTGCGGATTCCCCTGCATTGCTGTCACAACAGATGCGCGCAATTATTCGCCAGCAATTGCAATCCGGTAAATCGGAGCAGGAGGTAATCCAGTACTTCGTGTCGCGTTATGGGAACCGTATCCTGTGGTCTCCTCCCTGGCAGGGCTTCACACTCCTGGCCTGGCTTATACCGATTGGCCTGCTGCTTGGAGGGGCGCTCCTGCTCTTCTTCGTCCTGCGCGGGTGGCTTACCCAGGCAAACGCCGCGTCACCAGGGGACGGCGCTCTTACTCTCGAAGGGATGGATGAGAGCGAGCTGGCGCAATACCGGCAGCAGATCGAAAAAGAACTGCAGGAAGTTGAGCTTGATTTCCAGCTTGGCAACCTGGCCGAGGGTGATTATCGCTCTTTGCATGAACGATACACGCGCCGTGCGGTCCTGGCAACGAAATCCCACCATAAACACGAGCAGGAACTGGACAAGAAGATTGAAGAGCGGCTGCGCACGATGAGGGAAGAGAAAAAGAATGTGCACGCGAAAGAGTGAACATGGCCTGGGCAGAGCGACGGCGGGCAGGACGACGGCGGGCAGGGCGACCGCGGGCAGGGCGACCGCCGGGGGCAGGGCGACCGCAAGGGTCGCCCCTACTATACACGACTGTGGCGAGCCGGGGCACCCGTGTATAGTAGGGGCGGGGCTTGCCCCCGCCCTGCCACATCCTCCCGCCCTGCCTCGCCTTGCCCTGCCGCATCCCCCCGCCCTGCCTCGCCTTGCCCCCGCCCTGTTGCTTGTACTTCCTTTGCTACTCGTTCTCACATGCTCCTTACTTCCATTTGCTGCCCCGGCACACGCTGCTGCGGGTACAGGGCGTATTTACCAGGATGACAGAAAGCATATTGGGGCATTAGCGATGCCGGCGCACGCTGCTGCGGGTACAGGGCGCATTTACGGGCAATTGCTGGATGGCACAAAACACGATGCGCCTGTTGTGGGGCAGAGCGTCACCCTACAGATGGCGCAAGGCGACAATACGCGTGACCTGCTGAACGTTACTACGGATGCTCATGGCGAGTTTTCTTTTAGCGACCTGGATACAGATAAAACTATCAATTACGCCGTATATACCTTGTACCAGGGAGCGCAATACTACACTGACCTGATTGATCTCAGCAGCAAGCCGGTTCAACAAATCAACCTGAAGGTCTACGATGCGACGACAAGTACAGCCAACATCGCGATTGTGCAGGCTACCGTTCTGGTAGATAAGGTGGATGCTAAAAATGGCCTTATTACCATTTCTGAGAATTACTTCTTCGAGAACCTGGGTTTAACCAGCTATGTAGGGTCGCTCCAGGCGAATGGGAGCAAGCCGAACGCGCTGCTTTTCGCGCTGCCAACCGGTGCGCGTAAATTATCACTTAGCTCAAGTTTCAATGGATACCAGGTCATCCAGGTAGACACCGGCTTCGCCACAAATGCTGCGCTCCCTCCTGGCACGTCGCAGCTGGCTTTTTCTTTCCAGGTTCCTTATACAGCGACAGGCTATGATTTCAGCTATACCATTGTCTATCCCACAGTGGATCTCTCTTTGCTGGTGCCCCTGAATATCCACGCCAGTTCAAGCGGGATGAATTCACAGGGGCCGGTTAATGTCAACCAGCAAACGTACCAGCTATTCAAAGCTCAAAAATTGCTCGCCGGTGATCAAATACATGTGCAACTGCAGGGTTTGCCAGCGCCGCAAAACGCTGCCAGCCCGGCACCCCGCAATCAAAATACGCTGTGGATTATCGTGGCGATTCTACTGATGCTGGCAATCGTGGGTGTGACCTGGTTTGTGTCTCGTCTCTCTCGTCGGCGAGCAACGGCCACGCGAAAACAAACAACTCGCGGTAGAGGAGATGTGAGCGTCCGCCCCGTTGCGAAAAAGCACGTTTCAGAAGCCAGTAACCGGCAAGAGGTGCTGCTCCAGGAATTATTAGACCTGGACACTGCTTACGAAGCTGGTAAAATAAAGAAGGCGGAGTACGAGCAACGCCGCGCAAAAACAAAGGCGTTGCTACGCAGTGTAATGAATAGCGAACCGGTTGAGAAGGGTCATCGTGAACGTGCCATACCTGGAGATCAAAGGACTAAAAAAGAGTTTTAATCTAAAGCCCATCTTACGCAGCGTTGATCTCTTTCTCGATCGAGGCGAGTGTATGGCGCTGCTGGGAGCCAACGGTTCGGGGAAGACGACGTTACTGCGCATTCTGGCCGCTCTAATCAAACCCGACACGGGGACCGTTTGCATAGGAGGCTGGGATATCGAGCGAGACGCCCAGCAGGTACGCCGCCTGGTAGGATTTGTTACGCACCAGCCGTATCTTTATGACGAACTGACGGCGCTGGAGAACTTGCTATTCTTTGGCCGCATGTACGCTGTGAAGCGACCACGAGAGCGGGCTGCCGAACTGTTACAGCGCGTAGGATTGGCAAAACGGGCGGGTGAGCGGGCCGGGGCGCTCTCTCGCGGTCAAGCGCAGCGCCTGGCTCTGGCGCGAGCTTTGCTACACTCGCCGCAACTGCTCTTGCTCGACGAGCCGGATACGGGCCTCGACGAGGAGGGGAACGCGTTACTCGAAACGCTGCTACAAGAGCATATTGAACGCGGCGGCACGACGCTGTTTACGACCCATAACCTTGAAAGGGCATTGAAGCTCAGTGATCGCATCGGTATGTTAGGCAGCGGGCGCGTAGTTTACCAGCAGGAGACGGGCGGATTGGAACTGGGTGGAGTGCGACAGGCATACCAGGAGGTGCTGCGATGACTTTTCTCGCGCAAGTCCTGGCAATCCTGTGGAAGGATATACGCTGCGAGCTGCGCAGCAAACAGACCTGGACGGGCATGGGGCTGTTCGCGCTGCTCGTGCTGGTGATCTTCAACTTCGCCTTTGATCTGCGCGTGGATAATAAAGCAGCTATTGCGCCAGGCGTGTTATGGGTAGCGTTCGTCTTCGCCAGCTTGCTTGGATTGGGCCGCACCATCGCTGCCGAACGCGAAAAGGGATCGATGGATCGCCTATTGCTCTGCCCGGTAGATCGCAAAGCTATGTACCTTGCTAAACTACTGGGTAACTTGCTATTTATTGGTGTGGTAGAAATTGTGGCGCTGCCGGTCTACGCAGCTCTGTTTAACGTACCGTTGTTTGCAGGAGCATTGCTGCCGATTGTCCTACTCGGCACGCTGGGTGTTGCCACCATCGGTACATTGTTCTCGGCTATGGCCGCTGCAACGCGGGCGCGGGAGTTGCTGCTGCCGGTACTCGTTTTTCCCTTGATCGTGCCGGTAGTGATCAGTGCGGTTCGCGCCACGGGATCATTGATAGTGGCAGCACCAAACGAACCACCCTGGCTAGGTTTGATAGCCGCCTTTGATGTGATATTTCTGAGCATATCTATGCTCATGTTTGAATTTGTCATTGAGGAATGATTACACTATCGCGCCCCTTTTAAGAGCATGGGGTATGGAGCTTTATATGGCATTAGCACGAAAAGAAACGACGATTGAACAGCCAGGTGTGGGAACAAAGCAGCGAGGTACTCGTTTTCCTGTCGTCTCGCTGGTATTGGGCACGCTCTCACTCATAGGCATGATGGTTTCCATCTGGATGATTTTCCTGTACGCGCCAACGGATGCCGTGCAGGGTCAGCCGCAGCGTATCTTCTATTTCCACGTGCCGATGGCGTGGCTTGGTTTGCTGGGGTTTGGAGTAGTAACGGTCGCGGGCATCGGCTACCTGCGCAAAAGAGACGAGCGCTGGGACTGGGTGGCGCGTGCTTCAGCTGAGCTAGGCGCAGTCTTTATCACGCTGACACTGATTACAGGCTCTATCTGGGGCAAGACTACCTGGGGAACGTGGTGGACCTGGGATGCACGTTTAACTACAACGCTGATACTCTGGTTTATCTACATTGGCTATCTTATGCTGCGCAGTTACATGGGCCGGACTCATGCCAGCGCACGAGCCGGTGCAGTGCTGGCAATCATCGGTATCATCGATGTCCCCATCATTTACGAGTCCGTCAACTGGTGGCGTACACTGCATCCCGCCGCCGAGGTGGGTGTGCCGGGCGCTCTGCCGCCCTCCGTAGTGCTCACGCTGATGGTGTCGCTGACAGTGTTTACAGTGTTCTACTGCTTCCTGTTGATACAATTGTACCAATTGCAGCGCATGCAGGCAGTGGCGCAGCGCCTGCGCGCCAGCATCGAGTAAGGAAAAGAGGTTATCATTATGCAAGGATTTGCTTATCTTGTGGCAGCTTACGCAATCGCGTGGGCTGGCCTGTTCGCCTACCTGGCGGTAGTCATGCTACGCATTCGCGGCGTGCGTACCGAACTCGCCGCCGTCGAGGAACTGGTGCGCGAGCAGCAGGAGAAACAGAAGGAATAATTCATCATGTCTACCGTAGAAGAGACGAACGAATCGGTTACGACAAAAAAGACCAGGCTGCGTAAAGAAATACCCTATAACCAGGCGGTCATCACGCTGGTTATCGGCGACTTGCTGTGCTTCCTCGTCTTTGCGGCCCTGGGCAGCAATACACATGGCGAGGTAACAGGGCTGGCATCAATCCCCCATATCATTGTTACGGCGCTGCCTTTTGCCGCGGGCTGGTTTCTCGTCTCACCGTTTGTGGGCGCATTCCGGCGTGATATCGTAGCGCGGCCTCGCGCTATGGCTATCCGCACGGCGGTGGCCTGGCTGATCTCCTGGCCTGTAACCCTGATCTTGCGTGGAATTTTTGTTGATCACGGCATTCCGCCGCTAACCTTTGACATCGTGGCTTTGCTCTTTAACCTGCTGATCCTCGAGGTTTGGCGCTGGCCTTTCGCACTAAACAATAGCTTACGGAAACGTGGGGTATAATCTAATTCAGAGTTTATCCACTTTGACAAATTACGCCGATTATGAAGTTTAACGACCAAAACCGGCCATTTCGTAGGCGCACAATTTATTGGCGCACCGCCGATTTATCGGCCTGGGGAGCGCATCGAAGGGCTATTGGCCGATAAATCGGCGATGCGGGCATAAATGCGCCGCCTACGGGGGTATTGCCGATCTTGCTGGTTAAAATTCATTATCGGCCCTTGGTGGATGTTCCGCTATCCTGATTAAAAAGTATAAACGACCCTGCTTGAGCAAGGGGGTAATCTCATTGGTAAAGATAGTGTGTAACTCGCCAGCGTAATAATACATATTAGAGCGATGAGCGGTGAACGCCCTGCTTGTTACCGGGAATAGATCAGGCCAATGCCGATCTCTCTCCTTGGAGCGGGTACTGAATTCCTCAGTTTGAGCAAGGAGGACAACATGAGCAATCAAGATCCATCCTTCGCCGACCCGGAGCGACAGGGTCCAGAACAGCAAGCGTATACACCACGAGAGTTCAACGCTGACCCACGCGAGCAGCCACAATGGCAAGCGGCTCCGCCTCCACAACGAGGAGGATACATGGAGCAGGGTTACTATGGCCCAGGCCCACAGCAGATGGGGCCGGGACAATATGGACAGCCGTGGCAACCGTATCCACAGAAACGCAGGCAGCGCGGGCCGCTATTCTGGATCGCCTCGTGCCTGGTCGTGTTCTTGATTCTCCTGGTGCTGCTGGGCGGGATTTTAGCCTTGATTGGTCTCGCTGTCGGCAAATATGGCAGCTACAGCAAAACAGAGGCGCCGCGCAATTTCATTGTTGGAGCCCATCCGACGCTGGTGGTAAACGACGATGTCGGCACCATCCATGTCAATGCAGGAGGCAAAAGTGTAACCGTCCAGGCGACAGAGCATTACAACGGCTTCTGGGGGAAACCCAACGATGCGCAGGTGAACTATTCACAGAACGGGGACATGGTTACCGTCAATGCAAGTGTTAAGGCGAACCTTGGCTTCTTTTCTACCGACAGTGTTGATCTCAACATAACGGTTCCGAGTACTGCTGATTTGCAAATAAAAACGAACACCGGGTTGATTGACGTGAGTGGAGTAAGCGGTCAGATGTTGTTGAGCACCGCCACGGGCGCTATCGACGCG
>Ga0070706_100002131_pt1 | contig 20165 bp, 19 predicted proteins | sample KBSK5501metaG_FD_65476 | JGI IMG/M metagenome (GOLD analysis project Ga0070706, IMG submission 65476) | Corn, switchgrass and miscanthus rhizosphere microbial communities from Kellogg Biological Station, Michigan, USA - KBS K5-50-1 metaG | ecosystem: Host-associated > Plants > Roots >... | reverse complement strand
TGGGGGGCCTTTCCGGATGAGTCTCTAGGGGCTCAGTTCGAGGAGTCTGCGAAAATGTAAGCGATTGAAACGAATTGGTCGGGGAGAGAGGATTTGAACCTCCGACCCCCTGGTCCCGAAATTCTGGGTATCGGCCAAGTCTATTCTTGTTAACGAATATTGAAGGTGCTCCAATCGTATAAGCCCTTCTCATTCTTGCTGGCTGCTCTCATTCTTGGGGGAATTGGAGTCCCAATTGGAGTCCTCCTCGGCGCATAGGGAGAGCCTTCGCTCGGGGACAAATTGCAGCGAGGGAACAGAGTGGCCTCTTGCGCACAGCCTAGGCTTCGCGACCAAACACACGCATGCTTGACCGCATCTTGCGCTCTGGTCGAGGGTCATCAGTCCAAGGCCTTGCTTGGGAAAGTTAAAAAAACGGCATCACAGGATTGCCGAGAAACGAGCCTTGATTAAGCTCGATCACTCGCGATAGCTTCTGCCCGTTCATTTCGGCAACAAGAACGGGTTGCCAGTGAGCCCGTACGCTGAAAGGGTCTTCGTGAGCAGATCGATCCAAGCGCCGAGAAAACACTAATTTTATGCCGTTCTCGGTGAGGGGCAGATCTTTGGTACTCATACGAGTCATACCAGCATCGATCATCACGTGGACGACGCGAGGTTTACCGTCCATTGCTTGTATCAAGACCCAATCGTCGAATTTTCTAATCCGGTCTTGAATTTCTTCGGCACCCTCAGCTGATTCAATAAGCTGGCGTAATTCTCCCTGGTTGGCGGACAGAGAGGAAACAGCCGCAATCCGCTGGTCCGGTAGGCTCAGATGAGTTGTCATGCTAAAAGTCAGTTCGCGCAATATAAAGGCTGCACCTATCGCTCCCGCCTTGGAGAGACCATAAAGAACGAGGAGTCGCACTCGCTGCCCTCGTATCCAACCAAACAATCGCCGTACCAAGCGTCCGCCCGGTTCACCTGGCAAAAACATGGAGGTTCGCCGCATTTGCTCGCGGTAACCCTCACCGTAGCGGGCCTCGACTCGACGTTCTTCGCTTCGCGCTAGTAGGTAATAGAACCAAAGCATATTGATGTAGGCGAGGAGCAGGATGAATCGTGGCCAGACGATCAGCAGCCCGAGGCCCGCCAAACCCAGAAACAGATACTGTGGATGGCGAACGCGCCTGTAGAGGCCGCCCTGTACAACGCCTCGCCGCCTGAACTTCGCGTAATACAGTTGAAAGGCACACAGGAAAAAGCCGACCAAACCCAACAGAAAGATCACTCCCCCGAGACTTGGGAGAATTTCTGTAGAGAGGTGAGGTAAAAAGAAGGCTGGCAGCCATGCAATGGCTGGGAGGCTGGAAGGACCGGAAAGCAGAGGGCTGTAGAAGGAGTAGTAGTACAAGGCAAAGGGAGTAACCATAAACAGCATTTCGAGTGTGATGGCTAAATACACTAGAAACGCAGCGGCTCGTGCAAACGACGTCAGCATTTCGACTCCCCGCCCATCTCCGATAACCAGCCAAAAGCGGGCTGGCTGGGGCCCCGCTGTCGCCGCCAGTCTACTCCCGTTTCTGGGTGAACTGAATCTTCAGATGTCTAGCTTAACTTCCAGTTTCAAACTGTCCCATTTCCGCTGACGTGGAACACTTCAGAGTGCGGCCCTCAAAGTGCACCATTCCGATGGTTTGTCGCTGCCGGGCATTCAATTTACCGATGCCGCTCTCGACGAACCGGGTCCACTCGCTCCGGTTCATGCCTGCTACTTTGTCGGATGAGCTCGCCCGAATCTGTTGGCTTTCCGCGACTTCTTCCTGTTTGTAAAAGTTGCGGACACGCAGATAGCGGCGTCGCAAAAGTGACCTGAAATACGCAAACTGTAGAATCCAGGTTTTGACGGAACCTTTGGCGGGATCAAAGCGCTCGCGCTGAAGGAAGATGGCCAGGAACACTTCCTGCAGAATGTCTTCGGCCTCCGACCGTTCGCGGAGGATCTTGAAAGCCAGCGCAAAGACGTGCCGGAAATAACGATGAAAAAGCAGCGCAAAGCATTCTTCGCAGCCGTCGCCGACGCCCTGCAGCAGCACATCGTCTGAGAATCCATCGCGATGATCGTGGGTCAACATCTGAACGGCTAATTATAGGAGGCTCCAACGAGGAAACAAGGGGAGCTGGACGAACATTATTTTTCGCTGGCACTGAGACAAATTTGCTGTCTCAAGCAAGAGGGGAGCCCGGACTTCCACCGTTTCAATCCGCCTCTCTGAACTGATCCATTTGAACCTAAAAAGGGCCTGGTCGCTACCAAAAGCCCTACAGGCATGGAACGGTCGTGGCTTACACGACTCGGAAAACCAGTTTCGGAAGGGAGCAATTGGAGTCCCGCCGCTCCAAAGTGTACCAGCAGAAGATGTTGCACTGCTGACCCCTGGTCTCGGAAGATGCGCATAAAATAAGACTTAAACCCGTTGAGAGTGTTGGTCGGGGAGAGAGGATTTGAACCGCCGACCGGGATTATTGAAGGATTCTTCGGGCGCCAGAATTGCGACCGTCTGTGATGTGCATCGGTGCCGCTGACCCCGAGCAAGAATCAGTTCGGCTCTTGCCCCACGTTATTTGCGTGTTGCAGCTTGCGCAACTCGCGCCAGCGCTTATATTGTTCGGCCTTGGCCGGATCAGGATCTTCCTCGCCCTTCAGCCAGAAGCAGAACCAGTCCACATCGCCCTGTTGCGAAACCATGCGATCCCAGGGCTTCTGTAGTATGTGCGTGCCCTCGGGGATGTACATCATCTCTACGGGCTTGCCAAGCCGGGTCAGCCCGGAGAACCAGTGCCAGTCTGACAGCAACGAGGTCGAATCCAGGGTCTGAATACGAAGCGGGGTTTCGATCTTGTCCATAAGAAACGCCGGCGACACCTTGAACCATTTGAGCAAGCCCTTGCCAAAGGGAGCAGCGCCGTTCAGCGAATCAAAGACAGCAGCAAAAGTTCGGTCAAAGTTTGAGAATAGCATGTACTGGAAATAGCTATAGTCGGCGCCATCCGCGACGACTGCCGCGGCAAAGTGATGTTTGGAGTGGGTGAGCGTGTAAGTGACGTACAGATAAGTACGGCTGAAACCGGTGATTCCGATACGATCTCTATCGATCAGCCCTTTGCGATCCAGAAAATCAATGGCGCTGTCATATACCGCCATGGCTGCTGGAACTTCCTTGGGCGTGTCTGTGAGATGCGAGTCGCCGGGATCGGGGGCCTGCAAAACGAAGAATCCTTTGCCCGCCAGCGCCTGGGCAGCAAAAGCGGTTGTCCAGGGACCATCGATCCAAAATTTATCAGGAGTCCATCCGTGGGTTTGTATGACCAGCGGATATTTCTTGCCGGAGACGTACTCCACCGGCCAATACAGCCCGCCCTTGACTTCATGGTGGCGAGAGGTTTTCCAGGCAACTTCCTCGACTCTGGCCAAAGCGAGGCCCTGGAATTGGGGATTCAAGTCCATGAGTAACGACTTCTGGCCTCCGCCCGGAGCGATGGCAAAGATTCGCGGAGGTTGGTTCATGTTTTCCTCAAGAACGATATCCGGCAGGGAGGGCGCTGCTTTTATTTGTGCTTGCGGGGTGCTGGATCGCGACCAAGTGGCATTGTCATTGTCACTGCTCTTCCGGAAGTAGGCTTTCGGCGTAGTTTTTCCGTTGAAGCTATCCATCCGTCCGAGATCGCAGACGACATCGTTGGTCTTGGCATCCCAGTCAAGAAGTCGCAGATCCTCGTCGCTTATCTTCACCACTTGGTGGTTGGATAACTTAACTTCCGTCAAAAAGGCATGCGCCTTTCTGCGAGCGCGTTCCGTCGGGTCACCAATATTCAGCGGCAAATACATGTTTGACACAACCACCGACTGGCTGTCGGGCGACCAGGCTGCCTCCGACATCCCCCAAAGAGAGATTGGGGCATCGAGCAAGAGGCGACCCGTACCCGTAGCTGGATCAACCAGCTCGTACTGGAAAATCGATGTGCTCGCTCCCGGCGCGGAGGTCGTCTGTCTGGCTGCCTTCAAGTATTGGTCGTCATACTCGGTCCACGCGTCCGGAATGTGAGCGGCTTGCGTCTTGACGATAAGGTGCAATCCATCCGGCGAAAGCGACATCTCGCTGTACGAGCCAAGGCGGCCCTCAGTGGTTATCCTGCTCTCCGCTTCACTTCCCGCTTGTTTTATGAACAAAGCGCGATCATCGTCTCCTCCTCCATGTTTCCCTGCAATCAGGTCGGATACTAATTCACTGGTGACGTTGATGCCCTGGCGCGCAGTGTTCTCGTTTACAAAAGACACTTCTGGGTTTTCGGCGACAAAGACAATTTCGGCGCCCTTCGCGGCCCTAACGAATGAATTTAGATTGGTGGCGTGGTGGGTGAGTTTTTTCAACTCTTTCGAGCCGCATTGAAGCGAATAAAGCTGGGTGGTTTCGCCGGGATTCTCGCCCAGAAACAGGATAGTGTCGTTATCGTCCATCCACACCACATTTTGGATGGCGGGCCGGTTCGAAGAGGACGACATGGAAAGCAGTACGCGGGGAGTGGACGAGCGAAATACTTCGTCCGTGTTGAACTGGACTAGAGAATACTCGTTCGTATTGGTCTCAAGATTCCCCTTTCGGAGGACCACGACGAACCTCTTTCCGTCGGGTGAGAACTTGGCCACCAAGCCTTTGGAGGCGGCGCCCAGGGCATACTGCGGATCGCCAAAACGTGTCATCCGAATAGAATCCGCCACCGTCAGGGGCCGCTTCAGCGCGACGCTTTCTGACTTCGCTTGGCTCGCGCCCGCCGAAGCTCCCAGCGCTTCAGCGGGGCTGAGGCAGAATCCATAAGTCGAGCCAACCATCAGGAGCAGGATGCCCACCCGCGAAAGACCTGGCGACCTGCGAAGCCACGCTTTCACGTGTTGGTTGCGTTCCTGCGGGCACGGCTCAAGAGTCTGACTGGCGAATGGCATCGCAACGTCCTTTTGGGATCAGAAGAGTTCAAAAGAATAATTTCAGGGCGAACTGTATCGACCTTGGTCCACCGAGTTGATAGAGAGGATTGAACGCACCGTTCGCAAGTTGACCTCCGGCGAGGCTCTGACCCAGCAGCGCGGAGGATAGGCCAAACGTTGGGAGCAGGAAGCCGGGGCCTCCAAGGTTGCCGGACGGTGCTCCGAAGTTGGGGTGGTTCAGAAGATTGAACATCTCGGCGCGGAATTGTAGTTTCACCCAGTCATGAATGGGAAAGTCCCGATGAACGGCAAAGTCCCATTGGGTTGCGCCAAATCCTCGGAGGGCGTTCCGAGGCAGGTCGCCTTGAGCCAAAGGCAAGCCGGTGACCGGGTCAAGTGCGGGAGACGTGAATGCGCCTGCGTTGAATGCTTTGCCGCCCGGATACATCGGTCCAGACAAGTAGAAAGGCTGACCCGCGACGATGTCTGGCCTCACATTCGTAAAAAAGCCGTTGGAGAGAAATACAAAATTTCCGTAGTACACGTCAACCGGAAGGGCCGATCGGGCCTGGACAACAGTCTCGATCGACCAGCGCCCCAGCATTGCATTTGCAAGCGTATTGCTGCCATGAACCGGTACATCGTAGGTCAATCCCATGGAAAAGGCGTTTCGAATGTCGAAGTCAGAGGGCCCCCGGTTTATATGCGAATTGAGCTCCGACACCAAGTTGGACGCATTTCCGAAGGAGCCCGCCGAAGCGGTATCGATCGAGTGCGACCACGTATAGGATGCAAGCGCCTGGAGGCCTTGGGACATCTGGCGATGGAACTGGATTTGGAGTGCGTTGTAGTCAGAGGTACCGGTGTTGGTTACGAGTTCGGCAAGAATAAGATTGGGATTCGGGAACAGTATCTGTGCCGTTTGCAGAAGCCGCCTTCCGGACGCGCCGACATACGATGCCGTCAAGGTTTGTTGCCTTCCCAAAGACTGTTCGATCGCCGTATTCCATTGCAGCGTATACGGCAACTGAAGCTTCGGATTAAAGGCGTACAAGGGGGAATTGCTGGCGTTAGGTGGTGTGATTTGGGGAGGATCTGGTGCATTGCCAGTCAGCGGAAAGCTGGTAGGGACAGGGGAGAAAGCTCGACGCCCCAAATGGATAGAATATCGACGAAGCCGTGTTCCCAGCTTCGGATGTCGCCATATCATAGAAAACCCCGAATCCTCCGCGAAGCACGGTCTGCCACTGCGGTTCTGCGAGACCTGATAGGCCAGTCCGATGCGAGGCGCGACATTCCCGTAGCTCGTCTTATAGGGCGGAGTACCCGCCGGAGCCAGGGCAAGATTCGCCAGATTGCCGAGATTGAAACCCACCGCCGCCGGGAAGCCGGGGCCGCTGAGCGATGTAGGAACGAAGTCTGTGTCCCACCTCAGCCCATAAGTTAAGGTCAGCCGGGGGACAACGCGCCATGTATCTTGGGCGAAAACGCCGAGATTCCGAAACAGAAAGGTAACAGGAAGACTGGAATTAATATTAGCTTGATAATCCACGTTCCCTGATCCCGCAGATTCTACGCTCAAGAAGTAGACGCTCTGAGTGTAGGCGGCAGGCTGGACCTGAGGCGACAGGCGGCGAAAATCGATGCCAAACTTTATGCTGTGTGGGCCTCTTTGCAAGGACACGCTGTCCACAAAATTGAGTTGCCGCTGGCGATTGTGCGCATATGCCCCTGCGCCGAAGCCTCCGTTGTTGCCAAGTGAGGCGATACTGAAAGTAAAGTTCCCATCGCTACTGGTAAAGGGACTTGGGAATGGCAGTGCTCCGAGTGGCACCGCACCCCCGAAGTTGTCCAAGTAAGACGAACTCGAAGCATCTGTGCTGCTGTAGTTAAAATGGAAGTCGTTCGCCGCGAGGTTTGATATCGCCCAGGTTACTCCTACTGTGCCCGTTTGGGTGGTGATTCGGGTCAGCAAGACGTCGCTCAGTGCCCCCAATCCACGCTGGCTCAAGTCCGAAGGCGAATAGTTATACCGCCCAAAAACATTCAGCTTGTCGCTCAGCTTGTGATCAATCCGAAGACTGTAAGCGTCGAGCGAGGCGGGAATGGAGAAGCTGGCGTTGAAAGCGGCATACCCTGTTGCCTTCACCCCCGAGGGCGGGCAAGTGGGATCAGTCGCGGGATCACACGGCAAAAAGATTTCCGGACTGGTGGGGTTTGGCAAAGGAAAGGCATTCAAATACGGCTGCAATGCCGGTATGGCATTCTGCCGGGAGTTTGTGGTGCCCCCGGGAGTGAAACTGGCGTCGGGGACATACGAAAGTACAGTCTGGGGCAGACGGAGGCGCAGTCCCTCATAGGAGAAGAAAAAGAAAGTCTTATCCTTAAGAATCGGCCCACCTAAGGTTCCGCCAAAATCATTCTGCCGTTCCTTCGCCTTTGGAAGGGGAGGGTTGTTGGTGTAGCCATTGAACCAACCAGTGGCGTCCAACACATCGTTTCTCAAGTAATCGAACGCAGTGCCATGGATTTGATTGGTCCCGGAGCGCGTGACGATCGAAATCTGGCCACCCGGTGTCCGGCCAAACTCGGGCGCAAAGGTAGAAGTCTGGATGCGAAACTCCTGCATGGCGTCAACTGAGACCAGACTGTTCGTACCGCCTAAGACGCTCGATGAACCAAGCGCACCTCCCAGCCCATTGCCAGAACCTAACGAAGCGCTAATGCCAATGTTGGCGCTCACGCCGTCGACCATCCAGTAATTTGAGCTTGCTCGTTGCCCGTTGACGCTGAACTGGCCTGTGTCAACCCCGTTATTGGCGGTCAGCACCACCCCTGGAGTGAGTTGGATCAGGGTCTGAAAACTCCTGCCATTGAGCGGGAGGTTCTCGGCAAACTGACGATCCATGACCGTGCTGACGGAGGCATCGGTTGTGTTCACGTGCGTGGCCTCCGCAGTGACAGTGACAGTTTCCGACACTGTGCCGAGTGTCAGCGCAAAATTCTCCGCAAGTTCGTCCTGAACATGCAGTAGAAGACCCTCTTTGATGAGCACCTTGAACCCCGTAGCCCCAGCGGCGACGCGATACTTGCCGGGATGCACGCCGGTGAAAACATACAAACCAGCACCATTCGTCTTGGTCCTCATCTCGACGTTCGTTTCGGTATTGGTCAAGACAACCTCCGCCCCGACTACGGCTGATCCGCTGGGATCCGTCACACGCCCTGACAGTGTCGCAGACTCGCTCTGACCTAGGCAGATGCCAGATAAGGCGATGATCAGAAAGAACGAGAGACATTTGGCCATTTCAGGTTCCTCGATGTGAGCTTGTTGAGCAATACCCACACCAGTGCCGAGTTGTGCCTCCGGTCGAAAAAGTATTTTCGCCTAGACGAATGGATTCGATTAGGGATGATTGATGGGATTACGCAGATAGGCGTACATCAGCTTCTTGCCAGTGGGCTTTTTGGTTCCCCCGGAAGGTTCGACCGTCACGAAAACCGAATCGATCGTTTTTAGGAGGTTCGGGTCTTCGACCTTCAGCGCCCAGCGGGATTGTTTCTGGTCGTCGATGTAGAAGATGCCAAGATTCACAGTCACCTTGCCACCTTCGGTGCGCTGGCCCCATGCCTGGAACGCAGCGTTTTTCACCTTCACTGTATCTAAGTCATACGCGTAGAAGATGAGCTGCTTGCCCTCGGTTAGGAAGATGCGGCCGAATGGACGGGACTCGCCATGGGCATCTTGATCGTGAACGTCAATGATATGCAGGTTTCTGGCAGTCATCAGATCGCGGATGTCACGGCCGGCAGCGAGCAACTGTCGCTCCCGATCGATCGCGGCCTTCTGGCTTTCAAGCTGTTCGGAGAGTTCATTGATCCGGTATTGTTGCGCCACAAGTTCAGCTCCCTTATTGGAAGCCGCTGTTTGCATTTGTTCCAAATCCTGCCGAACTTTTGTGAGTTCACTTTCAGCGCCGCTTGTGTGTTGGGCTAAAACTGATTTATCCGACGTAAGCTCGGCAACTCGGGACTGTAGTGTCTGGATGGCATTAATGTCTTTGCGATGTTCGTCGTCCAGTTGAGCACTACGTTGTTTGGCAGCAGAGAGCTCCTTTTCCAGGCGAGCAACCTCGGGAGCGGAATCAGAGTGTAGACGCTCCGCCTCTCGAAGGTGCCGTTCAATAGTGGCTTCGGCCGTTTGCGTCTGTCGCAGGTCCTTTTGCAAACGCTCTGTTTCCCGGCGTTGCTCTCTATCGTGACGTACCAACCCGAAACCGATCACGACGATTGCGAGCAGAGCGGCTGACATCGCAATGCGAGGCAGGCGTGCTCGGATCGACCAATTGAGTTCGTCGAGCCATTCGCGAAGCTTGGGAAATCGCGAATTCGGACCGTGGATCGCCTCCGGCGAGATGTGTAAACCTTCATCCGCCACACGCCTGAGCGTCGATTCACGTAACTTGCGGAGCCCGTCCGGGGTAACTCCGGGGCCCGGCCGGAACTGGGCACGAGCTGCAAGGGGGAGACGATCGTTGGTGATTGATGAGAAATCCGCCAGGGAAGTTTTGCATTGGGTACACCGGTGCAGATGCTCGTGCAACTCGACCATTTCTTCAGGCGAGACTTCACCGAGGGCTGCCAAGCTGCACAGCTTTTCGAAGTGCTCATGTCTTGGCATCGAGTGTCTCCTGTCCTGCCGACGACACGGCTTCCTGGTGTGGTTGATGCATAAGCTCACGGAGTTTACGCATCCCGCGATAGTAGCGGTGCCGCACGCTATAGAAGCTGTCGCCCGTACGCTCAGCGACATCATGCATACTTAGACCCTCGAAATACACCAGCTCCAGAATACGTCGCTGCGCTGCGTCCAGTGATGCGAGCATTTGCCGCACGAGCCGGCGTGACTCGTTCATCGACAATGTTGGAACGTCAACGAATTCTGAGCTCGGGGTGTTCTCTAATTCCCCCATGTCTTGCAGCAAATGCGAGTTGCGAAATTTCAAATGGCGCCGTCGATTCAGGCTACGTCGATATGCCAGGCGAATGATCCACATCTTAGCTGTACCCTTGTCAGCCTTGAATTGTGCCGCCGTCTTGCATAGCTCGACAAAAACTTCTTGGGTCAGATCCTCGGCCTCGGCGTCTTCATGGATGATTCGTGAGGCAACGCTGAGCACAAGGCGGGAATATCGATCAAGCAGCACAGCAACGGCGTCACCGTGGCCTGCGCCGAGGTGCACCATCACCTGTTCGTCGGACAAGTTGCCGAGTTGCTGATAGGTTAACCCGCAGGGTTCTTGCAGGTGTTCCTCACGAAGGGTCCGCACGCCATCGACTCCAATAGGGGCCGAGCGTACACTAAACCCGCGTCAGACTTAAAGACCAGCCCACTCGCCAAATTTTTATTTTTTGGGTGGCACAAAGCACCCATGGGGTGGGTATTACTAACCAGTTGGTGTGGATCCGAGGATCCCTCCCGAGTGTGGAAGGTGTGCGCGGACGAACGGCTGATAGACGCAAATAGCGGTTTGTGAAACCGCCATACATCGCAAACCATTGATAATTAATGTCTAATGGCGCGTGGAGCACAATCGGAGAGCACATCGCTTCACTCCCACCTCCCCTCAAATACTGTCGGCCAAGCCTAGGCCACTTTGATTTCTTTGCCTTTCTTTTGATTATTTTGCCCGATTTTGCCGATAAATCCACTTTCTCAAACGTCTGTCTTGCCTTTGAAAAAGACCATCGATCCAGCGCCTCTCAAACCCTACTCCCGCCGCCCGGGCCGCCCAGCATTTGCCGGCTCAAACCACCCGGTTGTTGGCGGGCGAACGTGATCATACGAAGGCTGCCGAAAAGTAGTCGTCCGCCGTTCAAGAAGCCTTGCAGGGATAGTAGGCCCCATTGTTTATGGTTATGGTACGGAGCGGCGGCCGGCCGATACCGCTCCGCAGACTAGAACGATTTTGAGAACCAGGCTTCCAGGAATTCGCCTAGCTCGCTGTGGCTTTGAACTGAGGGATTGGGTCCAGTTCCTTGAATGCCGAAGTGTGAGTTCACTTTTCTGCCAGGCTTCCACCTGTTTTCGCATGGACTCGAAGTTGCGCTGCATGCGATCGACGCCGACCGAGATGCAGTCGATCAACGAGAACGACTTCGAGTGTTTCGCCAAGACCGGCGTAAAGTCTCCCGCAACCGCCATGTTCGAACAGATCAACACTCAGAAGTCGCCTCAGCGTGATCCCATGGTGCGGGTCTAGGGGCTCAATCAGCCGAAAATCATATCGCGGACTATCGCGAGACCCGCATGTTTACTGCACACTCTGAAATTCCGGAGGAACGAAATTCTTATGGGTGCCCCGAATGGGTGCCCCAACCGTTACGCAGGACCAGACCTAAGTATTGTGGAAATCTATACTTGAGTTGGGGCACCCATAAAAACCGCACCAGGGGCTCAATTCGGAGGATTTGCAAAATTGTAAGCGATTGAAAATAATTGGTCGGGGAGAGAGGATTTGAACCTCCGACCCCCTGGTCCCGAACTTGGGGGCGTGGAGCTGATTTTGTTAATATTCAATCATTTGAGTGGTGCTTCAACCGTCTCAGTCTTGCTCGATCACGCCAGTTTGGGCGTAATGTAAACCCTCCAACTGCAACCCTAGCCAGGGGGTCATTTCACTTGGGGGAGCTGATCTAAGCTCACAGCATGGCCGCCCGCGTGATAATTTCTGGATCGCCGCTCGCTCAGAACCTCCTTTTTTTGCTTCGTTCCTCAACCGCGAGCTACTTGTGCGATAAGCCGGCTGGAAAAATCAGCCCCGACCGTTAGTCGACTTCTGAGAACTTGACCGACAGGGTGTGTTGTCGGAGTGAGACACGTTCCTTCATCGGCAATCAGAGGTTATAATCCCCTCGACTTCTTACCTGATATCGCTTCTTGTTTCGGAGGATGCGGTGAATCGTCGACGATTCCTGCACATAGCGGCGCTGAGTGCAGCCGGTGGTGTTATCTCCGGCTGCTATCGGAACCGGCTTCGTGCCCCGGTTCCGGTTTCCGGAAATGGTTGCAGTCTTGCCCCGGTGCTGGTCTCCCCGGACCGTGAAATCCGAACCGTTGTTGGTCTTAGGCCCTATCGGCCATCCGGATTTGTCGTCAAGGCCGAGAAGCTCGGTGAAAAACTGATCATCCACAACTACGGTCATGGGGGCGGCGGCATTACCCTCTCGTGGGGCACGTCGCACTTGGCTACTGCCTTGCTCCCCGGCGAACCTCTGTCCGCCGTGGCTGTGGTGGGGTGCGGCGCAGTCGGCCTGGCGACGGCGCGACTTCTGCAGGATCGCGGCCTACGCGTCACGATTTATGCTAGCGAACTCCCTCCCAATACTACTTCTTACTTGGCCGGTGGACAGGTGCTTCCCTTTAGTGTTTTCGATCTCGGAAAACAGAGCCCAGTCTTCATGGATCAGTTCCTCCAGGCTACTGACTTCTCTTACCGTCGGTATCAAACCCTCGTCGGATCGCGATACGGCGTGCGCTGGGTGCGGAACTACACCCTGCGTTACCACGAATTTGAAGGCAATGATCTGCAAACTGTGGTTCGCAAGTTTATGCCGGAGTACCGTGAGCTTTCCCAATCGGAGCATCCTTTCTCCGGATATCGCTTCGTGCGGCAGTACGACACCATGCTCGTCGCGCCACCGACCTATCTCAATGCAGTTCTGACGGATTTCCATGTTGCCGGCGGTGCAGTCCAGGTTATGCATTTTGATCATGTCTCTCAATTGCAGCAGCTCCCCGAACCGATCATCTTCAACTGCACGGGGCTGGGTGCCCGTGCGCTCTTCGGCGATCAAGAACTGACTCCTGTAAAAGGACAACTGACATTCCTATTACCGCAACCGGAGGTGAACTACATTGCCCTCATGGAAGACGATCTCTACATGTTCCCGCGCACCGACGGCATTCTGCTGGGAGGAACTTTTGAAGAGGGCGAGTGGTCGCTCAGCGTGAACGAAACGGCGAAGGCACGCGTCCTAAAGGGCCACGCGCAGTTTTTTCAAAGTTTTCGCCGATGTAAACGGGCTAGTTTGGGCAGTCTCCAACGGAACTGGCTGGAAGCGAGTCGAAGCTAACCAGACAACTGATTCTTTTCCCTGACTTTTCCTGAAAATTCGCTTCTGACGAAGTCACGCCAATCATTTGGATCGTAGGACCTGATTCCGGCCCGAGTGACGCTGTAACACACTCACAGCACCGTAAGCGTTCGGGCCGTCGTTTTGAATGGCAGATATCTTGATCGCGCCATGCTCGACAGATTACTTGCACAGGCGGAGACAAACGCGAAGTAGCACCGGCGAGAGCAGCACGGCCGACCAAGTCTGCTGAAACTCGGAGGAGGGGCAATGGGAGCGCGTGTCATTTTTGCTGCTGCACTCTTGCTGGCAATTTCTCTTTACGCGGGTGCTCAAGATCGCACTGCACAGCCGCTTATCATCGATGTGCACCTGCACGCTTATCCCGCGGACGTGAACGGACCCCCACCACTGGGGCTTTGCCTGCCGCTTACGTCCCATCTACCGCCTCTTGACCCGGCGAAGCAGACCTTCAGCGCACTCTCGAAGCAGCCTCCATGCTCCGATCCCATCTGGTCTCCGATGACGGACCAGGCGGTCATGAAGCAGACGATCGAGGTTCTCAAGCGGCGGAACATCATCGGCGTCTTGAGCGGGTCACCTGATCGAGTACTTCAGTGGAGCAAAGAAGCGCCTGACCGGTTTATTCGCAGCGTGGAGTTTCGACTCGGTCGGAACCAGCTTTCCGTCGATGAGTTGCGTCGCCTCTTCAAGGAGAGCTCGTTCGCTGTCTTCGGCGAGGTGACGAACCAGTATGTTGGAATCGCTCCTAACTAATGACTCTCGGATGGAGCCGTACTGGGCGCTCGCAGAATCGCTCGATGTCCCGGTCGCGATCAACATGGGGGAAGGCCCACCGGGTGCCGCCTACCTGATTCCTACATACCGCGCACGGCTGACCAGTCCCTACTTGCTTGAGGAAGTGTTGATTCGTCATCCCCGGCTGCGTGTCTCTGTGATGCATTATGGGTCCCCACTGATTGAAGAGATGATTGCGATGCTCGGGGCCTATCCCCAGCTTTATGTCGACATTGGCGGGATCCAGTGGAACTATCCTCGGGCATACTTTTACAAGCAGCTCAAGGAATTAATAGATGCTGGGTTCGGCAAGCGGATCATGTTCGGATCGGACCAGATGAATTGGCCCGGCGTTATCGAGCCAGCGATCGCGATCGTCGATGAGGCTCCGTTTCTCAGTGGGGACCAGAAGCGCGACATCTTCTGCCGCAACGCTGCCAGATTCCTTCGTCTTGATACCAAGACCTGCGATTAGGTGAGGAGGTAGAGATGAGATGCAGCGTCATGACCGCGTTCGTGCTTCTCGTGGTGGCACACGTAAGTGCACAGGATGGCGCTCCGAGGCCGCTCATCATTGACATGCACTTGCACGCTCACACCCTCAGCATGTACGGAACACCGCCACCATCGATCTGCGCCAACAATCAGGAGATTCTCTTCCCGGCGTGGGACCCGCACGAGCCCTTGACGTATGCGGATGCGAAGTCCTGTCCTGAACGGCTGAAAGCACCAGAGACAGACGAGGAACTTCTACAGGAAACGCTCAGTCTGTTAAAGCACCATAACATTCGGGCGGTAACGACGGGTTCGCTTGATCAAGTAACAAAATGGTACGCCGGTGCACCAGATCGGATCATTCGCGCTATCCCGTTTGCCGAACCCAAGTACGAAACGCGCGATCCTGCAGCGTTCCGGCGTCTTTTCGCTGAAGGCAAGTTTGCTGTATTCGCCGAGGTGAGCCCGCAATACGATGGCGTCAGCATTGCTGATCCGTCACTCGAACCCTACTTCGCTTTGGCCGAGGAGATGGACATCCCGGTCGGAATCCACATGGGGGAGGGCCCTCCGGGCGCAGCCTACCTGTTTTCTCCCAAGTACCGTGCCCGCCTGACCAGCCCTTTTCTGCTCGAAGAGGTGCTCGTCCGCCATCCTCGGCTTCGCGTTTACGTGATGCACTACGGTTCACCGCTGGTGGACGAAATGCTCTCGATGCTCTACTCCCACCCGCAGCTCTACGTGGACGTTGCGGGGAACGATTGGAGCCTTCCGCGCAAGGAGTTCCACAGCCACTTGCGGCGCTTGGTCGAAGCAGGATTTGAGAAGCGCATCATGTTTGGTTCTGACGAAATGGTGTGGCCAGGGACGATCAAGGTAGCCATTGAAAGCATTGAGTCGGCGGATTTTCTGGACGAGGAGCAGAAGCGCGATATCTTCTGCCGGAACGCTGCCCGGTTCCTCCGCATGGATGTTAAGAGCTGCGGGGAATAAAGAACGCAATGACACTGGTTCAGAGATGGGACATGCCGCACACCCCTTTTAATGGCTGAAGGAGGGAACTGCAATGAAATCGTCGATTGGTGCGGTGATGGTGAACCTGGTGTGCATTTGTACGTTGCACCTGTCCCTAATGGCACAACTTGCGCGAAATTTCGATGTTATCGATGTTCACGTGCACGCCATGAAGCCCGAAGACTTCGCTGGACCTCCTGAGTCTGCCAACTTCGGAGCGTTCCGAAAGACCTACCGAACCAACGAGCGCGATCCAGAGGCGCTATTGAGCAAAACAGTTGCCCAAATGGACATGAACCACATTTCGAAAGCGGTGATCAGTGGCGACGACGACGTGGTGGCGAACTGGGTACAGCAATACCCAGATCGATTTCTACCGTCATACAACCATTGGTGCGACGGCAAACCTGAGACCGTGGCGAAGTTTGAATCCGAATGGAAGGCCGGCAAATGGAAGGCAATTGGGGAGCTTGGGCTGGTGTATGGTGGGCATCCACTGAATGACCCAGCCTGTTTCCCGTTGTTCGAACTCGCTCAACACTACGACATTCCGGTGTTTTTTCACACAGGCTTCGGTGGGCCAAGTCCTCAGGCAGGATTTGCCCCAAAATTCAGGATTTCACTATCAGACCCTCTGCTGTTAGAAGACGTAGCGATCCGGTTCCCAAAAATGAAGATTGTCATCATGCACATGGGCTGGCCATTTTACGATCACGCCCTGTACATGCTGTGGGCTTACGAAAACGTTTACCTTGATACAGCAACGGTCGACTGGCTCCTTGGCCCCAAGCTATTTAGCCGCATGCTGGAGGACGCCGTTGAAACTGTGGGAAGTGACAGGATTCTGTTTGGCTCTGATCAGATGGTATGGCCGCAAATGATTACTCCGGCTATACAGTCGATTCGCAATTCATCGTTCTTATCAGATCAGGATAAGAGAAACATTCTCGGCGAGAATGCGCGTCGGCTATTGAAGATCAGATAATAACGCGGCTCCAGCTTTCATGGAGGTCACGAAGATGCGAGGATTAGCTCTCAGGATGCTCTCTTTGTTAATGGCTGCGATTTGGTTGTGCGCTTCCGCCGGGTGGGCGCAGGTTTATCGGCTTGCTGACCTCAATACCGAGCAGATTCGTGCTCTCAATCCGGCGAAAACGGTGGTCATTATTCCCGGTGGGATTCTCGAAGAGCACGGCCCCTATCTTCCGTCGTACAGTGACGGTTTCTTCGCCGAGGCCTACAGTCGCGAGCTGGCAAACGCTATCGTCGCTCGCCCCGGCTGGACAGTCCTGATGTTTCCCGAAATTCCCCTGGGCGTTGGTGGCGCGAACTCGATTGGTGGTAAGGATATTTTTCCGGGCAGCTACAACGTGCGCTTGTCCACCTTGCTCGCTGTTTACATGGATTTGGCTTCGATGCTAGGCGAACAAGGATTCCGGTGGATTTTCGTCGTCTTCATGCATGACGGGCCGGAAAACCACCTCGCGCTCGAACAGGCTTCAGATTACTTCCACGATGTGTACGGCGGAAACATGGTACACCTCTATGACTTGAAGCCGGTTCACGACTGTTGCGACACAGCGCAGAGAATTCTCACCCCAGAGCAGCTACGCGAGAACGGATTCACGGTGCATGGCGGCATCGGCGAGCACGCCGAGATGTTGTTCCTGCGGCCCGACCTAGTTTCTCCCGCAATTCACAACGCACCGAGTGTCACGGCCAAGGACTTTCCGGACCTGGTGCGCCTGGCGCATCAAAGCAACTGGCCTGGTTATTGGGGTGCTCCGCGCTATGCAAGTTCCGCATTGGGAGCCGCTTCTTTTCACAACATCTCGGACAACATGAACCGCCTCGCTCTGCAGATTTTGGAGGGGCTTGACTGGCGAAAGATACCGCGTTTCAGCGATGAGCAAGTCTCGCAAATTCGTTCTGCCGGTGGATCACTGGGCTCCGAATACGACCGCAAACGCGAGCAGCAGGAAACGGATTGGCTGAAATCGAGGAGTTTGCGATAGAGCGCATGATGCGTTGGTGAACATAAGAATCGGAATATGTGGTCCCAGAGCAGTGCAACCGGCCAGCATCGAGATGAGAGGTGGGCGTGCAAAAGCGTCAATCTATATACGTGATTTTGCTTTTCCTGCTGGTTTTAGGCCCAAGCGCAATCGGCCAACCGCAGCCGTGCCCAACGGAATTTCACTACGGAGAAAATGCCGTTGCAGGCCATTTTGCCGTCGTGAATGGTATCCGTATGTACTACGAGATTTACGGCGGCGGTCCGCCACTGTTGCTGATTCATGGCAACCGGGGGCTCGATCTGGGGAATGCGCTGCCAGATCGCGCATTTTTCACACTCGTACCGCGTAATCGCGGCTGACAGCCGAGCCCACGGGAAAAGCGACGATGGGAGCGGGGCCGCTGAGATACGAGCAAATGGCTGATGATTTAGCCTCGCTCTTGACAGAAATCAAAGTGGACTCAGCGGACATCATTGGCCAGAGCGATGGCGCAATACTTGCATTGCTCCTCGCAATTCATCATCCACGGATAGTAAAGAAAATCGTCGCGAATGCCCCGAACCTTCGGCCCGACGAGACCGCCATAGCAGCCTGGGCGTTTCCGTTAATGCAAAAGGCCTTAGACGAGGCAAACGCGATGATTGAGAAAGGCGACCGTTCGAGGAACTGGTCGAGAATTAAGCGCTGGAACGAGCTGATGCTCAACGAGCCTCATATCTCTCTTGATGAACTACGCCGCATTCAAGTACCGATCCTCATATCTGGCGCTGACGACGACATAATCAGGACAGAGCATCTCTTCGAGATATATCGCAATCTTCCACGCGCGCACCTGGCGATCATGCCGGGAGCTACACACGACCTGCACCAGCATCAGTATGAGCCTTTCAATGCAATTGCCGAGCGGTTCTTAAAGACTCCTTTTGCAAGGCCTACTACGAGGCAGGAAATAGAAGCAGAGGTGACCGAACAACTTCGACCTTAAGCGCTCTAACGATCTGCGTTTGCTGTCGGATCACGGCGCACAAAAATATTGTATTGCTGAACATCATGCACAGGGTAAAATGGGCGACCTTCTCAACGTAGTGGCCCCGAAGAGTAGGGGGATGGCCATGCAGCGATCTCATGTTTGTGCTTCAGTGCTTCTTGCCCTGGCCTCGATTGCCGCCGCGGTTGGGCAAACTCCCAAAGAACCACAGGCCAGGTCTGTGCCCCGGCACATGATTGTGCCCCTCTCAGAGATGAGCGTGGATGGCGTTGTTTCTGGAAATCCGAATACACCAGGTGCTCCGTTCGTAATCCGGATTCAGAATGACACGAATTTCATTGTGCCACCGCACTGGCATCCCCAAGATGAACACATTGTAGTGGTAAAGGGCACCTGGTATCTCGGAATGGGCGATAGATTTGACCGGAGCGCCTTGCGGGAGATGAATGTTGGGGACTACGCGCTGGTGCCCAAAGAGATGCGACATTTCGGGGGGTCGAAGACCGAGACCGTCATTCAGGTCCATGGCATTGGCCCCTTCAAAGTGATTCCCGATGATTCCTGGGAGATGCTGGGCGGATGGAGACACACTCCGGATGATAGCGTCGCAAGCGATCCGCGGGTTGACTCTTTGTTCAAGTTCAAGCTTGCCGAACGGGTAGAGTCAAAACAAGGTGAAGGCCTAATTATTGATGCGCTTCGTTCTGCCAAAAGTAACATTATTCAGTACAACGTACAGAGGGATGATGGAGAGCGGTTCTTTGAGGCTGAAGAAGAACTCGCGGCCGTGCCTCAAGACAGAGCTTTCGATCATGGTCCGCTGACTGGCGTGTGGCAAGGCATGATGCATGGCATGCCGGATGGTGATGTGCAATTCAAGTTCTACGTTCAGCAAAACAAAGACGAACTCATAGGGATCTTCTCCTCGTTTGACGGCGGCGCGGCTTTCAACTTGTCCACTTTCAAAGACGACACGCTCGAAATTCACATTAAAACCCCTGTGGGGAATTTCCTTTTCAACGGGAAGAGAGGAACCGAAGGGATTTTAGGCGAGTGGTCCATTGACAGAGGATTTCGAGGTCGCTGGGAGGCCAAGTTGATTCGCGAATGAGCAATGACGTGAAGGCCCGCTTCGATGTCTTAGGATCATCATGGCAAGAAACCAGCCGCTCCAGTAGGCCCATCGAGTAAGTATGCGACGTAGAGACTTCTTGAAGCAGACGGCGATCGCGGCGGCAACGCTCTCTCTGTCGCCGCTGCGCAGTTTTGCGTTTGACCCAGGCAACCTGGAACGACAGGGCGCGGCGAAGCGGGTGATTATCGTCGGCGCTGGGTTGGCCGGCCTGTCGGCTGCATACGAACTCACACAGGCAGGTCATGACGTCACGGTGCTTGAAGCACGCACCCGGCCGGGTGGCCGTGTCCATACACTCCGAGATCCCTTTCCCGAGGGGCTCCACGCCGAAGCCGGGGCTACGCGAGTTCCCGATAACCATCACTTCACGCTCAGATATGCTGAGTTGTTCGGCCTGACGCTCGATCCGTTCGAGCCGGCCGATGTGCCGTCGGTGTCGGGTGCATGTGGGATTGAACGATGTTCTCCTCAGTCTGCGCCCTTCCCTCCCCAGCCTCCGCCGAGGGTTGCCCTTCCTTGTTCAGCTGGTTCATCGGTACTACGGCACAGTCCGACTTCTCCTGTACGTTCACGTCCGCCGTTCGGTTTATGGCCTTCGCGGACCGGTCTTGATCG
>Ga0070706_100002127_pt1 | contig 20182 bp, 18 predicted proteins | sample KBSK5501metaG_FD_65476 | JGI IMG/M metagenome (GOLD analysis project Ga0070706, IMG submission 65476) | Corn, switchgrass and miscanthus rhizosphere microbial communities from Kellogg Biological Station, Michigan, USA - KBS K5-50-1 metaG | ecosystem: Host-associated > Plants > Roots >... | reverse complement strand
CGCGAGTCCTTGTCGATGTGCGGGGAGCGGATCACGCAGAACTTCTCGATCGCCGTCGGCAGCGGGATCGGGCCGGCCACCGCCGCGCCCGTCCGCTCCGCCGCCTCCACGATCTGCACCGCCGACTGGTCCAGGATCCTGTGATCGAAGGCCTTGAGGCGGATGCGGATCTTCTGGCGGGCCATGGGCTATTCGCTCGCGCTCCGCGATCGGCAATGGGCAATTGCCGATTGGCAAGAGGGACTGGGGTAATCGGCAATTAGAGATTGGCAATTGGCCACGGGGGACAAGGGCGAATCGCAATTGGCAATTGGCAGTCGGAAAGCGCGGCAAGATTCGTCCAATTGCGTATTGCCACTTGCCACTTGCCGCACGCGCTACCGCCTCACCGGCTGCCGCTGCATCCGCCCGGCGATCTGCTCTTTTATCGAGGCCGGCACTTCCTGGTAATGGTCGAACTCCATCGTGTAGCTTGCGCGGCCCTGCGTGATCGAGCGCAGCGTCGTCGCGTAGCCGAAGGTCTCGGCCAGCGGGATGTGCGCGGCGATCACCCGCAGGTGGCCCCGGTGGTCCACGTCCGTCACCTGCCCGCGCCGCGAGCTGATGTCGCCCAGGACGTCGCCGAAGAACTGGTCGGGCGTCGCAACTTCCACCTTCATCACCGGCTCGAGCAGGACGGGCTTCGCGCGCTTCATCGCCTCCTGGACGCCGAGAGAGCCCGCCATCTTGAAGGCGATCTCCGAGGAGTCCACCGGGTGGTACTGGCCGTCGACCAGCGCGACCTTGATATCGATTGTCGGGTAGCCGGCGAGAATGCCGGTCTCGAGCGCCTCGCGCACGCCCTGCTCGACGGCCGGGATGTACTCCCTCGGGATCGCGCCGCCGATGATCTTGTTCTCGAACTGGAACCCCTCCGAGTGCGGCAGCGGCTCGACTTCGAGCTGAACGACGCCGAACTGCCCGCGGCCACCGGTCTGGCGGACGAAGCGGCCCTCGGCGCGCGCCGACGACGTGATCGTCTCCTTGAACGCGACCTCGGGCCGGCCGACGTGCGCATCGACGTTGAACTCCCGCAGCATGCGGTCGACGATTATCTCGAGGTGGAGCTCGCCCATGCCGGAGATGATCGTCTGTCCGGTCTCCTGGTCGTAGCGCGCCTTGAAGGTCGGGTCCTCCTCGACAAGGCTCGTCAGGCTGTTTCCCATGCGCTCCTGGTCGTCCTTCGTCTTCGGCTCGATGGCGACGGAGATAACCGGCTCCGGGAACTTAATGGCCTCGAGCACGATGGGCTTCGATTCGTCCGAGAGCGTGTCGCCCGTGAACGTGTTCTTCAGCCCGACCGTCGCCGCGATCTGCCCCGCGCCGATTGTGTCGATGTCCTCTCGCCGGTTCGCGTGCATGCGCAGGATCCGCCCGAGTCGCTCTCTCTGGCCACGCGTGGCGTTGTACAGCATCGCGCCCTGCTTCGCCACTCCCGAGTACACCCGGAAGTACACCAAGCGTCCGACATACGGGTCCGCGACAACCTTGAACGCCAGCGCTGAGAACGGCTCGTCCTCGCGCGGCTCGCGGGTGATCGTGTCGCCGGTCTTGGGGTTGGTGCCCGTCACGGCCCGCACCTCAAAAGGCGAGGGGAGGTATTCGACGATGGCATCGAGCAGCGGGTGGATGCCCTTGTTCTTGAGCGCGGCGCCGCAGAGGATCGGGTTGACGAGCCCGGCGACGGCCGCGCGGCGGATCGCCATCTTCATCTCTTTCGGCGAGACGGTGTGGTGCTCGACGTAGCTAATGAGCATCTGGTCGTCAACTTCGGCGATCGCCTCGAGCAGCTCCTCGCGGCGTCTCTTCGCCTCTTCCTGGTACTGTTCCGGGATCGGCTGCGGCGCCGGCGCGTCGTCACCTTCGCCGAAGATGAGAGCACTCTCCTCGACGAGGTCGATCACGCCCCGAAACTTGTCTTCCTGCCCCATCGGGATCTGGATCGGCACGGGGCGCGCGACGAGACGCTCGCGGATCATGTCCACGGCGTTCCAGAAGTCGGCGCCGACGCGGTCCATCTTGTTGATGAAACCGATGCGCGGAATGTGATAGCGGTCGGCCTGGCGCCAGACCGTCTCCGACTGGCTCTGCACCCCGGCCACCGCGTCGAAGACAACAACGCCTCCGTCCAGTACACGGAGGCTGCGCTCGACTTCGACCGTGAAGTCTACGTGGCCGGGCGTGTCGACGATGTTGATGGTGTGGTCATCCCAATGCGTCGTCGTCGCGGCAGCGGTGATAGTGATGCCGCGCTCGCGTTCCTGCGCCATCCAGTCCATGACGGCAGTACCGGAATCGACCTCACCGATCTTGTAAGTGATCCCCGTGTAGTAGAGGATCCGCTCGGTGACGGTGGTCTTACCGGCGTCGATGTGCGCGATGATGCCTATGTTGCGTACCCGTTCGTTGGGCACGCTTGTTTTCGTGGTGCTTGCTGTCTGAACCATCTCCCACTTCCCGGGGCGGGAATTAGTTACCCATGGCCGTTGCGAGCTCGAGACTACCAACGGTAGTGTACGAAGGCTTTGTTCGCCTCCGCCATCTTGTGCGTGTCGTCCCGCTTCTTGATCGCTGAGCCCTGCTCGCGGTAGGCGTCGATCAGCTCTGCCGCGAGGCGCTCGAACATCGGACGGCCGGGGCGTGAGCGCGCTGCGCCGAGCAGCCAGCGCATCGCGAGCGAGATTTGGCGCGCCGGGCGAACCTCCAGCGGTATCTGGTAGGTCGCGCCACCCACTCGGCGGGGACGCACTTCGAGCACCGGCATGACGTTGCGCATCGCCTTCTCGAAGACGGCCCTTGGGTCTTCCTTCGTCCGTTCGCCGACATCGCCGAGCGCGCGGTAGACGATGCGTTCGGCGACGCCCTTCTTGCCGTTCTTCATTATCTTGTTGATCATGGTCTGCACCCAGACGCTGTTGTATTTGGCGTCGGGCGGCGTTCGATGACGAATTACCTTACCGCGTCGCGGCATGAAATGCTCCCCGGTGACTAGCGGCCTTCGGCCTTGCGAGTCCCGTACTTGCTGCGCTGCTGGTTGCGTCCCTGGACGCCGACAGCGTCCAGAGCGCCGCGAATGATGTGGTAGCGGACACCCGGCAGGTCGCGCACGCGGCCTCCGCGAATGAGGACGACGGAGTGCTCTTGAAGGGTGTGTCCTTCGCCGGGAATGTAAGCGGTGACCTCGATGCCGTTCGTCAGACGCACACGCGCGACCTTGCGAAGCGCGGAGTTGGGCTTCTTCGGCGTTTGCGTGCGGACGTTCGTGCAGACGCCGCGCTTCTGGGGATTGCCTTCGCCGCGCGCCATGCGGTTCTTGAGCGCGTTGAAGCGAAAACGCAGAGCGGGAGCCTTCGTCTTACGAGCGAAGGGCTTGCGTCCCTTTCGTACTAGTTGGTTTGTGGTTGGCACCTGAGTTCCTGTTTCGTTTCCTCTTGGGCGCATCGCTTACGCGACGTTTGCAAACAAAAAGCCGAAAGTCCTCGTCCTCGCTAGGGAGAACCGGGTCTTCCGACCGCAGAAATTAACACACGAGCGGCGTGCCGTGCGCCAAATCGTAAGAATAGCAGCGGTACGTGGGGATGTCAACTTCAGGCGTCCATGAGTGAGACTCAGGCGTACGAGTACAGCCCAGATGAGGCCACAGCGTCAGCCAGCGTTGGGCTGGGCGTTTTTCCATCGCACGAGCGTCGGACATCGTCACCAGTACGCCAAGTCGATGTGAGGACGTTTCACGTCGACGAATGGGCGCCCGAGTCGTTCCGATTCCTCGTCCCACAGAAACCAGCCGAGGCCGCGCGTGTCCGCCACGGGGCGGAACTCCTCGAGCAGGGCGGCGACCCCCGATGATTGCTGGAGTGGTGCGAGCAGGCAGTCCCGGCCCAGGTGTTCGGTCTCGTTGATGAAGTAGGCGATAAGGCGCGCCATCGCACGTTCGTGGCCGGCCGCGAAACCGAAGTCCAGCAACGCAGTCACATCGATCGCCTTTTGCTCGCCGGTGACCGTGTTCAGCCATTCCTCCCGCATGTCCCTGCCACGGTCCCACAAACCACTGCAGGCGACAATCTCGCCTGCCTCCTCCAGGACAAAGTAGTCCTGCCACCCGTACACGTGTTCGACCCATGAGGAGCGCGGGCCCCAGTACCCCTCATCGAGCCGCAACTTGAGCGACTCCACGGTGTACGGACGGTAGAGGTCCTGACCGCGATGAGTGCGGTTGATCAATGCAACACAGCGACGGACGTCCGATGGCAGGGCGCGGCGGACCCCTTCGGCCACGCCCGCGACCCGTCGAGCCGGTAGCTGAAGCACCGTAACGGGAATTCCGGGAACGTCGCCTTCTCGCTCAGGCGAGCTAGAGACGACGCGGGGGCTGGTGTGCTTGAAGAAGTTCACCGCACCGAAGTTCTGCGAGCGGATATAGTGATATTGGCCTGTCGTCGGCGGGTACCAGAACGCGCTCGCGACCTCGCGAACGAGGTTGCCGAACCCTCGTCCGCGACAGTCCCGGTGCACGCGCAGGCCCTGACCACAATGCACGGTCAGCTGCTCCCCGCTCATATGAGGTTGCGTTTCGCCCAGACCACGCATGCCAGAAGCTTGCCTTGCTCTTCTATGACGGGGATGCTTACGTTTTCTTGCAAGCGGAACTGGGCGAACGCGTTCGGTTCACGGCACACCGTGATCCGCCAATCGCCCACTTGCTCGTCCGCGTTGGCCCACAGATCAGCAAAACGGTCGTTGTCTTGAGCAGAGGCCTCGCGACCCCGTAGTGTGCCGAACGTTAGCTCATCTGCCTGGGGAACAAGCCACTGGGCCCTCTCCAGGCCCTGCCTCCCCTGTTCGACCCAGCCGGCGAGCAGGCGCAGCGGGAGGCTCAGGCGAAGTGCCGTTTTGAGTAGATCATCCGGCCAGCCGGCGGCCCTCCACGCTCGGCGAACGGAATCTATCGAGGGAGGGTTTGTCACACCCCGGCGTACGAATGCAGCCCCGACACCCAGAGGTTCACGGCGAAATACGTGAACATCACGGCGCCAAAGCCGGCGATCAGCACGACCGCCGATCGTGTGCCGGACCAGTTGCGGAGACCGCGCATGTGCAGATAGATGCCGTAGATAAGCCAGGTCACGAGCGCAGACGTCTCTTTCGGGTCCCAGCCCCAGTAGCGGCCCCAGGCCGAGTTCGCCCAGTACGCGCCGAGCGCGATGCCAATGGCGAGCAGCGGGAAGCCCAGCATCACGGAGCGATAGGCGATGTCGTCCAGCGTCTGGGAGTCGGGGAGACGGGCGAACCGATTGCTCTTGCCCTGGGCTAAATACAAGACTGCGGCGGCGAAGGAAACGCTGAGTGCGGCGTAGGCGACGATCATCGCGGCGACGTGAATTGCGAGGAGGTCCGCGTTCTGGAGCGCTGGCACGAGCGGCCGCACCTCTGACGGGAAGAACGCCGCCGCCAGCAGCAGCATCGCGAAGACGACCGGGAGGGCAAGAGCGCCGAGCACGCGCGCAGAGTGGACTCTGTCATCGTCCTCGTAGAATCGGTCGAAGGCGGCGTAAAAGAGCGTTATGCCAGCGGCGAAGGCGATGGTGAACTCGTACATGTTCGACCAGGGGGCGTGGCCTACTGCCTGCCAGCGGGCAGCCAGCGCAACGGCAAAGGCGCCGAGGGCCGTCCAGACCGCGAATCGAGCGTATACAGCGAGCGAGGCAGGGAATCCGGATGAGCCCCCGTTCCTTTCGATCGTCGCGATAACCGGACCCTCACCGGCCTCCGTGCTTAGCCGTCGCATGACCAGCCGCACACCAAGAAGATGCGCCCAGAAGCAGAGCGATGCTGCTCCCGTGGCGATGATCGCGAGCCAGAAAGCGGCCCGCGAAATCTCTTCCATCAGCCCCAGCTTATACGGCGGAACGCCTCAGCAAGCTTGTAGCCAGGTTCTTTGCCGACTTCTGCCATGCGCGCCCGCAGCCGCTTCCGAAGCTCCTTGGACGGCGCCTGGCCGATCTGGCTCTTGTGCTCTTTCAACGCGTCGATCTTCTTGCCGAGGAATTTGCTCACGTCCACATAGTAGTCCGGCTGATCTGTGCCTGCGAGGAGCACTTCGTTCACGCGATGGATCTCCAGACCTTCTTCGAGGTGCTCCGGGTAGCCCAGCGGGTTGCGCGCGAGCGGATAGATGGCGTCGAGCGCTGCCTGGCCCGTGAGGCGGTGGTCGCGGTGGTTGAAGCCGCGCCGGAACGGGTCCCAGGTGACGACGAGGTCGGGCTTGAGGCGGCGGATCTCTCGCACCAGCTTTCCTCGAAGCTCGATGGTGTCTTCGACGTAGCCGTCGGGGTAGCGGAGAAAACTGCACTCTCGGACGCCAAGGGCCTTTGCGGCGGCGCGCTGCTCCTTCTCGCGAATGGCCAGCAACTTCTTCCGGGTCATGCCTTGGTCCTTGCTGCCCATGTCGCCGCTGGTGGTGAGCACATAGTCCACGGTCCAGCCTTCCGCACACCACCGGGCGACGGTGCCACCACAAAGGAATTCGGCATCGTCCGGGTGGGCGACGATGACCAGGGCGTGGCGGGGGCCGTCCGCACCGTCCTTCGACTGGGGAGCGGGGCGATTTCGCTTGGGCTTCTTACCTGCGCGCGGGCTCACTGTCGGCGATTATAGCAGCGGGGCGTGTTATAGAAATCGGATGTGGTAGAAGGAGCGTCGCTCAGGCGACGTGGGCCGTGACGGGGACACCGCGGTACTGCGAGACGAGGTCGTGGTAGATGTCTTCGACACGGGCGGCGACCTCCGACCAGCGGAAGCGTTCCGCGGCCGCGCGCGCCTCTCGGCCGAGGCTGCGGCGCAGCGACTCGTTGTTGAGAAGCAGCTCGAGCCGCTCGGCAAACGGCTCAGGGCAGAGCCAAGGGACGAGGTAGCCCGTCTGGCCGTCCTGCACGGTCTCTTTGAGCCCACCAACACGCGAGGCGATGACGGGTACGCCACAGGCCATCGCCTCCACAGCCACGAGGCCGAAGCTTTCGTAGTACGAGGGCACCACGCAGACGTCCGCTGCGTTGTAGTAAAGCGGCAGGTCGCTGTGCGGGACCGCGTCGAGAAACGTCACCCTATCCGCGATGTTCAACGCGCTGGCCAGCTCAGACAGTTCGCCTTTTCGAGCAAGATCTTTGCCGTCGCCGCCGATGACAAGCGCGCGGAACCTTCCGTCCAGATGCGAGACTGCCCGCAGGAGAACATCAATGCCCTTCAGCGGCTCGATGCGCCCAACGAACAGCACAACGCGCTCTTTGGCCGGAATGCCGAGCCGCTTTCGGACTTGCGAGCGATCGAGCGGGCGGAAACGTTCGATGTCGACGCCGCAGGGCACGACGCTGACGAGTGGTACGGGCACACCATAAAGCCCGAGAAGCATGTCCTTCTCACCCTCGCTCGCACAAATGACGCGATCGACGCCATTCGCGATGAGGCGCTCGCCGTCGATACGGTAATTGGGCTCGCGTTCGTCGAGGTGATGGCGGTTCTTCACCTCACCCAGCGTGTGGAACATGATCACGTGCGGCACCCGCCAGGCCGTTTTCAGGGCCTGGCCCACCCAGCCCGAGAGCCAGTAGTGGCTGTGGACGAGGTCGTAGGACCGCCCTTCACGAATCTGGAAGGCCATGACTCCGTCTCTGAACTCGGGGAGGGAGCGCCGGAGGGAATCTTTGGCTGCGGCGAGCGGGCCTGCTTTAATCTGAATCACACGGGTGCGCTCGTCGATCACGGTGATTTCCGGCGTATCCGGGTCTGTGCGCCGCGTGAAGATATCCATCGTATGGGCGCGGCGGCCCATCTCGTGGCTGAGCTCGCTAATATAGACGTTCATGCCGCCGCTGTCCCGGGTCCCGGGGCGGGCTAGTGGCGAGGTGTGGACTGAGACGACCGCTATGTTGCACATGCGTCAGACAATGATAATACGATAATCAAGGGGTTGCCGATCATGGGAGGCAGTGCCAATTCGAGCGCGGCGGAGCGCGCCACCATGAGAGACGATGTGGCACCCGACACCCCCATGCGGCTCCAGAATCTCCCCCGTTGCAGGCGGTTGAACTCGCCGGTTGCAAGTTTGCGCGGACCACGCACACTTATTTGCCGTGGACGAGCGCCATGAACTCGGCGCGGGTGACCCCGCGACGCCGGAAGCCGCCGCGGATCGCGGAAGTGATCAGAATCGACCCCGGCTTCTGGGCGCCACGCATCGTCAGGCAAAGATGCTCCGCCTCGATCACCACGGCCACGCCGTCCGGCGAGAGGCCCTGCATGAGGGTGTCGGCGATCTGGCTCGTCAATCGCTCCTGCATTTGCGGGCGGCGGGCGAGAATGTCAACCGCCCGCGCGATCTTGCTGACACCAACGATGCGCCCCTCCGGCACATAGCCGACGTGCGCTTGGCCGTGGAAGGGCAGAAAGTGGTGCTCGCAAAGGCTGTAGAAGGGGATGTTCTTGAGAACGACCATTTCTTTGTGGGATTCCTCGAAGCCGGTCGCGAGAACGTCGAGGGGGTCTTCGAACAACCCGGAGAACAGCTCAGAATACATCTCGGCTATGCGTTCGGGCGTGCGCGACAGGCCTTCGCGCGCCGGATCTTCGCCGATTGCGTCGATGATCTCGCGCACGGCGTCGACGATGCGCTGCTGGTCTATGCCAGCGGTTGGGGCTCTCATCCGGTCAACCGTCCTCCCAGGGCGTGGTCAATATTGTAGCAGGCGGGGCGGGAGGCCGGGTCCGGGGCGCCGTGAGGCTAATTTGCGTAGCGGCTAGAGTCCCATCGCCTCTTCGACGGCCTCCATGCGGGGCTCGACTTCGCGCATTTCGCTCTCGATGCCGAGGGCGGTCTCCGGGTCCTTTAGGCCGTGACCGGTGATCACGCAGACAACGGTTTGCGTGCTGAGTGCGGAGTCCCGAGCTCCGAGTGTTCGCGCGTACTTGAGAAGGCCGGCGACGCAAGCGGCGGAGGCGGGCTCGCAGAAGATGCCCTCTTCCTGGGCGAGGAGGCGGTAGGCTTCGATGATCTCGTCGTCGTTGACGGCGTTGATATCGCCGCCGGATTCGTCACGGGCGGCTTCGGCGAGGCGCCAACTGGCTGGATTGCCGATGCGAATGGCCGAGGCGACGCTCTGCGGATTCTCGACCGGTCTACCCATAACGATGGGCGCCGCGCCTTCGGCCTCCCACCCCATCAGGCGGGGCTTCTTGGTCGCGAGTTCGCCCCGATAGTACTCGACGAAGCCTCGCCAGTAGGCACTGATGTTACCCGCGTTGCCAACCGGGATGAAGAGAAGATCGGGCGCATCGCCGATAACGTCGACGATTTCGAATGCGGCAGTCTTCTGGCCCTCGAGGCGGTACGGGTTCACAGAGTTGACGAGCGCAACCGGGTGCCGTTCGCAGATGAGGCGCGCGAGTCGGAGGGCATCATCGAAATTGCCCCGCACATCGAGAATGCGAGCGCCATGGGCCACGGCCTGGGCCAGCTTGCCCCGGGCGATGCTGCCGTGAGGGACGAGGACGTAGGCATCCAAGCCGCAGCGGGCAGCGTACGCCGCGGCGGAGGCGCTTGTGTTGCCGGTGGAGGCGCAAAGGAGGGCCTTCGATTCCGATTCCAGGGCCTTGGCCACGGCCACGACCATACCGCGGTCTTTAAAGGAGCCGGTGGGGTTGCACATTTCGAGCTTAAAGTAGAGCTCACCGCAGCCGACCCGCTCGTGAAGCCGCAAGGAGCGAACGAGCGGCGTGTCCCCCTCACCCATGGAGATGAGCGGCGTGTTGGGGCCCACGTCCGGAATTCGATCGCCGTAGCGACGGAGAACTCCTGGATGGCTCGGCGACTCAGTTTCCGCCCTGTAGCTCATCCTGGCCGAGCTCTTTGATTTCTTGCGCGAGCGCCTCGTGCTGCCGTCGCCGCTGACGAAGCTGCAACTGAGAACTGCGCTTGAGCTGTGCCCGTGTGAAGTCCGAAAGCTCGCTGAGCCGGCCCGTAAGGTCGACCAGCTCGGACCCCTGTGCCTGGGTACGCTGTTCCAGGCGAGCAACGTTCTGCAGGAATTCGTGCAGCCTGTCTGTGACTTCAGCGCTCAGCCGCTCCACCAGAAGAATGCGCTGAACAAGCTGCTCGCGCTCGAAGTTGGCGCGTTGGATCAGCTCCCGAGCCTCCTCTGGAAATGCGGCAACGCTCTCGAGCTTATCGATCCGTTCACTTAACCGGCGTATATGCTCCTGGATGACACGGAATCGCTCGACCTGAGCGTCGTCGTCTTTGGCGGTCTTGTCAACTTCGGATGCCAGCCGAGAGACGTCCTGGTCGATGCGGAGGGCCGCCTCGTGTGCGCGAGTGGTGCGGTTGGAGAGGTCCTCTAGCTGGCGTTCGAGGGCCTGGTCGGCGAGGCGACCGCCCGCAAGCCCCTCCTCGACGCGGCGCGCCATCTCTTCCAGCAACTGGACCCTGCCTTCGAAGTGCTCGACTGTCTTGGTGAGGCCAGCCACTTGCTTGGCCAGCTCGCCGAGTTCCTGGCGGTCGCGGCCGGTCTCCGTTTGCTTTTGGCGGAACATCTCGTCAGTACGGTTGGCGAGAGCAGCTTGGCGGTCCTGCGTCTTGCCGATTTGGCCGTGGAGCTGACGGACGTCCTCGCGGAGGGCGGCGAGGGCGGCGGAAGCGGAGCCAGACACGGAGAATGCTTCCGTGACCCGACGAATATCCGTTTCCAGCGACCAGACCTGCTTGAGCGCCTGTTCGAGCTCGCCTTCAACTTTATGCAGGCGCGCCTTGGTTTCTCGTAGTTCGTTCTCAAGCCATTCGACCGGGCTCTCCGGTTCCTGGTCGCGCGCTTTGACAGGCATTTCAGTCTTCTACCCGCAAGAAGTTTCCGACCTGGCGGACGACATCGAGACCTTCGATCTGCTGCATGCTGGCCTGGACAGACGCCTCTCGCGCGGCGTGAGTCATGATCACGATTTCGGCTGTCTGAGCTTCTTCGTCCGTTTCCTTCTGGATGACCGAGGCGATGCTTACGTCGTTGTCGCCGAAAGCCTTGCCGATGCCGGCCAGCACTCCGGGGCGATCGGCAACCTCGACTCGTATGTAATAGCGACTGACGAGCTCGGACATAGGCTTGACCGATATGTCTGAAGTATAACGCCAGAGAGGGGGCCTGCCTCCCCGAGCGATCGACCCGGCGGCATCGAGGATATCGGCGAGGATTGCGGACGACGTAGGGAGGGCACCGGCGCCCGCGCCCTGGAAGAGGACGCGGCCGGCGAGATCGCCCTCGACCTGCACGGCGTTCAACACGCCGTCGACCTTGGCGAGCAGCTCGCCTTGGGCGACGAGAGCGGGATTGACCCTCGCTTCTATCGCGTTGCCATCGCGCCGCGCGATGGCGAGGAGCTTTATCGCATAGCCCAGCTCAGCGGCGTAGCGGAAGTCGCGCGGTGTAAGCCTTGTGATGCCTTCTCGATAGACCTCGTCCGGAAGCACATTCGTGTGAAACGCGAGGCTGGCGAGGATCGCGAGCTTGTAGGCGGCGTCGTGGCCTTCGATGTCATTGGCTGGCTGGGGCTCCGCGTAGCCCAGTTGCTGGGCATCCCGCAACGCGGAAGCAAAGTCCACGCCGCTGCTCATCACGGTGAGGATGTAGTTCGTAGTACCGTTGATTATGGCGCGGAGGCTGGCGATCTCGTTCGCCGAGAGATCTCGTTTCAGAGGCGAGATGATGGGTATGCCGCCGCCAACGCTTGCTTCGTAGAAGATTTCTGAGCCCCGCTCGCTTGCCATCGATAGCAGGCGAGCGCCGTGCTTCGCCATGACTTCCTTATTGGCGGTGACTACGCGGCGACCGGCGGCCAAGCTCTGCTCGATGTACTCCATCGCAGGATGTTCGCCGCCGAGAACCTCGACCACGATTTCGCAGTCGGTCGCGAGGGCTTCTTCCGGGTCGGCGGTAAGCAGGCCCTTTGGAAGGGTCACCTGCCTGGGGCGCTGCAGGTCACGTACGAGAACCCTACGGAGGACCAGCGGCACGCCCGCGCGTTCCGCGCAGCTCGCGGCCTTTTCCGTAAGCGCCCGGGCAACGCCACTGCCGACGACGCCAAGCCCGAGGAGGACGATGCCTACTTCAGAGCGGCCACCCATAAGTCACGCGGGCTTCTGCACCCGGCTGATCGCATACTGTATCTTGTTGGCGTCGGGGTCGGTTCCGTTGGGATTCATGTGATCGATTATGGTGACGGTTGCCTTCTTGCTATCAAGCCACTTCTGGTAGGCGTGCGAGGAGATGTTCGACTTCTGGGAATCTTCGACGGGCCGATCAGCCTGCTTTTCGAGCACCTGATAGACGTAGAAGTTGCTCTGGCTGGCTAAGGTGGTCAGCTGGCCGGGCTGGAGCGCGAACAGCGTGTTCTCGAGGCCCTGATCGAGCGCGCCTCGCGGGGCCCAGCCGGCATCCCCGCCGTTGTCCTTGGCGCCCGGAGCGGTCGACTTGTCCGCCGCGAGTTGCGCGAAGTCTGCGCCGCCTTCGATTTGCTTCTTGATGGCGTCGGCGGTTGCCCGATCCGCGACAGCGATCTGTCGGTAGTGGATTGACTCCGCCACGGCGGGGATTTCCGTCGTGAACTGATCCTGGAGCTTCTTCTTGAGAGCAGCACCTTTTGCCAGGTCACGGTACTGGCTATCAGAAATCTTCGTCCGCTGGAGCTCTTCCTGATAGCGCGTGTCGAAGTCGGGGGCGTCAGGCTTAATGCTGAGCAAAGTCGCAATCTGTGCCTTGACCTCATCGTCGGTGGCTGACTGCCCTTTCTCATTGGCGAAACGAAGCACAATCGCCTCCTCGATGAGCTCATCGGAAACGGCTCCCAGCGCGAGCTGGGGTTGCTGCCCGAGTTGATTGGAGGGGCCGCCTATTTGCTGGATGAATTTTTGCAAGCGCACCGTGTAGTAGCTGACCGAGTACTTTGTGTCCTCAACCTGAACGGCCGTCGAGCCGGGACGATTTCGGTCGTCGATCCATTTTTTCCCTACGCCAAATCCCACGATAACGAGGGCTGCGAGGACTAGCGCAACGACGCCGGCAGTGGCGTAGAATTGCGCGCTGCGGCTGAGCAGCTGGGTGCCGAGGGCGCCACGTTCGCGCTCCCAGACGGGGGCAGGCACGCGAGACCGGCGACGGCGCTTAGGCACTGAAGTTAGTGGCTCCTGGGGTAGCGCTGGCAAACATTTGCTTCGAGAATTCGGGCGCGAGGGTTAGCGATGGCCCATGCCGGCGCCCCGAAGATGTTCGGCGGTGTAGGGGAGGAGCGCCAGGTGACGGGCCCGCTTGATCGCGTTCGCGAGCGCGCGCTGGTGCTTGGCGCAGGCGCTGGTCCTGCGCCGCGTTTCGATGCGGCCACGATCAGAGATGAATCGGCGCAGAAAGCCGACGTTCTTGTAGTCGATAACTTTGATCTTGTCGGCGCACATGATGCATACCCGGCGCCGGCGACCCATCCTGCGCCTCGGCCGCTCCTCATCACCTCCGGCCGCGCGCGGTCCCTCGAAGCGCGCTCCGTCTGGACGACCTTCCGGACGGCGCGACGGAGCGGCCGCATCCTCGATCGGTGCGTCGCTGACGGCCGTCGCCGGCTCGATCTTGTCGTCAGTCGCTGCGTCGTTATCTCGCTCTGTCACCTGTCACCTATCACCTAACACCTACTCGAAGGGAATATCCTCGGGAGCCACGTCTCCGCCGCCAACCGGAAGGGCATCGCCCTCTTCGGGCAGGGGCATGCCGCCGGTGCGGTCGAGGAATAGGACCCGCTCCGCGACCACTTCCGTACGATACTTCTTCTGGCCGTCGGGGGTGTCCCAGGAGCGCGTCTGGAGGCGGCCCTCAACGTAGACTTTGCGCCCTTTCTGCAGAAACTGGCTGCACTGCTCGGCCAGCTTCTGCCAGGTGACGACGGAGAACCACTCGGTCTCCTCGTGGCGTTCGCCGTCGCGGCCGCTGTAGTTGCGGCTGGATGCGACGCGGAAACTGGTGAGGGCGGTGCCGTCGGCGGTGTAGCGCATCTCCGGGTCGGCGCCCAGGTTGCCGATGACCATGACTTTGTTCAGGCCGGCCATGCTACTGCTCCTCCCTGTCCGCCGCGGCGGACGCCTGAGCCGCTGCCGGGACCCTTCGTCTGGGTGCCGGTGGCGGGGCCTCCTCGTGCCGCACGACGAGGTGGCGCAGGATATCTTCGGCGAGGTCGAGGTTCCCCTCTAACGACCTGACCTCGTTCGGCTCTAGACTAAAGATCGTCACGGCGTAGAAGCCTTCGTTGAAGCGCCGTATTTGGTAGGCGAGGCGGCGGCGGCCCCACTGGTCGACGTTCTTGATCTCGCCGCCGCGGTCCTGGATGAACTTGCTCACGCGCTCGACGGTCGCGGGGAAGCCCTCGTCGCCGACATCGGGGCTGACTAGCAGGACAAGCTCGTAATCTCGCAAACAGACCTCTCGCTGGGATAAAGCTAAACGCCCGAGAGGCAGACCGTCAACGGCCTCCCGTCACGGGCATCGGGGATTATAGCACATGGGCCCTCACCCCGCCGCAAGCGGCGACCCTCTCCCGAGCCGCCGCCTCGCCCCCACCCCGGGAGAGGGTTTTTATCGGGTTGACGCAGTCAATCAGGGGATTTTGGGTGGTCAATCAATGGGATTTCGTGTGGGGAAACTGATTGGTTTTGGGATTTGTATTTGGTGTCTGATTGACCCGGCGCGAGAATTTTTCATTTGCGCATTTTCCGTTCGTAGCCGGCGGCGGCTTGTTTGATTGAGTCCCAATCATCAACAGGGAGCTCGAGATTCAATCTATCCGGTTGTTGCGAGCGCGGCCGGCGGCCTTTCGGGGCGTACTTCGCCTCGGCGTTTTTCTCGACGCGCTCGGCCCATTGGGTGAGGAGGTAGGCGGCCTCCTCGTTGGCTGTCTTGAACTTGCGGCCCGATCTGGTCGCGACGTCGAGGAGGACGGCGCGAATCTTGGGATCGGCCGCGAGCAGGCGCCCGAGTTCGGCGAACTGCCTGGAATAGGCGCCGCTTTTGAGGGCGTTCATATTGCCCCTTGGGGCACCGGCGCCGGGACGGCGGCCGCCTCGCTTGCTCTTCTTCTTAGGCGCTGGTTTGCGCTTGTTCTCTTTGGGTTCCACCACCTCACACCTCCACTGTTACGAGCCGCCTTATGGGCACTGATGAGCACGTATGTTCTTGTGCTATTGTAAGCGATCATCGGGCGGAGTTGAAGCGGGAAATGTCATCACGCTCTGAGCCTGCGGCTGAGTCGGAGAAGCCCCGTTGAATAACACCATGGGGCTTCTTGATATTAACCAGATGCAATGCGTGCGCGAATAAGAACCCCCTTGGCTCTCAATTATTCGCCCATTGGACCGGCCAGATCTCGTGGTCGCCCGGGAGGCCCTTTAGCTGTACCGTCCGCTTTTCTCCCCACGAGACCCTCGAGCCCTCGACCAGCGCCTTCAGGAGGCTCGATGCGAGAATCTCGCCCCCTCTGGCCTGCGCGGCTACACGTGCGGCCATGATCACGTTGCGGCCGAAGAAGTCCTGCCCCTCTTTGATGACCTCGCCCGCGTGCAGGCCAATCCGCACCTGGACCGATTCCGCCGCGGACTCGTTTCGTGCGGCCATCGCCGTCTGTATTGCTTCGGCGCACTCCAGCGCTTTCGCGGCCGACTGGAATGCGACCATGAAGCCGTCGCCTTCGCTCTTTACTTCGAAGCCACCGTGCGCTTTCAACTTCTGGCGAACAATGGCGTTGTGCTCGCGCAGCACTTCCATCCACGCTTTGTCACCGAGCCGGGCTGTCTTCTCGGTCGAGCCCTCGATATCGCTGAACATGATGGTGACGGTGCCGTCGGGCGCGGCGTGCGACTTCAGATCCGGTTGTTCTGCCAGCGCCTCCCGGGCCACTGTGTCGATTGAGGTGAGCAGCTCGCTGCCCTCGATTCCCAGCGCTCTCAGCTTGAGGGCAAGCGCCCGTTGGGTGAGCAGCTTCATGCCTAGCTCCTGCGCAGAGTCCAGCGCCTCCGCCAGCAGGTCCAGCGCCCTCTTGCGATCTCCATCCCCGTCACGGCGCAGGACCATGTCGGCGTACTGGGAGCGCGTCCACGCTTCCCCAGGCCGGGCCGCCATCCTGATGTTCATCGCCAGCGCATCCTCGAAGTGCCGTTCCGCCTCGTCCCATCGCTGCATCACCGTGGCGAGGACCCCCAACTGACGCGACACGGCGCTCTCGTTCGCCAAAGGGCCAAGCATGGGGTTGCGTCCGGCGTAAGGCAGCAGAGCCTCGTAGAGCACCTCGGCGCGCGCCTGATCGTCCAGACGGGCGCAGGTCTCGGCGAGATAGAGAGCAGCTACTGACCAGCCGGAGACGGATTCCAACACATCGGTAAAGCCGTCTGCCGCTAACCGGTCCAACTCATCCCTCGCGTCCCCCTCGCGGGCGATATCGCAGTACAGATGCGCAAGCGGGGCCCGCCAAGCGGGGACTGCGACGAACCGCTCGGCAAGCTCGTCGTAGAGGCTCTCGGCGTCCTCGAGCCGCCCTTGTTCCCTACGGAACTGCGCCAGCAGCAAGATCCGAAACTCGATCATGGTCTCGTCCTGTGAGCGCTCCGCCAGTGGCAGCACTTCCTGTGTGAATCGCTCGGCATCCGCGTACTGGCCGTACCCGACGGCGCGCGACGCCCGGTAGAGCAGAGTCCAGCCGTAGTACACCGGCCGCCGCAACTGCTTCGCCAACCGCGCGAAGTGTTCTACTTCTGCGTCGGTACCGGGGGCATCGCCGGCCTGAAAGAGGACGACGTAGCGGGTAAAGTGACCCCATATCTGTCGCTCTGTATCGCCCGACTCCTCTGAGACTTGCACTAGCTCCCGTGCCGCAGCCGACTGCTCTTCGCCTCCCTCACCCCAGAAGGCGCAAAACCGCGACCACAGCGCATCGGCGAGCCCGGTGGCGTCCCCTGCCTTCCGCGCCACCTCAATAGCCTCGGCGCTCACTTCCTGGGCCCTCCTCATGTCGTTGGAGAAGAATGCGTCCATCGCCAGGCGGCCCAGCATCCTTGCCCGTAACGCGCTCTCGTCCGCGCCTATCGCTTCCAGGGCTTCCTCCAACAGGTGGACGAGCGGTTCGTCGGATGACCCGTACGCGGCCCAAGGAGGTCCGCCATAGCCGATAGCGGCGCGGGCGAGCCGGACTGCGTCGCCCAGCTTCCGCGCGACGTCCGATGCGCGCAGAAACACCTCCTTCGCCTTGTCGCGGTCGCCGGCCTTGTTGTGCGCCTCGCCGAGGGCAAGGAGTAATTCGCAGCGCTGCGACTCGTCAGGCCGACCTTTGAGTTCGTGCGCTTGTAGGGCGATGTCGTAGAGCCGGGCAGCCTCTTCGTAGGCAGTGAGCGAAAGGGCGCGCTGGGCGGCCTGCACTGCATAATCTATCGCCCTGGCGACGTCGCCGCCGGGCGCGGCCTGGAAGAAGTGGTGCGCCAGCTCCGTCAGGTGCGGCTCCAGGTTGGCGGCATGGACTCGCTCCATCGCCTCGCCCACCTGGCGGTGGAGGCGGACGCGCCGCGGGGTGTTTAACTCTGCGTAAAGTGTTTGGCGCATCAGTGCGTGGTTGAACTCGTAGATGCCGGCGGCCGGACCGCTGCGCTCCCGAATGACGAGTGCCCGGAGCGCCTCGTCAAGGAGGTCCAGCAGTTGCGCCTCCTCCTCACCGCTGACGGAGAGGAGCACATCGAAGGAAAAGCCGCCGGTCATTGTGGACGCCAGGCTGAGCATTCGGTTACACGGTTCGCTGAGGCGGGAGAGTCGCCTGCCCAGGACCTCGCGCACTCCCTCCGGAATCCCCAGGTCTTCCACGCTGGCGTCCCGTACCCACACGCCGCCCTCGCGGTAGATCTTGCCCTCATCGACAAGGTGCTTGAGCACTTCTTCGACGAAGAAAGGGTTGCCTTCGGTCTCGCGGTAGACCGCCTGCGCGAACTCACTGGTAACCGGCTGGTCCGGGCCCGCCGACTGCTGTCCGACGGCGGAGATCATGGCGAACACGTCGCCGGCGGGCAACCCGCGCAGCAGCACACGCTCAAACAGGCGCTCGCGGCGCAGGGAGGCAAGCACCTCGGATAGCGGGTGCGTGCGGTCTAGCTCGACGTCACGGTAGGCGGCAAGCACCAGGATACGATCACTGCGAATATTGCGGGCGAGGTACTGGAGGAGAAGCAGCGAAGGCTTGTCTGACCAGTGGATATCGTCGAGGAAGAGCACGACAGGCTCAGACGTGGACACGCTGCAGACGAACCGGGTAACGCTGTCGAACAAGCGCAGCCGCTCGGCTTCGCCTTCCAGCTGTGGCGCCTCCGGGAGATCAGGGAAGCGCTCGCGCACCTCGGAGACGAGCTTTGCCACCTCCGGCGCGCCGCTCCCCAGCTCGCTCAGCAGCGCCGCGTCCGCACGGCCGCGGACGTACTGCCGGAGCGCGTCGACAAACGGCAGGTACGGCACGGTGATCTCGCCCTCGTAGCAGTGTCCCGTGAGCACCTGCGCGCCACGCAGACTGGCGTAGACGGTGAACTCACGTGCCAGGCGGCTTTTACCGATGCCGGGCTCCCCTACGACCATGACGAGAGAGCCATGGCCCGACAGCATCGCTTCGAGCGCCGCTTTGAGTTGCTCCATCTCGTCTCGCCGGCCGACGAAGCGCCCCCAGATGCCTGCCTGTTGGCCAGCAGCAGCGTCTGGGACCGGTTCTTGCGGCGCCGGTTGGACGCCCGCCGCGATGATGCGCTGGAGCTCGATGGCGACGGCGGAGGCCGTCTCGGGCCGGTCTGCCGGGGACTTGGCCAGCAGGCGCAATATCAGCTCCTCTAGGGCACCGCGAACTTCGGGGTTGTGCCACGACGGGTCTACGGGGGCGGTATTGATGTGCTGCGAGATGACGCCCACGGCATCGTCTCCCAGGAACGGCGGTCTGCCCGTCACCATCTCGTAGAGCATGGCCCCCAGAGAATAGAGGTCGGAGCGGGCGTCCGGGGTACGCCCCAGCGCCTGCTCGGGCGGCATGTAGGCGACGGTACCGACCATCATTCCGTGCGCGGTCATGCGGCTGCGGTCCAACGCCATGGCCAGCCCGAAGTCGCCCAGCATCGCCGTCCCGTCGGCGGTAAGCCAGACGTTGCCGGGCTTAAGGTCGCGGTGGATGATGCCGTTCTTGTGCGCGTGGTCCAGCGCCAGCGACACTTGCTCGGCCGTACGTATTGCCGGCTCGATCGGCAGCCGGTGTCCCTCAGCGTTCGCGAGCTGCTCCTCGACCGAGCCGCCAGGCATATAACGCGAGACGATGTAGGGCTGCCCTTCATCCTCGCCAACGTCGTGCACCACGACCACGTGCGGGTGATCGCCAAGGCGCCCCATCGCCTGAGCTTCGCGCCGCACGCGCACGAGACCGCCGGCGTCGAGACCCTCCGTCTTGATCACCGCCACCGCCACATCCCGGTCCAGTTTCGTGTCGTGCGCCAGGTAGACACGCTTGCGGCCGCCCTCGCCGAGGAAGCCCTTCACGGCGTAGCGGCCATCCGCGAATGACGCCGGCAGCGCAGGTGAAGGCGAAGGCGTCGGCGTCCGCGACGGTGGCGCATCGGCGGAAAGGGGCTTGCCGCACTGGCCGCAGAAGCGCTCTCCGGGTTCGTTCGCGGCGCGGCAAGACGGGCAAGCCGGGGCGAGCGAGCCGCCGCATTGAGCGCAAAAGCGGCGGCCTTCGCGGTTATCCTGCCCGCAGGAGCTACAGAGCAACACTATCCCCCCAGTTTGGCGGCTTGGTGGCCCAATAGTCGACTCAGCAGCGGCACGGTGTCAAGGATCGCCTACTCTTTCCGCTATGGCGCTCCACCACCTTCGAGTTGCCCATTAGCGCCGAACGCCAGATTGCGGCGCACATAGAAGCAGAGTTCGATACGCGAAATTGACCGTGGATTGGTGCGACAATACGCTTCGCAAAATTCCGTCCATCCGACCGAACTACGACGACACCAACGAGAAAGGAACCGCGACCATGAAACTGACGATTGCAATCGCCACCCCCGACTGAAGCGGTA
>Ga0070706_100002125_pt1 | contig 20188 bp, 21 predicted proteins | sample KBSK5501metaG_FD_65476 | JGI IMG/M metagenome (GOLD analysis project Ga0070706, IMG submission 65476) | Corn, switchgrass and miscanthus rhizosphere microbial communities from Kellogg Biological Station, Michigan, USA - KBS K5-50-1 metaG | ecosystem: Host-associated > Plants > Roots >... | reverse complement strand
ACGTGAGTTATTTCAAGAACAGACAAAGGGAGAGCCGGATACATTGAAAAATGTAAGTCCGGTTCGGGGGAAGGGTGACGGGTGTCCCTCATCAGAGGGCAACCGCTCCCTATCCCACACAATCATAGGACTCATCAGTGAACGAGGCAGAAAAGGATTGCCATTGGAGCGAGTCTATCGCTTGTTGTTCAACCGAGACCTCTACCTCCTAGCCTATGGTCGAATCTATCGGAACGCAGGAGCCATGACCAAAGGGGCAACAGAAGAGACGGTTGATGGAATGTCCCTTCAAAAGATTGATGCCATCATTGACGCAGTTCGCCAAGAACGGTATCGATGGACGCCAGTCCGGCGCGTCTACATTGAGAAGAAACACTCAACGAAGAAACGTCCTTTGGGGATTCCATCGTGGTCAGACAAGTTACTCCAAGAAGTCATTCGACTGATCCTGGAGGCCTATTACGAACCCGGTTTCTGCCCACAATCACATGGGTTCCGACCGGAACGTGGATGCCACACCGCATTGAGAGAAATGTATCAGACGTGGGTTGGGGTGGTCTGGTTTATTGAGGGCGACATCGCCCAGTGTTTTACCAGTTTGGATCATTCCATCCTGTTAGAAACGCTGAGCGAACACATTCACGATGGACGGTTTCTCCGTCTCATCAGCGACCTCCTCAAAGCAGGATATTTGGAGGATTGGAAGTTCCACGAAACCTACAGTGGAACCCCTCAGGGCTCAATTTGCAGCCCTGTTCTGACAAATATCTACCTCCATCGATTGGACACGTATGTGACTGAGACACTCATCCCAGCTTACACCAAGGGAAAACGCAGGCGGAAAAATCGAACGTACTTTAACTTGCTTGCACATGCCTACCGTCTCAGAAAGGAGGGGAAATACGCGGAGGCAAAGCAATGGAGGAAGAAGGCTCAGACGCTGCCTGCTTACGACCCCAATGATCCCGCCTATCGCCGCCTCAAGTATTGTCGGTATGCCGATGATATTCTGTTGGGATTTGTCGGCTCGCGATTAGAGGCGGAAGAAATCAAGCGGCTTCTGGCAACATTCTTGCGCGATCACCTCAAGCTCGAATTGTCGGAGGAGAAAACCCTCATTACGCATGCTCGCGGTGAGAAAGCACGATTTCTTGGCTACCACATCCATACACTCCATGAAGATACCCAACGGGACGACAGGGACCAAAGGAGCTTGAATGGAAAGATTGGATTGCGTGTGCCCGAAGATGTGATCGAAGAAAAATGTCGAACACTCATGCGCAGCCGCAAAGTGAGACATCGGCCCGAATTGTATCAGGAGAGTGATTTTACGATCCTGAACACGTATCAGACCGAATATCGCGGCGTGGTCAATTACTACCGCTTGGCGTACAACCTCTCGAACCTGGACAAGTGGAAGAGTGTGATGCAACAGTCCCTCGTCAAAACACTGGCAGCAAAGTTTCAAATCTCTGTACCACAAGTCTACAGAAGAAATCGAACCACTCTGTTGGTCGACGGGGTTCCCTATCAAGGGCTTCAGGTGGTCAGGGAACGAGAAGGAAAGAAACCACTCGTTGCGACATGGGGAGGCATCCCCTTGAAATGGAATATCCAGGCAACCATCAATGACCAACGTCAGCGGATTTGGAATGTCCGGTCAGAGTTGGAACAACGGCTCCTTGCCCAGGCTTGCGAGTACTGTGGATCCACTGACCAGATCCAAGTCCATCATATTCGGGCCTTAAAAGACCTTCAGAAATATGAGGGACGAGATAAACCGGCATGGGTGAAAATCATGGCGGCTCGTCAACGCAAGACGCTGGTCCTCTGCCGCACGTGTCATCACGATGTACATGCAGGACGCCCGATGACACGACCCTCGTCACGTTTACGAAAGTAGTACGATGCTAGAGAGCCTGGTGCGTTGAAAGGTGCATGCCAGGTTCGGAGAGGGGTGGTTGGAAACGTGCCTGAAAGGGTAACGCGCTAGCCACCTACTCTACGGCAGGTGCATCGTTTGAAACTCTTGAAAAGGCAAATGTATGGCCGAGGCCACTTCGATCTCCTACGCAAGCGAGTTCTGAAGCGGGCCTAGAAAAAGCACTCCAAGTGAGTATATCCCTAATTCATCAAAAGTTCGGGAGAGCCCCACTCATATGAGTCGGTGTGGACATCAGCGGCTCCTCTTGCCCAACCACCATGGTACGCTGTTCTTGTATTGCAGATAAGCCTCGCCAAATCGCGTCTCCAGTTTGCGCTCCTCCCACGGCACCACCAGCAAAGCCACATTCCCCCAGACGACCACAAAGCCGACCAAGACTGCGACGCTACCGTAAAAGATGACCATGCTGCAGAGGTACATTGGATTGCGCGTGAACTGGTAAGGGCCATGCACCACGAGGTGCTTTGGGGTGTGCTCCATCTCAAAGGAGCCACCAGAGGCGACAAAGTGCAGATGAAGACACCAAACGAGGCCTGCCCAGCCTCCCCCGATGAGGATGAGTGTGCTTTGTCGAATAATGATTCCCGCTTCGCCATAGAAACCTGCCACTTTTTGAGCTTGGATGACAGAGGTTAAAAAGTGGATCTCGCCAGCATTCTTTGCGCGATCCGTGCGGTTTGTCATGAACAGGCTGCCAAAAGATTTTTTCGTTTTTTCGGAAAGAGGCAAGCCGTATTTGCCTGTAAAATCGGTTCTTGCAGTCGTCTTTATTTGCAACGCGGCAAGATATTGGGCAAATCATTGCTTTTCAATACAAAGTGAAGTATGCTTCTGCATGTCTCAATGCGTGAGAACGGTGTATGAAAGGAGTGATTATGAGCATTTCGTTTCCAGGAGAGTCACTTGAGTACCGAGCAGCGCGCGACCGGCTGCTCATGCAGGAAGCAGAGCTGCGCCGGGTTACCGAAGCGGTAGCCGCCGCCAGACGCGAACTGCCGCCCGGCCGGATCGTCCCGCAGGACTACGTCTTCCAGCAGGCAGGACCCGGCGGTACCCCGACCAAGGTGAAGCTGTCGGAGCTGTTCGTACGAGGCCTCGACACGCTGGTGATCTACAACTTCATGTTCCCGCGCGCGCTCGACGACGAGGGGCCATGCCCGCACTGCACTTCCATGCTCGATGCATTGGACGGGGCCGCGCAGCACATCACCCAGCGCGTCAATTTCGCGGTCGTCGCCAAGGCGGAACTTTCGCGCATCCTTGCCCATGCGCAAGCGCGCGGTTGGCGGGGGCTGCGGTTGTTGTCCTCGGCCGGCACTACCTACAACCGCGACTACTTCGGCGAGGACGCGGAGGGTGCTCAAAGGCCGATGCTCAACGTGTTCCGGCGCGACGGCGAAGCGATCCGCCACTTCTGGGGCTCCGAGCTCCTCGACGCGCCGACCGAACCTGGGCAGGACCCTCGCCACGTCGATTCCATCGACCCGCAGTGGAATCTGTTCGAATTCACGCCCGAAGGGCGCGGGACCGACTGGTATCCGGAGCTGAGCTACTCCTGACTGCCGTCGTCGGGCCAGGACTCGACACGACGTCACCACCTGTCATTTGACAGATTAAGTGAGCGCTCTGCCAGATAACCTGCCACGATGTCAAGCGTTTTCAACGCATTGCCTCCGCCACATAATCTGGCGTGACATCGTAGCTCGCTCTTTTTTGTTCGTCACCTCTCTTTTTCGCCAGATCTCCTTCTTTTTGGACAAGATATTTGGCAAACGCGCCAGGAAATGACCGGTGGCGCATCTGCACTGGTGGGAAGATGGTCTCCACTGCTATCAGCGTTGCTCCAGTCAAAAGTATGTGATCCCTCCCCTTCCCTGCGTACTTTGCTGCCAGAAGCGACGGCGGACCTCTTGTGGAGTCGAGCCTGTTTCCTGCCGGATACGGCGAGAAAAATGGTAGCGAGACTGGAAACCACATCGAGAGGCAATCGTGCCGATGGGCAGTCCTGTGTATTCGAGCATTTTGATCCCTTCTGCTATTCGTTGTTGCCAAAGATAGGCGATGGGAGTCAGAGACACATGCTTTCGAAAGAGGCGGATTAGGTGAAAAGGACTTAGCGCTGAGGCCTGCGCAATCTGCTGGAGGGTGATCGGCTCCTGAAGATGCGTCAGGATAAATTGTTGCGCTTGTACAACCAGAGCGGGTGGGGAGCTGCTTGCTGGGATGAGAGCCTGTTCACCTTCTCCAATATAACGCCAGAGCATCAGAAGCGCCAGGGCCTTGAGCATCTCCTGTGAGGTGGAAAAAGGAAGTGTTTGAAGCATCAGCGCCTCACGCATGAACTGCGTCATCGAGGGAGACAAAGGTAAGGGCCACCTCAGTCTTTGTAGGCGAGCGAGCAGTTCGGGGAAAAAGCCAGGCAGGGCAATATGAACCCAGCTATGGTGGGTTTCGCTTCTGGGATCAAAGGCAAAATACTCCTCATGCTCAGGCAAGAGAATGCACACCGACTTGGATGCTGCTTCTCGCATCGTACCATCCACCCAGAGACACATGTGTCCTGAGTAGAGCAGAACCAATTGAAGGGTTTTCTGATAACGTGGCCCTAAGGTTCCTCCTGGCGGATAGATCACTTCACCGACACTCACCTCTTGGGGCCACAAACTCTCGTCATGTTGCATACCGCACCTCTTCTGCGGACACAGGGCGCTTCCCCTGTGTGAGGAAAGCTCCATCTCTTCGCTGGAGTAGGCCTGATAGGCAGGGGGAACCATCATCTCTTCATCAAGCGCTCTCTTGAGGAGAAAGGCTCCAGTTTCTTCCTTTTTACCACTTTTTTATGTCCACGAGAGCGACAGAGATGGTGAATACCCATCTCTGTCCCAGACCATCTTTTTGGTGAGGTCCTCGCCAGAACCTTATTCACTTTGGGAGGTGGGAGGGCGTTCGATTCCGCTTATCTCGATGACTGGCTGCCCGTCCTTTTCAACCCACACCCCGCAGGGCCCCCCTGGCTCTGTCACCTTGAGCGTGACCATGGTCCCATCCAGACGCAAAACGGGCTGCAGAAATGCCGTCACTTGCTCGGCATCACCGGAAATGTAATGGCCGATCAAGGCGCGGCGAAAGCGGTCTGGTGTGGTGTTGGGAAAGCTGCCATGCACCAGCGATCCGCCGAAAAACAGGACATCCCCCGCCTCCATGAGAACAGGACGGGCGAACTCGCCTTCGGGCAGGGGAACGGTGACGTCGGTGAAGCTGATGGTGGTGTCTGCCTTCGTTATGCACAGGATCGACCAGCGATGACTCCCCGGAACCACCTGCATGCAGCCGTTGGCCTCGTCGCAGGGATCTAGTGCCAACCATGCCGCCAGACAGGTCCCTGGGTGGGCTTTGAGAAAATATTGGTCCTGGTGCAGGGCCTGACCGCGTGCCCCAGGTGGCTTGAAGTACAGCATCGTCTGAACAGCGTAAGGTTCTCGCCCCAGCAAATCTTTCAGAATGGTATGAAAGCGTTGGTCGAGCAGAAAGCCGAGGCTCACGTCGTCCGACCGGTGCATTTGAATCATGCGTGGATAGCGCTTGAGCGGATCTTCACTGGTGCTATCCAGGCCGACCAGATCCCCGAGATGAGGTCCTTGCGCACGCAGTCGCATATAGTGTTCGCGCAGTAAGGTCACCTCGTCAGGAGTGAAAAGGTGGCGTGCAACGGCATATCCTTGCTCTTCATACGTGCTTTTCAGTTCCAGAGTAGGAAGCATAACCCGGTCCTTTCCTTTGCTCAAAAAGAGGAGAGGCACAGTTTCCTCTCTCCTTCCCAGACGCATCACGTGTTGACATGCGAACGAAAGAGAACAGCTTTCGGCTGTTCTCAGAGCAAGTATAAGAGCAGCTAGAAGCTGTGGCAAGAGCCGAAATTGTCCAATATGTGTCTGCATTTGCGCTTTCCTTCGCGGAAATCTAAGGCCCCACGTCTGTGTCATCAGCACGAAGACAACCTGAGCTTGATACGTCTCTTACCTCATCTCTTCATGAAACCTGCGCCATGTTATGTGTAAATTTGGACAATTAAATGGGCGACCAAGCAATCAGTACGGAATGTGGAGAGAAGCTGAATGAGCCAATTTCCCCTCATTTCTTACAAAAATTTTGCACACTAGTGCTCGTTTTACCGCCCATTTCATGATCAAAATTCGTCCAATTAATTCCAACATTTACATTACCTGGGCGCAACGGGTGCGCTTGATGCTCGTCTGCATTTGCATCGCCATGGCAACGGCGCCCGACTCATGGAAGTTGTTACACAAGCCGGCATTGACTTTGAACTTTCGCGATTATGGCGCATTGACACCTGGGAAGAAAGCCGGGACCTGGAGCGCAAATTGAAACACTGGCATTCTGACGTAAAACTTTGCCCACTCTGCCAGGGCAAGCCTCCGGATCCACTCGTTTATATGCGTCAAGGGCACTGGCCACTGGCACTTCATGACGGGTCGGGCAAACGTCAACCTATGGGCACACACATTCCGACATTCGTTCGTAGAGTTGTAGACTAATTGACAGAGCGGGCCTGGGTGTCGATCATCCGGGCTGCCCTATGAAAGTGAGTACTATCATGAACGATCCCTACTATACCCTCGATACTTCGCTTTTTGATGGCCAGTTCCGGTACTTTGGTGATGAGCTGGTCCTGGTCCGTGGCAAGGTTCATATAGAGCAGGAACGATACAGATTGCGGGAAGCAGATCGCGACATAGAGCCAATTACAATGCTTAAAGGGACGCGCCAGTATATCCACCTGAAGCCGTTTGTCCTGGTTCCTAACATCACACTCACCATTGGCCTGTATCAACAGCCAACAACAGAGGGCGCTATAGGTGAAGTGCTGGAAGCGGGCGAACAGAAACACCGTGAGGTTGAAATTGGCCAGGCACAAGCATGGTATTATCCAGCGGATACAACGATCGTGCTATGGGAATGTTTTCTGCATGAGTTCGTGCGCGATGGACCGCTCTTAGAGGACTCCAACACGTGGGACCTCTGGGAGCATGTCGCACGTTTCTTGCAAGAGCAATTTCCAGAAGCGAGCAGGATCACTACGCCATTTCATGATCCGATTTTTGAGACGGAGGAGTACCACGAGTTCTTACGTTCGCTTGGCAATGGACCGGTAGCAAAAGCAGCATGGGGGAAGTCAATCAATCGTGACTGACCAGGCTGTTACGAAAGCAAAAGTGAGTTTCCAGTATGGACACAGAACATGAGTGAAGTACGCTGTAAAAATCCCTACTGCAAGCGCCTGATAGAACAAGCGCCAGGTGGACACCGCAAGCGGGAATACTGCGATGATGTATGTAGACAGACAGCACATCGTTACAGGAGAGAGCAGAAAGAACGCGAACGGTTGCAGGCCGAAATGCGTGCTCGTTGGACCGGCTTGCTATCAGAAACGCAACAAGTGTTAGAGGATGTGCTGCAATCGCACGGCCCCACCCTGGCCAGTCGTGTTGCTGTTGCGGTCAGGGCTGAGGTCTCCCACGCAAAAGCAGAACGTGAACAGCACTCCGCCGGACAAGAGGATCATCAGAACGTCGAAGTGTATCAGGAAAAGCTCACCCAGGCATCTCACCGCATTGAGAAGCTGGAGCGGCAAGTTGATATCCAACGCCAGCGACTCGGCCAGTATTATCAATGGTTCTACCCCTCATCTCTTGCTGTGGCAGAGGAACGGTTACTTGCTCTGGGCGCAGCGGTCAACTATAAGCGGCTGCTCAAGTATAACGAATTGACCATTGATAGTGGTAGTGGTGCGGAAGCCTGGCGCAATTTTGCTACACATGCCGATTATGACGCGCTGGCATTAGCGATACAACAGGCGCAGCGCTTTTATGAAAACCTGGAAGCAACACATGCTTCTCCCAAACGTGACTTGCCGGCAAGTCACGAATGAGGTCGGGTGCGCCAAAAGTTTTTGCAAAGTCCTGGAAGGTGAGTGTGAGGTTCCGTTTGTTTTCTATAATGTGCTATGTAGCGGAAAAAGCATTCATTAAAAATATCTGATCTCCTTCTTTTCGCCATACATTCCCAAAGGTCAGAAGTTCCTCAGGTAATGGGTTCTTCGCATGAGGATTTAAAACAATGGTGAAGTTATTCCCCATCTCTTCGGGTAATACTGGACAATTGATAATATCAGTTTCAACGTAAATAACTGCACTTATTCCTGAGTGCTCAGGATTATCAAAAAATCCCGTCGAGATTTTGGTAGCAGATCTCTTGTCTTTCGAAATATGATCTCTTGTACTCCAAAAGCTCTCTGTAGCATTTAATGCTACCTTTTACAGTTCAGTGAATACAATTTGCCATCCGAGTCTAACAAGACATTTCAAGATAAGAGGAATTTGAGGATCGAGGTGTTCAAGCTTTGATCGATTAATCGCAATAATATACGGATCGCCTGTTTCAACGACATCTTGTTCCACATAGTTACAATATCTCTTGTATTTATCAGCTAATCCGCTTGTGAAGCGAAGTAACATCTGGTCTTTTGGTAGGTCAGCAACGTCGTTAAACACCATCTCAGGAACTGGAGCATTGCCTTTTTCTACGGCAATCGCCTCAATCCAGATAGTTTGAGCACCCTTATGAGTATGCTAAATGGTTCTGAAAACTGGTCTACCACTCTTACTCCCAGGCTGTAGGCCCCATCTCTTATGAAGGGTGATACCTAAATATAGTTCCCATGCTCGTTGATAACACTGTACCTTGAAAGCACTTGCAAAATTTTTATCCGCAAGTTTTGCACGCTGGTATTCCATCCACATGGCTTCGATCCATTGTCTTTCCTTTTCAAAATCAACTCTGGTAGCCAAACAAACATACAAAGGATCGTATGTTGGAGGCATATGTTTCTGTAACAATTCCTCAAGTTCTGATTGTTTTTTTGCAGTTCCTAAATTTTTATCAAACAACATCCGAGAATGCTCCTTATGTGGGTTACCGCTACTGCTCATTGTAACTCTTCTTTCGTGTGCGGGCAAACTATGCAGTGACCGAGAGGCAGGCGTGAGTTGTGTACTGTGCCGCTGAGTAGCATTAAGGGGAAGCATCCGTTCGGTATATTACCAAAGACTTTTGTAAAAAACTGTGGGACACCCAATGAGATCTAACGACTTGACAAAACACTGCTTGCTTACTATACTACGACAAACTACACATTTGTGGAAGTATATTTGTGCATATGATGGAGGTTCAGTTCCCAATGGGTAGACAGGCAAAAACACAGAACATCATTGACTAGGCGCATGAGATTCTAGAAGCATTGCAGGCGATTGGATAGGAGTGGTAACCACTATGGGTACACAAGATACTGCCATGGTGCAGCAAGGGTTTACCGACAAAGTAGTTGCTGAATGGATTGCGCAAAAGAAGACGACTGGATCAGTTCGTACAGCTGCAGAGTATAAAAAGACGATGGAATCATTCAGGCAGTTCATAAGCGGCCTGGACGAACTCCCAATCACCGCACAATCAGAGCAGGATGTGAGCCGCCATGCCGTTGATATTACGCGCGTCGCCGTCATATGGGCAAACACCCGGTTGCCTGCACGTCTCAAGAAAGATGGAACTGCCAGTACGCGATTTGACGATGGCAGTCCTGTGTCTCCGTCAATGTATAATCAGCGCCTGGCTATTCTCTCATCGTTCTATGCGTTTGTGCAGGACACGTACAAGCTGAAGATCCCGAATCCGATCAAGGACGTGACCAGGCGTAAGGTCCAGGCATACAAAGCAGCGGACCCGATTCCGCCTGATGAGGTAGAGCAGGGACTTGAGAGCATTGATAGAAGCACAAAAGAGGGTATGAGAGACTACGCCATTCTTGCCGTTGCGCTGCGTACTGGCCGGCGAGCCAGTGAGATTGCAGGTACCTATGGACGGGATGTGAAGATCCAGGGACGTGGCCGTGATACTCGCATTCGTATTACCTTCCACTGCAAGGGCAATAAGGATATGAAAGATTTACTCAGCCCGGACACGTCAGCGGTGTTACTGGACTATCTGTATGCGCGATTTGGGAAGCAGCTGCAAGCCATTCCGCCCGATGCACCTCTGTGGGTGTCGTATAGCAGGAATGAGACAAATGGGAAGGCAATAGGTATCCGTACGCTTTCAAACATCGTGGCGGGAAACCTCGCCAATGATCTGTCCGATAGAGTTGGAGTATCATTGTCACTTCTTTACCCCCAAGCTCTCCGATTTGAACAGACGTTTGATTGCTTTTCCCTCAAAAACTCAGTAGGATATGAGGCACTATCGGCAGGAGTGTTATGTCGAGGAGCGTCGCTCATGGGTAAGTCAAAGAAACACCGTTCTCCTTCTCCAGAGTGGAAAAATTTGGAGGCTCAGTGTCTCTGGCCAGAACAGATTGCCTACGAGATCATCCGGCCTTGTCAACTCGAAAAGCAATCGATCACACAACGCGCTGTGGAAGTCGGATTGCATCCGCGGACCATTGCCCGCAAATTGGAGCGGTTTCAACAACTCGGTCTCCCTGGATTAGTGCCTGATTCTCCTGATGATACGGTGGATCACCGTCGTCTCCCCCTCGAAGTGCGAGAGGAAATCTTGCGGCTGAAAGCGGAGTATCCCGCCTTCATCGCTCATGAGATTGCGGTGATTTGCGCTATGCGCTTTCAACGCGCGAGCGATACGCGAGTCGTCCAACATGTCCTGAATACCTATCCGTCTCCCACTCAGCCAGAGCGTCGGTTTCCTCGCGCTAGCGAGGAAGAGGATTCGGAACAGCGACGCCAGACGATCATTCAGTTGCATTTTGAAGGCTGGACGGTCAAAAGCATTGCGGGATAACTCGGCATCAGCACCAAGACCGTGCAGCGAACCCTGCGTCGTTGGGTAGAGGAGGGAACTCGCGGCTTGGCCGACAAGTCCCATGCGCCTCTCACCACGCAAAAGATGACGCTGCCGGTTATGGCCAAGGTGAAGCACCTTCAGGAAAATCCTGAACTGGGCAAATTCCGTATCCATGCTGCACTTAAAGCCATGGGCATTGAGGTGAGTCCCCGGACCTGTGGGCGCATTCTGGCACTCAACCGCAAACTATATGGGTTGAGGAAAACGGTCCCACGTAGCAAAAAAGCCATGCCCTTTGCCGCACATCGACGCCACCAATATTGGAGCGTGGATGTGCGGTATATCGAGCGCCATCAGTGTCGTGACCACCAGGGATATATCTACACGGTCACGATCTGGGATAACTACAGCCGTCAGATCCTGGCCAGTGGACTCTTTCGCACCCAGGATCTGACTGCCTACTTGACCATTCTCTACCAGGCGCTCGCGCATTTCGGGATTCCCGAGGCAATTGTCAGCGACAGTGGAGGCATATTTCTAGCGAAATTGGCTCGGCAAATTTACCAGAAGCTTGGTATCCGCAAAGTCGAAATCGACAAAGGGCAAAGGTGGGAAAATTACGCCGAAACCTTATTTAACATTAATCGTCGTCTGGCAGATCACCGGTATCACCAGGCAACAAGCTGGGAAGAAATTACGGACATCCATGTTGACTTTGTCCGTAAATACAATGAACAAGAGCATTTTGCGCATCGCAAACGAGCAGATGGGCGGCGGACCCCGCAGGATGTCCTCGCTGGGTCAAGGGACGAGAGATTGATCCCGCCAAACTAAACGACGCCTTTACACTCCGAAGAGTTCGTTTGCTTGACCAACGAGGATATGTGCGCTTTCAAAACTGGCGCATCTATGCCGAAGCGGGGTTAGCTCGTCGGCCAGCCGATCTGTGGATCTACCATGAAACGCTCTCCATTCAGTTTACCACGACGCTCCTGGCGCAGTATGCGGTCCACTATCACATGGCATCGCACCAGCTCGCTTCCAGTCGGAACCTATCAAGCGTTTCCATCTGTCTAGCAATCTCCTCAGCTCTCCCTGTGGCAAGGTGAAGACATTGTGTGGCGTCCAGCATACAAGCTGGATGCTCCGCCACGGCGATCATCACGACGAGGCTTAGCAATGATTCAGTACCGTCTCTTCTCCGAAGAAGCCGAGTAGTCGTCAGTTCCAGGGAAAGAGAAGGAATGTATGGTACACTGGACAGATGTTTTTCAGGAGGGAGTTCATGGGTGCTCTGAAAACGCTCATTTTCTCGATCCTGGTTCCTGGGACGGTGGCTGGGGTCATCCCCTGGCTCCTTCTTCGACGGTCCTCGGGTCTTGCGCTCATGATCCCATCAGTCTGGATGATCGGTGAGGCCATCCTGTTTCGCTCGTTCCTGCTTGCCGCATATGCCCTGGTGTTATGGGGAGTGTTTCATGCCTTTGTCGTCTTCGTCGAGGAGCCATCGCTCCGTCGCCAATGTGGTACAAGCTATGAAACGTAACTTCGCACGGTTCCGCGATGGCTTCCTCGCTCCCCACAGTCATGACTCGCCAACATGACCAGCTTGGATACTAAGCCGTAACATGCCTGACGTATGTGGGTAGTCGTCGTGAAGAAAAACTTCTGGCTCGGTTAAGGGAAGCTCGGTCATACTTCTGCCAAAATGGGGAAGCTTGCCGGCAGGGCAAGAGCAGGGTAGGATTCTACTCATGGCCTTAGTCGTGACAGCAGGATCAGCATGCACCTGGAAAAAACGGAAGAGAACTGAAGCGATCCAATTGCCCATTCCAGAACTGAACATTCAGGTTGAGGGAATGCGAGAGCTGGTAACATGCACCGAGCGAGCAGCTCTTTGAGAGGTGTGAGCAGTGCTGACACACTCTGCTCCTTGACTCGCTGTTCCTCTGTAGCGTATATTCAGTACAAGGCAACTACTCGTACGTGTCCTTTTCTCAACACGGGGTATGGATGATGTGCCATCATTATTGACGCTCTGGCAAGCGGACAGCGACTCTCTCTTTAGGCCTGACCTTTCTCATTTGTCCTTGTGCAGATGAGCTGTCGTTTCCTGCATGCAGAGCGCTCTTCTCCTCCCTCGCTTGCCCACCTGCACCTGGGGTTTTTTCCCGTTGCCGTGCTCCTCCTCTGGGGACCTCTTTTGTCGTCACGCACACTGGTCCAGACACATGACAGAATGGTTCGTCAGGACTCCTCAGAAAGGATGGTGAACTGTGAATCTCACGATAGCCCTGCTTCAGATGACTCACTGCGGAAATGATCAGACCGCGAATCAGGCGAAAGGTGAAGCCTTCTGCCGCCGTGCGCGTGCCATGGGAGCAGATCTGGCCCTCTTCCCCGAAATGTGGAATATTGGCTTTACTCCGGCGAATCTACCTCCACCGGGCACCCCTGACCTCTGGCAGGCGCCAGAGCGCTGGCCGATGGCACCTGCTCCAGTAGTAGCTCCCAGTCCCTCTGTGCTGTGGCAAGGACAGGCTATTCGCCGGGACGCTCGCTTCATTACCCATTTTCAGGCACTGGCCAAAGAACTCCAGATGGCGATTGCGCTCACCTATCTGGAGCAATCGCCGGGGGCACCGCGCAATGCCATGTCGCTGATTGACCGGCACGGGAACATCGCCCTGACCTATGCCAAGGTGCATACCTGCGCCTTTGATGCGGTTGAAGCGGCGCTTTCGCCTGGCGATGATTTTTATGTGTGTCCGTTGGAAACGAAGCAAGGCATGGTCAAGATTGGAGCCATGATTTGCTACGACCGCGAATTCCCGGAAAGCGCCCGCATCCTCATGCTCAAAGGCGCCGAGATCATCCTGGTTCCCAACGCCTGCCAGTTGAACAGCAATAGCCTTATGCAATTCCGCACACGCGCCTACGAAAATGTGGTCGGACTGGCGATGACCAATTACGCTGCACCTCAGAACAACGGCCACTCGATTGCTCTTGATGGCATCAGCGAAGATGAACACGGGCGTGCGCACGATATGCTGTTGGTCGAAGCCGGGGAGAGCGAAAGCGTCTCTCTGGCGACCTTCGACCTGGATGCTCTGCGCACCTATCGCCTCTGCCACACAGGGGGCAATGCCTTCCGGCGTCCCCATCGCTATCATCTGCTGACCTCCCTGGACATCCAGCCTCCCTTTGTGCGCGTCAATGCCCAGGGAAAGCGGTATGATCCCTCTCGCCGCTAAAGGAGAAAGGAGGCCTCTCTCACCATGCTGATCCATCATGGAGAAGAAAAGGGCCGGGCCTGGCTCGACCGCTTGCCTGCTCTGCTCGCTGCCTGCGAACGGAGATGGGGACTCACCATTGGCGTGCGGTTTCCCAACCAGTCCCCCCATTACGTCGCTCCTGCGGTGCGCGCCGATGGCGAAGCTCTGGTCGTGAAGGTGTGTGCGCCGACAGGCGAGTTCGTGCAAGAAGCGGAGGCACTCCGGCTCTTCGCTGGTCGTGGGACGGTGCAGTTGCTGGCATGTGATCCGAGCAACGAGGTGCTCTTACTGGAGCGCCTGCTACCAGGTACTCCGTTGAGCTGCGTCGCAGACGATGAACAAGCGACCTCCATTGCGGCGACCGTCATGTGCCAGCTGTGGCGACCGGTGCCACAGGGTCATCCGTTCCCGTCGGTCTTTGACTGGGGAGCAGGGTTCGCCGACTTGCGTCGGCACTACGGAGGCGGGAGCGGTCCCTTTCCACCAGCTTTGCTTGAGGAGGCGGAAACCCTTTTTACCGAACTGAGCACCTCGATGGCAGAACCGGTGCTGCTGCATGGGGACCTCCACCACGACAATATCTTGGCGGCAGAGCGCGAGCCCTGGCTGGCGATTGATCCCAAGGGGCTGATCGGCGAACCTGCCTACGAGGTAGGCGAGGTGGTACGCAGCGCGCTGCCTGAGCACTTCTCCAGCCACCAGCTCGCTCGCCTCCTCGCCCGCCGCGTGGACCAATTAGCCGAAGAGCTGCAGGTGGATCGTGCCCGCGTGCGCGGGTGGGGATTGGTTCAGGCCGTCCTTGGTGAGTGGTGGTGTCTTGAGGACTCCGGCGACCTCTGTGATCCTGCCCTCACCCAAGCTCGACTCTTGACTGCGATCAAGGTCTGAAGAGAAACGTCGCCGGCCCGCATGGGCCGGCGACGATGCACGTCGTGCCCACTCCCTTGCCGCCTTTTGCCAGACGCCACGGGGTTTTCTTCACGACGACTGCCCACATTCGTCAAACATGTTACGGCTTAGTACGCCAGCTTGCATTCTCAGCCTGTTTCACGACGAATTCCCTGGGGAAAAGCAATCAAACGTCTGTTCAAATCGGAGAGCTTGGGGGGTAAAGAAGTGACAATGATACTCCAACTCTATCGGACAGATCATTGGCGAGGTTTCCTTCCCGAACCTCACGCTGGAGCAGCAGCGTTGTTGCCTTGTTCATGTGCCCCGTGAATGGTACCACGACTCCCTGGTGGAGATGGTGAGAGCAGGGAACAAATACTCCCGTAAAAGCGTCTCTCTCTCAAGAACAATCATCCCTGCATCAGGAAGAGCCCCGGCGTCTGGATACTCACCTGGGAGGGGGGAAGCGAGAACACGCATGAAACGCGGTCAACGATCTCTTTGCATCACGCTGCTCTGTATACTGGCCGGGCTGCTAGTAGTGCCGGCATGTGGTTCCCGTGCAGGAGCGCTGCCACAGGGGATAGCGGCAAACGCACACCCAGACACGCTCACCATCACCATTCCCTCGCCAGTACCACAGAGACCGGTCAAGACTCAAATCCTGACGAAGGCCGACCAGGTGCAGCACCTGTACCGGGTCACAACCACACTCCCGCCATATCAGCAGCCACAAGCATGCCCAGCCGTGGGCGGCGTCCTCTCTGAACTGACCTTTCTGGACCGAGGGAAAAAGATCGTCAGCGCCACCTACGATAGCAGTGGCTGTGGGGTGGTCACCTTCAGTCAGCATGATCAGCGCACCCCAACCCAGGAATTCTTGGTTCTGCTGCGCCAAGCGATCAAAGACACGACACCACCTGTCCAGACCGATCAGCTCATCGTCATCCATACGCTAAACCCGTCTGGGCCACCGATTCATGCGAAAATAGGGGCTGCTGGCGCCCAGCGCATCTATGATGCTTTGCTCACGCTGCCCACCAGCGCGAGCCCTCCGGAATGTGCGGATACCACTGGCCCGCGGTATGAGCTCTCCTTCCACCAAGCAAACGGAGATTTTCCTCTTGCTATCACGATCGCGGCGAGCGGGTGTACCAGCTTTGTGGAAGAGCGAATACGCACCACCACGCCCGCATTCCGACACCTGCTAGAGCAAAAGATGGCCGAAGCCGGAGCGGCAACAGCCCGGCCAGATAGCCTGTCGTTGGCGGTCTCAGATGCAAGCACGGCGAAAAAGGGACTGATGGTGTATCAGCATGATCTGCTCGATAGGCTGTATCGTACCACGTATGCACTTCCCTCAGCTGGGGAGGAGACAAAGCAGTGTACACCACAGGATACGCAGAAACAGTATTACCTGTTTTTTGAGCAAGATGGGGTGGATGTTCTGAGTGTTGAGGCCTATCAGGGCGGGAAGGCCAGGTGCGAAAGGGTCACATTTTCGGATGGGAGCGTGCGGCAACCAGATCAGGAATTCTGGACACTGGTGCAGCAAGCACAAGCGATAGCGACCTCGGCTTGAGGCCTGAGGGCGCAGATTGGCTGACAGTAGAGACAGGGAGCCACGTTGTTCAGGCCTCTCCGCGCCTTCCTGATGGACGCTTACTTTCTTTCACAATCCATTCCACTCGTTGCATTCGCGCCTCGCGCAAAAAGAACTCCAAAGAACGTGACTCAATGAAGCTGCTCTTGCAGTCTAGATGCACCCTCCTCATCATTTGGCTGAAACCCTGCTGTTGTTGGCGAAAATCAACGACCTGCTTCATGACATGAACACTCATCTGACCCATCATCGATCCAATTCCGGGAAAGAGATCCATGAGCGCCCTCATCAACCGACCGGGTCCAGGCATGATGACGATCTCAGCTTTATCACGCTTGATACACTTCACCACTCCTCTGGCAACGGTCTCAGGTGAAGACATAAAGGCTCTGTCCATGGTAGACATGTGCAGATTCATCTCCTCCATCGTCCGCGCCCCGATCCCAGCACCACCGATGGGGCCAAGGATGAGCACGGAACTGCTAACTCCATTCTTTCGGTAATCGGCTCGCAACACACGGGTAAAGCCGATGAGACCATCTTTCGCTGCCGAATAGACTTTTGTGTACGGAAAACCGACGCGGCCTCCCATTGAAGAGATGTTCACGATATGTCCTTGCTTTCGTTGTAGCATCCCCGGCAGAAGCAGGCGCGTTAACTCGATTGGCGCGGTCAGATTGAGCTGGATAAGCGCCTCGACATCATCTGCCGTATAGTGGTGAAACTCCCTCTGGGGGTCTCCTCCGGCATTATTGACCAGCACATCCACTGCGCCAAAGGTACGCTCGGCCGTGTGTACCAATGCGCTGCGTGCCTCCCGTTCTGTCACATCGGTCGGAACGGTCAGGATATGTACCCCGGTCGCGCGAATGTCGGCGGCGGTGGCTACTTGTTCCAACTCTTGTCCCGAGCGTGCGGCCAGGACCAGATTCATACCCTCCTTTGCCAAGGCTCTGACAATATACGGTCCGATGCCATGCGAAGCACCGGTTACAAGAGCAGTTTGGTAGTTTTTCATCATCGCTGTTTTCTCCTTACAGGTAAGAGTGACAGGAATATTTGTCATTCCTTTTGATGGAAAGTTGTTGTGATGATCACCATTTGTAATCGTCGCACATAAAGAGGGTCAAGCTATCTGTTTTGGGACAGGTTGTATGAATCATGAGGAGCGAAAGTCTGATCATTATCGAACCAGCTAGTTTCAGTACTTACTCGGGCAGAAAAGGACTTTTCGATCGGCTCTCTCTGGATCGCCAGGCATGCTATAATAAGACGACCTCTCCCTCATGAGGATCGTCGCTGTTTGTCTTCATGAGAGCTTTTGAGTGGAGGTTTGCTCGTGGTTGATCGCGTTGGGCAACAACTTGGCAATTATCAACTCATCCAGTTATTAGGGCAAGGCAGCCTGGCTGAGGTCTATCTCGGCGGCCATATTCACATTGGGACACTGGCTGCGATCAAGGTACTACATGCCCAATTGAGCAGTGAGGATATCGCTCTTTTTCGCCGTGAGGCACGTGTCATTGCTTCATTGATCCATCCCAATATTGTACGCGTTCTGGATTTCGGTATTGAGGATCAGACTCCCTTTCTGGTGATGGATTTTGCTCCACACGGTACAGTTCGTCAGCGCTACCCCAGAGGAACACTCCTTCCTGTACCAACTGCTGTTTCCTATACCAGGCAGGTGGCCGACGCCTTGCAGTTCGCTCATGATGAGCGAGTAGTCCATCGCGATGTCAAGCCAGAGAACCTGTTGCTGGGGCGGTGCCATGAGGTCTTGCTTAGTGACTTCGGGATCGCCGTTCTCATGCATAGGTCACACGATCATAACCCATATAATACAGCAGGGACCCTGAGATATATGGCCCCTGAGCAGTTACAGGGACAGCCATGTCTAGCAAGCGATCAGTATGCGTTAGCCATCGTTGTGTACGAGTGGCTCTGTGGCAGGTGTCCTTTCGAAGGTTCTTCAGCGCTGGAGGTAGCGATGCACCATCTCTCACATACCCCTCAACCTCTACGTGAACTGGTGCCCACAATCCCGGCTCCTGTTGAAGCGCGATGACGCTCTGCGTCAGATAGAAGAATGGAACTTACATATATTTCAAGCAAAAGCGGTAAAAGTATGCGACGTGCCGCAGGAACAAACTGTGGTCAAAGCACTTGCCAAAGACCCTCAGGAGCGCTTTGGGAGCATCCAAGATTTTGCTGAAGCACTTGAACTGGCAAGTGGTTCTGGGGAGATCACAGCTTCTGCACCTCCTCCAGGAATAGAGCTATGGGACACACCACCCAGCCCTTCGGGTGATTCATTTTCCACGCTCCCCACCAATTCCTCAGATGAATGGATTTCCCTTGATGATGGGATATAAGTTGAAGTCAAGAGCAGCATCAATTTCGGATCTTGGTAACTGTGTTGCATAAATGGCAAGAATGCTGTACTAGTCTGTCACACTTCCTTTGCCACAGTCTCTTGATCTGGGTTGGTGGTTGTGGCCTTCAGAGAAGGATACAGACGTTTGAGTTTGATGCGCGCATCAGCGGTGGTGAAGCGCCAAGTGACGGAGGTGGCTTCCGCATTGCGGCGGTGTTGCCAGGCTTGCACCTCACGATCCAGTTCTTCTCGTGTCGCGATGTGACGCGAGAGACATTGGCGGGCCAGGGCAGCGAATTCAATCTCGGCCATATTCAACCAACTCCCATGTAGCGGAGTGTGATGGATCTCCAGCTTGGCCGCCAAGCGTCGCGCTTCTGCAGGAGGGAAGGCATGATAAAAAGCAGCAGGGGAATGGGTGGAGAGATTATCCATTACCAGGATAATCTTCTCGGCGTTGGGATAAGAGACATCGATCACTTCTTGCATGAAGTGGGCCCAATCCTTGCTCGTTTTTTGCTCGGTCACCTTGACCATCCGCTTGCCGGCGAGGGGTTCGCACGCCAGGAACAGGTTGAGCATAGGCCCCTGCTCATAGCTGTAATCGTAACGCTCGGGCTGTCCGGGTTGCATCGGGAGCCCGTCCAGCTTGTCTGCGATTAGTTGCTTGCCTGATTCATCCATACACATTTGGGGAAAGCGCTCGTCATACGGACGGGTATAGACTTCCAGCACATCTTCCATGTGGCAGACGAACTGGGCATCGGCATGAGGGGGAATGCACCAGCACTCTTTTAACCACGGCTTGAGTTCGTTTTTTTGAGCGTGCGTCGCACGGTTTCATAGCTCACCTGCTCTACATACCCTAGCTCTACCATGCGGTTGGCCAACAGCCGCAGCGTCCATCGCGCCTGGCCCTCTGGACATGCGGTGCAGGAGAGCGCAATGAGATGAGCTTCTTGCTCTCCATCCAAGGCTCGGGCTCGCGTTTGGGTATGAGGACGATGGGTCAGCGCATCATCCAGGCCGTGGGTCACAAAGCGTTCGCGGATGCGGATGACGGTGTAGCGACTCATCTCGAAGGCTTCGGCCACCTGTTTATCGGTCCAGCGAGGACCAGGAGCGTTGCGATCGATCTTGAGCAAGATACGAGCATGTGCAAGTTTTCTGGCGGGAGCTTTCCCTTTCGAGATCAACTGCTGGAGCGCGTGGCGCTGTTCCTCACT
>Ga0070706_100002124_pt1 | contig 20188 bp, 20 predicted proteins | sample KBSK5501metaG_FD_65476 | JGI IMG/M metagenome (GOLD analysis project Ga0070706, IMG submission 65476) | Corn, switchgrass and miscanthus rhizosphere microbial communities from Kellogg Biological Station, Michigan, USA - KBS K5-50-1 metaG | ecosystem: Host-associated > Plants > Roots >... | reverse complement strand
TGGGGCCTCACGTTCATGGCCAAGCCCGACCACACCTGGACAGGGTCGTCTGGCCACCTGCACATGTCGATCTGGGACAAGGCCGGCGAACGACCCCTGACCAACGACGACAAGGCCAAGCTGCCGTACGGCATGTCGAAGCAGTTCAGCCAGTTCGTGGCCGGGATGATGGCCCTGTCGCGCGAGCTCGCGGTGTTCATCGCGCCGTTCATCAACTCGTACAAGCGCTACGCCTCGCTGTCATGGGCGCCGGTCAACGTCGTGTGGGGGCGCGACAACCGGACCACCGGTTTCCGCCTCGTCGGCCACGGCGACGCGCTGCATGTCGAGAACCGCTTCCCCGGCGGCGACATGAACGCGTATCTGACCTACGCGGCGATGGTCGGCGCGGGCCTGTACGGCATCGAGCATGGGCTGAAGCTCGCCGACGAGTTCAAGGGCAACGGCTACGTCGCCAAGGGCGTGCCGCGCATGCCCCGCGCTCTGTACGAAGCGATCTGGGAGCTCGAGCGCTCGAAGGCCGCGGTCGAGATCTTCGGCCAGGACGTCGTCGACCACTACCTGAACGCGGCGCGGGTCGAGCAGGAGATGTACGACTCGGTCGTCCACGACTGGGAGCGGGAGCGGTACCTGGAGCGCGGCTGAGCCCTAGCATCAGCGGCCCACGAGTCGAGGAGGGCGCGATGCGGCTGCAGGACAAGGTCACGATCATCACCGGCGGCGCCAGCGGCATGGGCCGCGTGGCGGCGCAAATGTTCGCCGCCGAGGGCGCCAGGGTCGTGGTCGCCGACGTGACCGAGCCCGCGGCGCGCTCGGTCGTCGACGACGTGAAGGCCGCGGGCGGTGAGGCAATCGCCGTCGTGGCCGACGTCTCCAAAGAGGCCGACGCGAAGCGGATGGTCGACGAGACGATCGCGGCGTTCGGCCGGGTGGACGTCCTCTACAACAACGCCGGGATCATGCCCGAGGCCGACCACTCGGTGATCGATACCGCGGTCGACGACTGGGACCGGGTCATGGCCGTCAACGTCCGCGGCGTGTTCCTCGGCTGCAAGTACGTCATCCCGAAGATGATCGAGCAGGGTTCGGGCTCGGTGATCAACATCTCGAGCTTCGTGGCCCTCGTCGGCTGCTCGAACCCGCAGGACGCGTACACCGCGTCGAAAGGCGCCGTGCTCGCGTTGACGAAGTCGCTGGCGGTGCAGTTCGCGCCGCGCGGGGTGCGCACCAACGCGATCTGCCCGGGCCCGGTCGAGACCCCGCTGCTCATGAGCTGGCTGGTCAAGGACGAGGAGGCGAAGCGGATCCGCCTCGCCCGTAACCCCACCGGCCGGTTCGGCAAGCCGGAGGAGATCGTGAACATGGCGATCTACCTGGCCAGCGACGAATCGAAGTGGACGAACGGCGCCGCGATGGTCGTCGACGGCGGCATCACCGTGAACTACTTCTAGGGGGCCGGCTCCGGGTTCTCGAGGACGGCCTTCAGCAGACCCGCTCGCGCCCGCAGGTCGCGACGCATGATCCCGCCCGACAGGGCGACCATCAGGCGCCCGGCGAATGAGGTCGGCCACACGCGCTCGGTGAACCGCACTCGCGTCCCGATGATGGAGTCCTCGAGGTCGAGCGCCTCGGTCATGGCGTAGCCCATCCCGTGAAGCTCGACGACGAGCCGGCTCGGCGCCTCGAGCGTCGTGACCCGCCACGTCGTTCGCGCCGGGAAACCCCCGCGACGATGCAGGAAGCGACCGGTCAAGCCCGGGGCCAGCGGGCCTTCGGGCTCGACCTCCACGAGTGCCGCATCGACGGCCCGAAAGCCGCGCGTGTCGGCCAGGAATGCGAAGACGTCCCCTTGCTGCCGCTCGACGTCGATCTCGGTCTCGAGCTCGAAGCCGCCCGCCTGCTCGCTCATGCAGGCGCGATCGCGCGGATGGGGCGGCGTCGGAGGGCGCTGACGCCGAGCGACATCCAGCTGGCCGCGAACGCCCCGAGGGCGCCGGCCGTGAGCAGCCTCGCGAGTGATTCATTCGTCGCTCCGACCGTACCGAACCCGATCGCGAAAATGGCGACCGAAGAGACGGCGAGGGCGACCGCCGCGCGCCGCGAGAAGACGTCCGCACGGATCGTCGCGACCGCGAAGAGGATCGAGCCGAGCAGGGTCGTCACCAGCCCGAGCATCCACACGCCCCAGCCCGACCACGTCCCGATGATCGGCTCGTCCTGCATCAGGGTCATCCCGACCATGCCGGCGACGGACACGACCGTCCCGAGGGCAGGGATGCCGAATGCTGCCCAGGCCAGCCTCGGCTCGAGGTGGGCCTGGAACCCGCTCAGTCCGGCAAGGGCCAGCAGCAGCCCGACCGATCCGAGCATGGCCAGGACCAGCCAGGCAGTGTCGGAGCCATCGTCGGCTGCGCTTCCGCCGGCGATCCCGATGAACCAGAGCGCGCTGCCGATGATTGCGCCGAAACCGCCGATTCGGAGCATGGCGAGGTGTCCTCCATGTTCTGTCACCCTGTCGGAGAGGCGAAGCGCCAACCGTGCGTCCAGCGCGCCCAGGAGCACATCGGCGACATCGAACGGGCCGAGCGGGCGGGACTCCAGGACGGCCTGGAACTCCTCGCCGTATCGCCGGCGCCAGGGCGCCGGATACAGGGCCAGGAGGAGGCCGATCACCGGTTCTGGGCGCCGAGCCTGCGGAGGCCCAGCTTCGCGAACGCCTCGAGGCTCGCGAGCTGGTCGGTCAGCACGGAAGCGCCCAGGCCTGTGAGGCGATATGGACGCCGTCGCTCGACCGGGTCCAGCGCTTCGATGAGCCCGCGCTCCTCGAGCCGGGCAAGGGCGGCGTAAAGGGTTCCCGGTCCGAGCGGCCGGCCGGTGCCCGCCTCGACGTCGGTCATGATCGCGTAGCCGTGCTTCGGCCCGTCGCTCAGGCTGACCAGGATCAACAGGCTTGGCTCGGCAAAACGCCCGAGCTCCAGCTTCGAATCTGTCATCGGGTCGACGCCTCTCGCACGGATGGGACGCACGGCCGGGGCCGGCGAACGACGCCGTGGAGTATATCGACGCACGTCATACGGTCAGCCGATTCCGGCGCGGATCGGCACGACCCCTGATCGGCGGCAGGCGTCCGGCACATTGCTAGGCCAGGTCGGCGCAGGCGATCTTGGCGCCGCCGGGCGCGTGGACGACGACCGAGACGGCCGCCGGGCCTGCCGTGCCCTCGGCGATCGTGTTGGCGTTGCCGATCCCGGCATCGTTGGTCGTGAACGGCCCGGGCCAGATCTCGTTCGGCGGCGTCGCGGCCCCGGCGGGATCGAAGCGGTAGTGACCGTCGGCAGCGCCGTCCGCGCAGGCCTGCTTGTGCACGTGCGAGGCATAGGTCGTGCCGGGCGCCAGGCCCTCGACGTGGATCGTCACGAAGGTCCGGCCGTCAGACGTGCGGACCATCAGTGCACTGCCCGTGATCGTCTGCCCTGCGCCGGTCGCGAACGCGCTGAGCTCGCCCCGGGTCACAACCGCACCACCCGCGAGCGCAGACGGTGCAAAGGCGGCGCTCAGGGCGAGCGCTGTGAGTGCCGCGCCGGCCGCGCGGCGCCGTTGGCTGATGGCTGACATCGTCCCTCCTCCGTGTATACCGCCACGCGATATATCGCAGTACGGTATACCGTCAGGCGATGCAGCCTGTCAAGCCCCAATGTTCAGACCGACTCGCGAAGTCCCCGGAGCAGCTCGGCCGTGCCGCTGACGATCAGCTGATCGCCGGGCTCGAGCTTGCGATCCATCGGCGGGTTCGTCTCGAACTGGCGCGGGCCGTGGGTGACGATCGCCATGACGTGGATACCGCGGCCGGTCAGGTCGGCCACGGTCAGCCCCGCGAGCGGGCCGTCGGCAACGACCTCGAGCTCCTCGATGCTGAAGCTGAGCTGGCCGTGGGACAGCGCAAAGTCGATGAAGTCGGCGACCCGCGGCCGCGTGGCGAGCTCCGCGATCTGGCGCCCGGCGCGCGTGTACGGCGACACGGCGCGATCCGCACCGGCCTGGCGCAGCTTCGCCTCTGACCCGTCCTCGTTCGCCCGCGCGACGATGAACAGCCTGGGATTCAACGAGCGCGCAGAGAGCGTCACGTAGACGTTCGTCGCATCCGTGTCGACGGTGGTGATAAGGGCCTTGGCCCGGGTGATGCCGGCACCCAGCAGAACGTCGTCGCGCGTCGCATCGCCGTGGACCACGAGGTGGCCTTCACGCGCGGCGAGCTCGGTGGATTCGGCGAAGCTGTCGATCACGACGACGGGCACGCCCGCGTGCGCCAGCTTCCGCGCGACGGTGGACCCGACGCGGCCGTAGCCGCACAGGATGAAGTGGTCCTTGAGCCCTGCCACCGTCTCCGCCATCCGTCGCCGCTGTCGCCTCCCACTGAGAGCCTCGGCCACGAACGTCTCGGCGACGAACCCGACCGTACCGAAGATGATGCCGACTCCGGCAACCGCGACAAGGATCGTCCATGCACGGCCCGCGTCGCTGAGCTCGCGCACTTCCTTGTAGCCCTCGGTCGTGAGCGTGATCACGGTCATGTAGATCGCGTCGCTGAGCGACCAGCCGAAGAACACGATGTAGCCGAGCGCACCGGTGAGGACGATCAGCCCGACGAACAGGAGCCACGTGAGCACCCAGCGCCGGATCCTGGGCGCGGGCGCACTCGGGTTCGGAGGCGGAAGCGCGCTCGATGCGGCCATGTGCCGCGGATGCTAGGCCGCGCGCGATGTCGCGGAACAGCCTGGTGATGGTCCGGCGAGGCGCCTCGGCTAGCCGCCAGGCTCGCCGCAGCCCTGGACGTCGCCGGGAAAGATGTGCTGCACGACGTGCTGGAGCTCGCTGCCGAATGCTGTCGAGCCCAGCGCCCACGTCGCGGCCAGGGCAAGCACCGCCGCGATGAGCACCGGGCGGATCGAGCGGGTTTGGCCCCCTCGCTCGAGAGGGTCGATGCAGTCGTCCGCGCGCTCAGCCGGGGTGGTATCCGCCGCCATCCCGCGTGAGACGAGCCTCCGACATCGATGTTGTGCGGTGGGGCCGGTTTCCGTCGGATTCCCCCTCGGAGGGCACAAGACAGCCTCGGCCATGGCCCTTCGGCCGCGAATCGCGCGATTTGGTCGTCGGATGCTCTCCGGGGTGTCATTGAGACTGATTTCGGCAACCCAGGCAGGTGCGTCGCGCCCGAATCGCGTCACGTGCTCTCGGGGCGAGAATCCGACAAGTTCAAGGGGCCGCGTATGATCGGCGGACATTCCCCAGACTTCGTTTTCGCGCGGCTCCATCTGCGGGACGCGCCTACCAGAGGTACCTCCACATGGCGATCGAGCAGACGACTGCCGGCACCGCCGGCACCGAGGTCAGCACGCTGCACATGGTCATCGGCGGCGAGACCGTCGCCGCGGCCGACGGCCAGACTTTCGAGGTCGTGAACCCGGCGACCGGCGCGGCAATCGCCACCGCGCCGCTGGGCGGCAAGGCCGACGTCGACAAGGCCGTCGAGGCGGCCCAGGCCGCGTTCGATGCCCCGAAGGGCTGGTCGAGCTGGGCCGCCGGCAAGCGCGGCCGGACGCTCGCGAAGCTCGCCACGCTGGTCAGGGACCACACCGAGGAGCTCGCGCAGCTGGAGAGCCGCAACACCGGCAAGCCGATCACCGGCGCACGCGGCGAGATCGTCGGCGTGAGCCTCGTGTTCGACTACTACGCCGGCGCCGCGAACAAGATCTATGGCCAGACGATCCCGGTCTCGAAGCCCGGTCTGGACATGACCCTGCGCGAGCCGATCGGCGTGGTCGGGCTGATCGTGCCCTGGAACTTCCCGCTGCTGATGGCCTCGTGGAAGCTCGGGCCCGCGCTTGCGGCCGGCAACACCTGCATCCTCAAGCCGGCCTCGTACTCGCCGATGACGGCGCTCCGTCTGGGCGAGCTCGCCCTTGAAGCCGGCTTCCCTCCGGGCGTGATCAATGTCGTCACCGGGCCGGGAGGCACCGCCGGGGCGGCGATCGCTGCGCATCCGGGCATCGGCAAGGTGGCCTTCACGGGCGAGACCACGACGGGCCAGGAGATCATGCGGCTGGCCGCGAACAACGTGAAGAAGATCAGCCTCGAGCTCGGCGGCAAGTCGCCCAACGTGGTCTATGCCGACGCCGACATCGAGCGCTTCGCGGCCGAGTCGCCGTACAGCGTCTTCGACAACTGCGGCCAGGACTGCTGCGCACGATCGCGGATCTTCGTCGAGCGGCCGGTGCACGAGAAGGTCGTCGAGCTCTTCGTCGAAGCGACGCGGAAGGTCAAGGTCGGCGACCCCGCGGACGAGGCGACCGAGGTGGGCACGCTCGTCAGCTTCAAGCAGCGCAACCGAGTGATGGACTACATCGAGATCGGCCTCGGCGAGGGAGCGAGCCTCGTGGTTGGTGGCGAGGCGCCCGATGATCCGGCGCTGGCCGACGGGGCGTATCTCATGCCGGCGGTCTTCGACCGCGTGTCCAATGACATGCGGATCGCGAAAGAGGAGATCTTTGGCCCGGTGGTGTCGGTGATCCCGTTCGATACGGAGGCCGAGGCGATCAAGCTCGCCAACTCGACGCCGTACGGCCTGTCGGGCTCGGTCTGGAGCCGCGACATCGGCAAGGCGCTGCGGACGGCGCGGGGTATCCAGGCCGGCGTGCTCTCGGTGAACTCGAACAGCTCCGTCCACACCGAGGCGCCGTTCGGCGGCTACAAGATGTCGGGCATCGGACGCGAGCTGGGCATGGCCGCGATCGACATGTACACCGAGACCAAGAACATCTTCATCGACCTCCGGTGATCTAGGCGGGCGGAGGTCGATCACGACGATGGACGACCAGCCCGCGCCCAGCGCCTCGGACGACAGCGCGGTCTTCGCGCCGACACGCGTGGGCGGCGCGCGACGCTCCCGGGTCCTGGCATCGATCGTGGTCGTCGCCCTCGGCGGCCTCGTCGCGGTCGGCGCGCTCGATCGAGGGGCGGACCAGAGTGGCACCTCGGCCATCACGGCATCCCACGTGCCTGCAGCGACACTTCGGGCGCAGATCCCGCGCTCGAGTCGGCCGCCGCCGCGGGCGTCGCTTGGCGCGCCGGGAAACGCGCCCGGGCAGGCGGTCGACGCCCTGCTGCGAATCGACGTCCGCCCCGCCGGCAGCCATCTGTTCATTCACGGCGACGTCTTCAGCCTCGACGTCGCGCGCGTCTCGGTGACGGTCGCGGATTCAGCTGGTCACGTCGCGGCGACGAAGGCGGTCGAGGTGCCCGGCGGCAGCACCGCGTTCCGGCTCGGAGCGGTGCCGCGCTTCGACGTCCATTTCGTCCTGGCCGACGAGGTCCAGGCCGACGGCTTTGTCGTCTCGGCGACGGCGCTCGACTCGGCAGGCCACAAGCTCGCGACCCTGGCGGAAAGCGTGGCACGCGCCCAGGAGTCGATGTGAGCCAGCTCGACGGGTCGAACGGGCGGCCGCTCGAGCGGGCCGACTTCGCGGCGTCCCGCGTCCGAGGTTCGCGACGACCCCCAATCCTCGTGCTCGGCTGGGTCGTCGTCCTCGGCGGGGTGATGGCGCTGGGGCTGAGCGCCCGATCGGGTGGGTCCGGCAGTGAGGCGGTGGTGGCCAACGCCGCATCGCCGGCCGCGTCGACCTTCGACTTCCAGCCCAACCCGTCCTTTTTCCGGATCATCGACAAGACGATTCCGCCGCGGTTCGAGCCAGACTTCCCCAGCTTTCCGACCAACATCGTCGCGACGAGCGAACCCGGGCCGATCAATCTCCAGGCGAGCCGGCATCCCTCGACGATCTTCGTCCACGGCGACGTCTTCGCCCAGCAGGTCACGTGGGTCTTCGTCTCACTGCAATCTCTTGACGGCGAGGTCGCCGGCTGGGCGTCGGTGAGCATCCCGGGCGCCGCGGGCGACGGCCGTGACCGGCCTGCCCTCAGGTTCGACGTCGAGCTGGCCATCCCCACGGGCCTCGCGACCGGTGTGCTCGTCGTCCAGGCCAATGCCTACAACGCGGCGGGTGGGCTGATTGCGGCGACACGTGTGCGGCTCACACCGGAGATGTAGTCCCGATCGGGCGCGACGGTTCTGACAGTCAACTGCAAGCGACCGCCAAGGGCCGGGCGTGCGCCAAAGGCGCCGGCGCTGGTACGACTGATGGATCCCAAGCACGAACCGAAGGAGGTTCACGCATGGTCCATCGAGTGATTCGTGGTTTCGGAATTGCCGCGCTCGGCGTTCTGCTCTCGGCGAGCGTCGCACTGGCCGGAAATCCAGCCGGCAGCGGCCAGCCAGGTGCCGAATGTGGCGATGAAGACGCCACCGTCATGCCGCACGGCTTCACCACCGGCGGCTTCGCAAACGCCGAAGAGAACTACGCCAACGACGACAGCACGGCGGGCCTCGCGTCCGGCAACGTTCACGTCGTGTCGCAGTACGACGTGGCCTGCTACCAGCTGACCCTGCACGCGCACTGAGCAGCGCAGGGCATCGTCGCTGAAACCCCAGCGACGAACCAGCCTGACCTGGCCGGCCGCACGCCAGCCGGGCGCCTAGCCGGAGCCGTCGCTCCAGCGGGCCCCGCTCGGTGCCGGCAGATCGGGCCGCCGCTTCCCAAGCCAGTCGACCAGCGCCCACCACGTGGTCTTGAAGGCGATCTCGGGCCACGGGATGTCCTCGGGCGCGAAGGCACGGACCTCCAACGCCTCGGGACTCGTGCGCGCCTCGCCGCCCACGATCGTGGCCTCGTAGGCAAGCACGACCACCGCGGCCTCCAGCCGCGCATACAGCCCGATGATGTCCCCGGGCGCCACCAGGAGACCGGTCTCCTCGAGCGTCTCCCGAATTGCCCCCTCGCTCGGCGTCTCGTCGACCTCGAGGAAGCCGCCGGGCTGGGCCCAGAGGCCGCGGCCAGGCTCCAGCCCGCGGCGCAGGAGGATCACCTCGCCGTAGACGGTTGTTGGGATCGCCGTGACGACGAGGCGCGGGTTGACGTAGGCGATGTGCCCGCATGCCGCGCAGGCCAGTCGATCCCGCTCCTCGCCGGCGATCGGGCCGAGCGTGAGCCGGCCGCCGCAGTTCGTGCAGTGGTTGAGCGAAGCCGCCAGCCAGGCAGGGGTCCCCGCGCCCGACGCGACGTCCGTCGAGCGGGCGTCCGGGCCTCGCTCCGTCACGCCGCGAGGATCAGGCTGGCGAAGCCGGCGACCACGCCGATCCCGAGCAGCGCCGCCGCGACCCAGGTGAGCCGGAACAGCCCGCGGCCTCGGTCGATGGGCATCCACGCCCTGGCGCTGCGATAGAAGCGCAGGGCCGCGTCGGCGGTGGTGAGGATGAACAGGGGCGCGCCGATGAGCGCGCAGAACTTGATGATCGGGCTCGAGATGGGCATCCCGGTCTCGACTCCCGTGATCGCGAAGACACCGGCCAGGAGGGCGACGGCCGACAGGTTGATGTAGTGCTTCTGGAGTGGCGTCGGCTGCGTCTCGGGAATCCGATCAATGGCCCGCTCGGCACCGATGCCCTGCCGGTCCAGGGACGGCATCCCCGGCTCCCAGCGAGGATCGTTCATCGAGCTCGTCACAGCGGCGCGGCGTTCGATGGATCGCCGAGGACCATTTCCGTCTGGTCGGCGCGGAACTGCTCGAGGCGCCGTGCCAGCGCGGCGTCCGAGAGCGCCAGGATCTCGACCGCGAGGAGCGCGGCGTTCTCGGCATTGCCGATGGCCACCGTCGCCACCGGGATGCCGCGCGGCATCTGCACGATCGACAGGAGCGAGTCCAGCCCGTCGAGCGCCTTGGTCGGCATCGGCACGCCGATCACCGGCAGCGTCGTCTTCGCCGCGAGCATGCCGGGCAGATGCGCGGCCCCGCCCGCCCCGGCGATCAGCACCCGGAGCCCGCGCCCTGCGGCCGTCTCCGCGTAGCGGTACAGATGGTCCGGGCTGCGATGCGCCGAGACGACGCGCAGCTCGTTCGGCACCTCGAGGCGGTCGAGCATTGCGGTCGCCTGCTCGAGGACCGGGAAGTCCGAGCGGCTGCCGCCGACGACGCCCACGACCGGCCCGGGCCCGCCCGTCGGCTCAGGCATCGCCGCGCTCTGGCTCCGGCGCGGGCGCCCAGCCGATGTGGCCGGCGGACTCGCGGGCTCGGGCGCGGGCCTCCTCGACCGACGCGCCGAGCGCGGTCACGTGGCCCATCTTCCGACGCTCGAACACCGTCGCCTTGTCGTAGATGTGGAGATGGGCATCGGGCACCGAAAGGGCCTCGTAGGTCCCGGTCGGGTGAGCCGGCCGCGGTGCGCCCTCGCCGAGCAGGTTGACCATGGCCGCGGCCGGGGCCCGCATCTCGACCGAGCCCAGTGGCAGGCCGCAGATCGCACGCAGGTGCTGCTCGAACTGGCTCGTGACCGCGCCCTCGATCGACCAGTGGCCGCTGTTGTGCACACGCGGGGCCAGCTCGTTGACGACGAGCGAGCCGTCGGGCATCAGGAACAGCTCCACGGTGAGCGTGCCGATGAGGCCCATCGACGTCGCGAGACTCTCGGCGAGAGTTGCTGCCGCCGCCTCGATTGCCCTGGGCACCCCGGCCGGGACGGTGCTCTCGACGAGGATCCCGCGGTCGTGCCGGTTGCGCGCGAGGGGGAACGTTCGGCTCATGCCGTCGACGTTGCGGGCGACCACGACCGATAGCTCCGCCTCGAATGCCAGCTCCCGCTCGAGGAGGGCCGGCCAGCCGACGCGCCCGTCCAGCTCCGTGATGGCATCGGTGCCGTCGATGCGCGCCTGGCCGCGGCCGTCGTAGCCACCGCGAACGGCCTTGAGTCGCAGCGGGTAGCCGAGCTCGGCGGCGGCGCGCAGGACGTCGGCCGGGCTGGCGACCTCGCGCCATTCGGCAACCCGGCCCTCGTTCGCCTCGACGAAGCGACGCTCGGCGAGACGGTCGGCGGTGAGCTTGAGCGGGTACGGGCCGGGTCGGATCGGGCGGCGCCGATCGTCGAGCGCGGCGACGACGGCAGGCCCGACATGCTCCAGCTCGTAGGTGATCACGGCACAGCGCGCGGCCAGCCGCTGCGCCGCGGCGACGTCGTCATAGGCGGCGACCTCGGTGGAATCCGCGATCGAGGTGGCGGGCGCGTGCTCGTCCGGATCGAGGACCGCGATCCGGTAGCCCAGCTCCCGCCCGGCGAGGCCGATCATTCGTCCGAGCTGACCGCCGCCGAGGATCCCGATCGTCGCCGGCGGCGCGATCGGCGGCGGCGCGAAGCCGAGCTGCCGGTAGACGTCCAGGATCCAGCGCGTCTTGGAATGCGTGTAGCGGAGCCCCTCGACGGCGCCGCCGCTGGTGATGCCGCGCTTCAGGCCCTCGTACTGGCTGCGCAGCTCCGGGTCATTGCGGAGCGCGTCGCGGAAGGCGATGTCGCGCGGGAAGTCGCCGCCCTTCGGCTGGACGTGCAGGTGGATCCGGTACTGCGCGCCGTCGAGATCGAGCGAGCCGACGGGCATCGGGCGCGTTGGCGGCCACGGATCCGGCCCGGGCTGCGGCCCGAAGCCGAGCTCGTAGAGCATGGCCACCACGGCCGGGATGTCGTCGGGGGTCGTCTCGATCGACAGGTCGACGATGCCCTTGCCGGGCAGTCCGGGCACCGCCGTGCTGCCGATGTGCTCGACCGCGAGGTCCGGCCGGCGCGCGCGCACCAGCTCGCCGACCCTGGCCGCGACCTCGACCGTTCGCGGGTCCCACTCGTGGACCTCTGCCGAGAGCCGCTCGTACGGCCCGATCGGCTTCGTCGTCCCGACCTGCGCCACCGCCGGAGTGTATCGAGTGTGCCGGCGCCCTCCAGGTGGGCGCCGGCCCGGCGCCTGGTACGTCTGCCGACGCTGATCCGGCTGGTTCGTCGGTAGGATTGGCCTGATGCCAGCGCGAATCCCGCTGCTCCTCGATGTCGATACGGGCATCGACGACTCGCTCGCGCTCCTGTACGCGTGCGCCTCGCCCGAGGTCGAGCTGATCGCGGCGACGTGCGTCGGCGGCAACGTGAACGCGCGGCGCGTTGCGGAGAACACTCGGGCCGTCCTGGAGCTCGTGGGTCGGGACGACGTTCCGGTGGCCCTCGGGCGGGAGCAGCCGCTGGTCAAACCGCTCGAGACGTCGACCGAGACACACGGCCCGCGCGGACTCGGCTACGCGGAGCTGCCGCCGGCCCGGCGCGCGCTCGAGCACGACGAAGCGGCCGCGCGAATCGTCGACGTGGCGAGGGCTCGGCCAGGTGAGGTGATCCTCGTCACCCTTGGGCCGCTCACGAATCTCGCCGTCGCGTTGGATCGGGAACCCTCGCTCCCGAATCTCCTCGCGGGCTGGGTCCTGATGGGCGGCGCGTATCGCGCACCGGGGAACACCACGCCGACGAGCGAGTGGAACATCCACGTCGACCCGCATGCCGCCAAGGCGGTGTTCGCGGCATGGGCGCGGCGCAGCACTCAGCTGCCGCTGGCGATGGGCCTCGACGTGACCGAGCGGGCGAGATTCGTCCCGGAGCATCTGCGCCACCTCGCCGTTCGCGCAGGCGCACTACCCCTTGATGCAGCGGCGCTGGGCAGCGAGCCACTCGAGGCGATCGGGTCCGTCGCGGCAAATCCGGTGCTGCACTTCATCGTCGATGCGTTGCGCTTCTACTTCGAGTTCCACGCGAAGTACGACGGCTTCTACGGGGCGTTCATTCACGATCCGTTCGCCGTCGCTGCGGCGCTTGACCGGAAGCTCGTTCGGGCACAACCGGTGTTCGTCGATGTCGAGACCGGGCCGGGCCTCGCGCACGGCATGACCATCGCGGACTGGCGCGGCCTCACTCGTAAGCCACCGAACCTGGACGTCGGCGTCGAAGGCGACGCCGACGGGTTCATCGAGCGGTTCGTCGAGCGCGTCGGCAATCTCGCCGCGAGCCGATCCGCCGTGGCACCCTAGCCGCCAAGGAGGCCGGCCATCCGCTCGACCTGGCTGCGCGTCGTCATCGCGGTGGCGGCCCTCGTCGCCGCGGTGTGGGTGGGAATCACAGCGGCCGGCGTCTTTGCGCCGAGCCCGAGCCCGGACCAGCTGCCGCCCGGCGCGGACCTGCTGATGTTCGTCCTGGCAGTCGCGCTGCTGGTCGGCTTTGTCGCCTACGCCATCGTCGAGTGGCTGCAGACGCGCCGCCTCGATTCGATCGCGCGCCAGTTCGACACCCGCACGATCGTGCTGATCCCGTTCGCGATCGCGATCAACGTCGTCCTCGGCCAGACCGTCGCGACAGCCCTGAAGGTGCCGGTCTACCTCGACTCGATCGGGACGATCCTGGTCGGGGTCCTCGCCGGGCCGTTCGCGGGCGCGGCAACGGGACTCCTCTCGAATCTCGCTTGGACGTTCCTGCTCGCCGGGACGCCGTTCGGGTCGCCCTTCGCCTGGCCGTTCGCGATCGTGGCCGTCGAGATCGGCCTCCTGGCCGGGGTCTTCGGCTACGCCGGCGTGTTCCGGAGCCGGCCCGATGCTCCGATCGAGCGATTCCTGGCGGGGCTGGTAGTCGCGGCGGCGGTGCTCGGCGGGCTGGTCTGGTACGGGATCGTCCCGCACTTCCGCGACCTGTGCGCCGACCAGGGTGGCTGTTTCGACGTCGTGCAGCCGCTCGGTTCGATCTCGCCGGTCTTCCTCGCGGTCGCCATCGTGATGCTCGGGCTGTTCCTCGCGATCGCGCTCATCCTCGCGCTGCGTCTCCTCGGACGGCGGGACCTCGGCGTCGTCTACGTCCTCGTGGCGGGCGCGATCTGTGGCGTCGTCTCGGCGCTCATCGCCGCGCCGATCGCGGCGTACGTCTTCGCGGGCGTGACGGGCTCCGGCACGGACTTCCTGGTGCTGCTGTTCCAGCGAGCCGGTTCCGACCTGCAGACGGCGGTGCTCCAGCAGTCGCTGATCTCAGATCCGATCGACAAGACGATCACGTATCTCGTCGTGTTCGCACTGGTGACCGCGGCATCGCGGCGGGTCACGGCGCGCTTCCCGCAGGGCGAGCGCGCGCTCGGAACGGTTCGGGGCTGACGATCGAGCCGGATCGGGCAGCCCGCCCCGAGCCGGCCGCCCACGCGCTCGACCCGGCGGACGCGGCGCTCCTCGCCCGGCTCGCACCGCCGGCTCGCACGGCCTACCACCGGCTGAACCCGCTCACGAAAGCCACCCTCGCGGCGTTCTGCACCCTGCTCCCGGTCGCGAGCGGCGGCTACCTCGTCCCTGTCCTGGTCCTGGTCGTGGTCGTCGTCCCCGGGCTCGTGGTCGCGGGCGAGCTCGGTCGCGCGCTGCGGAACGCGATCCTCGTCAGCCTGCCGATCGGGATCTCGGTGGCCGTCGTCTCGATCCTGGGGCGTGCGGGCATGCACGTCCTGTTCACCGTCGGGCCGTTCGACGCGACGCTCGAGGGTCTCGATTTCGCGCTCCGGATCGACCTTCGGCTGCTCGTGCTCGCCCTCGCCCTGGCCCTGTTCGCGCTGACCACCGAGCCGCGCTCGCTGATCGTCGACCTCGAGCGCCGGGGCGTGTCGCGGCGGCTCACATTTGCGGCGGCGGCCACGCTGGACGCCATCCCGGCGATGGCCGAGCGGGCGCGGACGATCCAGGCCGCGCAGCGGGCGCGCGGGCTCGACACCGAGGGAAGCATCGGCGCCCGCCTCCGAGGCGTCATCCCGCTCGCCGGACCGGCGGTCCTGGGGGCGCTGAACGACGTCGAGACGCGGAGCCAGGCCCTCGAGGCCCGCGCCTTCGACCGGCCCGGGACGCGGCACCTGCTGTGGGCGCCCGTCGACTCGAGTGTCCAGCGGTTCGCCCGCTTGCTCCTGCTGGTCGCGCTCCTCGCGTTCGTCGCAGTGCGCGCCCTCGGCGTCCTGCCGCCGCTCCCCTGAGCCGATCGATGCTCGAGCTGCGTGGCGTCGGCTATCGCTACCCAGGTTTCGAGCGCCGGGCGCTGGACGGCGTCGACCTCGCGATCAGCGATGGCGAGATCGTCGGCCTGACCGGGCCGAACGGCGCCGGCAAGTCGACCCTGTGTCTCGTCGCGGCCGGCGTGGCGCCGGGCTCGATCGGCGGCGAGCTCGCGGGCGACGTGCTGCTCGACGGCCGGCCACTGCGAGGGCGACGGTCATACGAGCTCGCGAGCTCGATCGGCATCGTGCTCTCGAACCCGGACGCGCAACGGACGCGCATCGCCGCGACGGTCTTCGAGGAGGTCGCCTTCGGACCGACGAACCTCGGGGTGTCGGTCGCGGAGACCGTGTCGCGGGTTCGGAGCGCACTGGGCACGCTCGGGATCGAGCACCTGGCCGAGCGACACCCGGGTCGCCTGTCGGGCGGCGAGACGCAGCTCGTCGCGATCGCCTCAGTCCTCGCGCTGCGACCACGCCACCTCGTCATGGACGAGCCCGTCGCCGAGCTCGATCCGGAGGGTCGGGGGCTGGTCACGGATGCGCTCCGCCGGGTCGCTGCGGCCGGGACCGGCCTCCTGGTCGCCGAGCATGATCTCGACCTGCTCTCGGCCCTGGGGTCGCGAGTGGTTGCACTCAAGGACGGCCGGATCGCCCCCGGAGCGCGCCATGCGGCCGAACCGCGGAGCGCGTCGACCACCGCGAACGTGGCCCTGGAGGCGCCGATCGCGATCCGGTGCGCCGGCCTTGCCTTCGAGTACGCGGATGGGACCCGTGCCCTCGACGGCGTCGACCTGTCGATCCGGATGGGTGAATCGGTGGCCATCGTCGGCAGGAACGGCTCAGGCAAGACGACGCTGGTTCGAACCTGGAACGGGCTCCTGGCGCCAGCCTCCGGGCGCGTCGAGATCGGGGGCAGGGCGACCGATGGCCGACGTGTTTCGGAGCTCGCGCGGATCGTGGGGATGACGTTCCAGGACCCGCACGACCAGCTGTTCGGGCGCACCTGTCACGACGAGGTAGCCTTCGGCGCCCGCAACGTCGGGCTCCGCGGGCACGACCTCGACGCGGCAAAGGACGAGGCACTCGAGGCAGTCGGGCTGAGCTCTGAAGCGGCGACCAACCCGTTCGATCTCGGATCCTCGAGGCAGCGCCTGCTCGCCATCGCAAGCGTGCTGTCGATGCGCACCCCGGTTGTCGTGCTCGACGAGCCGACGATCGGCCTGGATGTCGACGAGCGGGCTCGCGTTCAGGCGATCGTCAGGCGGCTCGCGGGCGAGGGCCGGACGGTGGTGGCGATCAGCCACGACGCGCGATTTGTCGCGGATTCGTTCGAGCGCGAGATTCGGCTCGACAGGGGGCGCGTCATCGCGGACGGACCGGCCGCGCCCGATCGGTAGTATTCAGGCCCCGATCCGATCGCTGGAGTGTCGATGAACTGTCGCGTTTGCGGCACGGCCAATCCCGAGGGCGTTGCGTTTTGCATCAACTGCGGCACAGCCTTCGCCGAATCCTGTGCGGTCTGTGGCGCCGCCCGCATCGGGAACTCACGGTTCTGCGGGAACTGCGGCACCCGATTCCCGGACGCCGAGTCAGCGGAGGCCGCGCCCGCATCGGCCGATGCCGATCGCACCGAGCGGCGCCTCGTGTCGGTGCTCTTCGCCGACATGGTCGGCTTCACGCCGTTCACCGAATCGCGCGACTCCGAGGACGTCCGGGAGACCCTCGACCGGTATTTCGAGATCGCGCGAGGGGCCGTCGATCGCCACGGTGGGGTCATCGAGAAGTTCATCGGCGACGCGGTGATGGCGGTGTGGGGCGCGCCGGTCGCGCGCGAGGATGACGCCGAGCGGGCGGTGCGAGCGGCGCTCGAGCTGGTCGAGGAGGTGCGATCGCTCAACGTGAATGCCCGCGCCGGCGTGCTCACCGGCGAGGCCGTGGTCCGCGTCGGCGCCGAGGGCGAGGGCATGGTCGTCGGGGACGTGGTGAACACGGCGGCGCGCCTGCAGAGCGCGGCCGAGCCCGGCACGGTGATCGTCGGCGAGGGGACCTTCCGGGCGGCCTCTCGCGCGATCGCATTCGAGCCGGTCGCCGACTTGACGCTCAAGGGCAAGGCCGCGCCGGTTGCGGCGTGGAAGGCGACGCGCGTCGTTGCGGAGCGCGGCGGCCGCAATCGTGGCGATGCCCTCGAGGCGCCGTTCGTCGGGCGTGCCGACGAGCTGCGCCAGCTGAAGGACCTGTTCCACGCAACCGGCCGCGAATCCCGCGTACGGCTCGTCTCGGTGGTCGGTCCAGCGGGCATCGGCAAGACGCGACTCGCCCGTGAGCTCGGCCGCTACCTCGACGGCCTCGTCGAGACCGTGTATTGGCATGTCGGCAGGTCACCAGCCTACGGCCAGGGCATCACGTTCTGGGCGCTCGGCGAGATGGTCCGCGCCCGCGCCGGCTTGCTCGAGACAGATGACGAGCAGACCACCCGTGCCAAGCTGGCCGACATCCTCGCGACCCATGTCCCCGACGAGTCGGAGCGTCGCTGGATCGAGGGCGCATTGCTCGCCCTGCTGGGCCTGGAGACGCGCGTCGCGTCGAGCGAGCTGTTCGCAGCGTGGCGGACATTCTTCGAGCGGCTCAGTGCGACCGCACCGGTCGTCATGGTCTTCGAGGATCACCACCACGCCGACCCGGGCCTGCTCGACTTCGTCGACCACCTCCTGGAGTGGTCACGCGACGTTCCGCTGTGCGTGATCACGCTGGCGCGACCGGAGCTGCTCGAGCGGCGACCCGACTGGGCAACGGGCAAGCGCAACCTCACGGTGCTGCACCTCGAGCCGCTGCCCGATGCGGCGATGCGGGAGCTCATCCGGGGCCTGGTCCCGGGCCTGCCCGAGACGGCCGTCGGCCAGATCGTCGCGCGCGCCGAAGGTGTGCCGCTCTACGCGGTCGAGACCATCCGAATGCTCCTGGCCGACGGTCGGGTCGTCCCGGAGGAGGGGGCATTTCGCCCCGTCGGCGACCTCACCTCGCTCGCGATTCCGGAGTCGCTGACCGCCCTGATCACAAGCCGGCTCGATGGCCTGGACCCGGTCGACCGATCACTCGTGTCCGACGCGGCAGTCCTGGGCCAGAGCTTCACGATCGCGGGCCTGGCGGCGGTATCGAGCCATGACGAGCCGGAGCTGCTGCCCCGACTGCGAACGCTTGTCCGGCTGGAGCTCCTGACCCTCGAGATGGACCCACGCTCACCCGAGCGTGGCCAGTACGCGTTCGTGCAGGCCCTGATCCGCGAGGTGGCGTACGGCACGCTCTCGCGGAAGGGGCGCAAGACGCGCCACCTCGCCGCGGCGCGGTTCTTCGAGAGCATCGGCTCGGACGAGTTGGCGGGTGCGCTGGCCGGCCATTACCTTGCCGCCCACCAGTACGCTTCCGAGGGTCCGGAGGCCGACGCGCTTGCCGCCCAGGCACGCGTTGCTCTTCGCGCGGCCGCTGACCGGGCGTCGTCGCTTGGCGCGCCAGAACAAGCTCTCGCCTTCATCGAGCAGGCCCGGTCGGTCACGCACGACTCCGGCGAGCTCGCAGACCTGCTCGAGGCCGCTGCTGTCGCGGCAGCGGTTCGCCAGCGGTTCACCGAGGCCGAGGCGTACCTCCGCGATGCGCTCGCACGGCGCGAGGTGATCGCGGACCAGCGGGCGATCGCGCACACCCTCGTGATGCTCGCGCAGGTGATCATCCGAAGTTTCCGCTTCGAGGACGCGACGGCACTGATCGAAGACGCCGTTGCCCGGTTCGCCGACATGCGCGGCGATCCGCTCTTCGCGGCCCTCGAAGGTCAGCTCGCTCGGGTCTACATGCTGACCGTGCGCTGGGACGAAGCACTGGCGATTTCCGATCGGGTCCTCGAGGTCGCCGAGCGAGACGAGCTCACGGATCTCACCGCAGACGCGTTGATCACCAAGGGCACGACGCTCGACAACATGGGCCGGCACTTCGAGGCAATCGCCCTCATCGAAGCGGGCCGGCGCCTGCTCGAGCGATCCGGCAACGACGCCTTGGTGACCCGCGCGATCAACAACCTTGCGAGCGTGCTCTCGGATGACGACCCTCGTGCGAGCGTCGAGACGGCCCGGGAAGGCCTCGAGGTCATGGCTCGACGCGGCGAGCGCGGCTTCACGCTTGTCGACAACGCCGTGGCGGGGTCGGTCCGGCTCGGCAACTGGGATTGGGCGCTTGCGCTGCTCGAGGCCGTCGCGCCCGATGAGACCGACCCTGTCGCCCGCGGCTCGGCGCTCGCGGGCATCCTCGAGATCCGGGCGTTTCGCGGTGTGCCCACCGACGATCTCGTAGCCGAGCTCAGCACGACATTGCGAGGGGCGGACGCCGCCTCGCGGGAAGCCTTCCTCACGCTGACCCAGGCGTGGACGGGGCTGGTCGAGGGCAAGCTGCCGGCCGTCCGGGAGCGGGCGCGGCGCTTTGCCGAGAGCTGGCCGCAAGGCGGCGCAGAGGGATGGCGGCTCGCGGCACGAGCCGCAATCTGGGCTGGTGACGTCGAGGGGGCGCGGGCGGATCTTGAGGCGCTCGAGGGCATGCAGCGGCGCGGCCGGGCCGTGGCACTGGAGCGGCTCACGTTCAAGGCCGGCATCGAGGCCCTCGAGGGTCGCGCGGGTGAGGCGCTCACGATGTACCGGGACGCGCTTCGCGGCTGGGAGGAGCTCGGGTTGCCGTGGGACCAGGCCCTGTGCACGATCGACATGGTCACCGTGCTCGATCCAGGCCGACCCGAGGTGACGGCTGCTGCCGCGACGGCGCGGCAGATCCTGGAAGAGCTCGGGGCACAGCCGTTCCTTGACCGGCTGGACAAGGCCCTCGCACGACCGCGGGGTGAGGCTGATCGCGCGAAAGCGCGAGCGAAGGCCCGCCAGAGCGCCTCGGTCTGAGCTCTCCGGCTCCTACACCGGCGGTCGCCTCGACGTCGCGACCAGCAGCAGGAACGAGGTCTCGACGACGTCGACGCCCGCGATCACGAGAGCGATCACGAGCGGCAGCGACTCGCCCAGAAGCCAGCCCACGGCCGCCGTGAACGAAGCCGCCGAGAGAAAGACGAGCCGGACGCCGCGGACCATCGCCCCGAGGTCGGCATCGGAGATGCGGCTGGTGAGCCCGGAGTCACGGCGCATGGAAGCGGCGATGCGCCTGGTCGCCGACAGGAGCAGGCGCGCACCGAT
>Ga0070706_100002123_pt1 | contig 20190 bp, 16 predicted proteins | sample KBSK5501metaG_FD_65476 | JGI IMG/M metagenome (GOLD analysis project Ga0070706, IMG submission 65476) | Corn, switchgrass and miscanthus rhizosphere microbial communities from Kellogg Biological Station, Michigan, USA - KBS K5-50-1 metaG | ecosystem: Host-associated > Plants > Roots >... | reverse complement strand
AGCTGCTTCCTGGAGAAGTTGAGTCGTCATATGGCGCAAGGAACGAACGGGGCGGAATGCTTCCGTCGGGAATTGAATAATGCTCGGCGCGCTGCCTGCGAGAAGAGATGGAATGAGTTGCGGGGCGAGCATGGTAAAAAACGAATGTTGAGTTTCGAAGTGGAGCAGGTCGTTGTCAACGGATTTGTTGCTGCCAACGCGCAGTTACTCTGAGTCGAGAAGTATGCCAGTTTCAACGGGGAATCTTTCAGCAATCGCTCTCAGCTACGAATCATTTGCGCTGCCACTGGCCGATCCAGGTGCCCCACCCATAAAATCCGAAGGGAATCAGCCGTCCCGCGGACACGAGTTCGTCGACTTGCGCCCGGATGGGCGCTGCTTTCGGTTCGGGTCCGAAATAATCGTCGATCACAAGCCAGCAACCGTGGGCCAGCAGATCGCCATAGCAATCCAGGTCCCGGCGCACGTTGCCATCGGCATCGAAAATGAAGAGACCCACTTGACCGCGCGGCCCAGCACTGGCGAATGGCCGATATCGTAGTTTCCTGGAACGAGTAGCCATTGATCAAGGTAACACTCTCGGATACGCCAAATCGCGCCAGATTCTTTTTCAAGTCCTTGAAGATGTTTCTGCTCGGTATGCGACGGTGCTTCAGTCGTCCTCCCGCCTCCACGCTGATGATCTTTTTTCGCTTCACAGATTCACACGCTTCAAACGCGGCAGCGATTGTTGATCCGCCGACGTAAGGGCTGATCTCCAAGACATTTCCCGGAGTGATCTTAGCAAAGTGATAGATGAGAAGCAAAACATCGAGGTGTAACATCGATGCAGCCGACCCGACCTTCTCCAAACGTTGGCGTATCTCCTGATTTCGATACTCCATCAACTTGTACATCAGATACGTCATTGGTGTAGGCGAACTCGCTCAAAACAGAATCGCGCTGAGATAGCACAGCCTAATTTGAACATGAGGATTAGCTTTGCAAATGGATCAGCGGCTTGCCAACCGATCTGTCGGGGAGAACGAATTGGCTGGCATCCAAGGACGACTGTGCGATCACTGAACCTTGCGAAGTCCTCTGCGAATCAGCTGATTAACCGTAGGCATTTTTCTAAAAACAAAGCGCCGCCAAAAAACCTCGTGGTCCAAGCGACAAAAAACCCTCCCCAGGCCGTGCACCCTACTCACGCACCTGATGCGGAGAGTGCGAATACAGGAACGAATCAACGAGCGGCAAGGAGAAATTTCGGAATGCTTCAACGTTGATTTTGATCTCAGCTTGTCTGCTTACGACCCGCAGAGAACATTGCCGTTCGTGTCAATCAATTCGCTCGCTCGAGCAGACCGGCTGATTAAACCTACAAGATCTCGTGGCTTGATTTCACGAAGCTTTGTAAAGCGATTTCAATCAACCATCGGATCGCCCAAAGCTGCGCAAACAGCGCAGCAATAAAAAGAACAGTGGAATAGCGTGCAACCTCGATCGAGTGAACCAGGGACACCCCGAAGACATTTCCGAAATTGGCACAATAAAAAAAAATCACCAAGAACGGCACCCAGTTTGACCCCTGTGACTTGTTTCGTTTCAGTCCGAACCAACCAGCTAGCGGAGCACTGATGAGCAAAATTGCGAGATACGTCCGTGCGCAGGAGACGTGACATATTTGGATCCCTTTATTTTGGTGAACGACGATGTTACTGAAACGAAGCGTTCTGGTGCGCTCCAGGAAAGCTGACCCCGCCGGTATCTTAGAAAGCAGGTGCAACGATTGCGGTTGAGAAAGCGCCGAAAAACTCTGGGCATAAAACCATGACGACAGCGGCCATTTCTTCCGTGCACTGAAAGCTGGACAATCCGTCGAGTAAAAGACTGCAAGTTGGCCAGCGATTTTCTCGACGAACGCAAGTGGACGGTGCGCCACGCTGTGCCAGTACCAATACCTCAAGAATCTCAAGAACTGCTCATCGCCAAGTTGACGCCGCCACCGATTCAGAAGTGAATCAACACCAACCCACAGGTAGTCGGGCTCAAATCCCAGAACGGGAAATTTCCTCGGATAAAGAATATGCGTGCGTTGAATCTCCCTATCGAGATCATCGCACGCAACTCGCAGCCATTCACCGGAATAGATGTCCGTCTCGCCATTTTTCAGGTCAGCGGCCATCTGCTGATGAATAATCTTCGCGTGGATCACAAAGAGGGTCTCTGGGAGGAACGTTTTACCGGTTTGATCGTTTCGCCCGAAATAATGCTCGGTAAGTGTCAGCGCCACGATGATCGGCACGGCTATACTAAAGAATGTGACTTTCCCGCTAAAATTGCCTTTAGCGTTGACTATTAACCAGATTATGGGTGCGACCGCGAAGAGTGCCATGAGCGTGAAACTCGGCTTCAGCGAAGCAAGGAGGAAGGCGCTTATCGGGATTGCACTCCCATAAATAACCACCTTCCGTTCATTCAGGGAGATTACTCGGTAATAGAAGAACTGGATTATCAACCAAAAAATCAAGATTTCGAAAAACATGCACACGGCATCGGAGCGGATTTGCATTTCGAACAAGAGAGGAGCGTTTGAAAGCAAGTAAATGGCAGCGCCCAATAGTCCGATCGCTTCGTGCGCGACGCGATTTACACGGGCCCTCGGAAAAAAATCCCCTAATCTGCTCCAGCTCGCAAGAAATAAAGCACCGGCGGCCAAGCCAAGGAGATGTTGGGCGACTGAGATTGCCCGAAAATCCGCCCATATCCGTAAGATCAGGTAAACCATGCCCGGATAGAGGAAATTTAGGCCCTGAATGTGGGCAAAAGCGCCGCCGCCAAACTTGATCAGAGCTGGCCAGAGATAGCCAAAGTCCGTGTCCGCGAGAGGATCTTGCGGCAATGAGAAACGGTTCCATCCAGCCGCGACAAAGAGACACGCCGCGATAACAAGGTAAGCGATCTTCAGCAAAGCGCTTCGATTAGCTCCAACAGAAAAACGAAGACCACCAGCCACTCGGTTTGGCTGGCTTGCTGCCAATGAGGACGCGACTTCCCAGAAGAACTTCAAGAATTAGCAGGATCGTTAGGAGTTGCGCGAGAATGGTAAAGTACATTTGCACAGTTGTGTAGCGGCGATTCTCCCCCAAGTGTCCGGATCGGCAATTGGGTCGAGAGGCGGCGCGAATCTTTGCCAGGCGGCCCAAGCGAACACAAAGTGACCGCGATCCAGGGGCACAATCGCCAACGGAGACAGCCGATCGGATTGGTGGGCATTAGATCATGAGGGCCTAAGCTTGCTCATTCCATTGGAAATTCGAAGCGCTTGAAGACAATTGCCAATAAATAGATCGTGGCCGGCTTTACATACGTCGCAGCGACGCCGCTATAAAAATTGAAAGAGGAGAGGAAGGCGCGACCCAAATTCGCCAGCTCCTGTCCGGGAAACGAGATAGGCGTTGTAGGCAGTTGCTGATTCGTCGAGGTAGAAACCGGGCGGGTTGTGCGAGATTGCTGTAGGATCGACTGAGTTAACACGTAAGAGGACTGCAAAGTTTGGTTGTCGCCGTTTTGGCGACGGTCTTATTTTGTCAGCAACCTGGAACCCTGGACTTGTCGTGCACGGAAATTCAACCTGTGTAACGTTCCACAAGCATCCCCACAAGAGAGAAAGCAAGATCTTAGACCATAGCGATTGATGACCTTCCAAGAGATAGCCCCAAACCTGTCCGCGAGCCTCGAATACCCGGCCTGCCCGTTGTGCGGCACCGATCAGCGTCAATTCCCATTTCGTTTACATGGACCGTACCGCGTCGCGCGCTGCATGGGATGCGGTTTGCATTATCTTTACCCGCGGCTCAGCGAAAGCGCGATGCGGGAAGTGTATCGCCAGTCTTCATATTACGAAGGGGGCGCCTGCGGTTACTCGGATGCGAGCTATCTCGCGCAAGAATCGGCATTGCGAGCAACGTTCAAACGGCTGCTCCGCAATCTGGCCAAACGCGGTTTAACCGGTGGCCAACTCCTGGAGATCGGCTGCGGATACGGCTACTTGCTTGACGAAGCACGCTGGTTCTTCGATCGGCGCGTCGGGACAGAGTTTTCACCGGCGGCCGTGGAGATCGCACGCGCGACGGGCGCTGAGGTGATCGCGGGAGGCGTCGAGCAGGTTCCACCGGAGGCCAAACTTGATTGTGTGGTCGCGACGCAGGTGATCGAGCACGTTTACGAACCAGTGTCATTCGTCAAACGATTGGCCAGCCATGCGTTGCCCGGGGGACACATTGTTCTGGCTACTCCCGATGCTGGAGGTGTATTGAGAAAGTTTATGGGGCGAAATTGGCCATCTTTCAAAGCTCCCGAGCATGTAGCCTATTTCGACATTCGAACATTGTGCTCGTTAATGCACCGAGCGGGTATCCACGATGTACGCAGACTTCCTTACCCGCACGCCTTTCCTCTTGGTTTGCTGGCCGCAAAATTCGGATTCACTTTGGCGCCTCTGCTTGCGCAACTCAATGTATGGGTGCCTGCCACGACGGTTGCTGTTTATGGAAGGCTCCCAAACGCGTAGCGCTCAAAACAAGCAGCCTTTTCTGTCCGTGGTTATGCCCGTATTCCGCGAAGGCGCTCATTTGTCTGCCATTTTAGCAGCAGTCCGCAGCTCGATGACGCAGTGCAATGTTCCGTACGAACTCGTGCTTGTTGACGATGGTTCGCCTGACGACACCTGGCGCGTCATAGCGGCCGAGGCGAAAACCTTTCGGACTGTGCGTGCTCTGCGCCTGAGTCGGAATTTCGGCAAGGAATCCGCGTTGTGCGCAGGGTTGGAACACGCAAAGGGCGATGCCGTCATTCTGATGGACGCCGACGGACAGCACCCGCCATCGCTTCTTCCGGGCCTGGTTCAAACGTGGCAGAGCTCTGGAGCGGATATTGTAGAAGCAGTTAAACGCCAGCGGGGCCGCGAGTCATTATCGAGCAAGATCGGAGCTCTGTTTTTCTACTTCATCCTGAACAAGCTGTCTGGATTCCATTTCAAAGGCGCATCGGATTTTAAGCTGCTGAATCGCAAAGCCGTTAATGCCTGGCTGGAGATGCATGAGCGCAACGTGTTCTTTCGAGGAATGACTGTTTGGATGGGTTTCACCACCGTGCAGATCCCATTCGAAGTCGTTCCACGCTCGACAGGTCAATCGACCTGGTCTGGATTGAAACGGTTAAAATTGGCGCTCGTCGGAATAACGGCTTTCTCGTCTTTTCCGTTGCATTTGGTCACCTTTGCGGGCGTGATTTTTTTAGGGTTATCGCTTGTTCTAGGAATTGAGACCTTGTATCTGAAGCTGGCTGGCCGCGCAGTCAGCGGTTTCGCTACAGTCATTTTACTGGAGCTGATCATTGGAAGTTTCCTGATGATCAGCCTGGGGATCATCGGCGAATATCTTGCCCGTATTTACGAAGAAGTTAAACATCGGCCCCGGTACGTGGTAACCGAATCGCTCGAACTAGGAGAATGATGCGAACCTGCGAGCTGCCGCTATTTGATCGCTAATTCACAGAAAAAGAGATCGCTCCAGAAAAGGGGCTGCGCTGCCGCTCGCGAAAACCCGCGCCGTCAGGTAGCTAAACCATGAGCTGAGCAGCAAGCCCACCAGCACGGCAGCCGCACAGCGGTGTTAAACAGATGTGAACCGACAAAAACCAGTCTCCCAGACAAATCGCTAACGCGAGGTGAATCAGAGCTAACATGAAACGACCTGACCAATTTGCCTCGGCTGCGGCTGCCAGCTCACTGCTCCGCTTCAAACAATAAGAAGCTTTACGATGAACTCCACAGAGAATGCATTTTCGCCGAATCGAGGTAAACGGTCTTGAATGCAACGTCTCAGGCGGTTTCGGTATGCGCTATCTTCCAAAATCTAGCGCGCCTTTTTTGACCGCGTAAACGTGGCCGATCATTGAGATCGAGATGAAGCGAAGATGAACGCGCTCTGCTTGACCGCGTCTCTGTAAACGACTGCCAACGGGTACATGAATACCATCTCTAGATCGAAGAGCTATTTGAACTCGAAAGAAGAACGCCGAGAGAGGACAAGCGACCAGCTCCTCAGTTACCAAATCCGGGACTTGGCGGGAGAATGCATTTTTCTTTCGATCCGGACGATATGTCTGGTGCTATCTGCTGGCTTTTCAGCCGCGCTCGACAGCAACAAATTATTTCCGCTGCCACTGGCCGACCCAAGTGCCCCAGCCGTCATTGGGCGACCCACAACTGCGCTCCGGTAATATCCTTTGCATGGGGACGCCATCAGGAGGTGATGTTTTTGCGAGCTCGCATTTCAAGGGCGAATTCGAGGATAAACCACAGAGCGAGAAATTGCGCCAATATGGAAGGGAACATAAGCACGGTGACTTTGCGAACGACTTCCAGTGAATGGACTACTGCCACCTCGAGGCAACTCGCCATAATATACGCGTTCGCGAACAACACCAAAGCCGCCAGCCAGCCCAGGTGTCTCCGCTGCTGTTCCTGCAATAGGACTGCCGCGCCTAACCCGACGGCGATCAAAAGCATTATCAGATACGTTGGTGCCAAAATAAACAGCAGTTTACGGATGTAAACCGGCTGATGGATGACCGGTGCAGTCCGCGCCAGCACTTCCGTTCGCGCCATAAATTCCACAGCAGGCGGGTAAACCATCCAAATTTTGCGATAGGGCCCTTCGCCGAGAGATTTCACACCTCGGTCGTATTCATTAGTGAGCGGCAGAAATTTTGATTGTTTATAAACGGGACACTTCGGCGCGTAAAAAATCGCCATTTGCCGCGCGATTTTCTTGACGACGAAGAGTGGGCGTTGCAACCAGATCCGCCGATAGTAGAACCAATAAAATGCGCTAAGAGCAGAGACGTTATTGCCAAATTCCTTCCGTAACTGTGCTGCAATTGAGTTCGGGTTGTACATCAGATAATCATAATCGAAGCCGAACTTCGAGTGATGCCGGGATGGGACAGAAGAATTGGCGATCTCGGCACTGAGTGCCCGCTGAACGCGGGCGAGCCAGTCCCGGGGATACGGAACTTTCGCGTTACGTTCGAGATCGGCAGCCATTTGATCACGAATCAGATCGGCGTGCATCGCGAAGAGCATTAACGGCAAATAGATCTGACTTCCCTCGTTCTTGCGACTAAGAAAGTAATCCGGCAATAATAACAATGCCGCGCTGGCCGCCACACCGCCAGCGAGCGTAATTTTTTGCCAGGACCACCCACGTCGGAAGAAAAATGTCCCAACGGGCAGAAGCCCGACAATAGCAGCCAGCGCGAAGTTTGGTTTCAGCGAGGTTAGCAACGCCGCTGTGAGCACGGCTATTACGCCGTAAACTGCCGTCGCCGCTCGCCTGTGCTCTACGAAACAGCAGGCTGCAAACTGGGTGACAAAGAAAAGATTCATGCTGAACAAAAACGCACACAACCCTTCTGGCCGAAGTCGCATCTCGAATCGCATGGGTTCGCTGGCGAGAAGAAAAATTGCCGCTGCGAAAAGTCCTAGTGCATCATGGACAGCAGGACCGACTCGCGAATCTGGCACGAAAACACGGGCGCGCCGCCAGATAAGCAGTAACATACCGCCCGCCAGGAGCCCCATGATATGTTGAGCGACCGTGATTGCGCGAAAGTCTCCAAAAGCGCGCAGCATCAGATATACAAATCCCGGATAAAGAAAATTGTGCCCGTACGGCATAGGGTTAAACGCGCCACCGACGATTTTTTCTAGCGCCGGGACCAAATAAAATCCTAGGTCCGGGTCAACGATGGGATCGAGCGGAAGTGCAAATCTCTGCCAGGCAGCCCAGACGAAGAGTATAACAACGCCGCTCCAGTAATAGATTCGCCAGGGTGAGCGTTTACTCATGTGCCGATATGGATTGGCGCAGATTTGATTGAATGACGGTCAAATTACCCGTGGATGCTTCCATTGACAACCAATAGCGAAACGACGAAAGCGCACTGCGGTCGTCCCTCCCACTGCACGAAACAATTTTGCAATGGGCCCAGTGAGTTTCAAGGCCTGCTCGGCCCTGCTGCGCCGCTCAGGGCCGGTGCTGCGGCACTCAACAATATTAGAGCCAAAGAATTTTTGACCTTCTTGCCATGGTCACCAAAATATACGAAGTAAGGTCACGTCTATCTAAAAAGATTTGTGACGACATGCGCTATCGGTTTAGTTGCGATTGTCGCGGCCAATTTAACTACGCGAAGCTTGTGCGTCGTTTTTCATGTGCCGTGCCATTCCACTGTTTCTCGAACGGCGATTTCTCGATTGGATTTTATCGATCAAATGTCCGCTGCCGATAGAGCGAATTACCTGCACAGACTGCAAGCCAACGCATCAGATCCCATCACCAAAGAAGCAATCCCGGCGATCTTGGCTGCCAAAGGATATTGGGGCGGGTCGATGCGCGAGATCGAACGTCTGATTCAAAGCCACGGCGAAAAACTCCACGCCAGAGCTGATCATTATCTGGATGAGATATGCCTGCTCTATTATCGTTCTCTTCCAAGAATTGCTCTCGCCGATATACGTCTTGCGATCATTCGTTCGCTTACAAGTACGACACCAACAGAAGTAATTCGATATCTTTACACGAACGCCGCCCACTCTCTAAAGATTTACCGATCAGACTCTTTTTTTCACCAGAGAACGGCGCATCTCAAGAGTTGTTCGCCAGTTGCAGGCGCAGCTATTGGGCGGGCCGAAACCACGTTTTGGTTGCGCGGTCTGGACAAAATCCCTTGCGGAATCACTCTGGTACTTGTGCTCGGATTAGGAACTATCCTACGATTGTTCAAATGCTTCGACCCGAACCTGCTAGCTCTGCTTTAGGCACTCGCAATTACTGACGTGCTTCTAATGATCGGCACGTTCGCGCTTACCCTCTATCTCCCTCGTTATGCATTACCGAGTTGCGTGATCAATGCCGCTGCGCTCGCGATTCTTTTGGGAGGCATAACTCGACCTTCTCATCAACCCCAGCAAGCATTCTCGAAAGATGTGCAATACAGCTGAGTTACTCATTAGGTTTCCAATTGTCTTTTCCGCCAAGGACAGCTTCGATGGTGACTTTGTCGACGTCCTCCTTCACAAGCTGCTTCGACCACGGAACACGCTTGTCGGGAATGGCGCCTGGGCCTGTGCTGTTGTATTCAGCGTAGCGCGCGGTCCTCTCGTTCTCTGCCTTGTCCCAGTTGTGCCACCCTTCTGGCTTGATATGATCACCCATCTCACAGTTAATATAGCTAACGCTGGCATTCGGCCCCCACGGACGGCCGAGATAGGCGCGTTTTGATGGCTTGGGCCAAGCTTTGGGGTTGCCTGTGAGTTTGCAGTTTAGGAACACGAAGCCATAAGGGCGATCTTCGGGTGTGCTGGCAGCGGTGATGAAACCATCGTTTCCATGAATCTTGCTATGAATCTCGCAGTGGTCAAAGACGGCGGTTCCCGATCCAAAGATAAAGTCAACGGTTCCTTCGATGTAGCAGTCTTTGAAATACTGCCGGCCATTGTTAATCATCAGCGTATCGTGCCAGCCGAGCACCCGACAGTTCTTAAGGACCGCTCGATCGCCGTCGATCCGCAATGCGAGCGCCTGACCATGGTCGCCAAAGGTGTTTTGAAATGTCACTTTTTCAGCTCGGAAGTCATCTCCTTGGATTTGGACGCCTGAGATCTTCTTGAACGGGTAAGTGAGAATCACCTTCGCAGCGTCCTCGCCCTCAAACGTGACGTTTGTTTTATTCTTCGGCAGTATAATTGGTCCCTGATAAGCTCCGGTCTTGATGTAAATAACTGTGCGTTCGGAACTCTGGTCCCGCACGGCGGAGACAGCTTCTTGGACTGTGTCGTAATCGCCACTTCCATCTTCGGCCACGGTGATGTTCTTCACTTCTGCCAAACATGCGTCGCAGCTCAGAAGAAACATCATGGTAACTAGCACGACCCGCTCTCCGCAAGGGGGTTCTAAGTGGAAAGGGATAATAGCCATAAAGTTATTCGAACATATTTGGTGTAAGGAGCCAGCTCAGGCACTACTTTCTCCGACTAATAAATACACGTCGAGAAGCGTTCAAGCCCTTAAATAAGAAAAACTTTAGCTTTAGCGTCGCAAGGCGCTTCTTGAAAAAATCTGTGGATTGTCCCAGTCCGAAGGGTACGCCGTTTATTATCTTGATAATTTTCGCTGTTCCACCCGGTTGCGAGAGCCGCACACACCAAAAAGCGGCGGCAATCGTGGATCCGCCAATACAGGGTCCGATTTCGAGGACATTTCCGATGGTGCTCCTGGCAACACATCGCGATGTAACATCGATGCAGCGCGGCCGACTTTTTCCAAACGATGGCGTATCTCCTGATTTCGATACTCCATCAGCTTGTACATCAAATCGATTACGTCATCGGCGTAGGCGACCTTGCTCAGAGCAGAATCGGGCTGAGAGAGCATGGGCCGATTTGACTGGCGTGACATAAGGGCGCAAGCTGCTCATCCTATTTGCAACCCCCCTTGCCAGAACCCGCGAAACATGCGAAGTAAGGATGCGTGCCTCTCCTCTCGCGCGTTTAGTGGCGCGCACAAAATGCGCGTACTGGGTCCCAAACGTCGTTACGAGCGACATTGACTGCGACCAACACTTCTAATCCGGCGATGCGACTTCAAAGGCTTCGGTGTTGACGGGTACGATTGCTAAGCCAGACTAGCGGACGCAACCGGACTCCACGTGTTGAAAATTCCGCTTTCATTATTTCTTGGCGCTGTTTGCCACGCAGCACGTGGTCATCGCATAAGCGTTGTGCGTCGTTTGCTTTCTTCGCTTTCCGACGACGTGGCAACTGCTGTCGCGGAAGTTTGTGAATTCAGATGCCTAACCGACTATGGCAAAAATTATGCGCATCTCAGTGCGTTACTGGGATGCGCTGGAAAAATCCCGCCCGCTGGTGAAATCGAATTTCTCCATTCTATGTTACATCGGCCAGTGCAACATCCCGGTGCGATCGGTTTGGGTGATTATTGTTTTCTGACGGCGTTGATCAGCGTTCTGGCGCCGCGGCGCGTAATCGAAGTCGGAACATTGACCGGGTTTTCGGCGGCGGTCATGGCAGCTGCGCTGAGTCGGCAGCACGGGAACAACAGCGGCGCCTGGGTCGACACCATCGATGTTCGCTTGAAGTGTCTGATCGACGAAACGCGTCCGACCGGTTTCGAAATTCCTGAGTTGATTCCTGATCTGACCGCGATGCTTCGCCTGCACATTCCGCACGACGCTACTTTTGTGAGCGAGTTGGCCAAGCGTGAGGAATTGGAGATAGTCTTTATTGATGCGAATCATTGCCATCCGCGGCCGCTACTCGACCTCCTCCGGCTCGCGCCGTACGTGAGAAGTGGCGGTTGGATCGTGCTACACGATATTCAATTGGGCACGCTCGGTCGTAAGGCGATCGGAGCAGGTCCGACATCAGGCAACCAAGTCTTTTTTGATGCTGTGGTAAAGCGGGGTGCGCCGTATGGAGCGGAATGGCTCTTTGATAACTGGCCGTTCCGAAAAATCAGCGGCGGAAATATCGGCGCAGTGCAGTTGCCTGACGACAAGAGCGCGCTCATTCCTTTCGCCTGGCGGCTAATGTCGGTTCCGTTCGAAGTCACAGGCAAGGCCGCGACTCGAGCACGCCGCGCACTTTATCGCAGTTTCGGCGAACTAATCTAGTTCCACAGCCGTGCACGAGGCGTTCTACTTCCGCACAGAGTTCCTGAATTCGCTTTACGTTCCCACGCGTGTTTGAGCAATCGCGACGAATTGTCCGGTCGGTCCGGGAAATCGGTTTGATCAATCAGTACTCGCGCGCTGCCCGTTTCGACGTGAGCTTTGTAGTGGTGCGCGGCTTCGACGATCCTGCAGTGTCCGGGGATGTCGAGCTCGCGCGGCAGCGTCAAGCGGGAGAGACCGGTTCGAGCGGTCACTTGCTCTGCCGCGACGTAGATTTGCCGCCCTCTGCCGGTCAATTTGAGTGCTTCAGGATCCGATGCGCAGAGAAATTGCGACGCATCTCCACGCTGTTACTCTCGATCACGAGTCCTCGCGATGCTCACTCGTGGGGTTGTAATAGAGCGTGTCAGCGGGCATCAAGCTAGCCCGCTTCGCTAATCCCAATTCCACAAGCCACCGGATCGCCCAAAGATGAGCGAAAAGAGCGGTGATAAAAAGAACAGCGACATAGCGGTCAACTTCCATTGTATGGACGATGGAGACACCGAAAACGTTTCCGAAATTGGCGGTATAGAACAGCAAGACAAAAAACGCCGGCAATTTCCGCTGCTCTGAGTTGTTTCGTTTGAACACAAACCAAACCGCAAGCGGAACGCTCACCAACAAAATGGCCAGATAACTTCGGGCACAAAAGATATTGCACATCCGGATTGATCTCTTTTGGCGAATGACGGTGTCACTGGAGCGAAGCGCTTTGGTCCGCTCCACGAAGGCTGATCCGCCGGGCACCACAGTGAGCAGAGCCCATGTTTGCGGATGCGACAGCGCCGAGAGGCTGTAATCATAAGACCAGGGAGTTAAGCGAAATTTCTTGTGCACGCTGAATGCGGGACAGTCCGTTGAGTAAAAGACCCCAAGTTGGCGAGCGATTTTTCCGGCAAACGCAAGTGGACGGTGAGCCACACTGCGCCAGTACCAATATTTCAAGAATCTCAAGAACTGGTCATCGCCAAGTTGACTTCGCCAGCGATTAAGGAGCGGATCGGCACCGGTACTCATTAAAGAATCCGGATCAAACCCAAGAACGGGCAAAGCACCGTGTGTGCGTTGAATTTGCGTTCCGAGATCGTCGCAAACAATCTGCAGCCATTCGCGTGGGTAAATGTTCGTGTCGCCTTTATTCAGATCATCATCCATCTGCGCGTGAATAATTTTCGCATGGATCGCAAACAATGTTTCCGGAAGAAAATACTTAACGCTTTGATCGTCTCGCCTGAGAAAATGCTCCGTGAGGGTCAACGCCAGGATGATGGGTACGCTGACAGAAAAAAACGTCAACTTGCCAGTAAAATTTTTCTTGGCACTAAGTGTCAGCAAGATTACGGGCGCCACCACAAAAAGAGCTACGAGCGTGAAACTGGGCTTCAATGAAGCAAGCACGAAAGAACTGATGGCAACTCCAGTCCCATAAAGGGTCGCCATTCGTAGATTCACGAAGACTACGCGGCGATAAAAAAACTCAACCACAAACCAAAGCACCAACATTTGAAAAAACATGCACACAGCATCGCTTCGGATTCGCATTTCGAAGAAGACCGAACCGTATGAAAGCAGATAGATGCTGGCGCCCACGAGTCCGATCGCTTCGTGCCCGACACGGTTGAGGCGCGGCTTAGGAAAGAAGTCGGCCAACCTGCTCCAGCTTGCGAGAAACAAAACACCGGCAATCAAACCCAGTAGGTGTTGGATCACCGAAATCGCGCGAAAATCTGCCCAAATCCTCAGGGCCAGATAAACCATTCCCGGATAGAGAAAGTTCAGCCCCTGAATGTGCTCAAAGGCTCCGCCGCTCAACTTCATGAGGGCTGGCCAAAGGAAACCGACGTCCGAGTCTGCCAACGGATATTGCGGCAATGAAAAACGTTTATGTGCAGCCGAGACGAAGAGAAACGCGGCAACACCAAAGTAAGCGATCTTCCACAAGCGGGTCGATTCGCTTGAACGGAAGATCTGAAAATTTGGCCGTTTCTTCGCGAACGTTTGCAAACAACGGCGTAGTCGGGTCGCGGTCATTTAATTAATAACAATATTCGAGCTTCTTGCAGAAGCCCCTCAATCAGAACCATAGGTAGACTCGCTCAAAACAGAAATTGGGCCGGGAGAGCACGGGCCAATTTTACTGGTGGGACAAGGGCGCAAGCTGCTCATTCCATTAAAAGTTCGAAGCTCCTTGCCACAGCGCGCAAAATACGCGAAGTAAGGACGCGCGTTTCAATGGCGTGGCGGATCCGACAAGTCAGTTCGGGCTGTGGCTCAGCTTGGTAGAGCGCCTGGTTCGGGACCAGGAGGCCGTGGGTTCAAATCCCACCAGCCCGATCTGAACCACTGCGGTGGAGGAATGTTTTATTGTTACGTATTGCGCAGCCAAAAAACCGGGCGCCGATACGTCGGTTCTTGCGAGAATTTGACTGAGCGTATTCGCCGCCATAACGCTGGTGATTCCAAGGCGACGAAACATGGAGCGCCATTGGTTCTCGTCCATAGTGAAAGCTTTGCCAGTCGACCGGAAGCAGCGCGGCGTGAGCGATATTACAAGACCGGACGAGGTAGAGATGAACTCGATAGGTATTGTAGAGCGGTCGCCGCGGCGACAGGCCGTGGGTTCAAATCCCACCAGCCCGATAATCTTTGTTGCGTCTGCGCCGGGGCGAGCAAGCGAGTCACGCATGCGCGGCGACCGCGTTCCGTCCAAGGAGCTTCACGACGACTTCGGTTAAAACCAGCTCGTGATCGAGTTGCGTGGTCACCAACTGAAGATTCGCCTCCAGACACGCTTGCATGGCCTCAATCAATTGCCCGGTCCCGAAGCGATGCGCGTACTGCGCTGCGATCCCCAAAGCGTAGGCATTGATCGACCCATCCTTCTTTCGCGGTAAATGGTCCGTAGCCTCAGCGGGCAGACGATTGATCGCCGAGATAAATTGGAACGGCGAGTACGGCCGCGGAAGGCGATGACGTTCCATCAAATCTTTGGCCAGCAACAAATTCCGGATCGTGGGCAGGATCGCGACCAGTAAAATACCGATGGCGCTTTCGCCTTGATCCAGTAATCGCCGCACAAGTGTGAGCGCGAGTTCGAGATCACGCGTTGCCAGCGCATTGCTTAATTCGAAAATGACGCCTGCCCGCGAAAGCGGCACCAGTTCCCGGACAAGATCGGCATGTACTCCGCGATCTTTTCCCAGAAAGATGTCGATCTTCTCCAGTTCGTTCTCGATCTGACGGGTGTCGCCACCGGTCAACAATACGAATAGATCCAGTGCGGCGTCATCGAATTGCAGTTTCCTCTTTTTCGCGCGACCCCGAACGATTTCGGTGGCTTCCTCCTCCCAGCCGCTCCGGCTGGAATCGAGTCGATCAAAAATTTGCGTCTCCGCCCGTTTAAGCAGCGACTTGTAAAACGAGCGACGCTTGTCCACTTCAGTGGCGCTGATCAAAAATATGACGTCGGATCCCGGGCCGTTTTTGACCAGATCTGATAATTCTTCGAGCGCAGATTGAACGCTCGCGGATCGGGCAATCGCGGTGTCGCCGAGGAAATTCGCGTTCTTTAGCCAAACTACTTTTGTGCTGCCAAAGAAAGGTAACGTTTGGAGCGCTTCGATCGTCGATCTTATGCGTGCCGTTGCTTGTTCGGCGCTTTCGGCCACACCATCGATCACTTCCAATCCGAAATCGCCCGTCTCTGGCGGTGTTAGTTGAGTCGCCAGCTCGGCGGCCACACGCTTTACTTCCGCTTCGTCCGACCCAAGTACGGCATAAACGTTGGTGCTTGCCGACTTTGTTTTCGGTTTTGGCATTGGAGATTTTTTCGCATCGCGTATCTACAAATACAAGCGTTGAAGCGGTTCAGGCCTGCCGCGCCATAGCGCAGCGAAGGCGGGTGAACCGCCCCTGCCAAATCATATCATGCGCAAAGGGCAGGCAGGATTAAGCTCAATCGCCTCTTTGAACGGCACGACACCGTGCCGTCCAGTCTCTTCGATCGCAGAGGTTAAAGTTGCGAGTTCTTTTCTTAGGCGTTTTTAGTGGCCGCCGTGGCCATGGCCCATACCACCGCCTCGGCCAGATTTAAAGCTCGGTCCATGACCGACACTCTTGCTAGTAAAACCGACATTCTTGCCAGCAGAAGCGTGCCCTTTGCCATGGCTACTGGTGCTCTTGCCGTGGACGCTGCTGCTTTTGCCATGGACGCTGCTGCTTTTGCCATGGATGCTGCTGCTTTTGCCATGGATCGTCTGAGTATTTTGCGCATGCAACGCCGCCTGACTGGACCGATGGGCGTCGCTCACAATCCTGCCAAAATTTAGACCGTTATCGTGTGCAATTTTGCCCCAGCCCTCGCCCGCTTGGTGCATCGCAACGAGATCGTTGAAGGTCAGACTAGATCCATTAGCAGCCAGCGCATTAGCCAGCAGGTGCGCGTTCCCCAATTCGCCCCAGCCAAGCCCCGTCGACGCCCTCTCCGCTTGCAGCGTATCCACCGCAACGCCGGTCTCATCCGAGATTCTCGTCACGACAGCGCCGTTTGAAACGACAGCGCCGAATACGAGAAAGAGTGTCGCTGTAATTAAACTTAACGTTTTCATATAAATTAAACTCCAGTTTTGTACACAGGTTTCGGTTTGAGCGGGGAAAATGGTTCCCTGATTTACACAAAAATATCTGTGGCAGCGCCGGCGCTCCACGCCGTTCGGACATCACCCGGCGATGTTCCTACCGCGTTGGGTTCCATGGCAAGGCGTCGAGATCCACATTGCCGCCGGTAAGAATAATCCCCACGCGTCGTCCATTCACATCGATCACACGTTCGAGAATCGCTGCGTACGGCACAGCTGCGGAGGGCTCGACGATGATCTTCATGGTTTCCCAAATCGTGCGCATCGCTGAGACGATCGCTTCCTCGCTCACGGTCACAATGTCGTCCACGTAACGTTGGATGATCGCAAAATTTGGTTCGCCGACATTCGTGCGCAGTCCATCGGCGATAGTAAATTTCTTTTCAGTCACGATCCGCCGTCCGGCGCGAAATGATTGCGCGGCATCATCAGCATTCGCCGGCTCGACAGCAATCACCTTGATTTCCGGTTGCATCGATTTTGCCGCGATCGCTGTGCCGGCAAGCAATCCACCACCGCCGACTGGGCACATTAATACATCAAGATCGGCAGCCTCTTCGAGTAATTCCATCGCGGCTGTCCCCTGCCCCGCTATCACGTCCTCGTTTTCAAACGAGTGAACCAACGTCGCGCCGGTTTTTTTGATTACTTCTGCGCATGTCGATTCACGCGCCTCTTCTGTGGGTTCGCAAAAGACAACCTGCGCGCCATAGCTCTGGACTGCGCGGATCTTTACCTTTGCCGAATTGGACGGCATGACGATATGCGCAGGAATACCGCGCAGTTTCGCTGCGCGCGCCAACGCTGTGCCGTGATTACCGGACGAATGCGTTGCCACACCGCGCTGCGCTATCGCATCATCGAGCGAAAAGACTGCATTCGTGGCGCCGCGCGCCTTAAACGCGCCGATCTTCTGGAAATTTTCGCCCTTAAAGAACAGCGACGCCCCGCTGGCGTCGTTCAGTCGTTCACTCGTCAACACCGGCGTGCGACGAATGAACGAACGAATTCGCTCATGCGCGGCGCGAATTCTATCGAGGTCGATTGACATGACACACTATGGGTTATGGGCCTACGCTTGGACTACGGAAATGTTCGGGGCGCGGGCCGAGGCCGATGAAACGGGCCGGAATTTGCCGCAGAATTGGGAACCATTTCAGCATGCGAAGCACAAAGGGCAACGAATTGCGTCGTCCCGATGCTTGGCCAGTAACTACGTGCCGATGAATGAACACCTGCATTCCTTGGATCAGCTGCGTCGGCCATTCGCGCCGCAGCTGCACTTGTCGCAAATCGGCCACGGAAACCGGACCGTTTCGCAATTTTTCCGCGAGTAGATTGGCCGTGGCAACGGCATCTTGAATCGCGAGATTAATCCCGACGCCGCCTGCCGGCGACATCGCATGCGCAGAATCGCCGATACAAAGCAATCCTTCGCGGCACCAATCGCGCAGCCGATTGATTTGAACTGTGAGCAATTTGATTTTTGACCAGTCATCCAACTCGTCCACTCGGTCGCGCAGAAATCCGGCGAAGCTGACAATGTCATTTTGAAATTGTGCTAGTCCGTGCGCTTTGATCTCATCGAACCCGCCCTTCGGAATCACGAAGCCGCATTGCCAGTAATCGCCGCGATCGAGCAGCACGAGCAGTTTGCCGTGCTGAAAAAAGCCGAACGATTGTTCCGGGTCATCCTTCTTCTTTGAGATACGCATCCAGAGCACATCAATCGGCACGCCAAATTCGCGCCGTTCAAATCCGCCGCGAGTGTGAACGGTCGAGTGTCGCCCATCCGCGCCGATGACGAGATCCGCGCGCATTTCTATTTCGCCGCGCGGAGTTTTTGCGCGAACTCCCTTTACTCGCTCATTCTCAATCAACAAATCGACAACCTCAGTTTGCACATGCAATTGGAAACTTGGAAAACGTTTCGCGTGACTGGAGAGAAAATTCAGGAAATCCCATTGCGGCATGAACGCGATGAACTTGCAACGTGTAGGGAGCTTGGTGAAATCAGCGATCGGCACGACCTGCCCATTAATGACACCGCGCAGTTCTCGAACTTCCTGATGCGGCTGTTTCAGGAATTCATCGAGCAACCCAAGCTCGTGCATCAACTCCAGCGTGGAGGGATGAATGGTGTCGCCGCGGAAATCGCGATTGAAATCAGCATGCTTTTCCAAGACAGCCACATCCACGCCGGCGCGCGCGAGCAGGTAACCGGCCATCATACCCGCCGGCCCGCCGCCTACGACTACGCAACGCGTCTCCAGTTTTTCAACCACGGATGCCACGGATAACACGGATGAAAAACAATAACCACTAATGCACATGAATAGACACGAATTTCATCTTCCTGATTAGTGTGCATTGGTGTTCATTCGTGGTTAAACTAATGGAGCCGCTTTTTCTCGACGAAGAACAAGTGCGTCAGCGTCTGCAGATGGAAGACTTGATTCCCGCGATGGAAAAAGCGCTAATCGATTTCTCGGCGGGAAAAGTGACCCAGCCTGTCCGCTCGGTTATCACGGTCGATCCGCCGGTCGGGTTTTTCGGAATGATGCCGGCTCTGACTCCTGAAGGACTTGGCATAAAGATCGTCACGTTCTATGCGACCAATGCAGAGCGCGGAATTCCGACGCACATGGCGACAATTTTTCTGGTCGATCCGGAAACGGGCGCGCCGCTGGCGGTTATGGACGGCACACTAATCACAGAAATGCGCACCGCGGCAGTGTCGGCGGCGGCGACGAAACTGCTTGCGTCGCCTGACGCAAAGATTCTCGCTATTCTGGGCAGCGGCGTCCAAGCCCGCAGTCATGTTGAGGCGTTAAAACTTGTGAGGCGGTTCGAGGAAATTCGCGTTTGGAGTCCAACCGCTGCGCATGCGGAGTGTTTCGCGAAAGAGGTTGGCGCGAAAGCGATGTCGGCGGACGACGCCGTGAGCGGCGCCGATGTCGTCGTGACGGCGACAAATTCTAAGACAGCAGTGTTAAAAGGTTCATGGCTAAAGCCTGGTTGTCATGTCAACGCCGTCGGAGCGTGTCGACCCGATTGGCGCGAGCTGGACGATGACGCTATGACAAAAAGCGTCGTCTTTGTCGATTCGCGCGAAGCAGCGATGAAAGAATCCGGTGACGTCATTCTTTCCGGCGCGAAGATTTATGCCGAGCTTGGCGAAGCGCTCGCCAGCAAAATCCCGCCCCGCGAAAACGAGACGACCATTTTTAAATCTCTCGGTATGGCGGTGGAAGACATTGCTGCGGCGCTGCTGGTTTACCGATCGGTTACGGAAAATAGAAATCAGAGACCAGAAGTCGGAGGTCAGTAATTGGCGTCGACCCGCGTGATCTGCGCAATCAGCGGTTAACACCCAGCCACATTCGCTTGCAAAGCGAGTCCATGGCAGAACAGTTGACAGCGCGATGCCAGGAAACGTTGAAGAGCTGAATTCGAAAATCGAGCGTGCGGCTGCTGACCAGCAGTCGATGGAATCGGCAGCGAAGAATATTCGCACGCTGCTCACCGGTGCGCCGTCCGATCTTTATTTGCGAGCGGTCGATGAGCTTGTGGAAGCCGATGAATGGCCCGAATTAAACGATCGTTTTTATCAGACGCTTGCATTTGGAACGGGCGGTCTTCGCGGTCGCACCATCGGTAAAATCGTGACGGAAGCGGAGCGTGGTAGCTCGCGTGAAGACGAACGGCCGGAATTTCCATGCGTCGGGACCAACGCCATGAATTTCTTCAACATCAGCCGGGCGACGCG
>Ga0070706_100002120_pt1 | contig 20195 bp, 15 predicted proteins | sample KBSK5501metaG_FD_65476 | JGI IMG/M metagenome (GOLD analysis project Ga0070706, IMG submission 65476) | Corn, switchgrass and miscanthus rhizosphere microbial communities from Kellogg Biological Station, Michigan, USA - KBS K5-50-1 metaG | ecosystem: Host-associated > Plants > Roots >... | reverse complement strand
CCGGCTCCGGCCACGGTGCTGATGTTTCCATGGTTGCGGATGTCGAGCCAGCCGTTAGTTCGCTCCGGGTGAGATTCATCCCAAAGCCAATCGCGGCGCGTGACGCTCGGGTATTCGAGCCGATGCCAGCGCCGTCCTCGCTCGAGGACCAACACTCGATAACCTCCCAGCGAATATCAGAGAAATGAGCGCAAGAAACTTTTTCATGGCGGGAGCCTCCAAGGGGTTGAGATAGTGCGCGAGGAACAGTCGGCTTATATCACCAATTCAGGTATGAAACAACGGTGGTAGGTATACAAAAACTCTTGCATCTTTCTACTTATTCAACAATTCCTGGGCCATTCTGAGCATATCTCTTCGCCTGAGTGCGCCACAATCGTGATGCCACGTTTCAGCCTGACCCGGAATTTCTACATGCATCCACCAGCCTTTCAGTTTTGGGAAATCACCATTCGCAGCTCTAATGCGCCGCACGTTCATCTTTTTTGTCGTGAGGGTTGTCTTTTGCTCCGTTGAATCATTGACGTCTCGTTCCACAACGACCGCAACGTCGCGGCCCGTCATGTCGCCTGTCGATTCGGTTGGATTGGCGAATACTCCATGACCGCGAAGGGCGGCTGGCCCGTCGGAGCCAAATGAGACCGCACCGTATTCGAAATCGGGTGGGAGAATTGACCCGTTCGAAAGAATCATTTGCTCAATTTGGCTTCGCGCCGGATCGCCTGACTTTATTCTTGTGGGCGGATTCTGATTGCTCTCGTCTCCTGGCCGTGGAACGTCGCCGCCCTCTTCGTCCATCATTTTCTGTATCTCTTTGGTGGCCTGAACGTCCTCTTGAATTCCCTTTTTCTCGGCCCGAATTCTATTTGGCGCCACGAAGAGCGCGTACAAACAGGTTATTTGACACACCGTCGTCGACAATGGTGATCGATTTGAATCTCGGATTGGTTAGTTGGTCATCTTTGAAGAAAATGCGCGGCTGTTTGAATAACGCTAGAATGCCGCCCATGTGATCCGAGTGAGGATGTGAGCACACGAAGTTCAAGTCAGAGTTGCGCGATGTCCCGGAAGTCGGGTTGTATGACGATCGCACCTTCACGCGGTGGCATTGTGATCGAGGGGTAAAGCGGGGTATAAGCAACCCAATTAGGGAGCCACTCCAAAAGAGGCTTGCAGGCTCCCTCGGGGGCGTTACCGTACATGGTGAGGCGGTGACGCCCCTTTGTGGGCGCTGGTAGCTCACGCCGCGGAAAATGCGAAGCTCGGCGAAATTAGGGTTGGAGTCTTCAACTGGCCATAAACTGCATAAGTGAATTGCCGGTGAAAATGGCGAGAACCTAACCTTTTGCTCTTAGTGTTCCGGGCTGAAAGGCTCCAAGGACGAGCAGCTTGACAAGCCAATTGTCCTGCGAGCATGTTCGACAGCTTGGAGGTGAAAGTCTTCTACTGAACCTGATGGAGGTGAAGAGTTAGCGAAGCGCAAGGGCGTCGTCGCGAGGCGGGTCTGAAGGAAGCGTGGAGCAAAAGCGTGAGCCGATGAACAAGAACCGGATAGGAGGCATACAGCGCCGGGCGAGTTGGCAACCGACAACGAAGCCGATATCCATCAAGACGCAGGCTGTGAGGCGGCCACTTACAGACTCTTCAAATATTCCAACAATGCTTTCTTCTCCTCAGCGGTAAAGCTGGTGCCATAATTGTGTCCGCAACGACTATTGCCGGAATTACGGTCGGTGCAATCGGTTGTTTTCAGCGTGTAATTGAATTTAGTCTGCTGTGCTGCCAACCCAACGTTCTGGATATCGTAGGCTGGGCCAACCATAAATTCGGATACGCGTTGGCTGTCGGGAGTTAATAGCTCCGTCAACGTCGGCACCGAACCATTGTGCAGATACGGTGCAGCCGCCCAAATGCCTTGCATCACGCGCGACTCGTAAGGAAACTTCTTTGCCGCGGCGGAACCTGGCTCCGCGTTTGCCGCCGCCGCTGCGTTTGGTTGCCCCGTCTCGCTCAACTGGCCGGACGAACCCGCCGGCAATCCCAGTGTGAAATAGTTCTGCAAGATCGAACCGGCCACCGATAACACCAGTACCGATTTAGCTGAGTCAACCGGTTTTAGAGGGGTGCTGACAATACCGGCAATTCTGGCCCCTTCCAGCACCCCGGTTTTGACTTGCGAGTCCAACAAATTAATTTGGCGCGAATCGGTGCCGACATCAAGAATCGGGGTAGCCCAGGTTGTGTGAAACACCGAGCGGAACTTGCCCTTTGTGATCCCGTGGCAGCCTTCGCAGCTTTGATTACCGTTCGCAGCATCTTTCTTTTTGTAAACCAGCGCACCCTGTGCAACCAGCGCCTGGTTCAAAGCCCAAGGCCACCTGGGCGGGCCCACTTTCATGATCAAGTTTTCCAGCTTGTTTAGACCCGAAAAATTTGCCGAATTGTTTCTGGAGTAATTGACCTTCAGCAATTTCCATTTGTCCTTGAACGGATGAAACTCTGCAAACACGCCAATAACTTCTCCTACATTACGTGACAAGCCAAATAGTTTGTTGCCATTTGGGGCAAACCCCGGCCATTGGGTTACGTCCTGCCTCCAAGCATTCCACACGAACGGGAAACGCACCGGGACATCGGCCGGCTTAATGTTCTCCGGAATCATGTAGGTCGGTGGCGGACCGATGTCCAAACCAGACACGCGGTTGAAAATCAAAGAAATGCAATCCGCGCGTCCTGGGCCCCACGGTGAAGCTGCCGGGAGCGAACTCGTTATCGCGTGGAAAGGCAGAAACCAGGCAGCCAAATCATCATGCAACTTCTGTTTGGTAGTCGGCGTCGGAGACGCGCCCAGCACCGCAACCGCGAACTCATCGAAAGCGGCATCGTTATTGAGAACCGTGTTCACCGCCGTATCCAGATCAGTCTGGAACGTTTGCAATTCGGTGATCGCAGGGCCGCCGTCAATCCGGTAGGAAGTGCCGGCGACATTAATCTGACGCGTGTGGCAGGCAGCGCAGTTCATGCCAAGGTTGGTCGTGTTGTTGCCAACGGTAGTGGTAAACCCGATCGGCAAACCTGCCGGGCTGGCAGGATTGGGTAAGTAGCCATACCGATCCAGATTGTTCGCCATGAAAGGTTCGCCATTGGGCTGCTTCAAGGCTTTGATCCATTTTAACGGAATCAACTGCGAACCCTGATCCTGGCTATAGAATTGGAGTCGGGTAGTGTTGTTCCACTCGCTCCCCTGATTCAGTGTTTGCGGCGCTGTTTGAGCAGCGGTCCGAGCAAACGGCGCGCAGCAAGCCAGCGTCAACAACACCCACAGCAAGCCCCTGATGCAAAGCGTAGATTCGTGTTTCTTCATTTGTTTCTCCAATCTGGCAACATGATCGAGATTCCAGCTAACAATGGCCCAAGGCGCAGGGTGGCCAGTTCGACTATTGTCACTTCGGTGATACGACAGCAGATCTGTCTGAATTAGTCACATCGAAGACTTTTTAATTTCTACGCTGCGAGGAACGAAGAATTTTGAAAGGGAGCGAGCGAACGCAATGCAAACGCGAGTTCATTAAGAGTCGTGAGCAAATGAGAAATATCAGCCAGCGCTGCCGAGTCGACCGAAAGCGCAAAATTGCGCGTTAGCTTGCTGGTTGCCAGTCCGTTAGGACGTACGAAAGCGCACTCGCTTAAACCCCGCGCCAGTGGTCGCTACGAAATCGGCTCACCAATGCGTCATAGAACAGGCCCCAGCCGTTATGAGCGAGCCGAAGTTTCCTGAGAGTCGGGGCTTGACTCCCAGGACTTCTTTGCCGGACAACTGCCGTTCAATATTTTCAATCCCGGTCCCGCCTTCAATCCGGGACGATGTCTGGATTCTTTGGGTCAGGATCAACGATCAGATGCGCAGCGTCTACCTGTTCACAAGGGTGTCCTTTTTTGAGGATTGAGATGAGCGCAGGGATGGATTTTGCGTCGAGTTTAGATAACGCCTGTCTCGCAATCGTGCTTTAACTCCTTCTTCGTCCTACCCACGCTACTCGTAATCTCCAGTCTCTCGCCGGTCGGTGCACAACAGCCACCGACTCCGGCTGAAATTCGTAAATTAATGGCGAATCCTCGCAGCAACGATCTCAAGACCTCTGACGCGTGATGGACGTTGAATCGGCGCAAGCATCGCCGGCAAATACTACGCCTCGATTGTGCTTGTTCCAGTTTTGGTTTGTTACCAAAACCATCGCGCCTGGTTTCCTTTAGAGAGTTTGAAATTTCACTCGGGCCCCGTTTTCCTATCCCTCGTTTTCCTCTCAAGTAGTTCCTCAAAAGAAAAAATCCGAAGACACAAGCAACAGCAAGAAACACTAACGTACCGGTACTCCATGTTGTTGTTTCTAATTGTTGGAGCCAAGCTCCGCAATGAGTGACGGCGTTACGAACCCTCGGCCGCCGGTTTGCCATTGTGAATGGCGAAACGCACTCCGATTGCGCCTCCGTTCGCTACGCGGAGAGCAAAAGTGAAGAGCTCGTCCTCACTCAGAGACTGCGGCGCGACCCCGTTCTCCGGAAATACCTGCCTGAAACCCTCTGGTACTTGCCCGTAAACAAGACCACCTGACTTCTCCAAGCGCCGGAGGTCATAATCAACCTCGGGTGCAATTTGCCAATACGGCTTCATATATCGGCTGCCAGGTTCGTGGCTCTTTGGATTCGCAAAATCCGGACCATCAACACTTATCACCTGTATACTCCCGCTACCCGAGACCTTGAACACAGGAATAGCGCCTCCTTCGATGGTGACTCGAGGACGATCATCGCATCCCCAAAAAAAAAGCGCTGAGAGTGCCATTACTAGAATGCAAACTCGCGATAATCCGTTGAAAGCCTTTCTGCTGTTCATTTGTTTTAGAACCCTTTCCACGTGAATATCTGCAACTATTTCCCGTACAAGCCACGCCCTGGGCCGCTGCAAAATGTGCGACGGAAGATAAATCCAATATTTCTCAGCATTGAGTCGTCATGCTGGAGACGCATTTGGTTTCCCAGTCTATTCGCGGCCGCGCCCAACCTCAAGTCGCCTTGATTATCTTCACGACGTTCGTGGTAACGCCGAGCGAGAGAAACGTTATTAATCCCGAGACTAAGAAAGGCCGCAGTATGATGCGTCTGATCAGCTTTGGGACCACCCATCAGCGGATTAGCATTTTGGGCACTATCCTTAAACTCGTTACGAAAGCCGTCGCCGCCAGTGATAGGATAGTTACCGTTAATGGTCCTTCCGTCTCCACCTCGCCACTTCCATGCTTGGTACGAACTTGTAAAGGGACCGCCGACGTACAGCGTGCTGAACAGGCTGTCGAAATCTGCCAATGCCGCATGATAGTTATCGGGATGTCGGTACAGTGCAATGTTTGCTTCATCTTGAGCTACGTCAGCCATGATGTGGCATGGGGTTACAGGATTCTCAATAATGTGACCGCTAACAACCACAGGATCCTGCGCAGCCTCTGCCGGGCCTTCTACTTCGGCTGAGACGCTCACGTTCGAGCCCTCGGCGTTTGGATTGGATGAAGAATTCATTTCGTAGCCGATGCTGGGATTCGCAGCGATTATGCTCCTCATCTGCGCAGTGTTTCCGCTAGCGAACGCGTCATGGAAGGCCTTGAGTGCCATCGCTTCTCCCACCAATTTATCATGCTGATCTTCCGCCTCCATGACGTCCGCCATCGCCATGCCTGAGGGATCCACAGCATTTACTGGATTGTTTTGCACATAGGAATAACGGTTGAAGCTTTGCGGATCGCCCACGCTTGCGCTTGCGCCCAGCGGATCGACGCTGGTGAAGCGGCCCTGTGTGGGCGATTGATACCGAGCTTGGGCGAAGTTCAAGTCCGTTTCGCCGTCGGCTTCGTAACCGGTGAAGTGCTGGCGCACACTATCGCCCGTGTAACCTTGCGCCGACGTTCGACCGCCAAGCAATGCTACAAGCGGTCCACCGATCTCCTCACCAAACGGCAGATAGTCGTGACGCTTCACACTGGCTAGTGTGCCGCTCTTGTTGGCGATCATCCGCGGCGTGCCAAGATGATCTGAGACCAACCAGAAGGCTTCGCGATACAGAGTTCCCGCCAGTTCACGAAACGGGCCACAAGTAGCGAATTGACTGAGCACATTTTGCCGCCCTGTGCCGACGCTTGCCTGACCTGACCAGAAACTCAGGCCCCCGGCATCAGGCCCACGCTGCAGAAATGCTTCGTAGAGATTCGTGACGTACTGTGTGTTGCTAATGCCGGCATCATTTACCTGCGCAGCAAACAGCGAACGGCCAAAGGTTTCCGCCTGTGCCTGTACCTGGCTCAATCCCAAGGCCGCCGCGTTATTCAGCGCATCTCGTTGTTGCTGTAACTCCGTTGGAGTTGCATTCCGGCCGAAGGCGCCGAGATAGAAGTTGTTGACGAAATGATCGGTGCGATCGTTGTCTCCCCAGGCAACGGTGCCGTAGAGCGTGCCCACCAGAGTTATGAACTCGGAGCTGGCTTCGAAAGCGTTGCAGACATTAACGCGACTGCCGGCTGCCTGTCCCGTCCACCAAGCGAGCCCGCTGTCATCCGGTCCGCGCTGCAGGTAGGCGTAATAAAGATCCGTGACATACTGAACATCGCTGCGATAAGGCGACATTTCGTAGTTAGTCGGGGTGAACAGCGAGCGCGCAATTTGACTGGCGACGGTCAGCAACTGCGACTGGCTGGTGGCGCCTGCAGCAGCCAGTTGGTTGACCTTGTCCTGCAATTCAGTGGAAGTTGGGTCGCGTTGCAGCGCGCCATAGTAAAGGTTGGTGACAAATCTCGCGAGACGGACATCGTCGCCCGACGACATGGTCACCAGCAACTCACTACCGCGGTAACCGTATTCTTTTGACGGCAAGAAGGGCGCTGCGCCCGACTTGTACTCCGCCAGCAGCTCGCCGCCCATGCCATAAACCTGCCAGGTCTCGACACCATTTACGTTGCGCTTGATGCGCCGGCCGCCGGCATCGTAGGTGTAGGTCTGCGATCCTTGTGCCTGTTTGAGATGGTTCTCACCGTCGTAGGTGCGAGCCCCGGCTCCGGTGTAGGTGTCGTTGGTTTGATTGCCAGCATAGTCGTAACCGTAATTGTATCCGGCAGGAGCGATGAGCCGGTTGGTATTTGTATCCACCGTGTAATTCGGATGCGGCACGTTGGCAGACGTTTGGCTTTGATTGATCGTGCGATTGCCGAAGCGATCGTAAGTGTAGGTTTGGATGTAGTCCTGACCGCTCAGGCCCCAGGGACCGCCGTGAACTTCATTGGCGGAGGCGAGTCGGTTCAGAGTGTCGTAGCTGTAGGAGTCCTGAGTGTACCCATAGTCGGTTAAGGATTCGTTTAGCGGGGCATAGTGTTCCTGCCGCGTGACATTGCCATTGTTTGCCGCACCGCTCTGTCCCCAGGCGTAGCCGCCATAGTAGAAGGCCAGGCAGCCGCGATTCCAGTCAAACTCATTGGCTTGCAACGAATATGTGCTCAGCCGAATATCATAGAGCTGGCCGCGCACGTTGTAGTGCAGCTTGTGATAGAGCGCCGTCTGCGTCCCAAACTGTTCCTGCTGCAAACCGCCAAATTCGCTGTAGGTAATACCGCTCGCGTAAGTGCGTGAAGTGCCATCGCCGAGCGTGCCGCTGTAGTTACTAATCCGGCCGGCGCTGTCGTAGGCAAAGGTAACCATGTGACCAGAAGGATAGGTCTCGGTCAGCAACTGGCCTCCCAGACCGTATGTGTATTTGACGTTGAACTGCGGACTGGCGACGCCATTGGTAAAGAAGTGCTGCCTATAGTTTTTCGGACGTCCCATGACGTCATACTCGTCGATAGCGATATGCGAGTCGAAGCGGGTGTTGTTGTTCTGGTCCCAGTTTAGGTACCAGAAGCGGCCTTTACCGTTGATGGCGCCGTCGTAGTGCCGGTCGATGTCTTTGGTGCCATCGGTGTAACGGACGGTGGTGTTGCGGTTCAGCGCATCGTAGCCATAAGTGGTCGTAACGCCGCGCGCGTCAACGCGGCTGGTAACGTTGCTGTTGCTGTCGTAACTCACGCCCGTAGTCCAGCCCCCGTTGTAGCTCGTGACTGGGTCGGTCCAATTGAGGGCGGTGTTCACTGTCTGTTCGATAGCGCGCGTGCGAATCACCCGCGATAGGGAATCGTAGCCAAAATAGCGAAGCTGGGTTCCTTGCTCTACCTTGCGCAGGTTGTTAAGCACGTCGTAAGTGTAGTTAGTTTGATACGCGAGATTCGCCGGGTCCTCGATTATCTGAATTAATCTCCCTTGTGCATCAGTAATGCTCTTGCGGGCTTTGCCTGTCTGATCAGCCGCCGTTACAGTTACCCCAAGATAGCCTGCAGTCAAGCTGTAGCCATAGTCAGTCGTTGTCTGCGAGCCATCGGGCGCGGTGACTATCTTCACTCTATTCAAGGTGTCGTAAGTATTCGTGGTCCACTTACCGGAGGGGTTGACCGCTTCATCCCGTGATGTCGTTCGGTAAGGATTGGACACGCGAAGGACCCGGCCAATTTTATCGTACTCAGTATCACTAGTGAGATAGGTCGCGCCTTCGGTGACAAAAGAACGCACACCTCTGCCTAGTTTGTCGAAATATTGATACGATTCGAGCACGACTTGCGAAGGCGTCGTCTGCTGCAACGTTTGCGTTCGCACATAGATAACTACCGGCCCATCGATGTAATCGGTGGACGTCCAACCGCCATCCGGACGATTAACCTTCTTCAGGCGATTCAGTGTAGCTTCGTATTCAAAAGTGGTTGTTCTGCTGTTGGCGTCAGTCGCGGAGGTGACCAGACCGGTATTGAAGTCATAGACAGTCGAGCTTACCAGTCCGGTCGTTTGTCCGTAAGTTCCGGCTGAGTCGGGCACAGCCGAGGTTGTGCTGGTGGGAAACGCATAAGTGTTGCGCGGCACGCCATCTGCGAAAGCGTCCTCATAGCTAACCTGAGAAGGATTCGTCGGCGCAGCCAGAGCGTCCCAGGCGTTGCGCACATTGCCGCATTGGTCGTATTGCGCGTGTGTATATATCCAGGTGGAAGTTGGGTAATCGACCCAGCGGCCCGCCGTAGTTACATTGCCACGATAGGTTGACGTCGGATTTGTCCACCCCACAACGGAGCCATAGGTCAACAACGGATAGGCTGATTCGTCATAGCTGAAGCTTGCCTGGGAAACAACCGTTCCCGTTACCCCACCAATCCTCACGACAGTTGAACCAGCCAGGCCAAGGATGTTGCGATCCCGGTAGTTTGCGTTTGACGTTAAGAAGGTTGTTTCACTGGTTCGAAGCGCCGAGCCCATGGGCATAGCGCTGATAATGCCGGTTTGAGCGGTAGTTTGATCAACTGTTGTGTAGGCATATTCGGTCGAGCTGGTACGATCGAGCCCTACGCTGAACTGGTAGGTCGTATCGTATTGAGAGGTGGAGGCGGAAGTCAGTGCCGCGCCGACGGTATCAAGAATCAGGCCAACAGACTTTGTCGGCCGCGGATTGCGCGTAGCGGTGTAAGTGCCTGTCCCTTGCGGGGGACGATTATAAGTGGCGCTGGAAACTGCCCAATCAGTCAGGGTTCGCCTGATCATAGCTCCGCCCTGCGAGGCCGGCGCATATACTCGCTCCTCGTAGGGCATGCCATTGAGTGCGCTGTCATAACCGAAATTGTTTTGTGGATTGTCGATGTTATAAAGGTAAGTCACCGTCTTGATCCCGTCGGGAGTTCCATTTGGACCAGGTGCAGTCACGCTTGTGACCGGACCGCCACCTTCGTAAAGCCACTGCGCTTCATCGCTTCCCGATCCATTGGCACTGAGCCAGCGCGACTTGATGCCTCGGGAGGTCTGGGTATAAGGGATCAGCGGATTACCAAGTGCCCCGACACCTCCGTAGGAATAGCGTTGATATGCGCCGGTCGGATAGATCACCTTGTCCAACTCACCAAAGTTGTTATAGGAGAACTTGTAACTCTGACCGTTGGGCAGAACGATCTCCGCCAACACCACCGGGTTGAATGGCGTACTGCCAACCTGGCCACGACCGATCACGCGCGTATTCGTTTGGTAGTCCATCCCGTCAGGATCGGACATTCCTGAAACAAACATGCTCGAGCCTTGAGTCTGTTGGGTGAAGTTGCTGCTATTGTAGTCCCCCGGAGGTTGAGCGGGATTGGGCAGATAGTAGTCGCCCACTGGCAGCCGCGCCGGCGACCCTGGCGTCAGCGCATCGGCAAGATTCTTAAACTTCAGCGTATAGTTGATGGTGGTGGTGCCGAGTCCCGGAACCGCATAGGGATAGTCAATTGCCTGCGGGTTTGTAGGCCAGGGCATGTTGATAGGACGATCGAGGGTGTCCGCCATTGTCTACTCGTCGCGTTATAGGTAAGGGTGTTTCCGTTCCGATCAATGTACTTCGTTATTGCGTCCGGACCGCCGGTAAATTGGTAGCGCGTGCCGTCCGCTAAATACAGCGTGGGAGGCGAGCTGTTAGCGTCATAGCGCATCCGCGAACCGTCAACAGCATAAAACGTTCCTGTCATGTCAACCGAGCCCGTGTCCTGATAAACCTGGTCTGCCTTTCGCAGGATATGAGTGGAGCCGTCAGGCATGTGAATGAATACCTGCGCCACCCGAAATGTGTAAGGGTAGACCGAGCCTTTGGCATAGGGTTTTCCCGTATACCAGAAACAATCGTTGTACTTGGGCCATTCGACGATCGGCACATCCAGACTGGTCGTCCAGCCGGCCGTCGCATATTCCGAATAGATGGCTTCAGCCACTGAGTTCGACCCACCGTAGATGTAATAGATCGACCTAATAAATCCGAGCCGCCAAACCTTCGACGAATAGTTCAGATTGATCGGCAAATTCACACCCCGCCCCGGATAGCTTCCCAATGGCACCTGCAAGCTCATCGTGTTGGTTCCAGTTGCCCCTTGCGTGAATTGCGCGGTGCCGGTTTGCGCTTGAGCGGAGAGAGCCAGCGTAAACAAACACGTCGTCAACCAGATCGATCGGAGACATGCAGTTCGTAGAGTTCGGGTTTTCCTCTTGTTGTCGATCGACACGCTGGAATTCGAAGAGTTCCGTTCGCGGGAGTGAGACATGCTGGGCCTCCGTGAGCTTCTTTTGCTAGAGCTTCGGCATTGCGGTGGTGCGTATGAGACAAGGCCGTGACTCTTCGTTAAGAACCTTCGTTTACGCGAGAACTTGCGAGGACTGGCGCGTGAACGAGAAAGGGGGAAGAATAGAGTTCGCGCTACTGACTAAACGGTTGTGAACTTGTCGTAAACGAGAGGCGTTAAAGCTGTGAGTCTCACGTAAACGAGCGGTTGCGAGAATTGCAAAGTGGACTCTATAGGAGGCCTACAGGATTCGTCAACAATATTTCACATCAAGAGAAATCCTGGACCATAAAAGAAATCTTGCATCGGGATGTGACCTGAGCCGCGAGCTTTCCGGCCGTTCGTCCCCCTGCCCCGAGCTCTGGACAGGGAGTCCACTACTAATAGTGTCATGGTCCATCGAAGGTATCTTGAACAAACCCACAAGATGTCGTAGTCAATGCGATTTCGGACTTGTGGCGAGCGAGGGAACTAAACGCTAGGGATTGCGAGACTGATAATGTCGTTTATGGAAACCAGTTCTGCTCAGTAAGATTTAGTGTCGTAGCTGCCGAAGGTAGGCGATGTGAAGCTTCATCGAAATAACGCGGGGACACTTATGTCTTTTCAAACTTATTCACAAAGTCCTTAAGACTAATTCCAACTGCCCGACACACCTCACGTAGCTCTAAGAGATCCAGTCTTCTCTCACCAGTTTCATATCGACTAACAAACGCTTGGGGTTCTTTCAGACGCTTTGCTACGTCGATCTGGCGAAGGCCTGCGTCAAGACGGATTTGGCGAAGGAGAACCAACAACCGCTTATGATCGACCGTGCCAATGCTGCGACGCATATCGCAAGTTAATTGGCCTTGCCAGATATACAAAAACTGTATATTGTTCCAGCGGTACTACGGGCCGAAATCTTCACTTCTGAATCAGCGGTTTGGTCAAATCGTCGTGAGTCTCCCGAAAGCCCACATTGTTCAAAAAAGTAACTGTGTTTCTACGGTTCGTCCCCTTTGCATTGTGGCGCTGGTTATTGCTTTTGCAACAGTTGCGTACGCGCAAGGCTCTCGAACTTCCGCAAGAACTCCCAAACGAGGAGTAGAACCAGATCATCTAACCGCCGAAGAAGTTGCGCGCAAGTATTTGTCATCAGTCGTAATGATCACCTGTGATGATGCGAATGGTCATTCTGTTCTAGCGAGCGGCTTCTTTATTGCTCAAGACCTGATCGTGACTAATTACCACGTGATCGAGGGAATGGTTCGCGGTGAGGTAAAGCTTTCAGAGTCGTCTCGGCGCGAATTTACGATCTTGCCGATTAACGCAATTCTCGATTTCGACCGGTCGAGCGACCTGGCATTACTCTCCGTTAATCTCAACCGTGCCTCCCAGTCTTATCCCGAGCCAGTCGGAGTTTCACCAGAGGTGGCGGAAATGGCGGAGATTACGAAGCGGAGGGATCCAAAGAACTCAGCCACAACGCGCGGTAACGCGAATGCTTCCGATGATCCGCTTGGAATAAAGAAGTTTTTGAAGGACAAACCTGTTTTGAGTCTGGTGCCATCGAGTGCTTTCATTGAGGTTGGTGAAACAGTGTATGCGTTGGGAAATCCTCAAGGACTTGAGGGAACCATCTCCGTAGGCATCGTCAGTGGCGTTCGTGAATCTGGCGGTTTAAGACTATTGCAGATTACGTCACCGATCTCTTCGGGATCCAGTGGCGGACCTCTAGTAGATACAAAAGGCCGAGTAGTTGGAGTAGTAGCGGCAACTTTGAGGGAAGGGCAAAACCTAAACTTCGCCATCCCTTCGGCGCATGTTCGAAGGCTGATTCCGCGATTCCTTGGAGACGCTTACCGATTTCCCAGTAACGCGGCTGGGGCGTGGAGAATCCCTAATGGCCTTCCAAGCCCTTAATGTTGTAAGTCTCAAACAGCGAGTATTGAAAGTTGATACCTCGCAAAAAATACGATGGACATTCGATCTCTTCCCGAGGGTGATTGTAAGAGTCTCGAAAGATGAAGCCATGTTGACTGAAGTTAGACTAATCGAGATGGTAAAGGAAGCATTGCGTGCTCATGATCGTAACGAATATGAGCGCTTAAGTGCAGATGGCTCATTGGACCTGGTGGCGAGGCTTAAGGCAGACGCAGCGATGGAGACGCGTAACTGGCTAATGGAGCGCGCCAGGGATGAAGCGTTGGCATCGAACGTCGAAACATTAGAACGCGTTCAGCGGCAGATGATGAAGAACCGGCAGGCGAATGAAATTGCAATTGCTCAAGCGACAGAATTTGGACGAGATGACGCAGGGCATGTCTATTGAGTTGCGGCACAACGGCCCGTTGGCTTGAATGGTAACTTTCGGTCACGCTGAGGGCATCGCCGCCAACTGAATGGTAGTTATCAGACGCCAGGCAATGAAAAGGGGAAGGAGTTGAACTGCACCCTTGACTGACACAAGAAGTCTTCAGGATAAAGCTATCCTTCCAGTTACCGATAAACGTTGTCTCGCACTACCTTTCCCGCCATCCGTTTGGCTACTGAGCCCTCTCCAACATCGTCCGTTTTACCGCCAGACAGAGAAGGTGGGTTGGCCGCGTCACTGCAAGTAGTGCAATTTGATGCGCTTGATTTGATCGCCACTATCTGCCACTCGGCAACCAACTCTGTCTCTCCAGTAAGCCAAGGTGCAAGCTTCTCTAGGCGAGTTCGAAAGCCAAAACATACCGATAAACTATCTCTTGGAATATCCGATAGGCGTCGATTTCAGTTAACACTATAGAAAAAGACGGTTAGATCCGACGGCGCTCACCCAATCCGAAAGAGGCCAAAATTCTTAGACGATGGTCGTTTAGGTATCTCTCCTCCGGTTTCGAATCAACAAATACCACCTTCACCTTCATCCTACCCCTTTAGTTGATTGCCGGTTGTGGGTTCATTTGTTGAGCGATCGTGCTTGAGCGTTAGTTCGCCACAAGCACCAAAGGGCAGCCCTACGTTACCCTGGTTGACATTGTCAGATTATTTACGCTATAGTCCTGACATTCTCGAAGGTCTTATGAGTGACGGACCCCACAAAAGTCTGCCAATGAAGCCAAAATGGCGAAGCGTCTGTGAACGTGCGTACAACCGCACCTTTGGAATCGACGAAATCAGCACAGCAATGTTGCCAGCGCTCGCTATGGATTGTCATGACGAAATGAACCCGCGTTTCATTGAGGGTCTTCGCGGCTTATGTCAACAACAAGAAACCCTTCTCTTCATCAACTTATCGGATCGGATGGAAGGCTTACACCAAGAAGCAGGTAATGGTATCGGAAGGCGGGTTCTTGAGCATTTCGAGCGCCTTGTAGGGCAAGAGCGCGTTACCGTGGAAACCGCGGTTAAAGCGATTGAGTGCGCTGGCGCCGAACGCATCGCCAAATCGAATCGGCAAATCGAGGAGCACACCTTACGCAAGGTAACTGCGTCGCGTGCCAATGAAGTACGCAGTCGATTAGAGCAAGCGACTGCGACGACGCGGCTCACCGGTCTCGCGCGACAAGTCCTGAAACTTGACGATGTCGGGGCGGCGCGATCATCGGCGAAGCGGGATGGACTTGATGAAGGGCCTGGTATTAAATGAAAACCCCTCACTCGCGATCGAAGCAATCATCAGAATCTGTACTCAACATCCAAGTGGTTGAAACCGGTGTCCGACCGAGGTCTGGCGCATTGTGCTGCAAGATCGGGGAACAGGTTGAATTTTCCACTGCCAGCTTGGAGTCGTATTTCTTCGCAAGATGGGAACCCATCGCGTGGGATGCCTTGCTCGTTGCTGGGGCCGTGGAATTCGCCGATAGGACAAAACGTCGTCCTGCCTATGAGTGGCAGCGGCATTTCGGCTTGCAAATCCCGGTTCACAATCCACAGATCTGGAATTCAATACCGGTTGAGACGTCTCTGCGTGACGTTCTTGAGTTCCTTACAGGCGACCACTGGCGATTCGAATTCGTCGCACGCAAAAAAGACGCTGAACGACCGGCTCAAATCCAGTTTGACCTTCACCCCCAAGTTGAAGCGGTTATTCCCTTTAGTAACGGCTTGGATTCGTGTGCCGTGGCCAGTCTCATGGAACGCCGTCTCGGGAACAGACTAGTACGTATTCGGCTCGGCTCAGGACTTGAGGAAGGCAAGGCATTATCCCGCGAGCGTAAAGCATTCACGCGAATCCCATATAACGTTTCTTCGGGGGCGAAGCCGTTTGTTGAGTCATCGGCGAGGTCAAGGGGCTTCAAGTTTGCCGTGATCAGCGGTATTGCTGGATATCTCGCAAATGCCGGTAAGATCATTGTTCCCGAGAGCGGGCAAGGTGCGCTTGGGCCGAGCCTTGTGACTGTCGGGCAAGCGGGAGAGGATTGGCGTAGCCATCCCTTATTTACTCGGCGCATGGAAACTTTCCTAAAGGCGTTACTCGGCTACACCGTTCGCTATGATTTCCCCCAGATATGGAATACGAAAGCCGAAACGCTGAAGCAGTTCGTTGACGAATGTCACGATTCGTCATGGATCCAAACAAAGTCATGTTGGCAGAGAAATCGTCATTCCAGTGTTAGAAACAAGTGGCGGCACTGTGGCATCTGCGCGGCCTGCATGCTGCGCCGGTTGAGCATTCATGCGGCTGGCTTGAAAGAGCCGAAGGAGAACTATGTTTGGGAAGATCTCTCAGCGGCAACGTTTGCCGCCGGCGCGGCTGCCGCCCTTGACAGACGCAAGATAACTGAGACGAAACGCGAATACGCAATCGCGGGCACACTGCACTTGGATCACCTAGCAGGATTGCGTGGTTCTCCCGCGAATGCAACCACGTTGGATTTCAGCGCATACCAACTTAGCGAGGTACTGGGACTTACAGAAGCCGACTCGCAACAGAGGTTAGACAGGCTGCTAAAGCAGCATAGCCGCGAATGGAGAAACTTCGTGAATTTTCTTGGGAAGAACTCATTTATCAACAATTGGGTGTCTGAGGGGCAGTCATGACCGTTTCAGGGCAAATTCCACCCACCGAAATCGGCGAACGTCTCAGGCTTGCGCGCGAGGCCGCAAAGATCAGACAAGCCGAGGCGGCCAATGCGATCAAGGTAGCGCGCACGACAATTGTCGCAATCGAGAAGGGCGAGCGTCGAGCACGCATGAATGAACTGCAGCAACTGGCGAAGCTTTATCAGACTTCAGTCAACGCACTGCTGCGCGAGGAGTCGATTCACATTGATCTTGCTCCCCGCTTCAGAAGCATGATTTCAGACGAGGACACGGCGGCTGATCAAGCTGTGGGTCTGCTGGCAGAACTTGCGAAAGCGGAAGTTGAGCTCGAGAACTTGCTTGGTATCAAGCGGACGCGGGACTATCCTCCCGAACGGCCCATCCTGCCTGGAGACGTCAGGATACAGGCCGAGAATGATGCGATGGAACTTAGGCAGCGGCTCGGACTCGGTATAGCGCCTATTACAGACATCGTGACGTTGCTCGAAATGGAACTGGGAGTCCGTGTATACGTTCGTCGATTTGATGGGCGCATAAGCGGGTTGTTCGTGTATGACGAAACACTTGGGGCGTCTATTCTTCTAAATGCAAATCATCCACGCGAGCGCCGCAACCAAACAGCAGGGCACGAAACGGGACACTTTATCTCAACGCGGCGTCAGCCTGAGTTGTTGCGTTCACAGGAGGGTACGAACACACGTGGGGAACGCTATGCCAATGCCTTCGGCCGCGCCTTTTTGACGCCGGCCCGCGCAATGATGCAAAAGTTCCAAGCAGTAACCGGAGGTTCGGATAACCTTTCGAGGCGACATGTCATCATCCTTTCCCACTTTTTCGGCGTTTCGCGCGAAGCAATAGTGCGCCGCCTCGAAGAACTTTGCCTCGTCAAGCACGGAGCCTGGGATTGGTTCGAGGCCAATGGCAGTATCACTGCCCAGCATGCCCGCCAAGTGCTCGGCGACTTGTCAGCACCCGATGCCTACAAGGCGGAAGCTGACCGACCGACTACGTTGCGGCTCAATCTCCTGGCATCGGAAGCCTACCGGAAAGAGCTATTGAGTGAAGGACAGCTTGCCCGAATGCTTCATCTCGACCGCATCGAATTGCGCGAGCTTCTCACGAGTCAAGAGCTAGAAGGGAGCGAGCCCGATGAGGTCACCAACCTTCTTAATTGATCCGCTCATTCCTCTGGTCGCAGATACCAGCACCGTTATCAATCTCATTGCAACCGGTTGTGCGAGGATGATTCTTGGAGCCGTGCCGAACCCGATCGTTGTCGTTGATGTCATTCTCGGTGAACTCGACACGGGAAGGTTGCGTGGACGCGTGCATGCGGATCGCTTCCAAGAGATCATTGATGCGGGCCATGTCGCGATCGTGTGGCTCGGTGACACTGGTTGGATGCACTTCGAAATGCTTGTTGCTGGAGCAGCCCAAGAGACCGTTGATGACGGAGAGGCAGCCACTATGGCATACGCTGCTGAGCACGGTGCCGTGGCCATCCTTGATGAGAAGAAAGGCACACGCATTTGCGCGTCGCGCTTCCCGGCTCTGAATAGCATTTCCACCGTGGATGTTTTGTTGCACCCTAAGGTTCGGGAATCGCTCGGTGACGGCGCCATCGCTGATGCTGTCTTCGCGGCATTGCGAGATGCGCGAATGGCGGTTTTTCCACACCACCTTGAAGAAGTCATGCGCCTCATTGGCCCCGAACGGGCGAGTCAGTGCCCGAGTCTGCCAAGAGCGGCAAGACTCTCAGATCGCGAAACGCTGCCAATCCAGATGGAGCACAGTGTATAGCCTTCGTCGGAAGGCGATTTCGAATTATCCGAGGGTCGGCTCCCTATCGTTTGCGGAACGCGAGTTATCTCTGCCCAGATTGGGTAAGGCGCGATGAGACTCACTATTAGTGACGCTACCGGTTGGTCGCGATGGATGAAGTTCTATTGCCTTATCTGCAGGCGACCGGTGAGGCGAAGAAGCAGGAATGCCTCGATGAATTCCTTCTGGTCCATGCCTCACCTGTAGTCAGAAACACGCTGCGGGAGAGACTTGGCATTCACGTCTCGCTCGCTCGCCAGATCCGCAAAAGCGTAAAAGCTGGTGAAGGGGCGGCTCAATTACACCGTGTTCAAATTTTGAGATGTAGTGCTGCTCGAGTCTCGTCTTCCAGATCCAACCGCCTAATTAGTTGATTATGGCTCAGCCCCGACTTCAAGCGAATCTTCAAAAACCTTTCGCGGTCCTGTACGGTATCTCCCGACGGGCAAACTGCTTGAAGTCTGCCACCTATCCTTACCTGGGTTCAAGCATCACCGTCGTCAGGTTGGGTGGCGGTGCGTAAATGAGCGAACGCTTGATGGCGCCGGAAAAGTTCGTCATCCTACGAATCCGAGCCTTCACCGAGATTGCTTTTGAAGCAGAGACGCGCGGATCGATCATGATTTGATCAATTAACTGTCGCGGGTTAACTCTATATGAGAATAAGTCCGACTCGTTATCATGGGAAACTTGTGGAACAAGAACTAGGCGGACCTCACGTTCATGCTTGAAGGCCGGACGCTTAACCAGAAGAGTGGAGGCTAACACAGCCGGATCTCGATGCGCCTTTCCGTGTATCGTCTTGGCATAAGACATCAGCTTCTGACTATCAAGGTATCTCACCCTGCCAATGAATGCTTCAGTATGGGCGGTTGAGCCCCGATCCTCATTAAGGCTTTCGAGGAGTCGTCGCACAGTAGACCGAATCCGAACGGCGTCCGCATTTGGTGAATAAATTCGCCACATGGCGTCTGAGGCCGCCTGTAAAGTCCAACACTGCCCATAAACCCTGTCAGCCCTCAGAATGAAATTTTCAAAAGGATCCTGCCACTTGCTCGGCTTGACCAAGACATTAGCCTCGCCAGCGAACAAATCAAAGAGTTGACGTAGGGAGATAATTCGATAAATGAACGAATCTCGCTCAGATGCCAAGATGTTGATGTAATTCTGTCCAAACATAAGGCTCATCTCCCTCCGTTCCTAGTAAAGATGCTATCCGCAAATCCTCGGCTTATGAACGAGCCCACTCCGTATATGGCGTGCTCCTTTAAAAACTCGCCGCCTTCACTGCCACTGTCATCACAAAAAACCTTCAACGCGTTTTGCCTCCTAGGCACCCCCGTCACGCAGCATGTCTCGCGGAGCCAGAGAAAAATAGAATTATGGGTACCAGCCCCTTTCATTCACTTCAGTTAACATGCGTGGCGCCTACGCCAGAAACTCATTGGTTGAATAAATCAAGAAGCGATTTCAGGGTAGCTTGCTCGTCTGGTTGTGGCACCCGTCGGGCGACGAAGATTCCCACTATTGGCACCCCCGGAAACCGAGCGCTCAAGACCATTTGCATAGCTTTGAAATGGCTACCTTTGGTTAAGACGTCATCGCATACCCCGATTGCTTCAGGCGCTGGTTCAAGGAGTTCCTCATTCAGTTCATAGTTGGTTGCGATTTCATGAGGAGTCCGTCTGTACTCGCGTTCGTGATCCGCGTCCGTGCTCTCCCGTTGAGTTACCAGTTCCCTGATGTCCAAGCGTACAGTTCTGCCCATCACGCGCAACACTTGAAGCATTCGATCATCGTATGCCTCATGGGCCCGGGCTTTTGACGGCGGGACTGGGATAAGCGTGGCAGTTTTCAGCCACTCGGGATTAAGCCCTTGCCGGAGGGTTATTCCAGCAAGGGCGATTGCCTTCAGTTTGTGAGGCCATTGCGCCGTATCTTTTAGCTTTGGAGACTTCTTTAGATTATGTATGAGGTTGTTTGTTGGGCTGTAGGAGTACCCTTTGCGAGCTGTATATTCGCCCAAATAAATACACTGATCGGTTACTTCCAAGTCTGAATGATCAGAAATTGTAAGTTCGTCAATGGTGCTAAACCGAGTCGGAAAGGTGTTGCCGGAGATCGTCGTAGTTCCTTACCCGTATTGCGCCCTTTTCCTCAAACTTTGCGGGC